>Ga0183095_10191_pt1 | contig 325145 bp, 271 predicted proteins | sample BioMet4_FD_130346 | JGI IMG/M metagenome (GOLD analysis project Ga0183095, IMG submission 130346) | Microbial communities from bioreactor (seeded with sewage sludge) at LBNL, California, USA - Biofuel metagenome 4 (v2) (version 3) | ecosystem: Engineered > Bioreactor > Anaerobic > Unclassified ...
ATTAAAGTGGCACGCGAGCTGGGTTCAGAACGTCGTGAGACAGTTCGGTCTCTATCTATCGTGGGCGCAGGAAATTTGCGCGGATTCGACACTAGTACGAGAGGACCGTGTCGGACTGACCTCTGGTCAACCGGTTGTGCCGCCAGGCGCATTGCCGGGTATCCAAGTCGGGCAAGGATAAGTGCTGAAAGCATCTAAGCACGAAGCCATCCGCAAGATAAGATATCCCTGAGGGTCGTCAGAGACGATGACGTTGATAGGGCGCAGGTGTACGGGTGGCAACATCCTCAGCCGAGCGCTACTAATTGCCCGAGAGTTCGAATTTCCGAGTAAGTGCATGGAATGGTGCGCGCAGTTCCGCTCAGAAGGGCTGCAGAAGAGAAAGTGAAGTAGTCTGGCCGTCATGTCGAAGAAATTTCAGGTGGCTATAGTGCGGGGGTTCCACCTCTTCCCATTCCGAACAGAGAAGTTAAGCCCCGCCGCGCCGATGGTACTGCCCGCAAAGTGGGAGAGTAGGCAGCCGCCGTTTTAGGGTTCCGCATCCGGAGTAGTCCGGGTGCGGGACTTTTCTTTTAAAAGTTGATAAGCGACCTGCATCATTTTGTTTTTCAGTGCTTTTGGATATTTCGGATGTGTGTTGATGAAGTTTTCTACTATCTCTTTTGCTTCATAGCTTTTGTGTCCTGATAACAGAGATGTGAGCCATCCTTTTGGAAAGAATATATCCCCTGTCCGTTGCACTTCTTGTAATTCGTTAAGCCCTGGTAATATATATCTATTTGAATTCGGTTCGCGGAGATTACAATTTAATAATCCCATTAGTTTCTGTGTCCATGGCTCAATTTTCCTATTCTCTTCCTCTAATAATGAATCGAATAGTCTTTTTTGTTCCGCTGCGTCTGGGTTACATCCTCTACTGATGTAATCAAATTCTCTACGTCGGTCTTCATTGCTTATTCGTATTCTTTCTTTTGTTAATATATCTTTCCATATTTCGGGTTTTCTTATAGCTAATTGATATGATAAACTCATATAGTCATCTTCGTTGAGTGTTTTATCTTTAGTGTCTTGCCAAATATTGTACAGACTGTCAATTATATTCTTGTTTGTAGCTAGGGAAAATAGCATGCGAGTTAATTTTTGTCTACACGACATAATTTGATGTGTCCTACTTAATTTCCACATCATTTCTTCAGCTTCATTTCGTGATTCTCCTGATAGCTCGAAGCATAAGTTCGATAGATAATTGCAACAAGTAGAAGCAACCAATTCATTCTTTTCATTCTCAAGTCCTTCGAGGAATGATTTAGTACATTCATCAGCATCTAATTTCTTGATTTGATAGTTCTCATAGATGGTCATTAGCATACTTTCTCTATTGAGATCGTTTCCTTTAGTCCATTGAGCAAGCAATTGATGTGTACTCTTATCGTCGATAATAAATGTGCCGTAACCCGATCCATCATAGTTAGGAATAATGCTTTGGCAGTTATCTTTTATCGTATATATCGCCTTTTTATTTTGCATATTCACATCAATAATCTGATTGATGATTCCGTTGTTTGCAAGTGCCATTTTAAATCGCTGTTGCCATATACAGTCCCTATGGTAAGCATCACTTTGAGATATTATTAGCGAAGAACCTTGGACTTTTGCGTATATTGTAGGCATACCTTTTTGTTTTACCCATGCAAAGCTGAATGATTTTAGTTTCGCTTTTGGATTTTCTTTATCTAGTATTTCGATAAGGTTATCCCAAGTGGCGTTATTATAAGCATAACGTTTCAGATACTTCTGCAATCCTTCCTGAAAAGAATTACTTCCCATCTGTTGTTCTAGCTTGCGCATCATTACGGGAGCCTTATCATAAATAATGTTTCCATATAATAGGCCCGCATCTTGTAAATTTTCTAAAGGCTGCTGTATGGGATGAGTTCCAAGGGTGCGGTCTTCCGCCAAGGCGGGAATTTGATAATTTTTTAGGAAATTCAAGTCGTGGTTAATATCTGGGAACAATTCTCTTGAAATTTTTGCCGCCATATAATTAGCAAAAACTTCTTTTGTCCATACGTCATTAAACCATTTCATAGTAACGAGATCACCAAACCACATATGGCTTGTTTCGTGTGAGATGAGTTCCAACCTATCCAATCTCTCATCAGGGGTAGGATGTTTGCCTAAAAATATTCTTTTATCATTAAATAATATAGCTCCGGCATGTTCCATCCCGCCAAATTGAAAGCCAGGCAAGATGATGATATCATATTTTGTAAATGGATAAGGTATCTTTGTATAGTTTTCCATCCACTGTATGGAAGTAGATGCTTCATTGAAAATAGTATCTAGCTGTGCTAGTTTTGTTGAATCAGTCTCGCGATAATAAGCTTTAATGCAACGTCCGTTTCGAATGCAACTGCTACTCTTGAAGACTCCGGCCACAAAGGCAAAAAGATATGTAGACAGAAGTGGAGTCTCTGAGAAATAAATTGTTTTATAATCATTGTTTAGCTCTTCTTTTACAGCCATCTCGTTAGATACGGCACACCATTGTCGTGGGATATTCAGGCAGAGTTTATAACGTGCTTTCATATCAGGCTGGTCGAAACAGGGAAATGCAATCCTAGCTTTATCAGGGACAAATAGCGTATATAGATAGTCGAAATTTCTGTTGAGTGATTTGTTGCCTACAATAAAGGATAGATGAATAATATTTTCTCCTCCTTTTGCTAGATTAGAAGGAATAATAATATGTTCGTTTTTTAATTTACAAATAACATTCTTTCCATTTACAACGATTTTTTTTAATTGTGACGGGCTAGCTTTAAAGTCGAGAATAATATCTGAAGATCCCTTTCTCTTAAAAGCAATATCTTCTTCTCCTGTTATATTTTCTTTTTCTTGGATTGGAATGTTGAATTTTAAGGAATAGTGAATATCGTCTATATTTAATTTTCTAGATTTTGCTAGTTCAATAGAAACTCCCGGCGAGGTGATTTTATCAGTTAGGTTATCTGAAAAGGCGGCTGTTGCGAAAGCAAATAATGGAAATAGAGTTAGTAATCGAAGATTTAACATGATATCAAATATTATTTTATATTAAGTGTAAAGATACACTTTTTACAATATAAACGTGACTTCAAAGATTTTTTTACTATCTTTGCGTGAAATAGAAAGCATCTCGACAGAACATTCAAGCCAGCTTGATGTTCTGATTTTGATTTGCACTATCTTTACAATTAAACACGAACAAAACGAAATTCTTATATGGAAGATGCTATCGAACTAAATAAAAATCCACTGATATTGGCAAATAATTCGGAAGAAGAATTAGAACTATATCGTGCAATGTTTAGGAAGTCTCCTTATTACATGTTTCTTATTAATACAGAAATGAAAGTACTTCTTACTAATTATTATGATCTGAACCCAGATATGCCCAAATCAGTTCCACTTATATTTGGCAATATATTGCATTGTAAAAATGGGTGCGATGCTGGACTTTGTGGTTTGCATGATGCTTGTAAATCGTGTATTATTCGTGCTTCCATAGTTAAGGCTTTTCAGAATAGCGAGAATTTTGAGAATTTAGAAGCCCACATGAAACTTTATAATAAGAAGATGGAATCAATTGACACGTATGTTTTAGTTAATGGAAGTGTCATGCAGGTTCAAGGTCTATGTTATATGCTTATTTCTGTTAGAGATATTACAACATTTAAGGCGGTCCAAAGACGACTGATAGAAAATGAATATAAACTGAATCATTTTGTCCGTGATTCGGAGTTGTATTTGAAATTAATACACGAAAATTATGACATAGATGGAGTTCAAACGGATATTGCACGACAAAGCAAATCGAATGGAAAAATAAGTTTGACAGAGATGCATGAGAAGATATCAGCTCCTATTGTATCTTCATTACCATCAGTTCTCGTTGTAACGAAGAATGAAGATACTTATAGTTCCATAAATGATTTTATTGGTCGTAGTCATCAACTGATACGATCTACGACATTCGAAGAAGCTTTAACAACTTACTTGAATCTTAAAGTTGATGCTATAATAATTGCTGCTGATATTGATATGAACGAAGCAAATATGCTTACAGAGTCAGTACATTGCTCTCGTGGTCATCAACCGGTTCTACGTATTATAAATGATGTTGGTGACAGTGCTGGAACTTATGATGTCCTTATTGATGGGACTTTCACCCAGAAACAACTACAGGATGCGCTGAAAGCTTTCAAAATATAATATCTTAGAGGATGATACTTGTTTTACTTTAATTTATGAAACAATATAATGTCCTTAAGTTTTTTGATAAATATTGTTGAGCTTAATAATATTATTTGTAACTTTGTAGCCCAAAATGACTTTGTGCGTGTTGCCTTGTGGTAAATAAAGGATATAAATGAGTAAATTTGATGCGTTTAATGTCGATTTGAAAGGAATGAAGAATGATTTCGCAAGTTACGAATATCAGTTGGACAATGTCTTCTTTTCTAATATTGATGCTCCCGAAATACAAAAGGGAAATGTCAAAGTAACTTTAGATGTCAAGCGGGTAGCTCAAGTTTATGAATTGAATATCCATTCGGAGGGAATCGTGATTGTGCTGTGTGATCGTTGTTTAGACGAGATGGAACAGCCGGTGGTTTCTGATGATAAATTGAAGGTAAAACTGGGTGAGAAGTATGCGGAGGAAGGCGATGATATAGTTATTGTTCCAGAGAAGGAAGGTACTATTAATTTGGCTTGGTTCTTATACGAATTTATTTCTTTGGCTATTCCAATGAGGCACATTCATCCTGCTGGTAAGTGCAACAAGCAGATGATGGGTCACTTGAAGAAGCATTTAGTAACTGACTCTTCCGAGGATGGTGATACCGGCGAGCAGGGAGAAATAGAAGATGATGAGATAAATAATGAAGATAATATAGAAAATCAGCCCTACGATTCTCGTTGGGATGAATTGAAGAAATTGAAAAAGTAACAATTAAAATATAACTAAAATGGCACATCCTAAAAGAAAACAATCAAAAACAAGAACAGCAAAAAGAAGAACACACGATGTTGCAGTAGCACCTACATTGGCAATTTGCCCAAATTGTGGTGCATGGCATGTTTATCATACAGTATGTGATGCATGTGGCTATTATAGAGGTAAAGTTGCAATAGAGAAAGAAGCTGCTGTATAATTATTCGGCAGTGACATTCTAGAGATCTTAAGGGAAAAGACTTTTGTTCTGTTCCCAGTGTATTTCTTTTGCAATTTAAAACTAATTTAATGGAGAAAATAAATGCAGTAATTACCGGCGTTGGTGGTTATGTACCAGATTACATTCTTACAAATGAAGAATTGTCGAAGATGGTCGATACTAACGACGAGTGGATTATGACTCGTATTGGAGTTAGAGAAAGGCATATCTTAAACGAAGAGGGACTTGGAACTTCTTACATGGCACGTAAAGCTGCAAAACAATTATTGCAACGTACACATACCAATCCTGATGACATAGATTTAGTTATTGTTTCTACATCTACGGCAGATTACCACTTCCCTTCTACAGCATCTATCCTTTGTGATAAACTAGGACTGAAGAATGCTTTTGCTTTTGATTTGCAAGCAGCATGCTGCGGTTTCTTATTTTTGATGGAAACAGGTGCAAACTTCATACGTTCGGGCAGGTATAAGAAAGTTATTATTGTTGGTGGTGATAAGATGTCATCAATGGTTGATTATACCGATCGATCTACATGTCCTATTTTTGGTGATGGAGCAGGGGCTTTCTTGTTGGAGCCAACAACGGAAGAGGTGGGAATCCTTGATAGCTTGTTACATACTGATGGAAAAGGCTTGCCTTTCTTGCATATGAAAGCTGGCGGGTCTGTTTGTCCTCCTTCTTATTTTACGGTCGAGAACAAGATGCATTATATTTATCAAGACGGTCGTACTGTATTTAAATATGCAGTTAAGAACATGTCTGATGTTACAGCAGAACTTGCACAGAGAGACCATCTGACAAAAGATAATATATCATGGATTGTTCCTCACCAGGCAAATTTGCGTATTATTGATGCTGTCGCTCATCGTATGGAAGTACCTATTGAGAAGGTTCTCATTAACATTGAAAAATACGGCAATACGAGCGCCGGTACACTCCCTTTGTGTATATGGGATTTCGAAGACAAATTAAAGAAAGGTGATAATCTTCTCTTTACAGCATTTGGTGCTGGTTTCGTATGGGGCGCTGTGTATGTTAAATGGGGATATGACGGGAAAAAGCGTAAAGAGGAAGAGAACGCTATGATAGAGAAATAATAAATAATAGCTAGTATAAAGACGCATCCTATTTTTTATTCGATGCGTTTTTTTGTCTAATAAAGAAAATGCATAAAGCTGGTTTTGTAAATATCGTGGGCAATCCTAATGTAGGCAAATCTACATTAATGAATGTTTTGGTTGGTGAAAAGGTATCGATAGCTACTTTTAAGGCACAGACTACTCGTCATCGTATTATGGGAATTTATAATACTGATGAGATGCAAATTGTCTTTTCAGATACTCCAGGAGTATTGAAACCTATTTATAAGTTACAAAAGTCTATGCTCGACTTTTCTGAATCGGCACTTGTTGATGCTGATGTCTTGCTCTATGTGACAGATATGGTTGAGAAAGTCGACAAGAACATGGACTTTATTACCAAAGTAAACCAGGTTGATGTACCAATCTTATTGCTTATCAATAAAATTGATTTAAGTAATCAAGAAGATTTAACCAAGCGTGTCGAGGAATGGCAATCATTAATACCGAGAGCTGAGATTATCCCCATCTCAGCATTGGCAAAATTTAATGTCGACTATGTGATGAAACGTATTCAACTGCTATTGCCCGATTCTCCTCCATATTTCGACAAGGATCAGTTGACCGATAAACCTGCACGTTTCTTCGTAACAGAAATCATTCGTGAGAAAATACTATTATATTATGACAAGGAGATACCGTATTCTGTAGAGGTCGTAGTTGATTCCTTCAAAGAAGAACAAAAAAAGATTGTCATCCATGCCGTTATTTATGTGGAACGCGACTCTCAAAAGGGTATTATTATAGGGAGGGGCGGACTTACACTGAAGAAAGTCGGTGCAGAAGCTCGCCGCGATTTAGAAAGGTTCTTTAATAAAACCATCTATCTGGAAACTTACGTGAAGGTGGATAAGAACTGGCGTAATTCCGATAAGGAATTGCAGAATTTTGGATATGAACAAAACGAGAAATAAGAGAAGATTATAATTATGGGTAACTTAGTAGCAATTATAGGGCGTCCCAATGTCGGTAAGTCGACATTGTTTAATCGGTTGACAGAAAGCCGGCAAGCCATTGTTGATGAAACTGCAGGAACAACTAGGGATAGGCAGTATGCCAAATGCCAATGGTTAGATAACATGTTCTCTGTAGTAGATACAGGAGGATGGGTAGTTAACTCGGATGATGTTTTTGAGGAAGAAATACGCAAGCAGGTAATGATAGCTGTCGATGAAGCCGATGTGATATTGTTTGTAGTCGACGTAGAAAGTGGCATTACCGATCTCGATATGATGATTGCTTCTATGTTGCGTCGTATCGAAAAGCAAATAATAGTGGTGGCTAATAAAGTTGACAACAATACTCAGCAATACGATTCCGCAGAATTTTATAAATTAGGTTTAGGCGATCCTTATTGTATCTCTGCAATTACAGGCAGTGGAACAGGCGATTTGCTCGATTTAATTGTCAGCAAGTTCAGTACGAAAGTCGAGGAAATGCTCGATGAAGATATCCCTCGTTTTGCCGTTGTCGGCCGCCCGAATGTAGGGAAATCATCTCTCATCAATGCCTTTATGGATGATGACCGTCATATTGTAACAGAGATTGCTGGTACTACGCGGGATTCGATTTATTCCCGGTATAACAAGTTCGGATTTGATTTCTATCTCGTCGATACGGCGGGAATCCGTAAGAAAAACAAGGTGAATGAAGACTTGGAGTACTATTCTGTTATCCGTTCCATCCGTGCTATAGAGAATTCGGATGTATGTATTCTGATGATTGATGCAACGAGGGGAATAGAAGGTCAGGATTTGAATATATTTTCTTTGATACAACGTAATCAGAAAGGTTTGGTGCTGGTTGTCAACAAGTGGGACCTGGTAGAAGATAAATCGATACAGAAAATTAAGTTCTTCGAGAAGGCCATCCGTGAACGCTTGGCACCTTTTACAGATTTCCCCATCATATTTGGCTCAGCCCTGACGAAACAACGAATTCTCAAAATATTGGATGCTGCAAATGATGTCTATAAAAATCGTATAAGCAAGATATCTACTGCTCGGTTGAACGAGGAGATGCTGGCCGAGATTGAAGCGTATCCGCCACCATCAACGAAAGGTAAATATATTAAGATTAAATATGTTACTCAGTTGCCTAATACGAAGGTGCCCACTTTTATCTTTTTTGCGAATCTGCCTCAATATGTAAAGGAGCCGTATCGTCGTTTCTTGGAGAACAAGATCCGCTCGAAGTGGCATCTTTCCGGTACACCAATCAATATTCTCATTCGACAGAAGTAGTCGGATGTAGGGATATTAGTATCTTCAGACATTTATGAATTTGTCGTGTCACATTCGTGGCACGCACGCGTCACGTTCGTGACGCGCATGGAACACATTCGTGACGCGTGTGCGTCACGCTCGTGACACGGTAAAATCATAACTATTTCAGCGTTCTTTTGAACTTACCAACTAATTCATTGTTGGCACCAACCGACTTGTATATAACTGCCGGTCGGGTAGCGTTAATTACGCTGCGCGAGGAAGTGCTCACAGTTGCATATTTTGGTCCTGGGATGAATAGACCGTAATTTAGGATGTACCGAACGCGTTCCCGTTGGTTCGTGGTGAACTTGTCGCTGTAGCAATATTCATAATCCATGATGTTGCGAGCAGTAAACGAACTGCCGTCGTCGCAGCTTGTCCTGACAGCCACATCGGCAAGAGAAAGATTGTCTGTGTTCTTTTTGAATAATTCCTCTAACCATGTTTCGTATGTATTCCTATCGTAGTTAGGAGTGTCGTCACAATAGTCGGTCCCCGCACAAGTCTTCTCGTCGGTCTCGGTAAATACATGGAATAAGCCGAAGTAATGTCCGAATTCGTGAGCCATTGTAACGACTACATCCATCGGATTGTAATATTTTGAATCGCTCACTTCATAAATATAGTTACTGTTGATAGACGAACACTGGGGATATGAGAACGAGTGCGTCAGATAATATTCTCCACTGCTCAGTCCGTCGAGCTTATAATTGCTGTTCACGTAGGGTAAATCAGTTATGCCCATTGTAGTATATCCACTGTTATCTTCCTTGAACTCATAGACAAAGACATTCAAGTATTTGTCCAAATCCCATACCATCTTCAGATAGGTAGAGTTGTTCATCGTTCTGCCATCCATAAATTGGTCGCAATCGATAGACGAGACAGAAATCTGTTCTCTGTCGACACCCGGTTCCGATAATATATTGCCGTTCGTATCATGCGTCGCCAATTCAAATTCCATATTCATGTTATTTTTGCTGTATAACTCATTGACCGAAGCAACCAATGTGTTAATCCACCCTTTCTTTACATACTGTAATGAGTCTGTAGCATCTCTATATAAGACATGAAAGATAATGGGAATCTTGTAATGATAATCCGTTCCGGAAATGGCAGCCTGGTCGACTGTCGTCGTCACCGTTTTATTGCCAACCGTAAAGGTCAGTGTTGCACTTCGTGCAGAGGAGGTCGTATTGCCAACGAGGTCGATAACCAAATCTTTGTCTCCGCTTCCGCTGGTAGTCATAGGAGAGCACCAACTCTGATTACTTGTTACTGTCCAATTAGTATTAGAAGTGATGGGAACGACAAGTGAATTGTCGTTATAAGCAACATTATAGTCGGAAGACGACAAAGACAGTGTAGCAGCGGCCGCTTCTTGAACAATGGAAATGGGAACAGTTCCGCCACTGAAACCCAAGGTGACAGTGGCATTTCTTGCAGATGTAACTTTATTCTCAGCGATTCTCAACGGAAGAGAATAATCTCCCTCACCATTAGCAGTAGATGGAACGCACCATTCCTGGTCGCTTGTTGCCGTCCATGATGTATTGCTATTGATGTCCATGGAGATCGTCTCCCCAGTAGCCGACGATGTATAACTGTCTTTCGATACACTTAATGTAGGTTCGTCATCCGATTGGCAGGCAGATAAGGAGAGAATAATCGATAAGACAAAAAATAAATCCTTTTTCATAACCATCTTATTTTACACGATATTATTATCCTGTTCTTTTGTACAAAGAAAAGAAATAAGAAGAAAACGAATAAATAAAATCAATTAATGGGCTTTTTTTCTATGTTTATCTCTCTTTTTACTCTTCGGGCAAATAGGTTACTTCTTGAAATTCATAATGGCGTTCAATGCCTTCTTCATCAGTTAGAACAAATGTTCCAGAAGGTAAGATACAAGTAATTTTTGCCATGAATTCTCCGTTCTTGTCTCTATAAGGATGATAACCATCTTTTCTGTACAATGCTTCAGAATAACGTTGAGAAATTAAATCTAGTCCATTATCTTTGAATATATTATAATATTCTTTGGCTCGCATAAGAAATTCGATGAGGATAGATTCTCGGTCGTATACCTTACCTGTAATTTGGTATAGAGAAATAGGATTGACGGCATTACTTCTGAACGTCTCTTGGTTGATATTGATACCTATTCCTACTATCGACTGAGATATCCTCGGCCCATAAAGATTATTCTCTATTAAAATTCCGCATATTTTCTTTTTCTTCCAGTAAATGTCGTTTGGCCATTTGATGGATATATCAGATACGTATTGTTCGAGTGTATCTTTCACTGCAAGTGAAATCAACTGCGACAAATAGAATTGTTGGTTCGCCTTGCAGAAGTCAGGATATAAGATAAGACTGAACAGAAGGTTCTTCGAATTCTCGGATTCCCATGAATTGCCCTCCTGACCGTGACCGAATCTTTGAAAGTCGGTGAGTACAGTTGTAAACTCTTCAATAGGTCGTATCTCACCTATCTTTTTAAGATAAGAATTTGTAGAATCTGTTTCTGTGAGATGAAGAATTGAAAAAGGGATGTTGTATTGTTGATTCATAAATTTCTATTAATAGTAGGATAAAAAGCTTCTTTAATATGTGTTATTATAAAATTGTCTGTTTCGCCTGTAATTGATATAATATCAAATCTAACATTATTATCTATTTGGTATAGTTTAATATAAGTATCAGCTGCCTTTATCAGAAAGTTCATTTTTCGAGAGTTCACTGCATCAAAAGGTTCGCCGTAATCCTCATTTTTTCGCGTTTTAACTTCAACAAATATTATCTCATTGTCTTTGTAAGCTACAATGTCAATCTCTAAATGTTGATAACGCCAGTTTCTGTGTCGTATTGCATAATCATGTTTCTCTAAGTAAGCGACAGCAGCATCTTCTCCTAATTTTCCATAGATGTTGTGTTTTGCCATTCTAAATTTTCTGCAAAAATACGCATTTTTCTTTTGTTTGAATGAAAGAACGCTTATTTTTGTCATGAGAAGGAGTTATTTTTAATAAGATTATCAAACGGATGGATAAGGACAGCTTGTATATGCGTAAGGCACTCGATGAAGCACTCACAGCTGCAAACGAAGGAGAAGTACCGGTGGGGGCCGTTATTGTATGTAAAGATCATATAATAGCTACTGCTCATAATCTGACACAGACGCTCAACGATGTCACGGCTCATGCCGAAATGCAGGCAATTACATCGGCCGCTAATGCATTAGGAAATAAATATCTCAATGAGTGTACGCTTTATGTCACAGTGGAGCCATGCGTGATGTGTGCAGGTGCCATTGCATGGGCACAATTAGGCAAACTTGTATACGGTGCGGATGATGAAAAAAGGGGCTATCGAAAATATTCTGATTTTCTTCTTCATCCTAAGACTGTTGTAGTTTCTGGCATATTAGCCGACGAGTGCGCCGAACTGATGAAGAAATTCTTTGCTGAGAAGAGGTAGGTTAGTTTTCTTTAGATTATTAGTTGAAAACTATATTATTTCTCGTCAGTGTCTTTTTTCTCTTCTTTTATTTCTTCGAAATCTACATATTCACCTTCTCCTTCTTCAAATATTTTTTTCTTCTGTTGAGCTTGCGAATACGACGATTTCTTTTCTTTTTCTTTTGAATGACCTTCGTGTGGTTGTCCTACTTGGAAGAACGATTTAAAGACATTTCCTATTGATACCAATCCTATCAACATCAGAAATACGAAAACCCCTAATATGAGAAATAAAAATTTGAACATAGGCTAGTTATTAATATTCTTTTTGCAGACAGCAAGAGATAATATGATGTACCATAAGATGATGGCAGCTAAGCAGATCCACCCTAGGAAAAATAAAGGAATGCACGTGATAAGAAAAATATATCGGATTTTATTATCAGACCATTTAAGGTTCTCGAACTTCAACGCAAACATAGGCAATTCAGCTACCAGTAACCAACATGAGATAATAATCATAACTAACAAGATGAAAATATTTATCATCATGGATTCTTTAGTGAATGCTATTGCGAATGAAATCCAAAATAAAGTGTTAGCTGGGGTAGGCAATCCTATAAATGAATGTGACTGACGAGGATCTATGTTGAATTTAGCCAAGCGAAGTGCCGAAAATACAGAAATTAGGAATGCTAAAAACGGTAAGATAGTAGACAAAAGTCCGAGAAAATGGGGGTAAACGACGATGTTAGAATTCATCAGTTTAAATATAACAACAGCAGGTACAAATCCGAAACTTATGTCGTCAGCGAGTGAATCTAATTCCTTTCCTATGGGAGAAGTTACTTTTAAGGCCCTTGCCATCAAACCATCACAAAAATCAAATATCGTACTGAATATGATAAATATAAAAGTAATATAAAAGGAACCAAGAAAGGCAAATAGACATGCAGTACAACCTGAAAACAGATTGAGACATGTCAGTGTATTAGGAATGGCACTTTTAATCTTATTCATCATTTTTATTATGGTAATTGGGCAATCACCGTTTGATTGCCAATAGTTGCTTGTCCCATACCTACAAAAATCTTTGAGTCAAGAGGCAAGTATAAATCAACTCTGGAACCAAATTTGATAAATCCCATGTGATCGTCAATATAACAAACTTCTCCTTCTTCTGCATAAGTGACGATGCGACGAGCTACAGCACCGGCAATTTGGCGGACTAATACTTCAGTTCCTTCGGGAGTTTCAATGACTACACTTGAACGTTCGTTGTCTAAGCTAGCTTTTGGCAAGTAGGCTTTCATGTATCTTCCGTTCTGATGTTTTACCATTTTTATAGTACCGTCGATAGGATACCAATTGGCGTGTACATTGAATAAATTCATGAAGATAGATACCATGATTCTACGATCGTGGAAATATTCGTTTTCTTCGGTCTCTTCAATTACAACTACTTTGCCATCAGCAGGAGCAACGACCACTTTTTCTGTGTCTTTGCCAAAAAGGCGAATTGGGCAACGGAAGAAGTTAATTACAACACAATATACAATTATCAGAATACACGTTATACTATAGAAAGGAATTTTACTTTTAAACACCCAATAGGATAACAAGGATAGTATGATAATAAATAGAAAACCTGAAATTAAAACAGGTACTCCTTCATGGTGTATTCTTATTCTTTTAAATCTTTTCAGCCGATTCATTAATATAAGAGAATATTTCTTGTGCAAATTTACTTTTTATTTGGTGAATGCACAAACTATTTATAAGAAATTAAACCGTTGATAACTTTTTGCAGTTTCCTTTTGCCGATACTTTTATATGGATTAACTTTATGGCATAAAAGATAATTTAGTTATGCAAGATTTTGTTCATCTACATGTTCATACACAATATTCTATTCTTGATGGTCAAGCTAGTGTCAAGAAGTTAGTGGATAAGGCTATCGCTGACGGAATGAAAGGAATAGCTGTTACCGACCATGGTAAAATGTTAGGTATTAAAGAATTTACTAATTATGTCAATAGTAAAAATGATGCCGTAAAAAAAACAATTCACAAGTTAGAAGAAAAATTATCTGATATAGAACTCGGTAAAGAAGAATGTGCAGATAAAGATGTGGCTTTGTCAAATTGTCGCAAGGAGATTGAGAAGGCGAAGGCTCATATTTTTAAACCGATCATCGGCTGTGAAATGTATGTGGCACACCGATCGTTGGAACAGAAGGAAAGCGAAGACCAAGGAAGTTACCATCTGATTGTCCTTGCTAAGAATGAGAAGGGCTATCATAATCTGATAAAGTTGGTTTCGCATGCTAATACGAGAGGCATGTATTATAAACCACGTACAGACAGGAGCGAATTAGAAAAGTATCATGAGGGATTAATTGTCTCTTCAGCTTGTCTAGGTGGTGAAATACCAAGAAAAATACGTGCCGGTAGACTAAGTGAAGCTGAGGAAGCAATAAAATGGTATCATCAGCTGTTTGGTGATGATTTCTATTTGGAACTCCAACGTCATAAAGCTACTGTTGAACATGCAAATCATGATACATATCCTGAACAGGTTATTGTGAATCGTCAACTAATAGAATATAGTAAGAAGTTCGGTATAAAGTTAATTTGCACAAATGACGTACATTTTGTCAATGAAGAGGATGCTGAGGCTCATGATCGACTTATATGCCTGAGTACAGGCAAAGATTTGGATGATCCCCGTCGTATGCTTTATACAAAACAGGAGTGGATGAAAACTCGGGAGGAGATGAACGAATTGTTTAGTGATATCCCTGAAGCTCTCTCGAATACACTTGAAATTCTTGATAAAGTAGAATTCTATTCCATCAATCATGCAGCTATCATGCCTACGTTCACCATTCCTGAGTCATTTGGAACAGAAGCTTCTTATCGGGAGAAGTATACAGAGAAAGACTTGTTCGATGAGTTTACTTGTGATGAGAACGGCAATGTGGTCATGTCACAAGAAAAGGCTGAGGAGAAGATTAAGGATCTAGGTGGCTATGATAAACTCTATCGTATTAAATTGGAAGCTGACTATCTTTCTAAACTTACTTTTGACGGTGCTAAACATTGTTATGGAGACCCGATACCGGAAGAAATTAAAGAACGTATTATCTTCGAATTACATGTCATGAAAACAATGGGTTTCCCTGGCTATTTCTTGATAGTTCAAGATTTCATTAATGCAGCTCGAAAAGGTTTAGGAGTTTCTGTCGGTCCGGGACGTGGTTCAGCTGCTGGCTCGGCAGTGGCATATTGTTTGGGTATAACTAAGATAGATCCTATAAAATATGATTTGCTGTTCGAACGTTTCCTTAATCCTGACCGTATCTCCTTACCTGATATTGATGTTGATTTTGATGATGATGGTCGTGGTAAAGTACTAAATTGGGTGACTCAGAAATATGGGCAGGAAAAAGTGGCTCATATCATTACATATAGTACTATGGCAGCAAAGATGGCGATAAAGGATGTTGCTCGCGTAGAAAAATTACCTTTAAGTGAAGCTAATGCCTTGGCTAAGTTAGTACCTGATCGTATTCCCGATAAGCGTACTGTAACTTTGGCTGATGCTATTGCTGCTGTTCCTGAACTTCAAGAAGCTGAAGTTTCTGACGATGAGCTGGTAAGAGATACGATGAAGTATGCAAAGATGCTCGAAGGTAATGTACGTGGGACGGGTGTCCATGCCTGCGGTACTATAATTTGTCGTGACGATATTACTGATTGGGTGCCTGTATGTTTGGCTGATGATAAAGAAACTGGTGAAAAACTACTTGTTACCCAGTATGAAGGTTCTGTAATTGAAGATACAGGACTTATCAAAATGGATTTCTTGGGGCTAAAAACGCTGTCTATCATAAAAGATGCTGTGGATAATATCAAATTATCAAGAGGAATTGATATTGACATTGATTCAATAGATATGAACGACCCCGCTACATATAAATTGTATTGTGAAGGTAAAACGATAGGTACTTTTCAGTTTGAGTCTGCCGGCATGCAGAAATATCTGCGTGAGCTGCAACCCTCTTCTTTTGAAGACTTGATTGCGATGAATGCACTTTATCGTCCGGGACCTATGTCGTATATTCCCGACTTTATCAAGAGGAAATTGGGTGAACAACCTATCGATTATGATATTCCCGTCATGGAGAAATATTTGAAGGAGACCTATGGCATTACTGTGTATCAAGAGCAAGTCATGCTTCTATCTCGTTTATTGGCAGGATTCTCTAGAGGTGAATCAGATACTCTTCGTAAGGCAATGGGTAAAAAGCAGAAAGATAAGCTGGATCATCTGAAACCAAAATTTATTACAGGTGGTGAGAAGAGAGGATATAAAGATGAGACTCTTGAAAAAATTTGGGCAGATTGGGAAAAATTTGCATCGTACGCTTTCAATAAGTCTCATGCTACATGTTACTCTTGGGTTGCTTATCAGACTGCATATCTCAAAGCCAATTATCCTGCCGAGTATATGGCTGCTGTCATGAGTCGAAGTTTGTCGAACATGACCGATATCACAAAGTTGATGGATGAATGTAAAACAATGGGTATTCAGGTCTTGGGCCCTGATGTAAATGAAAGTAACTTAAAATTCACTGTCAATAAGAAAGGTGATATTCGTTTTGGCTTGGCAGCTGTAAAAGGAGTCGGCGAAAAAGCTGTTCAATGTATTGTTGATGAACGGAAAAAGAACGGAACATTTAAGAGTATCCCTGATTTTGTACAACGCATCAACCTAAATAGTTGTAATAAAAAGAATTTAGAATGTTTGGCATTGGCAGGCGCTCTTGATGGATTTGGCTTGAAGCGAGAACAGTATTTTGTTGTTAATCCAAAGGGAGAAACTTATTTGGAAACATTAGTGCGGTATGGTGGCTTATATCAAGTGGAGAAAGTTTCTATGGAAAATTCTCTTTTTGGCGGACAAAATGCTATTGAGTCTGCTATTCCTGAACCGCCTAAAGAATATGATAAGTGGAGCGATTTAGAGAAACTGAATAAAGAACGTGAGTTGATTGGTATTTATCTTTCCTCTCATCCATTAGATGATTTTCGGGTTATTCTTGACTGTATGTGTAATGTCAAGATGCAGGATTTAGAAGATAAAGAGGCCTTAAGGGGTAAAGACTTAACGATGGGTGGAATTGTGACCGGTGTTCGACGTGGTACTACAAAAAACGGGAATCCTTTTGGCATTGTTAAGATGGAAGACTATTCCGGCTCTTTTGAGTTGCCTTTCTTTGGTGAAGATTGGGCAAGATTCCAGGGAAATTTCTCGGAAGGTGTGCTCCTCCTTCTTCGAGCTCGTTGCCAAGGCAGGCAAAGACATCCTGAAGACTTAGAGATAAGGGTGAATGAAGTTCGCTTACTATCTGATGTAAAAGAGAAGTCTATAGAAAAAATTACGTTATCTGTGCCTCTTGAATCGATTGACGAGACTTGGATCTCTGAAGTGTCAGCTTTAGCAGAGCAACATGCAGGTCATACTAAATTATGTTTTCAGATATTTGATAATGCTGAGAAGATGTCTGTCAATGTGGATGCTCGTAATGTATTAATCTCTGTGGGGAAGGAACTTTTGATGTTTTTGAAAGATCATGATGACGTCAAGATACAGATTAATTAAAAAAAATTATATTTCAATATCTGATGAATCCATGATTATCATGTATATTTGTGATACGAAATAAGAACATTAACCTATTAATATAAAGTTATGGCTGTAGAAGTTTTAGACAATAATTTTAAGGAGATAATTAATTCCGGCAAGCCGGTAGTAATTGATTTTTGGGCAACTTGGTGTGGCCCATGTAGAATGGTAAGTCCAATCATTGATGAACTATCAGAAGAGTATGCTGATAAAGTTGTGGTCGGAAAGTGTGATGTTGATAATAACTCAGATATTACAGTAGAATTCGGCATTCGCAATATCCCGACAGTGCTATTCTTCAAGGATGGCGTACAAGTTGATAAACAGGTTGGAGCTGTTTCTAAGTCTGTATTTGAAGAAAAGATTAAATCTTTATTATAACGTTATGAATGATATCTTCGATGATACCGATGACGAAAAATGCATTGAGTATATAAAAAATTATCTTCCACAGGATATGAAGGATCGTTTCACTGACGATCAGTTATATTTCTTCCTGGATACCATTGACGATTATTACGTTGATAGTGGTGTGCTCGATGTTGAACCTGATAAAGAAGGTTATATCAATATCGATTTGGATGCTGTTACTGATTATGTCGTGAAAGAGGCTAAAAAGGATAATATTGGAGATTTTAGCCATGACGATGTTTTCTTTGTTGTTCAAGGTGAAATGGAATATGGAAATTCCATTGGTGAAGTAGAATAAATGTGCGAGAAATGGAATAAGATATTAATTCATAAGGAGCGTCCTTTCGCTGCACGATTGGGCGCTACTTTTTCCTTTATAAAGGGAAACTGGAAGTACATAGGTCGCTATGCTCTTCTTATCCTTTTACCTGTAACTTTACTCTTTTCATTTTTCTTCATCCTCTTTATAGAGCAATTCTTTAAAGTGAAGGTCCTTGATTATTTAACGCCATCTGCAATTGGCATTTCTATTGGATTTTTCTTTTCTGCTTTATTGCTTTTGCTTATCATTCCTCCTTTTTATATATCATTTATCCAACTGTATGATGAACGAGAAGAGGGTCTTAAGGGTATAAAGTTTCGTGACTTTGCAAAGGTTCTGAATCGGAATTTTGTACGTATGGCTTGGCTGATAATATGTGCAGTTCTGATTTTGTCTCTGTTATCTTGGCTAGCAATAAAAACGAGTCTTTTACTCTTGATAATAGTAGGAATCTTGCTTTTCTTTTTTGTAGTTGTACCTTTATTTCTACTTATTCCAATATATTTTATTGAAGGCGGGAATCTATTAAAGGCTTTCAAACGATCTTTTAAGTTGGGCTATAAAAATTGGGGCGGAACTTTAGGAATATGGCTTGTACTAAAGATAATAGGAAGTATGATTACTACCTTATTCGCATTTCCTTGGCTTATTCTAACTTATGTTGAGTCTGTCTTTTATTCCGAGAGCAGTACGTTATCAATTTCATTCAGCTATCAATTGATGATCTTTATCTTTTCATTGATAATGATATGTGGTAGTATCTTGGCTTCTTTGCCACTTTATATCGGAATGACATATCAATATGGGCATGTCTCTATGCATAAGAAAGACATTCTCGTTGTAGATAATGTTGAAAAGGCGATAGAGTCTTTTAAGGTAGTGCGCGACGATTAGAACGATACTTCTCTCGCTCCATTCTCTACTTCTTCAATCTTGACTTTCACAGCATCGCCTGGTAGCAATTCTTCAACTAATTCAGGCCATTCTATGAAGCATAATGCACCACTGAAAAAATAGTCTTCATATCCCATATCATATACTTCAGAAAGTTTCTTAATGCGATAGAAATCGAAGTGATAGATAAGTTCACCTCCTTTATCAGAGCGGTATTCATTGACAATAGCAAAAGTGGGTGAAGTAATTGTATCGCTCACGCCAAGTTCTTCGCAGATTGCTTTGATAAAAGTTGTTTTACCGGCACCCATTTTCCCGTAAAAAGCGAAAACTGTGTTATCGCCCATTTCTTGAACAAATTGATGTGCGGCTTCGTTGATAGTTTCTAATGATTCGATTCTGATTTTCATATTCAATATTATTTAGTTTTAACCATTACATTCTCAATTTTGCATCCAACATAGATAAGGATTGAAAAAAATATAATTGTGGCTCCAGAAGGAACATTCAACCAATATGACAATAATAATCCTCCGATACAACTGATAAAACCAATGACGATGGATAGCCAAATCATATTTTTAAATTTGAATGTGAATAGGTTTGCTGTCATCTGTGGGATGGTAAGCAACGAAATAGCAAGGACAATACCCACCATACGAAGGCATGCGACGATAGTAATGGCAATACATAGCATTAATAAATATTCGAGGAATGTAACAGGTATCTTTTGAGATTGAGCAAACTCTTTGTCGAAGGCTATAGATATGATTTGATGTAAAAAGAGAGTAAAAATGATTGCTAATATGACTGCTATAGCTCCCAATAAGCATAAATCAGTATTTGATATAGTGAGAATATTTCCGAAAAGGAATGATGATAGATCTGTAGTAAACCCTGAAGCTAAGAAACTGAAGATAATACCAATTGCCATGCCAAAAGTCCAAAATACAGCTATAGCAGAGTCTTCTCGCATATCGCGCCTGGTACTTAACCATTGAATGCCTAAAGCCGAAAATAAAGAAAATATAGCAGCACATAAAATGGGAGGTAATCCACTATACAGAGCAATGCCAATTCCCCCGAAAGATGCATGGGTGATACCGCCACTAATAAATACTAGTCGTCTTGTTACGATATAGGTGCCAATAATACCGCAAGCAATACTGGCAAGTAAACTTCCAATCAGTGCATGTTGGAAAAATGTATATTGTAACAGTTCAAGCATATTAAATTCAGAAAATAGAATGCAAAGTTAAACTTTTTATTCATAGATAGTAATTTCTAATCACTAAATTGTCTTTAACAAGAAGCCGGCTTTTTGTAAATCTTTCCAGTATGTGGGGTATGATTTGTTAACTACCTGAGGGTTGGTAATGGTTAGTGAATTAAGTAGAAGAGATGCTGGAGCAAATGCCATCGCCATACGATGATCTTCATAAGTCTTAATCATTGGCATTTTTTCTGGAACGCAACGCTCACCATCCCAACTTAAAATATTCCCATCAGTTGTATCAGATAATATAAATCCTAACTTTCTCAGTTCATTTTTGAGAGCACAAATTCTATCCGTTTCTTTGATTCTCAAGGTCTGTAATCCTTCAATACTAAAAGGAATATTAAGCAGTGTGCAAGTGGTTACGACTGTTTGGGCTAAGTCAGGTATATCGGAAAAATTATCAGAGAAATGTGTAACTCTATCCTTGCCTTTGCTTATGATGATACCTGTTTCTGTAAATTGAGTGTCGACACCTAATTGTTTGAATATAGACGATACTCGCGAATCTCCTTGATAACTGTCTTTAAATAAATCTGTCAAACGAATACATACGGAGCGGTCATTACATAGCGCAACAATTTCATACCAATAAGATGCAGCACTCCAATCGCTTTCAATAAAGAAAGAGATACTATTATAGGTCTTGGGTTTCACGTTGATTTCATTATCATTAACCCATTTTGTATCTGCACCGAACTCATTCATTAATTTAAGTGTTAAATCAATATAAGGTTTTGATACAATTTTCCCTGTTAAATGCAGAGTAAGACCTTCTTTTAAGGTAGGGGCGATTAGTAGAAGTGCCGAAATATATTGGGAACTAATATTCCCAGATAAAGTTATGTGAGTACCTCGAAGAGATTTACCGGTAATGCGAAGAGGGGGAAATCCCTCATCCTCCAGATATTCAATTTGTGCACCTAACATTTGGAGAGAATCAACTAATGATTTAATAGGACGATGCTTCATTCTTTCAGTCCCTGTTATCACATGTGTTGAGCATTGTGTACATAAATATGCTGTTAAAAAGCGCATAGCTGTCCCTGCAGCACCGATGTCGATAATCGGTGGCATTTTTTCTAGTGCTTGTATCATCACAGATGTGTCATCACAATCGGATAGATGAGAAAGAGATCCTTTTTGAGAAGAGAGGGCATTGATGATAAGAGCTCGATTACAGATACTTTTCGAAGCTGGCAACTGGATAATAGTATCAATTTTATTAGGTGCGGTAATCAAATATCTTTTCATCCTTAATTTTATTCAATTTGCCTACAAAAATAAGCAATTTGTACAATATAATAGGTTTTGAGAATAAAATAAAACTATCTTTGCCCACATGAGAAGATATAAACTATATAAGTTGCTTGAAGAAATGGCCGATAAGTATGAAACTGCTGATTTCTTGAAAGATGATCCTTCGCAGTTTATGCATCGTTATACTGCGGTTGAGGATATCGAAGTGGTTGGCCTTATTGCAGCTTCTTTATCTTTAGGAAACAGAAAACAAATCCTTTTGAAGATAGAAAGTATTTGTTCTTTGATGCATGGGCAGCCTACAACATGGATTGTGCAGAAAGAATACGAAAAGTATTTCTCTGAGTCTTCAGCCAAGTTTTATCGTTTTTTCTCTTACGCACAACTACGAAGTTTCTTTGGCGCCATTCGCTCAATAATTCTTCAATATCATTCGATTGGTAATTGTTTGGAAAGTTTATATAATAAAGGTGTGAATCCAGTCGAAGGACTGATTGGGTGTTTTAAAGGAAAAAATGTCGGACAACTCATACCTAAGGATTCTTCGTCAGCATGCAAGCGAATAAATATGTATCTGAGATGGATGGTACGTGATAATTCACCGGTAGATATGGGGGTATGGAAATGGTACGATAAAAGTAATTTGATCATTCTTTTGGACACACATGTAATGCAGGAATCATTTCGTTTGGGCATTGTAAAAAAGAAAGGAGATACCATGAGTAAAGCAAAAGAAATTACCGATGTTATGAAGAAAATCTGGAAAAATGATCCATGCCGGTGTGATTATGCTCTTTTTGGTATAGGCATCGACAAGAATAATGATGTTAAAACATATCAATGAAAATACGATATTGAAAAGATTAATTATATATTTGTATAACAACAAAAACATAGACATTATGAAAAAGTTATTGATATTGGTATTTTGTTTATCGCTGTTTTCTTGCGGTACAACAGATGTGCAAGGTAATCCTGCAGCTATACAAATGGGGGCTTCCATTGGCGGCGCAATAGGTTCCGTTCTAGGTGATAGCATGGATAGTCATCATGATGGTTTTGGTTGGTCAATTGGTAATATGATTGGTACAATAGCTGGTGCGGCAATAGGTAATGCCGCTACTTCTCCGAAAGTGGATCGTAATAATGATGGTGATGATTATTCCTATTCTCGGAATAACCAAATAAACAGTAGGGAATATCAAGAGCAGGAGCAAAATTCTGTTTCTAATACGTTACCTATTTATATTGAGAAGATACGATTTGTAGATGAAAATCATAATCATGTTATTGATTCAAGGGAAACTTGTAAATTGGTATTTGAGTTATATAATAATAGTAGTGCTACCATAACTGATATTTATCCTCGTATAACACTTAGTAATGACAGAGTTGGTGTTTCTGATCCTGCTATCATCGATAAAATAGAGGGAGGTCAACGTATCCGTTATACCGCTAACCTTTACGGGTATAGCAATCTTAAAAATGGCTCTATAACTATTACTATTGCTGCTTGTCAGCAAAATGGGCCGGTAGGTGATGTCCGTCAGTTCTCTTTGGATACCCAACAATAATTATATGCATCGAATTGTTTTACTTTTACTTGTTTCTTATTTTGTAGCCGACGGATTTGCTTGTACGTCTGCAGTAATATCAGGAAGAATTACTCCTGACGGTCGTCCATTATTATGGAAGAATCGAGATACCGATTATTTGGAGAATAGTGTCAAATTTTTCAAAGGTACAAAATTTTCTTTCATTGGTATTGTGAATAATGGGATGAAACATAAAATGGAGGTATGGATAGGTACAAATAGTGCTGGCTTTTCTATTATGAATACCCAGTCGTATAATTTAATAAAAAATGTCAAAGATGATGATGATCCTGGTCCATCTAATGGGAGTATATTATATAAGGCATTAGGCGTTTGTGCTACAGTCGCCGATTTTCGTCATTTCCTTGATACCATACCTAAACCGAGTGGAATAGAGGCAAATATTGGTGTTATCGATGCACAGGGTGGAGCCGCAATGTTTGAAGTGAGTTATTATAAATATGTATTTTACAATGCAAATAGCTTAGAAGATGCTCCTAATGGCTATATTGCCAGAACAAATTTTTCTTTTTCTGGAGATAAGGATGAAGGGGCGGGCTACGTCAGATATGCAACAGAGGATAAAGCTTTATCATCTGTTGCAATTTCAAAAGATATAACCCCACATTGGATATTTAGTAATCTGTCTCGTTCATTTGTTAATTCACAATTAGGGATCGATCTTCGGTGTGGTAATTTTAATGTACCTGTATCATCCGGTTGGTTTGTCGATCAAGATTTTATCCCTCGTAATATAACATCTTGTTCTGTTGTTGTGCAAGGGGTAAAGAAGGGAGAGAACCCTGATTTAACTGTAATGTGGACAGTACTTGGATATCCTCCTGTTAGCATAGCTTTCCCGATATGGCTAAAAGAAGCTCAATTGTTATTGCCTTCATTATATAAATATCCTATCGGAAGTAAAGTCACACCATTCGGAGCAAAGGTTGATGCCTTAAAAGAAAAAGTATTTGCCTTTCATCAAGGTTCTGGAACAAACAAATATTTTAATTGGGAATTATTGTACAATAAAATGAATACTGGGATTATCCAACGACTTGACCCTATTGAAGAAAAGATAGTTGAAAATGCTGGATATTATATTGATCGATGGCGCGATAAGAATAGAATTAATTCGAATGAATTGCAGAAATTGTATGATGAGTTATCTGAATATGTGATTGAACAATATCATTCTCTCTTTGGCATCTGAGCCCTTCTCTTATTGGCATCGTTTTTGTTTTATTCAAAAAATGTCCTTTATCTAAAAATACATTACTATCTTTGCATGTGATGAACGCTAATCTTACTAATAGAAAATAATGGATAATATTGATATAGAATTCAAATCGGCAGCGGAGATTAAATCTTTTCAAGAAGAGAAATTGCAGATTGCTTTACAATATTTACAAAGTAATTCACCTTATTACCAACGACTCTTTTCGAAGAATCACATAGATGTTAAAAAAGTTCGTACTATTGAAGATCTGACGACAATTCCTTTTACAGAAAAAAAGGATTTGCAACTTTACAATGCTGATTTTCGTTGTTGCCCTAAAGATAAGGTGATAGATTATGTTACTACCTCTGGTACTTTAGGTGAGCCTGTTACTTTTGAATGTACGGAAAAAGATTTGCAGAGATTGGCTTTTAATGAGAAGAAATCTTTTGAATGTGCAGGTGTCTGCCCAGGTGATATTGTACAACTTATGGTGACGATAGATAAACGATTTATGGCAGGATTAGCTTATTTCCTTGGTCTGAGGGAGATGGGCGCAGGAGTTGTAAGAGTAGGAAATGGTATTCCTGAACTTCAATGGGATACAATTCAGCGCATTAAACCGAATACTATCATGTGTGTTCCTTCATTTATTCCTCGTTTAATCCAATTTGCGGAGGAACATAATATCGACTATAAACATTCCAGCATAAAGAGAATCATTGGTATCGGCGAAGGACTTCGTGACCAACGCTTTAATCTTAGTCTTCTCGGCAAGGCAATTAAGAGTAAATGGGACGTACAACTATTTGCGACCTATTCTTCTACTGAAATGGGTGCTACTTTCTCTGAATGCCCCTATGGCTGTGGAGGACATTTGCATCCTGAATTGATAATTGTAGAAATAATAGGAGATGATGGCCTGCCTGTCCCAGACGGTCAACCTGGAGAGATTGTCGTTACAACGCTGGGAGTAGAAGGTATGCCCCTGCTTCGATTTAGGACAGGTGATATTGCTTGCAAGCATATTGAATCTTGTCAATGCGGAAGGAATTCATATCGTCTTTCCCCACTTTTAGGAAGAAAGAATAATATGATTAAGTTGAAAGGAACTACTCTTTATCCACCAGCTATTAATGACGTACTCGACAATGTCGATTATGTTGAAAATTACGTGGTTATTGTACGTGATAATAATACAGGAACTGATGAAGTATTAGTGAAGGTCGGGCTGAAATATAAACCTGTCTTCGATGTAGTAAAAGATCTTAAAGATAAGTTTCGTGCACATATCCGTGTGGCTCCTTTAGTGGAGGTGGATGCAGTTGATTCAATACATCGTATCAACTTCCCTTCTATGAGTCGTAAACCGACTAAATTTATTGACGAGCGAAAAAAGAAAGATGAGTAATAGCAATATCGATTTTGAGGACTTACGTCCTTATCGTGATGAAGAAATACCTGCAGCAATGCAACGTATTGCTGCTAATAATCTATTACCTCAGTTGGCGGGATTCGTCTATCCGGGTAGTAGTGTAGAAGATGTTCGTCGTCTGTTGGGCACGATTACTAATGTTTACGATTTCCAGCATACGGTGATGAAGGCTTTTAATGAACAGATTATTAGCAGGACTATCGATAAGTTCACTTTCTCCGGATTTGAAAAGTTGGACCCTGAAAGAAGTTATGTCTTCATCTCCAATCATCGTGATATTGTTCTTGATTCAGCTTTGTTTCAATATGCTTTATATCTTGAGAATATCCCTTCAACAGAAATCACTTTTGGAAGTAATTTGATGGCTTCACAATTGCTTATTGATATTGGCCGTTCAAATAAGATGTTCAAAGTGGTGCGTGGGGGAAGCCTTATGGAACTGTATAAGAATTCTCTTCACTTATCAGATTATATTCGTTATACTGTAACACAGAAAAAGAACTCTGTATGGATTGCTCAACGAAATGGCCGAACAAAAAACGGCATTGATAAGACCGATCCTGGAGTAATAAATATGTTTTCTCTGAGTTATCGGAAAGATTTGATACGTTCATTGGCTGACATCCATATTATTCCTATGACTATATCATATCAATGGGAGCCATGCGACTTATTGAAGGCTAAAGAACTATATTGTTCAAAGGATAAGCCATACGTCAAATCGCCGGGTGAAGACTTAAATAGTATTGTTACCGGACTTACTCAGCAGAAAGGGGATGTACATATCTCTATTGGTAATGAGTTGACTGAAGACATCTTGCAACACCTTGAGGCTCCAAATAAAAATGATTTCTTCAAGAATGTAGCGAGTGAGATTGACAAACAAATTAATTCGAACTACCACTATATGGATAATAACTATATAGCTTCTGATATATCACATGGCAATAATCACTACGAAACTCATTACACTTTGGAAAGCCATGATCGTTTCATCGCTTATTTAGATCAAAAGCTTTCATCTATTGGTAGTGAGAAAGAAGAAATTCGTAAACTGCTATTGCTTATTTACGCTGGGCTTTTGTAAATCAACGACAGCATCTCCTTGGAAATTGATCGATTGTCTATTTTGTGAGTTAACGATAATATCGGTATTACCATTCATGTAAATGTTAATCGTATAAGAGTAAATGTCTTCATTGGTCTTTGTAGTGAACTTAATAATGGCTTTACTCTTTTTAGGATAGACCAGACTATAATCGGAAATCGGTGCGTCGAAATTCAAGGCTTTCCCTCCACCATAAGGAATGGAATAAGCTCTTCCGTAATAAGGTAAATAAGAAAATACAGAGTCATTTTTAATTTCTAAAGAATAGTTGCTGTTCAATGCTATAGGCGCCATAGCCAATGGATAGGCCCATTGAACCATAACTTTGAATGTATTATGATCCAACTGCTCTTTAATTTTTTGAGCAATTATTTCTTTTTTAGACAGTCTCTTACCATCTTGTGCAAAACTTGTTACCGTGCCGGAAAGAAGGCAAATAACAATTAACAAAATAACTCGTTTCATACCTTCAAATATTTAATTGATTCATTTTTTCAATTCTTTGGAGAATGAGTAAGGGAAATCACTCTCTTTTATGCCTCGTTGTTTATTTGGCGTTGCATTCATCTTTAAGATAATCGAACAGCCCTTCATTAAATCAGCATGCGAAATGTAATTCTTTGTATAGGCAGCTCCGTCTAAAGTCATCGAACCTATATATCTAGTATTATCATTGTTTCCAGGAGCAGATATAGTTACTGTTTTCCCATTTTCAAGATGCAGTTTCATCTCTTTAAAATAAGGTGTTCCAAGAGCATATTGGTTGCTTCCCGGACAAACGGGATAAAATCCCATGGCTGAAAATACATACCATGCAGAAGTCTGGCCATTGTCTTCATCGCCGCAATAACCATCGGGAGCAGGTGTATACAGTTTATTCATTGCTTCGCGTATCCAATACTGACTTTTCCATGGCTGGCCCGAATAGTCGTAAAGATAGAGCATGTGTTGAATTGGCTGGTTGCCGTGTGCATACTGTCCCATATTCATAATTTGCATTTCTCTAATTTCATGAATAACTCCTCCATAGTAGCTGTCATCGAATACAGGGGGAAGAATAAATACGGAATCCATCATCTGATTAAAAGCATCTTTTCCTCCCATCAAATCAATGAGTCCTTGAGGGTCATGGAATACGCACCACGTGTAATGCCAACTGTTACCTTCAGTAAAGGCATCTCCCCATTTAAAAGGATTAAAAGGAGATTGGAAACTGCCGTCTTTGTTTTTCCCGCGCATCAACTTATACCCTTTATCAAATAGGTTCTTATAATTCATGGCATGTTGTGCATAAACGGCTATTTCTTTTTCCGGTTGATGCAGGGCTTTGCCCAATTGGTATATGCTCCAATCGTCGAATGCATATTCTAAAGTACGTGCTGCACTTTCATTTATACCTACATCGTAGGGAACATATCCCAGTTTGTTGTAATAATCATATCCCAGTCTGCCTGTAGAAGGAATATTTGGATGAACATTGTTGGCTCCGTGTTTCACTGCTTCCCAGAGAGTTTGAATATCATAGCCTCTTAAACCCTTAAGATATGCATCTGCAACTATTGATGCCGAATTGTTGCCAACCATACAACTCCGATGTCCTGGGCTGGCCCATTCGGGCAGAAATCCGCTTTCTTTATAGGCATTGACTAATCCTGCTTGCATCTTAACATTCATGGACGGATACATTAAATTCAAGAAAGGGAACAAACAACGGAATGTATCCCAAAATCCTGAATCGGTAAACATGTAACCTGGCAGAACTTGTCCATTATAGGGACTGTAATGTATGGCATTCCCTTTACTGTCTATTTCGTACAAACTCCTTGGAAATAATACCGAACGGTATAGACACGAATAAAATGTGCGCAGATGGTCGATGTTATCATCTTTAATTTCAATTCTTCCCAATATATTGTTCCAAGTCTTCCGCCCTTTAGCCATTACCTGGTCAAAACTATTGTTACCTATTTCCTTAAGATTGAGTTCAGCTTGTGCGTAGCTGATAAAGGAAGATGCAACACGTATATGTACTTGTTCTCCCTTACGAGTTTGGAAACCTATAATCGCACCTACGTGATTGTCTTTTGCTTCTGTTTGATTGGTATCGATATTGCCATTTGTAACAGCAGCAGTATAAGTGAAAGGCTTGTCGAAGACAAGTACAAAGTAATTTTTGAAGTTGTCGGGTACTCCTCCGCTGTTTTTTGTTGTATAGCCGATGATTTTATTTTCTGCAGGGATTATCTTTATATACGAGCCTTTATCGAAAGCATCGACGACAATATAAGAATGTTCATTCTGCGGATATGTAATGCGGAAGTAAGCAGCCCTTTCGGTTGGAGCTATCTCTGTCGTAACATTATGATCTGCTAGATAAACCTTGTAATAATAGGGAGTAACGATTTCTGCTTTGTGAGAGAACCAACTTGCCCTTTCGTCCTGACCGAATACAACCTTCCCTGTAATAGGCATAATGGCAAATTCTCCATAATCATTGATCCAAGGACTTGGTTGATGGGTTTGTTTGAATCCCCTTATTCTTTCTGCATCATAGGTATATGCCCATCCATCTCCCATCTTACCTGTTTGTGGAACCCAGAAGTTCATTCCCCAAGGGAGAGCAATTGCAGGGTATGTATTGCCTGTCGAGAGAGAAGGCTTAGATTGTGATCCTACTAGCGGATTAACATAGTCAACCGGACCGGAAACAATCTGTGCGTTTAAGCTGTAAATTAGACTTAAGATACAAAAGGCGGTTAATAATAGTTTTCTCATCTTTGGGTTGTATTATTTCGCACCTAAGATACAAATCTTTTGATATTTAACCAATTATTAAAGACGTAAATATTACAATTAAATAAAAAAATTGGGATAATTACTTGTTGTCATAACAATCTGAATAGAGAGTTTAGTAGAAATATAAATCAATTCTTGTTGAAGATATGGTAATATTATATGACCATTGCTTTGATATTCATGTTTCACGAAGGTGAAACATGCTGTTCACCTTCGTGAAGCGTGTTGTTCACGCCCGTGAAACATGCTGTTCACATTCGTGAAACATGAAATAGTCCTTTATCATTGGTATTTTATATCCTTGTATTCATATAAAATCGTTATGGACAGCAAATTCTAGATGCTCAATTAAGTTGTTCGTTTCGAGGAATAATACCTTACACACCCTTTTTTATCAATGCATTTTATCACTATAGTGCACCATTGTAATTTGCTGTACTACATATAACTTACGGTGACAGTAGAGAGGTCTAACTTTTTTTTTGAAAGTTTTTTCTATGAGTTTAAAATAAAAGAGGGCATCCTTGTGCAATAGGATACCCTCCTTAAATAAGGGATGGAATGATGTTTAATTAGTATTTAGTATTTTGTGGATCAAAGTTTGTCCATCCGCTAGTCCAATCGTCTGAAGAAGAATTGCTGGCAAAAGCGCCTATATATGTTACTTTAGTAAAGAAGCTATTGTTTAACATTGCATCTAAGAAACTGGCAGCGTTCAGTAAAGGACTTCCTGCCTGCGGTCCGTAATTTGGATTGCTTAACAAGCTGTTTGGCTGACCGAGCTTTAACTCAGCAATCGTCTCAATGTATTTGTTATTATTTGATGCTTGTAAGAAAAAAGCATGACTGTTAGATTGGGTTCCTTTATTTAATCCGTCTTTTGTCCCATTATTAGATTGTGTATCCGTTAAGTCTTTATTCACATCCGATCCTATAGCACCCATTTGAGCATAAATGATATTTTGTAATTTCAAATCTCCATTCTTGGCGAATGATAAAGAACCTGGATTACCTTTCTCAGTATCTAGAAGTAATCCTACAGGATATCCCATTGCTACTGTATTGAAGCAATTTAATTTTGAATTCCTGCGGATTTGCATTGCTGCTTGGAAAATGCCTGTTCTTGAACCATTATTTGGATTCAGATTGCTGGCATTAATATAGTCAGTACTATTTACGAAGTCAGCACTTTGTCCGATAGGGCCGACAAAAGTAACATTACTGAATATGGCGCTCGTATATGGAGATTCACTTCCTCCATTGGCATTGTTATCACTTTCAAAACCATTGGAACAAGATTGGTCTGCTATTTTTGGGTTGCGAATTCCTAATAAGAATTGGCATTTACCAGAGAAGCCATCATCTGTATCAAATTCATCATCCCAGCCATGATATGCTATCAAATATTTACAGTTGACACTGCCTCCGAACCATTCGAACGAATCGTCGTTGGAGTAAGATACTTGTACATGGTCAACTTGGGTTCCACTTCCTACTGAACCAAAAGTTACTCCATTAATCTCTTGATCAGTCTTGAATGGATAACCTGCGAACTCAACTCTTACATAACTGATAATACCTGAATTGTCGGCATCATTGTCTCCACCATGTACTGTTCTCGGCCCACCTTCAATTTGCATAGTACCTTGATTGTTCTTTGCTTTGCCGCAGATGATAAGTCCTCCCCAATCTCCTGGTTTCCGACTCCCTGCTGGTTGTGCAGATGTAAATACGATGGGAGCGTCTTTCGTTCCTTCTGCAATAAGTTTCCCTCCAGGTTCAACAATAAGTGCAGCTTTTGTATCTTTATCTCCTTTAATGATTGTACCAGGTTCAATAGTTAAGGTTGATCCGTTAGTAATATAACACCATCCCTTTAATGAATAAGTTCCTTTCTTCAATGTATATGTTCCGGTAATATCATAGTCTTGAATACCTTCTGCATTGATAACATTGTTAACAGCTAGCTCGTTAGTAGGTGTTTTGGAATCATTATTACTGCTTGAACAGCCACAAAGAATAGTCGATCCTAACAATAAGGATAAACTGATTGAATGAATTAATTTTTTGTTCATATTAAAAATATTAAGTGATTAATTATAAACTCATACTTAATGACAGGAAGAAATTTGTTCCTGTATTATAGCGTTTGGTGACTTGACTTCGGTGTTGAAGTACATCCTTTGAATCGTAGAATTTAGGATATTGCTTGAATACCATGTCTTGCGAGAAGATATCTCTAACAGATATTTTCAGTTCTATAAGTTTGTTGATTTTCTTACTCGCCGAGAAATCTACAATGTCACGAGGCATTTCGTAGGCATCCGGAATATCATTATTTACTGATGCTCCAGAACTTGTATCGACGCGTCCCACACCTACAATTCGTTTGCCCACACGATTATACAGTAAACCGATATTTAATCCGTATTCTTCTCTTGTGTAAAATAACCCTGAATTGATAATATAAGGCGATTGCCCCTGCATGGGTCTGTTGTGTTGTAAACTGCCGTCCGAAAATCTTATTTTGCTGTTGATGAGTGATCCGTTGAAGAGAAAAGTGAAATATGGCAATCCTATAAAAGAAAGGTCCTTTTTTATTTCCATCTCTGCACCGAAATTGTTGGCGCTGTTAGCATTTTCGAATGTGTAAGTATAAGTTCCTCCAGCATCAAGGTAAGTCCATTCTATGGGATTTCTAAAATGTTTGTAGAAGAGAGCAAAACTGATGGTTTCATTTGAACTCGGATAACATTCGTATCTTAAATCTATATTTTGAATATAAGCCGTCTTTAATGATGAATTACCACGTACCATGCTGAATAAATCGAAATCGTAGTAAGTCGAAGGTGACACTTCGCGGAATTCTGGACGGTTCACCGATGCACCATAAGCGATGTGGAAGAGCTGTTTATCGGATAGATTATATGTTGTATTGATAGAAGGGAAGAAGTAATCGGTATCGTAATTGATCTTTTTTGTGGCATGGGTATGAATGGTTATATTGTTGATTAATGACATCCGGTTTTTTTCGTAACGGGTGCCTACATATATATTCCATGCGTTTAACGGTATGTTCAATCCGAAATAGCCGGCGCCAAGAAGATTATGACCTCGATAGCTATCACGATTATCTGTTTCATCATATAAATATATCGCACCAGAAGATATCATGTTGTCGTTTAACACCGTGCTGACTATATCATCACCATATCCTAATTCTGGGTATTTGACAGTATCCCACAAATAATAATAAGCACGGTTGCGGTAACGTCTATTCCTATATTCACCAAAGAATCCAACTTTAAGGGAAGCTGGCAGATTGGCAATATTTATCTTCTTATCAAGATTTGCACCAAAGCTTAAGATATCCTCATCGAGATTATTCTTTTCTCTTTGGATATCGGTAGGTTCAACTTTCATTTCTCCATAATGGATATCACTTGGGGCATCATCTTCTTGCTGGTTGATGATTCTTCTGTCGGGTTGACGCCTGTTCGCATAACTGAAACCTATATTCCAGTCGAATGTTTGCTTCTCCCTTAGATAGGTTCCACAGAGTTGTGCGCTGTAAGTTGTGCGGCTGTAATAATCATAGTCGTATTTGCGTTGTACATATTTGCCGCTGATGTATTGATAGCCGTCACGATAAGTGTATTGGTCTTTACCTATCTGATTGAATAATTGTTTGAGTTCGTATTTATCATTATTGTTGGGCTTATATATCAGATTGACAAGTCCTCCGAGGTGTACGTTAGTAGTATATTGATTGTCGTTATATTTATATAAGAAATCAGGATGATCTTGAAAAGAATTGTAAATGCCATATCGTGAATTGTTCATGTTTAGTATGATTCGATTATTGTAATTGTAATTGAGAGCACTGAGCAGTGCCCATTTATCATCTTTTTTCCAACAATAGGAAAGGTTGAGTTTCATATCGGGATACGTTTTAGGCGAACTTATATTCCAGTTCGTATTATCAATAGAACGTTTGCCATTATCGAACCCTAGCCAATCAGTTCCGCTTTTATTGCCTTGCAGGTAATTTTTAAAGGAACTTTTTGTATTTATGCCTGTCGATAGCAATAAATCAAAACCTGTTTTTAAAGGAATATCGCGAGTCGTAATTTTTATCAGACCGCCTGTGAAATCAGAAGGATATTCAGGCGCGGGTGATTTAACTATTATCACGTTGGATAATTGTGAGGCAGGAATGATATCAAAAGAAAAGGCGCGATTGTCGGTTTCAGTACTTGGTACAGAAGCATTATTAATCCACACATCATTATATCGTTGTGATAGACCTCTTACGATAATGAATTTATCTTCTATAACGGATATGCCGGGAATACGTCTGACGACTTCCGATGCGTTACGATCTTGTGTACGTGAAATCTGCTGAGAAGAGATTCCTGATTCTATTACTAAACTTTTGTGCGTTGCATTTAACATTGAAGCATCCGTGTTCATCCTCCTCTGCGTTGTAACGGTGACACTCGACAGGACTTTCTCGTCTCTTATCATCTCAATTATTGCGTCATTACCTGTCTTTACACTGATTTCTTTAGTGATATAAGAAATGTAACTAACGATAAGTGTGTAGTTCCCCTCTTTTAATCCGTTTATAATGAAATGGCCATTAATGTCGGAGACGGTCATTTTATTAATTTCTTTTATTTTGATGGTAGCACCTATTAATGGTTCGTGCGTCTTCTTATCTGTGATATTTCCGCTTATCGACGTCGCTTGTGTCATAAGCGAAAAGAGTACAAATAATAAAAATGAACTAAATGTTTTAATCATATGGTCTCATTCATTTGGTTTTCCGATGCAAAATTCGTCTTATCATATTCCAAATGCATGACAGAACAGTTACTATTGGTTACATAATTATTTCAAAATGATTACGATTTTAAGTATTTAGAATGGTAGATGTTAAAATTATTATTTTTAAAGAAGATGATGATAAATTCGTTATTTGTTACTATTTTTGTTTCTGTATAATTTCTTTCTTTTTCGGAGCGCGGAAGATATAATGGAATCACGAAACAAGATAAGGCTTTATTTCATTGCCATTTTAATGTCAATGATTTTTCTGTTCCCTTTTATTTCTAATGGGGAAAATGCTTCTTTCCCATTGCACAATCCGTTGATTATTAATGGCGATTGGGCTTTCCCTCCTTATGAGTATATTAATGATAAAGGGCAGCCTGAAGGGTTTAATATAGACCTCACTCGTGCCATTATGAAGGAACTTGGTTATCAATATAAGATAAAGTTATCAGATTGGAAGAGTATAGTGAATTCACTAAAATGTGGCAAGAGCGATTTGTTGATGGGAATGATATATTCTAATGAGAGAGCTCGAATCTTCTGCTTTGGACCTAGTCATGGGTATATTTATCAGAATGTAGTGTATAGGAAGGGAGATTTGCCCATTAGAATGTTTGATCAATTGAAAGATAAATGTGTGGTTGTAGAAGACCATACAACATCCCATGAATTGTTGCATGATGCAGGATATGATTCTCATATTGTCACTGTATCAAATATGAATGTAGCTTTGATAAAACTTTCTCAAGGTAATTTCTTCGCTGCTATGTGTGACCAAGATATGGCTGATGAAATTATTAAGAAAAATCATTTAGATAATCTTGTTGTGGCCGATTTGGGATTACCTCATCAAGAATACCGATTTGTGGCAAATGACGAAGCCCTATTAGATAAAATAGATAAAGCACTGTATAAATTAAAAAAAGAGGGTTCATATGATAAGATTTACAATAAATGGTTTGTTCAGAATAAGCATTCTCACTTATCTCGTATTGTTTATACAGTATTAGGTATATTTGTTATTGTTGCAATTGTTCTTTATCTGTTCAACTTCTTACTTCGTAGAAAAGTGAGAAAAGCAAAAGATTTGTTGGAACGTAAGAACCGCAGGATGGCACTCGCAATCCATACTGGTGGAATTAGTGTTTGGGAATATAGCGTATCTAAAAAGTCCTTTTATAATGTGGATAGTGAATTATTTCCATCTAAGGGTAAAACCTTTGAAGAGGAACTGTCTTTATTACATCCAGATGATAGACAAAAATTTAAATCGCTGTTTCAAGGGCTAGAGGAGGGGAGGATTCCTCAAAAAACTGTTTGTTTCAGGGTAGATATGGAACATACTGGAGAATGGCGTTATATAGATAAGGAGTTTGCCGTAATTAAGTCAGCGGATGGAAAGGTTGATACTATCATTGTTTCAAATAAAGATGTGACTGAAGGAATCGAGAAACAAAATCGAATAGAAGAGTTGTTACAGAAATATCAGACTGTTTTTAACTTCACAACTGTTGGAATTCAGTACTTTGATGAGAATGGCATCTTATGTGATATTAATGAAGCAGCATGTGAATTGTTTGGCATTGATGATAAAGAGATGCTTGTTGAGTCACATCTATCTATTTATGATAATCCTTTTTTGAAAGATTATTTGGATAGGAATCACCCGGAAACTTGTAATTGCATTATTGAACAAAACTTTGACGAAACGAAGAAAGAGGATTATTTTAACCTTTCAAAGCGCTCAGGTATTGTTATTATCGATACGAGAATAATACCAATTTATAAGACTAAAGGTGTGCTCGATTGCATCATTGTCTTGAATCGGGACATTACAGATACTATAAAAATGCAGAAATTGTTACAGGATAGTATAAAAAAAATGGAATTGGCTATTCAGTGCTCTAATCTGGTATATTGGGAATTTAATGTGTTAAATAAATCATTTACTTTAAATAGTACTCCTATATCTTCGTACAACGATAAAATGAATGTTCCGATTGATGTAATGTTAAATAATTTCCATCCAGATGATGCAATGAGAGTAAAATCTTACATAGATGAGATATTACAGAAGCAAGATCGAGTTCTTATTTTCGAAGGCAGACTCCTTTCTCAAAAGGGATGGCGTTATTGTACTTTTACTGGTACACCTTTCGAAAAAGATGAAAAGACGGGACTATATACGAAATATGTTGGCTTCACTCGTGATGATACAGAAATGATTAAACTGAATGATGAGATAAGTGAATATGCTAAGAAGATGAATTACGTATTGCGTTCGAGCGATGTTCAAACGTGGAGTTATGATATAGCAAGCAAAACAATCTTTGTTTTCTCAGGTATTAATAAAGAAGGTATCAAAGGCTCTATTGACGATTATTTGGAATATGTTGATCCATCGGAGCGAAATGAAGTTCGAGAATTATTCTCTCATTTGGAAAATGGAGAGTTTGATATATTTTCAACAAAGAGGAAATTATGGGCAACTGCTACTAAAAATCAAAAAAGTTATGTCGTTAATGATTGTATTCCTGTTAAGAATAATGAAGGAAAGGTAACTGGTTATTTTGGATTGTGCAGAAATATAACAGATTTGATTGAAATTCAAAACAGGCTTGAAGAAGAGAAGGAGAAGGCTTTACAGGCAGATAAGTTGAAGTCGACTTTCTTAGCGAACATGAGTCATGAAATCCGGACTCCTTTAAATGCTATTGTTGGTTTTTCCAACCTGTTAGAAGAAGTAGAAGATAAAGATGAAAGGAAGGATTATATTACTTTAATTAATACGAATAGCGACTTGTTGCTGAGGATAATTAATGATATCCTTGATTTATCAAAGATTGAGTCTGGCTTTATTACTTTAGTATCAGAGGAATTTGATATGGTACCTTTCTTCAATGAGTTTGCAAGGTCGTTGGCTCAGAGGGAAACAAATCCAGATGTAGAACTTATCATAGATAATCCATATTCGAAGTGCATGGTTTATGCAGATAGTAATAGAATGGCACAAATACTTACTAATTTTACTACAAATGCCATTAAATATACACCAGAGGGACATATCAAAATTGGTTATAGATGTCTCGATAATGGTATACGTCTTTTCGTTGAAGATACAGGTATTGGAATTGCTAAAGATAAACAAGACCGTATCTTTCATAGATTCGAAAAATTAGATGATTTTGCGCAAGGAACTGGATTAGGACTTTCCATCTGTAAAGCTATTTGTGATGCTTATAATGCAAAAGTTAAGGATGGTAATGAAGCAAAGATAGGATTTGAGTCGGAAGAAGGAAAGGGCTCAACATTTTGGGTATGGATTCCTTGTAATCCTCAGTTTGTGATTTCCGATCTTACCGATGAAGATATTTCTCCTGTTGATAATAAAATAATGCGAAATAATAATACATCTAAAATAAATAATAATATGGAAGATAAATCAACTATTCTAGTCGCTGAAGATAACGACAGTAATTATTTACTTGTTCAAGCATTACTGAAAAAGTATAGTTTAACTCATGCTCGTAATGGCTTGGAAGCTGTGAACTTTGCTACAGAAAATCAATATGATTTAATATTGATGGATATTAAGATGCCTATAATGGATGGCTTAGAAGCTACAAAACGTATTCGGGAATTTAACAAAACAGTACCTATTATTACCCTTACAGCTTATGCGTTTGATCAAGATCGTAAAGATTCATTAGCTGCTGGCAGTAACGATTTTATTACTAAACCTCTACGTAAAGATGAATTATTGGCGAAGGTAGAGAAGTATATCAATTCACAAGAATAGTATACCGGAATCTTTCTTTATCTTCTATTGTCATTCTTGTTTCATATCACGAGAACTGATGAATTTAGTACGCTCTGTTGTTAGGGAATTATATGTTCGTTTATGGCAAAAGAGGTTATAATAAAGAGGGTGTGTCATCGTTTTGACACACCCTCTTATATTTTCATCTAGTAAGATTTTAATTCTTGCAGCAGCAAGGTTTAATCTGTTTGAAGAAATCGTTTCCTTTATCATCGACAAGGATAAATGCGGGGAAGTCGACTACATCAATTTTCCAAATCGCTTCCATTCCGAGTTCAGGATATTCTAGACATTCGATGCTCTTGATATTATTCTGAGCTAAGATAGCTGCCGGTCCGCCAATACTGCCAAGATAGAAACCTCCGTATTTTTTACAAGCGTCAGTTACTACTTGTGTACGATTACCCTTAGCTAACATAATCATACTGCCGCCATGGCTCTGGAACAAATCTACGTATGGATCCATACGGTTTGCAGTAGTTGGTCCCATAGAACCACAAGCATATCCGTTCGGCGTTTTAGCAGGTCCTGCATAATAAATAGGATGATCTTTGATATATTGTGGTAAATCTTCACCGTTATCCAAACGCTCTTTTAATTTGGCATGAGCGATATCACGTCCAACAATAATGGTACCATTCAATGACAAGCGAGTAGCAACAGGATATTTGGTCAGCTCTTTTAGAATCTCTTTCATAGGACGATTCAAATCTATTTTCACAGCATTGCCTTCACCTGCTTTACGAAGCTCTTCAGGTATCAGGCTGCCAGGATTGTCGTCTAGCTTCTCAATCCAAATACCGTCTTTATTAATCTTACATTTAATATTGCGATCGGCAGAACAACTTACGCCTAAGCCAACAGGACATGAAGCACCATGGCGAGGCAAACGAACGATACGGACGTCATGTGCCAGATATTTACCACCGAATTGGGCACCTAAACCAATTTTGTGAGCTTCTAGCAGTACTTTCTTCTCTAATTCAACATCACGGAAAGCACGGCCATATTCGTTGCCGGTTGTCGGTAGACTGTCATAATAATGAGTTGAAGCCAATTTTACTGTAAGCAGATTTTTCTCAGCAGATGTACCGCCAATGACAAATGCAATATGATAAGGAGGACAAGCTGCAGTACCTAATGACATCACCTTCTCTACCAAGAAAGGAACTAATGTATCTGGATTCAAGATAGCTTTCGTCATTTGATAAAGATAAGACTTGTTTGCAGAACCACCGCCTTTAGTTACACAGAGGAAACGGTATTCATCGCCTTCAGTAGCTTCGAGGTCGATCTGAGCAGGAAGGTTGCATTTAGTATTTACCTCTTCATACATAGTGAGAGGAGCATTCTGAGAATAGCGCAAACTGTTCTCAGTGTATGTTTTATAAACACCTTTCGACAGCGCTTCTTCATCACAATAACCTGTCCAGACTTGCTGGCCCTTCTCTCCATGAATGATAGCTGTACCGGTATCTTGGCAGAAAGGAAGAACACCTTTGGCTGCAACTTCAGCATTACGCAAGAAAGTTAGAGCTACATATTTATCATTCTCAGAAGCCTCTGGATCGCTTAAGATTTTTGCGACTTGCTCGTTGTGTGAACGACGGAGCATAAAAGAAACATCATGAAAAGCAGCATTAGCCAATGCGGTTAAGCCTTCAGGCTCTACTTTAAGAATAGGTTTCCCTTCAAATTCACTTACGGAAACATAATCTTTCGTAAGCAGATAATACTCAGTTGTATCAGGTCCCAAAGGGAACATGGGTTGGTACTTAAACGGAGGTGTTGCCATATTTATACGAATTTAATTTTTTAAGTGAGACAAAGATAGTGCAAGTCGAGCGCAATAGCAAAATTAATTTATTAATTTTTTTGCATTGCCGAGGCGCAGCCTATCTTGGGTTTTTACCAAAGATAAAGTCGAGCGCAATAGCAAAAATTAATTTATTAATTTTTTGCATTGCCGAGGCGCAGCCTATCTTGGGTTTTTACCAAAGATAAAGTCGAGCGCAATAGCAAAAATTAATTTATTAATTTTTTGCATTGCCGAGGCGCAGCCAATCTTGGGTTTTTACCAAAGATAAAGTCGAGCGCAATAGCAAAAATTAATTTATTAATTTTTTTGCATTGCCGAGGCGCAGCCTATCTTGGATTTTTGCCAAAGATAAAGTCGAGCGCAAATAATATAAATATACATCGGAAAATAATCTAATTTCGTCTATGAAACAATGCTATTTGTAATAAAGTGCAGAGTGTTTTGGTAAAAACCTTAGAATTTTGAGTATTTTTACGCTATCCAAACAACGCAAAATTATAAAAAATGAAAAGACTAATAATATTGTGCCTACTTATCGCAGTCAATATCATTCCTTCTCAAGCCGTTTTGAAAGAAAGAGATTTACCACAAACACTGTCTATCTTACGTGCAGAACTCGAAGCTTACGAACGTGATGTTACCGTACGCACCAAACGTATGGAGCAACGCCAGCAGGAAATGGGTAAATTCCTTGTCGGGCGTATGGAAGAACTAGATCAAATTGCGCTAATGCTGTATTCCCAAAAGAGTAATTATATATTCGACTTGGCATATGCATGCCATGAAGTGACCGATGAATATCAAAAATTTAACGAACGTTCAAATCCTTTCCTGAAATTCCAATCGGATATGGTTATATCAATACAGCAATATAATGGATTGATTGATAACTTGCAACATATACCACCTTTTGTCTTAAACAGTCCTCATGCCATTGCTGATAGGGATGCATGTATTAAATTGGCAATTAATATCCGTCAGCAACTTATCAAACGGCTTACAGATCTCAAAGAATCACAACAGCGACAAAGCATGATGGGCCAAAGATTGAAGGTCCTTAATGACTATGCAGTAAAAAGATATTCAGATATCCAGCATAATGTGTTTGTCAATGGAGGAGATACCTACTTCAGAATACTCTCCCAATTTTCCAGATACTATAGAGAAGCTGGGAATAGTTTGGCTGAGAAATATAAACCATCGATGCGTACACATTCAGAGTGGAGAGGTCCCGTACTGATGATTTTGTTTACTATGGTCATTTTCTATTTTGTGTTGTCAGCTCTTATTTGTTATGGAGTGATAAGGTGGCTCCTGCGTAGACATTTCGAGACAACTGCTCTAAAGAAGAAACGACCTTATATCATTTTTGCGGCATCAATGTTAACCTTTGCTGTCATCTTAATGATTTTGCGAGATACTATTATTACCCACAATTTCTTCTTGATGGCATCTCAACTATTAATACAATACGCATGGTTGGTAGGTACCATTCTTGTATCATTATTAGTGCGCTTTGAGGCACGACAAATAAATAGTGGATTTAGAATTTATATACCGATTATCTTTATCGGGTTTATAGTCATTGTATTCCGTATTATCTTTATTCCGAACGAATTGGTTAATCTGCTTTTCCCTCCTTTGCTGTTACTTACAGCTTTATGGCAGTGGTCAGTAATTCGGCGGCATAACAAGAATATACAGCATAGTGATATATTCTATACTTGGATATCATTGGCTGTGTTAGTTGCATCTGTCATTGTCTCTTGGGATGGATATACATTGCTTGGTGTGCAAATACTCATTTGGTGGATTATGCTTCTTACCGCATTGCAAACCATTACTTGTGTATACGACTTATTATCTTTGTATGAGAAGAAGAAGTTCAAGAACATTAATGACATATCACGTACCTGGTTCTATGATTTCATTCGTAAGGCCGTTGTACCTATCTTTGCAGTTTATGCGTTGATGATGAGTATCTATTGGGCAGCCAGTGTGTTTGAACTGACAGAATGGTGCAATACGATTTTTAATTATAATTTCATAGATATCAATAATGTAGCACAGGTATCGTTCCAGAAATTATCATTGGCTTTGGCTTTATTCTTTTTGGTGAGATATGTCGTTTATGCAGGCAAAGCATTTTTCTATAAAATTCATAAGCAAAGATATAATGGCAAAAAACAAGTGTCTGCACTCGGTGTGAATATAGCAACTATCGTGATATGGACCTTTTATATTTTAGTGGCTATGATTATTCTTAATATTAATCGAAGCGGGTTGGTCGTTGCTATTGGGGGTATGTCGACTGGTATCGGTTTCGCCTTGAAGGATACTATTGAAAACTTGTTTTATGGCATTTCGCTTATGACAGGTCGTTTGCATGTAGGCGATATCATTGAATGTGATGGCATAAGAGGGAAGGTGAGTGACATTAATTATCAATCTACCTTGATAGAACCTGTCGATGGGTCGGTGATTGCATTTTTGAATAGCCAGCTTTTCCAAAAGAATTTCAAGAATTTAACCCGAAATCATGGGTATGAGATGGTTACTGTCCCAGTAGGAGTAGCCTATGGTACTAATGTTGAAAAAGCTCGTGAACTAGTATTGCAGCGACTTGGTACATTGGATTGCTACTATAAGGAAAGGAAACCTTCTATACTATTCAGTAACTTTGGAGACAATAGTGTAGATTTGGTACTTTCGGTTTGGGTACCGGTAGCAACGAAAGTATCGTCTATTTCTACCATCAAAGAGAATATATATAATGTATTTAATGAGAATAATATAGAAATTCCATTCCCTCAAAGGGATATTTATATACACGAAATGAACAAGCAATAGGTGTTATAAGCACCTATTGCTTCGTAGATTATTCTTTTTCCTCAACTTGGTCATCGTAATTCTGATAGAGGAAGTCATTATAGGGGTATTTTTGTACATGCAACTCTTTGACTCGCTTGTAGAGAGTTTGTTTTAACTCATCAATATTCAGCTTTTGTTTTGCAGAGATAAACATGCAGTTATCCTCCATTTTAGCCATCCATGTAGCTTTTAACTCTTCGAGGGTCAGATTTTCCTTCACTTTTGGAGTAAGATCGTCAGGATCTTTTTGAATATATGTATAGGCATCGATCTTATTGAATACCAGCATCGACGGTTTCATTGCTGCTCCTATCTCTTTTAGGGTTTGATTAACAACTTCAATTTGTTCTTCAAAGTCAGGATGAGAGATGTCAACAATATGAATCAGCAGGTCAGCTTCACGCACCTCGTCGAGGGTTGACTTGAATGAATCAATTAAATCGGTTGGAAGTTTGCGGATGAATCCTACTGTATCCGAAAGGAGGAAGGGCAAATTATCAATAACGACCTTACGTACAGTAGTATCTAAAGTTGCAAAGAGCTTGTTCTCTGCAAATACTTCACTCTTAGCTAAGAGGTTCATTAAAGTTGATTTGCCTACATTTGTATAGCCTACTAATGCTACCCGAATCATCCTTCCACGATTCTTCCGTTGAGTCTCTTTTTGTCTGTCGATTTGTTTGAGCTGTTCTTTTAACAGTGACATACGCTTTAAGATGATACGGCGGTCCATCTCCAACTGTGTTTCACCAGGTCCTCTTAATCCTACACTGCCACCTTTTCCACTGCCCGAGCCACCGCCTTGTCGTTCAAGGTGAGTCCACAATCTTGTAAGTCGAGGTAAAAGATATTTGTATTGCGCTAACTCAACCTGAGTCTTTGCATTAGCTGTTTGTGCACGCATAGCAAAGATATCAAGAATCAAAGAAGTCCTATCTAGAACTTTTACTTGTACCTCTTTCTCGATATTGCGTATTTGCTGGGCAGTCAGTTCATCATCAAAGATTACCATTCCGATTTCGTTGGCAGTGATATAATCTCGAATCTCTTCTAGTTTACCTTTGCCGACATACGTCGTACTATTCGGGCCATCAACTTTTTGAGTGAAACGCTTTATGACTTCAACTCCTGCTGTTTTCGCTAGAAATTCGAGTTCGTCGAGATATTCTTTTGTTTTTCTTTCGTCTTGTTGTAATGTAATTAAACCAACGAGGACTGCTGTTTCTGTTTCAGCGTTTGATATTACAAATTCTTTCATTTTGCTATATTAAAAATCTGGAGTAAGTATCGCTCCTTTTATCTTTTGTGATGGATAAACAATAGGCTGAGGCTTTACATCAAATAGGAGAGAAGTCTTTTTTATTGATAAGGCTGGTGTACTTGAACCATCTATCAATGAAAGAGCTTTATGAAGTAAATACTCGTCCTTATTTCCCAAGGGGAGGAAAGAAGAATTAAACTCCGTATCCAATTCATCCATTGCATATTTTGGTTTCAGTCCGTTACTATAATCGTTATTTGCTGAACTTGTTATCTTGAAAGTAATCGGCTGGATATCCCATGCGTATTTATCGTTCGCGTCATAATTTACCGATCCCACATTTTTCCCTTCTGTTGTTTCACCAATCTGAATAACATTAATGCAAGGAGAAATTCCGTTTATTACAGCCTCCGATGCCGAAGCTGTTACCGATGTAGTTATGATGAAAATCCGAGAGAGGTTGATGGATGTAAAGCCATTCAAATTATAGTCCTTGCTTTTTGAAGCATCATTAAAAGTGTAGGAGTTAGACTTCCCTTGATTATCTGTAACCTTGCAAAATACAGAAGATAAACTAGATGAAGGAATTAACAATCTCGACAGTAATCGGGCTGCCGAAAGATAACCTCCTGGATTATATCGAAGGTCGAGTACGAACTCATCTACATTTCTGAATTTAGAATTGAATACATTAATTAGTTCCTTATCGTAAGTATGGTCGGTAGAGTCATCGTGTGGGCCAGTTAAAAATTGGTTATATACAAGGTAGCCCACTTCTTTTGTCCCGACATTAATAACAGATGAATAGAAGATGGGGCTGTTGTTAACAGCTGAAGAAGCAGACAGAGATAAATTCACTGCACTTTTATCAGATAAGGAGTGGTAGATGGTAAGTTGGTGAGCAGAACCGCTTATTAGTTTTTTGTAATCCGATTTGCTCGGATAAATATTCTCACCGTCGATTTTTGTTATCCAATCTCCACGGGCTAGTCCTGATTTCTCAGCAGGGCTATCTGGCAGCACATACATCACTCTATCGAATTCGTAAGATTTATTTTTCACTGTATATCTTACGAATTCTATACCGTATGAATTAGTGTCGTCAGTGATGCTCTTGCTCTTTGCTTGGTAATCCTTATTTTTCTCAATGAATGAATAGTAGTACAGATGAGTACCTTGGTTGCTTTTACCGTCATTCTTCGACAGCAACGAATAAAAGAAAGTTTCAGGAGAAGATGAAAAATTCAGTTGATTATCTTCCGGGATATCTGTATTCCATAGATAGTTCTTACGCATAGTGTTGGCAATCCATTTGTTACACGATTCTTCAGTGCTCTCTTCATTTCCATCATCACTGCTTTTGCATGCAGAAAACATAGTAAGACAGCAACCGATGACTATACATAATTTGAATTGGTTCATACATTACCTTCTTTCCATATCAATACCTATTATCAAAAAATGGTAGTTAGTTCCCTTAAGTCCTTAATCAGATAGGTTGGCTGAAAAGGATACTCATTCTCATCCGATATATTATAATAAACTTGTGCCAATCCACATTGATATGCTCCCCTAATATCTACGTCAAAATTATCTCCTATCATAATAGATTGTTCAATATTTGATCCCGTCGATTCTAGTGCATAAAGAAACAGTTCTTTATTAGGCTTATTGACATTGATTTCATCCGACAGGATAACCTTTTTAAAGTAACTGTCGATGCTGCCGGAACGCATCTTCGCATATTGCAGGTCTTTGAAGCCATTCGACAGAATGAACAAGTTGTAACGATGATAAAGGTAATCGAGGGTTTCAATGGCATGGGGCATCAGTCTTTTCTTCGTTTTGATTATTCGAAAGAAATCAGCTGAATAATCATCTGCTAAACTCAAATCGCCAACCCCCGCTACCTGTAGTGGGTAGCGGAAGCGGCGGTAATTAAGTTCATCCCTTGTTATGCTTCCTGCTTCGTATAGTTTCCACAGTTTCAGATTTTCTTCTTCATAGATATCGAAGAATTGTTCGAAAGAATTGAAGAAACGATCTAAACGATGCAGGTTGTATACTTCTTGAAATGTATCGTAAGCATTTTCCGAAAAAGCCCAGAGCGTATTATCTAAATCAAAGAATAGATTACGATAAGCCATTAACTATCTAACCTGAATAACCAAATAGCGAGATACACTCCAGAATTCCTGTGGGTTAGTGATTCTCAATATCTGCTGGCCCTTTTCATCTTTATCTAATGAGTAACTGCCTGATGGATGATTAGTCAAAATAGAAGCTCTCTTCGAGTAGAGATTAATTTCTTTTGTAGTCCGCACATCGATTTGAGTAAAGTAACTCTTGTCATAATTTGCACCTTTCAAAACTTCACCCTTCACCAAAATCTTTTGAGCCTTTAATTCAGATTTCGTGCCGAATACATACCAAGCGGTATTGATTGTTTTGTCTTGTTGTGCAACGACATTGGCTTTAGCTTCATTCTCAGAAGTAAGACTTTCCTTATCCTTCTTTAACCCTGTCACAGCTTCATCTAATTCTTGAATGCGGATATTCTTAGCAGCCAGCTGAGCTTGTAACTCTTCAATCTGTTTTTCTTTGTCGGCCATTTCAGCTTGTAAAGTTGCAATGGCTTTCTTCAGTTGTTCAGAATTACTATGGCTCTTGCTCAATTTCCTTTGCAGTTCAGCTATCTCCTTCTTATTGGCATTCATTGTCTTTGTTATAAAGGCGATATCATTAGCAATCTGTTGTTTCGCAGAAGCTGCATTTTCCGAGATAGTTCCGCGAGTAAGGTCTACACGTTCTTGGGCAGCATTTATTTGACGGAAGCCTTCTTGAATATCATTGAACGTTCCCATCATATCATCCAATTCAGAATTCCTTTTTGTCAGTTCCGACAAAAGCGAATCGTTTTCACTTTGTAGCTTGTTGTTTTCCTGTTTGGGTGCATTATTACATGCAGATAACAAAAAGATAACAACACCTGTTAATAAAAATGTTAACTTTTTCATACATTATTCATTTTAATTGGGTTATATTTTCTATTCACATCCTTCGAGTACAATAACAAACTCTCCAATTGGGGCTTTCTCTGTAAAATGAGAAATTACTTCAGCTAATGTACCTCGTACGGTCTCTTCATAAATCTTAGAAATCTCGCGAGAGACAGATACTCTTCTTTCGCCTCCAAAGATTTCGGCAAATTGCGTAAGCGTCTTCAACACCCGATAAGGGGATTCATAAAATACCATTGTCCGATGTTCAGTAGTTAAAGAGTTCAGGCGCGTCATCCTCCCTTTTTTTTGAGGGAGAAAACCTTCGAAACAAAAGCGTTCGTTAGGCATACCCGAGTCTACTACTGCAGGAATTAAGGCCGTTGCTCCGGGAAGGCACTGAACCTCTATATCATTGCGGACACATTCTCTAACCAACAAAAAACCTGGATCCGAGATGGCAGGAGTACCTGCATCAGATATTAGTGCTGCCGATGAGCCTGCCTTAATGCGTTCCACTACATTCTCCACTGTTTGATGCTCGTTAAACTTATGGTGTGAGATGAGCGTATTTTTTATATCGAAATGCTTTAGCAGAATACCGGATGTACGGGTATCTTCTGCCAGCACGAAGTCCACTTCTTTCAGCACCTTGATGGCGCGAAAAGTCATGTCCTCCAAATTACCTACAGGAGTAGGTACGATATATAAAGTTCCCATTTTACGCTTCCCTTCTTTTATAAACAACGACCATACAACACTATGGATTGTACAAATATAGAAATAAATAATCGATTTATCATTTCATCACTTGCAAAAGTATTATTTTTGTAGTCAAATAATAATAAAAAATGGAATCGTTTGTGAATAATGATGGGAACAACAACAATGGAATGTTGCGTAAGAGTGGCCGTATTGAGGTTATATGCGGTTCTATGTTCTCAGGCAAGACAGAAGAACTGATTAGGCGGCTGAAACGGGCGAAGTTTGCACGGCAGCGAATAGAGATATTTAAACCTTCTATCGATGTACGTTATTCTGAGGACGATGTTGTGTCCCACGACAGCCATTCTATACCTTGTTCACCTATTGATTCTTCGGCAAGCATATTGCTCTGTACTTCAGAAATTGATGTAGTAGGCATCGACGAAGCACAATTCCTGGATAAGGGACTTGTAGATGTCTGCATCCAACTTGCTAATAGTGGGATTAGAGTAATTGTGGCTGGACTGGATATGGACTTCAGAGGTGTGCCATTCGGACCAATGCCCGACTTATGTGCCGTTGCCGATGAAGTGACTAAAGTACATGCCGTATGTGTGAAATGTGGTGACCTCGCTGTTTTCTCTCATCGTACAGTTTCCGAAGAAAAACGCGTCCTCCTTGGCGAAACAGCAGAATATGAACCTCTTTGCCGGTCTTGCTATCTAAAAGCAATCGAAGCAGATGAGCTGCGCAAAAAGGCAAATAAAGAAACAACTTAACAAAAAATATCATGGAACGGAAATCTATTACTTTCGATAGTGTTGCCCGATGGACAATCGGTATTATCATCGTTGTAGCCGTATTACTCCTAATCAATCGACTAAGTGCTGTATTGCTGCCTTTCTTTATCGCATGGTTCGTAGCTTACATGATTTATCCTATCGTGCGATTCATTCAGTACAAGGTGCATCTTAAGAATCGTGTCATCTCAGTCATTATTACCTTTATTCTCTTAATCGCTGTTTGTGTTGGAATAGCCTACCTGATTATTCCTCCATTCATCGATGAGGTTAGTAAGTTTGAACGATTTATCTCTAGCTATTTTCAGAAAGGCATTTCCAATGTTACTATTCCTCGTCAGCTTACAAACTTTATTCAGCAGAATTTAGACTACAATTCTATTCAAAAATTTATGCGGAGCAGTACATTGACGAGTATACTTAAAGAAGGTGTTCCTCGCCTCTGGCAATTGCTTAGCGACTCCGTGAGCTATCTTTTCAGCATTATAGCTTCATTTATTATCCTGTTGTATATGTTCTTCATCTTAAAAGACTATGAAAAAATGTCGGATGGATGGGTACATCTCATTCCTAACAAATATAAGGAAATTGTAACAGGAATTGTTTCTGATGTCGAAAACGGCATGAACCAATATTTCAGAGGTCAGGCAATGGTTTCACTTTGTATCGCTGTATTGTTCAGCATCGGTTTCCTCATTATCGATTTTCCGTTGGCAATAGGTTTAGGTATTCTTATTGGCATTTTGAGCATGGTGCCCTATATGCATGCGCTTGGAATAATTCCTGTAGCACTGCTCTCCATCATGAAAGCAGCCGAAACGGGGCAGAACTTCTGGATAGTTCTTCTGTCGGCGTTAGCCGTATTTGCAGTCGTACAATTGCTCGAAGATACCATTATCGTGCCAAAGATTATGGGTAAAATTACAGGGCTTAACCCTGCCGTTATCCTCTTAGCGCTGTCAATATGGGGCTCATTGATGGGAATCTTAGGAATGATTATTGCACTGCCTACAACAACCATTATGTTATCCTATTACAAGCGGTATATTCTGAAGGAGAAAGAAAAAAGTTGAATATTTCTCATCTTAGATTTGGATGGTTCATTAAAAGACTATATCTTTGCACCGCAATTTAAGGGAGATCCGCTAGCTCAGCAGGTAGAGCACAACACTTTTAATGTTGGGGTCTTGGGTTCGAGCCCCAAGCGGATCACAACTATCAAGATAGAGGGAATTTCGGAAACGAGATTCCCTTTTCTGTTATAAAACGATTTTATGCGCCAATACGTTGGTTTTAGAGGGATAAGTCAGATGTTAAACCCGGCGACCAACGAGAAATTTCGGGAGGTAAAATGACGTATCGGGAACGATTTGTGTGACACGTAACACACAATTTCTTTGCCCGAATGTGTGACACTGATTCTTTCCAAGACTGCTCTAAGGTTGCCATTAAAAACCACAACAATGGCAAAAGAAATTATTTCTGTCGTTTATGACAGAAGAAAGACCTTTGAGAAATTCGGCTATGGTTATGCAGAGATTTTAATCTATTTGGGCCGAAAACAACGCAAGTACATCACACTTGCCAAGTGTACACCTGACGAAGTGCCAAACATCGTATCTTCTCCGACTACAAAAGAAAAGATGCAGAAGTGTAGGGACATACTTTCAACGATGTCTGTTATGGAAGAAGAAATGTCTTGTGCAGTTTTTGACATCCACTACCTGGGCAAAAAGCCTAAAGTTAGACCGAACTATTACAAAGGAACGGACCAGACAACTAATTTCATCAATTTTATGAAAGACTCTATCGAGACGGAGGATGTTTGCGAGGGTACACGCAAGCACAAGAGAACTACCTTAGACGCAATCAAGCGCTTTGGAAAGATTCGGACTTTTCTCGATTTGACACCAAAGAACATTCTTATGTTTGATAGGTGGCTACACGATGGTACACGCACGGATGTCTCAGTACATACGTATCACAAGCATCTCAGAAAAGTAACACGCTTTCTTCGTATGGCTGATATGATTCCTATAGATCCATACGAAAGGGTAAAGATAAAGCGTGGAAAGAGCAAAGAACGCCAGCCACTCACAGAGGATGAGCTAAATCAATTAAGAACGATGAAATTAAACCAAAAGCTGGCCCAAGTGCGTGACCTGTTTATTTTCTCCGCTTATACCGGCCTTGCTTACTGTGATGTACAGATATTCGACTTTGATTTGATGACTGAGAAATCAGCCGATATATATTATATCGACGGGCAGCGTTTGAAAACCGGAATACGATTTTTTACGCCGATATTACAACCAGCGATGGACGTATTGAAAAAGTATAACTTTGAATTACCTAAGATTTCAAACCAGAAGGGAAACGATTACCTTCATGTCATTCAAAGTATGATGGGATTAAACAAGAGCCTTACATTTCATGTTGCACGCCATTCTTTTGCCACATTAGCACTTTCCCACGGCGTTCCTCTTGAGGATGTCGCTCGTATGTTGGGACATGAAGACGTGCACACTACCCTCATTTATGCCAAAATACTGAAGAACACCATTCAGCAATTTTCTACCGTGTTACAGAAATCAATTCAATGATACTGTACAAAACTCTGTAAAAGCCACAATAGCCAAACCTATTGCGGCTTTTATATAATAGGCTGTTACATTATTATTCCATTATATCAATCATATAATATCACAAGACTTTATACAACTAATTCATTAATGTAATAATCAATTATTTCATACGGAATCATTTCGGCAACATAAAAATAATCATACCGCATACTCACTTATTTCTAGTTCATTGATATAGAAATATACTTTGCAGAATTTGTTTAGCAAGTTGTACTTTTGTGCGGACAAAACGGAGTTTCGCCTTCAAAAGTAACTTGCCAACTTCTGTGAAGTTGGGAAAAATACACTCGCAACTCGTATTCTTAAAATCAATAATAATATTGAATTATATAGATGGAAAATACATTAGTTTAGATTATTGCTACATTATAGCAATGAAGTTGTGAGGTAATTTTCTTTTCAAAATTAATTTTTCTCTAAAAAGTTGCTATTCTCTTGTCTTGTTTGTCTTACTTGTCTTTTTATTGATTATCAAATAATTAACCACTTTCCCTTTAGTCAAATGCTGTCATAGCTTGTCATCATTTAATTGAAGCTATTCTCCCTGTTTTTTAGTTTTGTCACAAATTCGATGATTCTGTCACTTATAGAAGACTTATCGTCACAATCATATCTTTTCATAAATCGCTAGCAATTAATACATTGGCTGGTGTTGTTGGGTTTTATGACAACAAAGACAAACAAGACAAGCAAAATATGTCCTATTGGAAAGAAATTATTATTTTGTGCTATTCCTCGTTCGTCTTCTGATCAGATTCTTTCTTCACAGGAAGTCCATTGGGGAATGAGTTTTCAAGGCTTCATACAGTTTGCTTAATCTACTATAATTAACTCTTAGCAAATTGATTGGATTTACTCTGCAAATAAGAGTTGTAAATACACTTTATCTTGCAAATAAAAACTATCCATATAAGTTGCATATTTCTTAGCGGTGATATCAGCATCAGCTATCATCATAGATTATTTCGAAAGTAATACATCTCTTGTTATTTTCCTGTCTTTCCAATAAATGCCAATTAAAGTGTTGTTTTCATTATGTATAGTCAATTTGCAGTTCTGAAATGAATCTCACTCTGATTTCTTTCGATACTGCATAGATCTATAAAGAATCATTTAGCGTATATTTACTATCGTTACATCAAAAAACTTACATAAAAACATCTGCGATACAAAATAATTCAGTAAATTTAAAGTCAAAATTCCACTTGGGCTCTATGGGGTTTAGAAATAGGTACAATAACGATTAAAAAAACATGAAAAGATGTGACCTACATATTCATACAGTATCATCTGTGTCAGATAGAGCGTTTATGTACGATAAAGACGTTTTGTTGGACTATGTTACAAAGACAGAGCTAGATGTAATCGCTATAACAAATCACAATTTGTTCGACTACGCACAGTTCCAAGACATAAAGGCCACATTGCCTCAAATAATCGTCTTACCTGGCATTGAAGTAGATTTGGAGAAGGGGCATATTCTTGTCATTGCAAATAACGATGACAGAGCGCTGTTTGATTTCAATACAAAATGTGAAGAAATTAAAACTAAAATAGAAACTAAAGATGATTATATCTCTTATGATACGTTCATTAGAATATTTGATGATTTGAGTAAATATTTACTTATACCTCACTATGCAAAAGAGCCAAAACTCCATAAGGATATTATCGAGAAATTGGGGAGAAACATAATAGCAGGTGAAGTGTCCAGCGTCAAAAAGTTTATTTACATGGAGAAGGAGGATACAGAACTCACACCTGTCTATTTTAGTGACTTCAGGATAGAAAAAGGTACTACACCAGACAAGTATCCTGTCAACCATACATTTTTTGATGTCGACCAAGTGAATATCAATACACTGAAACTCTGCCTAATGGATAAGACAAAGGTCTCACTGACTTTAGAAAAAGGAATTAAACTTTTTCAGATATTCCCGAATGGACAGATGTTATCAACGGGTCTCAATATTATGTTTGGCAAACGTTCTACAGGAAAAACATATACTTTAAACGCCATTGCTAGCCGTTTTGAAGGAAAGGCTAAATACATCAAACAGTTTGAGCTACTCAATACCAGTAAGAATGATTCTGAACAGTTTGAAAATGACTTGAAGATCAGACAGGAAAATTCTGCAGAAGATTACTTACGCGAATTTGGTAGTATTGTAACAGATATATTGAAAATTTGCTCAGCTGATGAAGATGAGATAAAGTTACAAAAGTATCTTGAAGCAGTTATGTCTTCAGCACATCAGAGTAATGTAAACGACGTTTTTTCAAAATCGAAATTATTTAATGAAAGTGACTTCAAAGAGCGAAGTAATGATGAAATTAAAAAACTTATAAATGCGACACTAGTCTTATTAGAGTCACAACTTTACAAATCGTTCATCAATAAATATTTGCAAGAAGCATCATTGAAGGCACTATTGAAAGAACTGATCGAAAAATATTGGAAGGAAAGCGTTTCTAACCAGTATTTCAAGGAAGTCAATAATATCATCAAGATGGTAAAAGAATCATTGCAATTGAAATCTTCAGCAACACGCATTCCAAATATAGACTTATATCAGTACTTTGTTAACAAGAAAAAACGTGAAATTTTTACCCAGGTCGCTATAGCTATAAAGAAAAACAGAACAATTAGCACAGAAAAGGCTGGGAATTTTACAATTAGTGTATCTGCGCGCCCGTTTATGAATGCTACAGATTTAAAAACTGTCGGATTGAAACAAGTATCACTTACCAACGCGTTTGCCAAGTATGATTCCCCAGTCCAATATTTGGATGAGTTAAAAGCGGTAGGTGTTGAGAGTGACCATATATATAAGTTGTTCGCAGCTATAGATTATAAGATACTTAATTCTTCTGGTTTGCCTGTGTCGGGTGGAGAACGTTCGGAATTTAACTTCTTACAAAAAATAAAAGATGCTATTCTATGTGATATCCTCATTATTGATGAACCAGAGTCTTCCTTTGATAATCTCTTTTTGAAGAACGAGGTAAATAAGTTTATCAAGGAAATGGCAGAAAATATGCCTGTAATAATTTCTACGCATAATAATACAATAGGAGGTTCGATAAAGCCTGATTTTATTCTTTATACGGAGAAAAAAATAGCTAAAGATGGACCACATTTCAATATTTTTAGTGGCTACCCAACCGCTAAAAATCTAAAGGATGTTTATGGTAATACAATTGAAAACTACGTAATTACGCTGAACAGTTTAGAAGCAGGTGAACAAGCATATTCAGAAAGGAGAAACATTTATGAAATACTTAAAAATTGAAAAAGAGCAAGCCTTCTTCATAAGAAGTGAAAACTGGGTGGTTGTAACAGATATGACCAAGAATGATTTATTAAATCTTGCATATGCGGCAATAGAAGAAGATGACTTCGAAACAGATGCATATGATGAAGTATTGCTTCCGAACCCAGCACACAGAATTATTTATCAGCAGATTAATGGTCAATTGTTGGAATTGCATAATAGAAGGGCGGCTTTTCAAGAAGAAGTGAGGAATATCTATAAAGACGCATATAATAAGTATTGCGTAGAATAATCTTTGAATTCAATACTATAAAGTCAAAAAATCATACATTAATAGTTCATCAAGTTCACGTCATTTTAGGGCTATAAAATGATAATATGAGGACTATACTTATAAGTGTGGTGCCCCCTTTTTTAGAAAAATCATACATAAATAATCCAAGCTAAATTGGACACAAAAAATGTTTACTGATCTTTCGTTACGATTAATATAGAAATAAGTTTAAATGACATACCAAAAATCATTACTACTTTTCATTAGTTCTTCAAACATCCTTTTTTTACGTCCCTTATGTATTTTAATTTAATAAAACTAGACATAGCACTTCACTTATAACTAAAAACTCTATTGCTATTTCTAATTCGATTACTACTTTTTTCTATATCACTGATATGCAAATTTGATTTGATGCATTATCCTCTCTTCTTCTGGAAATAAAAATGCTTCATTTATTCCAAGCAAGGAGAGTTCTTTTATTATTTTATCTTTTGCTGATGCCTTAATTTCTATTGCTGATGGCTTAAATCCGAGTTCAGCTGGCTGATCTTTTGTATCATTCGCTATTCCAAATAAAAAGAAAGCACCTGATTGACGGATAATTCTTTCATTATTTAGTTTTGGTAACACACAAATAACAGAATGTATATCATCAACATTAATAAGATTCTTGAAATTATTTTTTTCTTGTTGTATATCGTATATAAGATATTCACTGTTATCCTTAAAATTAAAATTTATTGGTCGCTTTACTAAATTTGATAATATGCACACAGCATCACTATCATAATACTTTCTTTGTTCTGGTTGTGTACTAAATATCAATACAGAACCATTATCTCTTTTATTGCTGCAACAAGCGAAATATAAGGCAACTAATGGATTAGATGTGATGTCCAACAACCTTGTCGGTAATTCATAATGTTGCATTTTTACTAGCTTATCAAATGTACTCATCCCGTCTGGATACTCAGATGGTCTATATCTAATAGCATCATGAAACATTTTATCTTCATATTTAATTAATGATAAGCCCTTATCGTCTTCTCTTCTATATATATTAGGGATGCAATCCCATCTAAGATTAGCATGACCTCTAAAGAAATATCGCATTTCAAAATTACCTTTTTTACAATAATTAGACAATAACTTATAAAAATCAGAGAGTGAAGTTATAGGCACATTCATTTTTGTGGGGACTTTACTACTATGGCTCATATTATCAACTTCTACTGACTTGATTTGAAGGTGTCCCTTTGTATCCAAATAAGCGAGAAAAACGTCTGCCCCCGTTTCTTTATTCCAACGTGAAAGCATTTTATTAATGAAATCTGACATGTGTTCTACGGACTGTAATGTTTTGATTTCATATATTTGAATTGGTTTGTTGTTCTTAACGACAGCAACATCAAAACTTAGAATAGTATTGTCTTGATTTTTATAAGGATAATCTAATAATATATTATCAGCAGAAGCTACATTATCTCTTATCAGTTTATCTTTTAATAAAACAGCTACTTTTCTTTCATAGTTAATATAATCTGTTAAAGATAATACCTTGTATGTCATAATTGAATTAATAAATTATCAGTAAATAGGAATATTGCCTAGTTCATTAGTCTTATCATAGATTCTATGAAGTTTATTTCATCTTCTGACAAGTTGTATTTCTTATATAACTTTTCATCCGTCCATGATTCATTGAAATTTTGAATAGGAACGAGAGAAAAATTAGCTTTTGCCAAATGTTGTGTTGATGTAAGTAAACTAATGAGGAACCGTACAAAACGCGTTTTCAAATACATTACAAAATTTTGCGCTTCTTTTTCTGTATCAAACACATTACAAACTAAATATGTTTCGGTACATATTTCTCCTGGTTTTAATATCTCAAGAGTGGAAATTATACGTTTCTTCCCATTTTTATCAAATTCACCTGCGTGTTCATTCGTTGTATATGATGTTATAACTTTCCATTTATCAATCCATTCTATACCCTGTTTTACTTTATTTCTTGGATAAGTTCCACGCCCACCTGTATAACGAAGAACAAGCTCACCATTTTCAGAACGGGCATAAGTTCTTAAGCCAAAAGGCTTTTGTGAACTTACAACGGAATCTAAATACAAATTTGTTGTTTCTGTCACCTGATGAATAATATTAACAGTTTCTGTAAAACGAAAAAACTGTTTAAATTCAGATAAATTTCTATCTGTCGTGTATTTTTTTCCTTTCCAACAATTTGTAAATCGGCAATTTCCATTATATTTATTATCTCTTAAAAAATAACAAACTCCACCAGCAACATCAACTATAGAGAAGCAGTCGTGAGGATCAACATAATCTATAAGTTTTGAGATGGATGAATCATTCAACATAGTGCGCCTAAAATTATCTAAGCCACGCCCTCCATTATACCACTTAGCTGGAATTATCATTGAAACAAATCTAATAGAAATTTGCTTTGAAATATCAACAAAATGGTTATAAATAGGTACAGCACTCACACCAGCACCTCCATCCATTTCCATATACGGTGGATTTCCAATAACAACATCAAATTTCATATCTTGTAACATTTTTATTATCGTTTCGTTTTTCGTATTATCAATTAAATCATAAGAGTTAAAATCAGAAAAGATATTTTCTATTGGCATTCCAAGAAGAGAATAGACCTTGCGGGTAAATTCATAAGTGATGGATGATGTTGGAATCGCATAAATGTGTTTCTTTATTTTATCTCCAAACTTACTATATATGGCCCGAGTAAATTCTCCTTGCTTTGAGGCAATATCAAGTATCTTTGTGTTCTCCTTTATTTTTTGTTCCGGCAATATGTCTACCATTTCTTTTGCAATTTTCATTGGCGTTACAATTTCAGATGAAGAAAGGCGACCAAATTTCTTCATAGCAACTTCAACTCGTTTATCTGGTGGCAATGAAGTGTCTTTCATTAAAGAATTAAGATTCTGTATTTTATAATCCATTTTACTTAATATGAAAGGATTGCTTTTCTGCTGAATGATTTTTAATATGCTAACTTTAAGACCTACGTTATTGGCCAAACGCTTGTTATTATCATTCTCGTCAATCACATTGATTATTTCTTCCAATGATTTTACATTTGAATCAGTGAGAAAGGCAAAGAACAGAATTTGCGCATAATAAGTAGCCAACTTTTTATCTAACGTATTCTCTTCCTTTTTATCCGTTTCATCGTTTCCTGTTTGGTTTCCTTTTCCGTCTTCGACATTTGTACCACCATTTTCTCCACTATCATCCGGTGTTTCAATATCATCACCTTCACCTTTCACAGCTTTAACATTAATGCCTTTTGGTGAATCAATAGGCCTCAACCCTTCTATTTCTTTCAGAACGGCTTCATCTTTCAGCAATAACATATCAGCAGGTATATCTGTTGCTTCGTCCATAACACTTTTTTCTGCCGAGTATTCACGAACAGCATCAAGTATATCTTCAGGAACAATCTCCTTCAATTTGTTTTTGTTCAATAGTATAATAGGCGAAATGCGGAGTTCATCTGCTATACGTTCTTCCAATTCAGAGTTACCATTTTTATCCACATTTACGTTGTATATCTGCGATTTCTGCTCCTGCAAATGAAACATGCGATTGGGATTAAAGTCAACCAAAAGCGTTTGAGGCTTCATATTGTATTTGATTACATCGCCTTTAGCATCCTTATATTTGCGGATGTACTGGTTTTGTAGTCTAAATATTGCTTGGTCATATTCTTGCGGCGATGCGGTGTCTTTCAAATAGATCATCGTGTCCCATTGTTCAACAGTGCTTCCCGTCAGCATTCTATTTACAGTGAGTGTTAAAGTCTTTTTGTCTTTAGACTCACAATTATTTATTTTCTCTTTTACTACAGTTGTGTCTTTATAGGTGCGTTCATCATCAACTCCAGCAATATTAATAATCTCATAGTCCTTCAGATTGCGAAATTTGTCTTTATTGTCTGTTATTAATGCCTCTAAAGCATCACACGAAGCACGATAAGGTAGAACGCAAACAATATGACGACACATCTTGCCGTCTTTGATTTTATCATAGTCCAAGAAACCAAGAACATTTTCATCACTCTTTGAACCGTCTATCACTTCCAATAAATCTAAAACTTCTTGTGCGTTTACAAATTTCTTGTGTTTATGTTCTAAAGAAGTATCTTTTAAAATAGATTGGGGACGAAACAGCTCCGAAAAAGCGTATGTTACACCCTTTTTCTTTAACTCTTCCATTTTCCTAATGGAAGAGTCATTTGGATTGAAGGCAAAGCGCACCATTTGAGGAAAACCATAATAAGGGTTATCCCATTCTTTCACATCGTCTTCAAGCAGATGCTTGTTGTTCCAATTTTCTTGATCTTTTACTATATCCGTAAACTGATAAAACGCAATTATATCATCTTTGGTAAATTCATCTCCCATTAAAATGCGATAAGGAGTTCCAGACAAATGTAAACGGACTTTTGATTTTAATGTTTTGAGAGTTTCATTATTATCATACTCATCAGCAGAATCTACATCAGAGAGTTCTTTTTTCAATTGAGTTTTCGTTACTCTCAATACCTTTCCATATTCAGAAGCACGTGCTCCATAGTGACTTTCATCGACAATCAGCAAGTCAAATTCCTTTTCAAAAATTTGTTTATGCTTTGCTTTAATGTCATCACCCATCAAGTCTTGTAAAGTAAGGAATACGACAACCTTATTAATCTTAAGTTTGTCGGATAGAGCATTTTCATCAGTTAACAAAGAATCACTATCCATAAAGACATAATCTTTGAATTTGACATGGCTTTCTATTGTACGTTTCCATTCTTGTTTTACATCGGATTTTGCCGAAACGACAACAACAAGATTTGCCCCTTTCCCTTTGTTCATCTCTGTGGCACAACACATGGACGTAAAAGATTTGCCAAAGCGCATCACCGCATACATAAGCAAATTGTTACGTCCTGCTTTCACTGCTTTTTTAAAGTTGTCTATAACTTTATCCTGATTTGGACGAGGTTCATAATTGTCTACACGTTCATAAGTGAATGTTATCGGAATAGGACTATTATCAAATAAATAAAATTGATATTTATTGGTGTGAGCTTCAAAGGCAATCTTTATATCAGCCAAAGCGTCCTTTATATCTTGTACTAATGCATTCTTAAAAAATTCTTTTGAATAATAGGTCAAGTCGGCTATGGCATCAGGCATAAGTCTTTTTAATTTTCTTTCCTTCTCTAGAAAATAGTGGATGGCGAAATCACGAAAATAGGTCTCGTCATTCACCTTCGCAATATCCGAAAACTCTTTTTCAAGGTTTGGAAAATACTTTCGCCATTCATTCAGACGCTGCTCTATAGGCCTATAAGTATCTCCAACTTTCAGGTAATTCGGTACAGTTTGCGTTGAGAACGCATATATGTGCGGTTCAACACGTCCGATGATTATATTATTTAATATTGTTGAATCCATCACTTGATATATATATATAATGGTTTAGTCGTCTTCTCCAGATAAGTATGTTTTACTGAGTTCTCTCTCTATTTCTTCTATCGTCGGTAAAGAACTCTTGAAATTGGCAGGATATAATTTTGAAAGTTGATATTCTGAAATTCCAACGGGTGAATTAATAGTGTCGAGAGCATATTTAGCAATTATCTCATCTTTGTCTTTGCAGATGAGAATGCCTATTGTGGGATTATCCATTTCGCTTTTCAACTCATGGTTTACTGCCGAGACATAAAAGCTGAGTTGTCCAAGATGTTCGGGTTTGAATGTCGCGGCTTTCAACTCAATGACACAATAAGCATGAATACGTGTGTTGTAAAACAAAAGATCTATAAAGAACTCACTATTGCCAACTTTCATACGATATTGCCGACCCATAAAAGAGAAACCTGTACCGAGTTCCATCAGGAAACGTGCCATATTATCTACAAGCGCAGTTTCAAGTTCTTTTTCCTTAAAATCATCAGACAACGTAAGGAAATCGAAATTATAAGGATCTTTGGTCAATTCCTGAGCCAAATCACTTTGTGGAGCAGGCAATTGCTGTTTAAAATTGGTAATAGCCTTTCCTTTGCGCTCAAACAAATCTGTATCTAAAAAGTTCAACAACACGTTACGCGACCAATTATGCTCTATTGTCTGTTGGACAAAAAATAAGGCTTTAAGACTATTTCCACGACATTTATCTATAATGAACCGATGATGTCCCCAAGGAATAGAGAATATTTGTTGCATTTTCAAATCGTCCACAGCTTGTGGACGATTTATATCTTGCTGACTGTAAAGCTCATAGAAATACTTGGTATATTTCAAATTGGTAGGTGAAAATCCTTTTACATTAGGAATCTGTACTGCCAAGTCGTTACTCAACTGCTTGTAGAATTGTGAACCATATTTGTTGTCCAAATCCTTTTCAGATATATCTTTGCCTAGATTCCAATAGAATTGCAAAAGAGAACTGTTGACTGCTACAACAGCTTTCATACGCTGCTGCAGATATTTCTGTTTCAATTCAGCAATCCAGTTGCTGTAAAGAGTATCTTTTTTCATCAATTCGCTCATATATTCCCTCCTATTGTCGTTTCATTAAGTCAATAAATCGTATCAGCTCTTTCTTTTCCCAATCCATAATTTTACAATAGATGCCGTTATGTTTTTTGATGTCATTCTTTTCACATCCAGGGCATTGATGTTTGGTTTCCGTCTGACCGCCGAAGAGGTCCTTGTTAATGGTCATCTCTTCATGACAGCTGCAAGGGATGACTCCTTTGAGACCATCCATCTGCCAGATATTCCATGAAATGATTTCGGCAATATGTTTCACATCGTCGATAGCGGGTTTTTCTCCAAAGTGATCTTCGTAATAATCGATAAAGGTATAGAGCAGATTCTCACGGGCAATGAGCAGATTGTCGCCCTGCCATTCAAACCCATAAATATTCTGATAAGCTATCAGGGCGTAGTGCATCCAGTCATCACCTGCCTGTTCACACACAATTCGCATCTTGCGGTCGAGCATTCCGATGCGGCGATGCAGCGGGATTGGTTTTCCATTGATGGCACCATAACGACTGACAAGATAGGGGGCTTCGCCACAAGTTATCTCCAACCGAGTATCATTGAGATAATCCTGCCAGGTTTTCCCGTCGGCTGTCGGAAACACAATCGTGTCCGATTTCGTCTCCCAGTCTTTATCGGTTTCTTTGTTGAACACTTCTTTTCGTCCGAACCAGGCTTCGTCCACTAGGTTGTTCTGCATATTGCATATCCAGCAGGGAGTGAACACCTCAGCCTTATCGCGCACTCGTTTCAGCTGCGTCTCTTTATCCTTGCTCACTCGCGGCTGTATGATATCGCCGTTCTTTCCTGTGATGAAAGGTATATTTATCTCGTCGCTAAAGGAATAGCCATCACCCAACTGCTCATAATTGTCCGTTGCCCAGATAATGTTTTTATCTGAACTATGGTCTTTGAGGAGGGTTTCGAGGATGCCGTCGTCCATACGGAGCAAAGCGTTCTCTTTGATGTCTATTCTACTAGAGTTAGTCATTATATTCTCTTTTTACTATTACAACTATAACAAATATTTCAGAAAACGAGAAAACTATATTCCATTTTGTTTAGCACATTGAGGCATTTATTGTTCAATGAGCCTTCTTCATTTTTCTGATCTATATCATCGTATATTCTAACCATCTTATTGCTTCATTATTTTGGTAAATAGAGATTCGTCTCTTATTTTCGTTCGTGCTCATCCGTAATCAAGTCTTTCATATCAACCGAAAGAATTTCACCAATTTTTGCCAGAGTGTCAAGACTGGGCTGCAGCCTATTGCAAGCATAGGCATTGACCGTGCTAAAACTCTTACCAAGTTTCTTTGAAAGCCACATTTGCGATATGCCTTTATCTTCTAAAACATCTTTTATGCGATTTAATCTCATAATGGAATCTCTTTATAATGTGCTCCAAATATAGCGAATATTTTGCGATAACTGGCTTCTTCTTTAGAGAAAATCGACTCCACAGCTCAATTAATTACGTTTTTCATCAAAATCTATTATTTTAGATCCGATTTTTAGTTGGTTCTGATACTAAACAATTTATAATTGACAGAACAAATAATGCTGTGAAATTATTTTCAGTGTTCAACCAGTTGGCGCTATTTTTTCAGAGAATTGGCAAAAAATCGTTCTGCGAATTGTACATTACTATCAAATCATTTTGCGCTATGGCATGTATTGCTTACCTTTGCTTTGCTATTTAGAGGTAAAGTTCGAGGTCTTCATTAAACTTTCCAGCAATCCCCTAGATGGCATTTGTTCTTTACAAGATTGATAACGACTTACCGTCCGATAATAACTATCGTCATTTGGTCCATGATACCGTGTTACAGCGTGATACATCGTTTTTGTCGCTCAATATGTAGCGATAAATGTTGATAGATAATGACATATCACAGATTGCAACGCCCCAAGCGGATCACGGAAAGAGGAATTTCAGCAATGAAGTTCCTCTTTTCTGCTATATTAAAACAAGATTCGATTCCGTGGTTAACGAAATTGAAAAGGGACACGATGACCCCTAGAAATGGTTTTCACTACACTAGATTGAGAAAAATCAAGCTTTTGGAGCCAATAGTCCTTATATGAGATTCTTTATTTTCTCAACCTATGTCTGTCTTGCCTATTCGATGTTGAGAGTAAGGTGGATGGTGTGGCTGGACCTATCTTGCAACTCCATCTGGAATGTGCCTCTCGTATTCTGTGGTATGCTGACCTGGAGCATTTCCAAGTCTCTGCAGTTTTCTATCTTCGGGCATACACAGGTGAAAGGGTTGTTGATGGCTTGTGGACATGAGGTGATAGTCCATTGACCGTCACCATATTTGATGGGGAAGGTGACCTCGTCTCCAGCAAGAGCTTTGACGGTGAGATCAGAACCTGTAATGTCGTAGCCTCCGTATACGCTGACATATATTTCGTTTGTAGAGCCGCGTCTGTCGGCGATTGTCAGATGCATATTTCCTTCGTGAACAGATTTGATGATGATTTCACCATCATTGTCAATCGTTGCTTTCGCTGCGTCGCCTTCCTGCTTGTAAATGTAATAGCCTCCGTTGCCCCATCCGATATTGTACTTCACAAAATCACCATATTTCACAGCCGCATTGTGAGTGATGCTGCGGATAGAACTGTTTTGTGAGATGATGGTCAGCTTGGCTGTCTGTCCCGCTGCATCGGTGATGGTGAGTCTCGTCGCATCGTATATCAGATCCACATTGACGTGGTTCCCCAGAACTGTAGTTTTGGTGACGAACGGATGTTTCTCGTCATTCTCAACCTTCACCTTGTAGTCGCCGTTGCCCGACGTGATGTTAAAGCCATAAGTGAGGCTGTCCGTTATTACATAATCTTTTTGCGTGGAAAGAGTCAGCTCTTCTATGTCGTTATTGCTGCAAGAGCCTATAAGAAGCATAGTCATAGCTGCGCATAGTGAGCACAGCACAGTCATAGTGTTTAATCTCTTCATCGGAATATTCATTTTAGTTAGTAATATTTGAAAACTTTACAAAAGTATGGTATAATGAAGTTGAATGTATGATAATTATACTTCTTTGCATTACCCTGACTTTATAATGTAATAAGAAGGACGGTCGTTTTGCATAGCTTCGAAGGAGAACAATGATGCCGAGCACGACCTGTTCAACATTATTGCCTCAAAATTGGTTCTCTCACTAATTCTACAAAGCTTTCAAATACATTTAAAAGCGAAAGCATATAGAGATTAAATCTGACATAATAAACCGCTATATAGAGTTCTTCAAAGATTTCTTCCTCATAGAGGGAACCACTCTTTGATGACATCAAAGAACGTAAGTATATCAACACATCTCATCAGTATTATTTCTCAGATGTGGGACTGCACAACGCCGTTCTCAACTTCTGGCAAATAGAGGCATCCCACATTATGGAGAAAATAATATACAATGAATTGTGGTTACGCGGATACAGTGTAATTGGTCGTTATGGGTTACTCAATACGTGAAGGGTGAGAATAATAAGACAGAACGTCGTCAGTTGGCAATTGATTCGTTTATTCGGTATAAGTTCACGGGTTACCAATTTTGCCGAAGGCCATCTCAAGATCCTTATCTCATTCTTGTAGGATTTTTAAAAGGAATCTGCTGGAACGGATTTTTTTATAAGCTGTTATTTCTGCATTCCCCAAAACTCATTTAGGCACATTTATTGTATGTCTCTATTCGGAGGATTATATCATTAATACTAATATGGATTACATTGATTATTATAAAATTCTGGAAGTTGACAAGCAAGCATCTCAAGATGATATCCGTAAGGCCTACAAACGTCTTGCGCGCAAGTATCATCCTGATTTGAATCCAAATGATCCTGATGCTAAACGCAAGTTCCAGGAGGTAAACGAAGCTAATGCGGTTCTCAGTGACCCTGAGAAACGGAAAAAATATGATGAATATGGCCAGAATTGGGAACATGCAGCAGATTTTGAGTCGCAGCAAGACGGTTCGGGCATGCATTTTGGTCACGGACAAAATGGCAGTACTTATTGGACTTCTGCCGACGACGGAAGCGGGTTCTCTTCTTTCTTTGAGCAGATGTTCGGAGGCATGGGCGGTCAAGATTTTGAAGGATTCAGTAATTTCGGTCGGCGAAACAATTGTGGAAAAGATTATACCGCTGAATTGGAAATTCCGCTGACTGAAGCTGCGCAGACTCATAAAAAGGTGATTTCTGTCAACGACAAAAAGCTTAGAATTACGATTCCGGCAGGAATTGCCGACGGACAAACCATTCGGTTGAACGGACAAGGCGGCGAAGGTTCACAAGGAGCTCCTGCAGGTGATTTGTATATCACTTTCCGAGTTCCGAACGACACTCGTTTCATTCGTGAAGGAGACGATTTATATGAAACTGTTCAGCTTGATCTTTATACCGCTGTACTTGGAGGAGAAAAAATAGTGGATACGATGGACGGCCAAGTTAGGCTGAAAATCAATCCTGGAACTCAGAGCGGCACTCGTGTACGTCTCAAAGGCAAAGGTTTTCCAATCTATAAGAATGAAGGCAGCAAAGGCGATTTGATTGTGACTTATCAGGTTGCCATTCCGACCTCTTTGACTGACAAGCAGCGTAAGTTGTTCACAGAGCTGCAAAGTATGAACTCGTAAAAGATTATTGTTATGCAAACAGATTTGATTATAGTCAGCGAATATTGTCGAATAAGTAATATTGAGCCATCTTTTTTGGAAGATTTGGATGATGATGGGCTTATAAAGATAGAAAATGTTGATGGAGAAAAATATTTATTGAAGTCTCAGTTGGACCAAGTTGAAAGGTATGCGCGATTGCATTATGATTTGTCTATCAACATGGAAGGCCTTGATGCTATTCATAATTTACTCGACAGAATTGAAGATATGCAGAGTGAAATCGACAAGTTGAGAAGGCGTTTAAAATATTATGAGCAAAATAATATTTTGTAGAATCAAATATAATGTCTATCTTTGCACTCGAAAAGCTAAGATAGGTTCTACATCGAAGTTTTTCTAATATCGCGGAGTGGAGCAGTGGTAGCTCGTTAGGCCCATAACCTAAAGGTCACAGGTCCGAATCCTGTCTCCGCAACTTGTGAATGCATCTCGATTTTTCGGGATGCATTTTTTATTTGTCAGCCTCTTCTGTGATATGAGAAGAAATCTTTTCTATAGAATTGCTCAGTGAGGCTTCGGGTGGAATGAAATTGAACATTTCCCAGAAACTTGAATCGTAATTGTAGTGAATATCGGAGATGATGGTTCTTCTTGGTAACGTTTCTTGTCGCGTAAAACGTGTGACATTTGCTGTGTCTATCTTGCAAGTTGCCATTTCAAACCATACATGTAAAGTTGAAGAAAAGGGAATAATCTTCTTTTTCCTTACTCTGAAAAACAGATCGCCGCGGACATGGCTGATGTAATGCGAACCGTTCCATTCTTTATATGAAACGCTGTAAACAGCACGTTTTGCTGTGATGCTGTAGTTTTTCGCTTTGTGTGCTATCAGTAAATCCGTTGCACTTCGGATATGTTCGGGTGTTGCTTCGAAATTGGCTCGCAACAATGCACTGTTTTCAGCATCGATATAAAGATTGCCTGTAAATAACGGTTCGGAAATTTCGCTCTTTTGTGAGAAACTGACTACGTTGGACAAACGTCCTTCAGCTTGTGCAATATCTGTTGTAGCATAATCATAATAGCTGGTTCCGCTTTCTGGTGTCAGGAAATCGGGCATATTTTTTATAACGTCAAGATCAAGGCATGCATTGATTCCGGATTTGATTTTTGCAGTAAGCGTATCCCTTGGGTCCAGATTATTGATGTTGCGCATTTTCAAGAGTTTGACCTTATCAGATGATTCGTCTTGATATGAGCTTTTATATATCTTGAAAATGGCTTCGGTCAAACGCACAAATCGTTTTCCTTGTTCGATGCCTTCACGATAGAAAGATGTCAGATAAACAGGCTTGTGTGAATAATTGGCACTCTTTTTTTCCTCCATTTCACGAAGCAGATGAAGAGGATTCGTGATTCGGACAATTACTTCTTGAATCGGATAAATATGTTGAGTGAGATAAACAACATTGTTCTTTCCGGCCAATTCGTGAAGATTGACTGTTTTGGGTTCGTATCCGAGATGCGAGAAACGGATTGATGATGAACGGAGCGAATCGGAGAGTTGCAGACGAAAATGACCTTCTTGATTGGAGACAGTTCCCAAAGAAGAATGAAGGACTTCAATGTTTCCTGCACTGATATTTTCTTGTGTTGCCAAATCCTTGAGAATTCCTTCGATGACAAGAACATTATTGATAGTCGTTGGTCGGATTTTGAGAGGTTCAGTTAACTGTGAATTCTTTTCTGGAAGTGTTAAGAGTATGTGACTGCCAATAATCTTGAGGTTTAATACTCGGTTGCCCGTAATCTGATAGATTGCTTCTCGAATCGTATAGTTTCCGGCTTTTATCTTGACAGTTTTTTCGTTATCGATAATGTTGCTGTCATAAATAAATTGATAACCAGTCTGCTCGGTTATTTTTTCCAGTAATTGATAAACGCTTGCTTTGCTTTTTGGAAACCGAATATTACGCGCAAGAATATCGCCATCGTCAGCTCTGAGCTGGAATGACAGAAGCAAACCAACTAACAGAAATAAGATGCGGCAGTTCTTGCTTGAAGAAATCATCGTGAATCCTTTTATGTTGTCATTGACTAAGACGAATATTATCCCCTTCGCGATTACATTTTATATTCAGAGCTAAAGAAATTAGTTGGGCCATTGTTTCAGATGTCTCGTTGGAGAATGAAACGGTCAAACGTCTGTCTTTTAGTTCGGGAGAAACCTGCAGTTGGCAATTTGTTGAGTTAAGGTTGATTGCGCGGACAATATCCCCGAGTTTTTCATCTTTAAATCGGATGCGCGAAGAGAATTTCTCAAAACTGTCGGTCTGGGTAGTTTTGGCCAGGAACAATTTGTCGGAATGGAATCCTGCAGTTTCACCGGCTTTCACATTGACTGTCTCTCCGTTTATCTTATCTGTCACTTTCACTAACCCATGAAGGACTGACAGTTTAAATGGTTTATTGATTGAAAAGGCTGTACCGACAACCTTCACAACAGCATCTTCTGTTTCGATGATGAATGGACGTTGGCGGTTGCTTGAAATATTGAAAAAAGCTTCTCCTTTAAGCGTCACGTTCCGCTGTTTTTTAGTAAAATGTTTCGGATAGTAAATGGATGAGTTTGCAGCCAAATAGACAATTGACCCATCTTCAAGTGTTTTCACAAGAGTGATTTCTGAATCGTTTTTCAACGATAACATGTTTTGTTCACTCGGTTTGTTGCGGAAGAAATAGCTTCCGATTAAAATGAGGAACACGACTGCAGCTGCCGCCGATACACTCCATCGGAGCGAAGCATATGATGTCTTTTTTGGTCCGTTCTCAGGGATGAGGTTCTCTTTCTGCAAGCGGATAAACAGTCGGTTCCAGGCCTGTTCTGTTTTCAATATGTTTTCTTTATTATTTATCATTGTTGGTTGTATCTTTCAATAACTTTTTTGAGGGTTTTAAGTGCGTGTGACATTTCTGCCTCAACTGTTTTTACCGAAATGCAAAGTTCTTGAGCAATCTCGGAATATTTCATGCCTTTTTTGCGCTGCATTAGAAAAATCTTACGTCTGCGCTCTGGTAACTTGTTCAATGTCCAGCCGATAAGCTGGCTTAATTCTTCGTACTCTAAGGATTCCTGTGCATCGGAAGGCTTTGCAGATTCATTGTCTCTGTCAGCGTTTGCGAGAACGGTTTGACAATAATGATTAACGACTTCTTTATGCTCCAAATATTTTAAAGACTGTTTGTATACGGCTCCGTAGAGATAACTTTTGATGGAATAGAAAAGTTGTAGCCTTTCACGTTCTTTCCAAAAGATGTAGAACAACTCTTGAACGATTTCTTCTGCTTCTTCTTTGTTTCCTGTAATGCCAGTTGCATAGAAGCAAAGAGGTGCGTAATGTAGTCGAAATATAGATTCGAAAGCCTTTACGTCACCTTCTTTGATTCTCTTTAAGATGTGAAGATCATTCAGCATATTCAGGATATTTCATCCAAAGGTACGAAATAATTTATTCTTCTTTGCGGTTCTTTTTAAGTTTATTGACCGCATGCTCAAGGGACTCGGTCGGTTCAATGATGTTGTAGTCGCCCCAGAAATTGTCATCTGAGAAATTGAGTACTTTATCGTCGAGAGATTCCATTGAGTTGAATGCTGATTTATGGGAAATATTGGTCACATTCTCTGTGTTCGTATCAGTTACGACCATCTCTGAAACAATCTCATAATTGGTTGAAAAGAGCTTGCGTTTCCAATCACATTTGAAACGAACATCATTGCGAACATAACTCAAAAATGTACAGCCATCGTGTTGGGTGTAATCGACGATGTAAGATACTTCAACAGGCTTGAATTTTAATCCGAATGGTTTTTTACGGAGGATGGCTTGAGTAGCTTTGTTTTTATCCTGCATGTCGAGATTAAATTCGGCTCGAGTGAATGACAGCGTTTCTTTGTCGATAAACAAGCGGCCTTCATACAGCGCGTAAGGAAGAATTGCTTGGGGTTCGAAAGAAATGACATATTGGGGCCGTTTGTCGATGGTCGTTGCTTCTTCCAACCAGAATTTATAGTATTGCAGTTCTTCTTGGTCGAGAAGCATTTCTTGATTCTTTGTGATGTCGATGTAGAGAGAAAGATTAGGACCGCCAAGTAACTTTACAGCTAAAGTATCGCTGGCTTTCTGACTAAGGAGTTTTCTACCTTTATAAATTTGAACTCGATCAAAATCGGCCGAGGTAGTTTTGTAGTTTGTCTTGAAGATGTTGACAATCGCTTCGGAGATGTTGATGTAATGTCTACCTTTTTCTGCCGTTTCACGGTAAAATCCAGTCATCAGGCTGTTCGTCTTGCAATAATTTACAGGAATTTTTCTTACTGCTTCTTCAACGATGTAACGAGGATCGCGAGCTCTGATAATCACCTCGGCCAACATGTTCGTGTTTTGAGTCATTGCAACTGTTAGATCGTTCATGTCTTGACCATTTAAGTCAATCTGAGTGCTGAAATATCCGATATGTGTGACTTTGATAAGTTTTGCGTGCACATTGTCTTTAATCTTGAAAGAGAATGCTCCGTCTTCATTAGTGACTGTGCCTAGATTAGTACCGGGAATGGCGAGGTTTACATACTTAAGTTTTTTGCCGGTTGTTTTGTCTTTAACGACTCCGCTTATTGTACGGTAATCAACAGAACTGTTTCCCTGAGCCAGTAAAGGAATTGTGCTCCACATAAAAGTAATGAGCAGCAAATAACAGAAAGAAATTCTAAATGCAGTTTTCATATCGCGTAATGTATTAAAGTTTCGTTGTACATATTTAAGACCGCTCAAAGGTGGAAAACCCTATAGAAATTTGCAGATAATGCATACGATAAAGGATTAATTCTTATCTTTGCAGGCAATTATAATTCAATTTATAAACAATAATGGAGAATATCAATTGGTCTGATCTGTCGTTCGGTTATATGAAGACGGATTACAATGTACGGTGTTATTACCGCGATGGAAAGTGGGGAGAACTGGAAGTCAGCTCTTCTGAAATCGTCAATATCCACATGGCTGCAACTTGTTTGCATTATGGCCAGGACTCTTTTGAGGGCTTGAAAGCCTTCCGTGGCCGTGATGGTAAAATCCGCGTTTTCCGCATGGAAGAAAATGCTAAACGTATGCAGTCGTCGAGTGATGGCATTATGATGGCCAAACTGCCGGTAGAGAAATTTGAAGAAGCGGTCAGAAAAGTCGTTCGCTTGAATGCTCGTTTCGTTCCGCCATACGAAAGTGGTGCGGCTTTGTACATTCGCCCGCTGATGTTGGGACTTGGTGCTCAGGTCGGTGTTAAGCCTGCCAATGAATATCTTTTCCTGATTTTTGTTACTCCTGTAGGTCCCTATTTTAAAGGTGGATTCAAGCCTTCGAAAGTCTGCATTATGCGTGACTACGATCGTGCTGCTCCTCATGGAACAGGTACAATTAAGGTCGGAGGAAACTATGCTGCTAGCTTGGTCGCAGGTGAAAAAGCTCATTCATTGGGCTATGCGGCAGTTCTTTATCTTGACCCTAAAGAGAAAAAATATCTTGACGAGTGTGGACCGGCTAATTTCTTTGGTATTCGTGGCAATAGCTATATTACTCCAAAAAGTAATTCCATTTTGCCTTCTATTACCAATAAGAGCATTCAGCAATTGGCTGAAGACAGCGGCATGACTATTGAACGCCGTCCTGTTCCTGTTGAAGAACTTGCAACTTTCGATGAGGCTGCTGAATGTGGTACCGCTGCAGTGATCGCTCCTGTTGCTGAGGTTGACGACCTTGACGAAAACAAAAAATATATCATTTCTAAAGATGGTAAACCTGGACCAATCTGCGAGAAGCTTTATCATCAGCTTCGTGCAATCCAATATGGCGATTTGCCGGACAAATACGGTTGGGTTTCTATTATCGAGGAATAAACAAACTATTTATTAAATATTTTATGACAAAAGAGAAGAAATTTATCACTTGTGATGGTAATGAAGCTGCCGCCCATGTCTCATACATGTTCAGCGAAGTTGCAGCCATTTATCCTATCACACCATCATCGCCCATGGCAGAACATGTCGATGAATGGGCCGCTGCTGGACGAAAGAATATCTTCGGCGAAACAGTGACGGTTCAGGAAATGCAATCTGAAGGCGGTGCCGCAGGTGCTGTTCATGGTTCACTTCAGGCTGGAGCTCTTACGACAACATTTACAGCTTCACAAGGCCTTTTGCTCATGATTCCGAACATGTACAAGATTTCAGGCGAATTGCTTCCATGTGTATTTCAGGTTTCTGCCCGAACTTTAGCTACTCATGCTCTTTGTATCTTTGGTGATCAGCAGGATGTGATGTCTTGCCGTCCAACTGGCTTTGCTATGTTGGCTGAAGGTTCTGTTCAGGAAGTAATGGATCTTTCCGGTGTTGCTCATCTTTCAACTATCAAAGCACGCGTACCGTTTATCAATTTCTTTGATGGTTTCCGTACCTCTCATGAGGTTCAGAAAATCGAAGCTCTCTCGAATGAAGACCTAGCTCCGCTGATTGACCAGAAAGCTCTGTCGGAATTCCGCGCTCGCGCTATGAATCCTATGCATCCAGTACATCGTGGTATGGCTGAGAATCCAGACCATTTCTTCCAACATCGTGAAGCAGCAAATAGCTTCTATGAAGCTGTCCCTGCAATCGTGGAAGAGTATATGAATGAAGTAAGCAAAATCACGGGCCGCAAACATAGTCTGTTTGATTATTATGGCGCTCCTGATGCAGAACGTGTCATTATTGCCATCGGTTCCATTACAGAAGCTGCTAAAGAGGCAATCGATTATCTGATGTCGAAGGGTGAAAAAGTTGGATTGGTGTCAGTTCATCTTTATCGTCCGTTCTCTGCTAAACATTTCTTGGCAGCCGTTCCGAAGACAGCTACTCGCATTGCTGTTCTTGATCGCACAAAAGAACCGGGCGCTAATGGCGATCCATTATATTTAGATGTAAAGGAAGTATTTTATGATTCAGGCCGCAAACCAATCATCGTTGGTGGTCATTATGGTCTTGGTTCAAAAGATACGACTCCAGGACAGGTCCTTTCCGTATTTGAGAATCTTTCTTTGCCGGAACCGAAAAACCAGTTCACAATCGGTATTGTAGATGATGTAACATTTACGTCTCTTCCTGTCAAAGAGGAAATTCCTCTGGGTGGCGAAGGTATGTTCGAAGCTAAGTTCTTTGGTTTAGGTGCCGACGGAACAGTCGGAGCTAACAAGAACTCTGTAAAGATTATTGGCGACAATACCAACAAATATTGTCAGGCTTATTTCTCTTACGATTCTAAGAAATCCGGTGGATTCACCTGCTCGCATCTGCGTTTCGGTGATCATCCTATTCGTTCTACCTATTTGGTAAATACACCTAACTTCATTGCTTGTCATGTTCAGGCTTATCTGCGCATGTATGATATCACTCGTGGCTTGCAGAAGAACGGCACTTTCTTGCTGAATACTGTTTGGGAAGGTGAAGAACTCGTGAAGAATCTGCCGAACAAAGACAAACGTTATTTTGCTAAGAACAATATTTCTGTTTATTATATTAATGCAACAAAGATTGCTCTTGAAATAGGTCTTGGTAATCGTACGAACACGATTCTGCAGTCTGCTTTCTTCCGCATTACAGGTGTCATTCCTGTAGAACTTGCTGTTGAGCAGATGAAGAAATTCATCATCAAGAGTTATGGACGCAAAGGCCAGGATGTCGTTGACAAAAACAACGCAGCTGTTGACCGCGGCGGTGAATATAAGAAACTTGATGTTGATCCTGCTTGGGCAAACTTGCCTGATGATCCGATTGTAGAAAACAATGATCCTGAATTTATCAATAAAGTCGTTCGTCCCATCAATGCTCAGGATGGTGACCTTCTTCCTGTTTCTGCATTCAAAGGAATGGAAGACGGTACATGGCAGCCAGGAAGTGCTAAATATGAGAAACGTGGCGTAGCTTCGTTTGTTCCTGTTTGGAATTCCGAGAACTGTATCCAGTGTAACCAATGTGCTTACGTTTGCCCTCACGCAGCTATCCGTCCGTTCGTTCTTGACGAAGCTGAACAGAAGGGTGCAAACTTCCCGATGATTGACATCAAGGCTCCTTCTGCATTTAAAGGGATGAAGTTCCGTATGCAAGTGGATGTTCTTGATTGCCTCGGCTGCAACAATTGTGCCGATATTTGTCCGGGATTCCGTGGCAACAAGGCTCTCTCAATGGTTCCTCTCGAAGGACAACTTGGAGAAGCTGCAAATTGGGAGTATTGTATCGAACACGTTACAACAAAACAGAATCTCATTGATATAAGAACTAATGTCAAGAACTCACAGTTTGCGACGCCGCTCTTTGAGTTCTCTGGAGCTTGTGCAGGTTGCGGTGAAACACCTTATCTGAAACTGATTTCTCAACTCTTCGGTGACAGAGAAATCGCATCCAATGCAACGGGTTGTAGCTCTATCTATTCAGGTTCTGTTCCTGCTACTCCTTATACAGTCAACGAAAAAGGACATGGTCCATCGTGGGCTAATTCTCTCTTTGAGGACTTCTGTGAATATGGTCTTGGAATGCAGCTTGCAAATGAGAAAATGCATGCACGTATCCAGCGCCTTCTTGAAGAGGCAATGTCATCTGAACATGTTCCTACTGAGTTCAAGGCTGTTGCTCAAGAATGGATTGAAAAACAGAATGATGCTGACGAAAGCAAGGCTGTCGCTGAAAAATTCATTCCTATGATTGAAGACGGCAAGGCTCAAGGTTGTCCGATTTGTAAGCAATTGGCGGAACTCGAACATTTCCTTGTCAAACGTTCACAATGGATTATCGGTGGTGACGGTGCTTCTTATGATATCGGTTATGGTGGTCTTGACCATGTGATTTCAACTGGCAAGAATGTCAATATCCTTGTTCTTGATACAGAAGTTTATTCAAATACTGGCGGTCAATCTTCAAAATCTACGCCTCTGGGCGCTATTGCAAAGTTCGCAGCTGCAGGAAAACGTATTCGTAAGAAAGATCTCGGATTGATGGCAACAACATACGGATATGTTTATGTTGCTCAGATTGCAATGGGTGCTGATCAGGCTCAATGTCTGAAAGCTATTCGCGAGGCAGAGGCTTATGACGGTCCTTCTGTAATCATTGCTTATGCACCGTGTATCAATCATGGTTTGAAAAAAGGCATGGGCAAGTCACAGGCTGAAGAGAAAGCAGCTGTCGATTGCGGTTACTGGCATCTATGGCGTTATAATCCACAGTTGGAAGCTGAAGGTAAGAATCCATTCTCACTCGATTCAAAAGAACCGAATTGGGATTTATTCGAAGACTTCTTGAAAGGTGAGGTCCGTTTTTCTTCTGTAATGAAACAATATCCAACAGAAGCTGAAGCACTCTTTGCCCAGACAAAACAAGCTGCTCAATGGCGTCTCAACAGTTACAAGCGCATGGCTGGTGAAACATGGAGTAAATAAGTGTTCACGAAAGTGTTTCCAATAATGAGGGACAGTCAATTTTGGCTGTCCCTCTTGTTTTTATACCTATTTTTTGACAATTAAGGAGGCTTTTAACATATAGTGTAAGATAGTAGATTTTTCCGCATTTTTCGCCTATGATTATTTATTCTTAAATCATTTCTTTATACAGAAATAAAGTGTACATTTGCCGGAAAATTCAATTTATAAATTTTTATAGAGATGGAATTAACACATATTGAACATTTAGGAATTGCCGTGAAGAGCATCGAAGAATGCCTTCCGTATTATGAAGGAGTTTTGGGATTAAAATGCTATCGCATTGAAGAAGTTCCAGATCAAAAAGTTAAGACAGCTTTTTTCAAAGTAGGTCAAACTAAACTGGAATTGTTGGAACCGACGTGTCCCGAAAGCACTATCGCTAAATTCATTGAGAAAAAAGGCGAGGGTATCCATCATATAGCATTCGCTGTTCCTTCTGTATCTGATGCTTTGGCAGAAGCCGAATCAAAAGAAGTTCAACTGATTGACAAAGCTCCACGTCGTGGTGCTGACGGTTTGGATATCGCTTTCTTGCATCCGAGATCAACATGTCATGTATTGACAGAGCTCTGTATGCCTGGTAAAGACAAATAAACAAGATTATTTCAATTAAAAAGATACATAGTAATGAGTAACCAACTCGAAAAAGTTAAAGAGCTTGTCTCAAAGCGTGAAACAGCCCGTTTGGGTGGCGGAGAGAAAGCAATCGAAAAGCAACACGAGAAAGGTAAATTCACCGCTCGTGAGCGTATTGCAATGCTGCTTGATGAAGGCAGTTTCGAAGAAACTGATATGTTTGTTGAGCACAGATGTACCAATTTCGGACAAGAGAAAAAACATTTCCTTGGTGACGGTGTCGTTACAGGTTATGGTACGATTAATGGTCGTTTAGTGTATGTTTTTGCACAAGATTTCACTGTTTTTGGTGGCTCTTTGTCTGAAACAATGTCTCAGAAGATTTGTAAAGTCATGGACATGGCCATGAAGATGGGTGCACCTGTTATCGGTATTAATGATTCAGGTGGCGCGCGTATTCAGGAAGGAATTAATGCATTGGGCGGCTATGCTGAGATTTTCCAGCGTAATATCATGGCTTCTGGCGTTATTCCACAGATTTCCGGAATCTTCGGCCCTTGCGCCGGAGGCGCTGTCTATTCTCCAGCATTGACAGACTTCACGCTGATGACAGAAGGCACATCTTATATGTTCCTTACAGGTCCAAAGGTTGTTAAGACTGTTCTTGGAGAAGTTGTTTCTCAGGAAGATTTGGGCGGAGCGAGCGTCCATTCAACGAAATCTGGTGTTACACATTTCACGGCTCCAAACGATGAAGAAGGTATCGCTCTTATTCGTAAGTTGTTGAGCTATCTTCCGCAGAACAATCTGGAGGAAGTTCCACTTGTTGAATGCTCTGATCCGATTGACCGTCTTGATGATTCTCTTGACGAGATCATTCCTGATAGTCCTAATGAACCTTATGATATGTACAATGTTATTGGTGCAATCGTTGATGATGGTGAATTCCTGGAAGTTCAGAAAGATTTTGCAAAGAATATAATCGTTGGTTTTGCACGTTTTAACGGCCAGTCTGTTGGTGTTGTTGCTAATCAGCCTAAGTTCTTAGCTGGCGTTCTTGATTGCAATTCATCACGTAAAGGTGCTCGTTTTGTTCGTTTCTGCGATTGCTTCAATATTCCTCTTGTAACATTGGTCGATGTTCCCGGATTCTTACCAGGAACAGGTCAGGAATACAATGCAGTTATTCTACACGGTGCAAAATTGCTTTATGCATACGGAGAAGCCACTGTTCCAAAGGTTACAGTTACGCTGCGTAAATCTTATGGTGGTTCACATATCGTTATGAGTTGTAAACAACTTCGTGGCGACATAAACTACGCTTGGCCTTCAGCAGAGATTGCTGTTATGGGTGCTGCAGGGGCGGCTGAAGTTTTGTTCGCTAAAGAAGCAAAAGCTATCGAGGATAAAGATGCTGCTAAGGCATTCCTGACAGAAAAGGAAGATGAGTACACGAAGCTGTTCGCAAATCCTTATCAGGCTGCTAAATACGGCTATATTGACGATGTCATTGAACCTCGTAATACTCGTTTCCGCGTTATTCGTGCTTTGCAACAGTTGCAGACAAAAAAATTATCGAATCCAGCCAAGAAACATGGTAATATTCCTCTGTAATTAGTTGCAATCATGAAGAAATTTAATTTAGGTTTGCTTTTTACCTTGGTGATGATAACATTTGCCTTCCCTTCTTTTGCACAGAAGCAATTGTACATTAATGAGGTAATGGTGACAAATACTAATTGTGTCGAGGATAATTATGGGAATCATAATCCGTGGATAGAGATCTACAATGCTTCATTCAGCACTGTAAATATCCGGAGCTACTACATCACTACCGACAGACGCGTTTTGGATAAGGAGCTTTCTGTTCCTGAACGCGCGAAGATGATGTATCAGATTCCTAAAGGTAATCCTCAGACAGTGATGCCTCCGCGTCAGCACTTGATTCTTTGGGCTGATGGACGTACTGAACTTGGAGATTTTCATCTGAATTTCGCTTTGGATTCTGCGAAGAGTAATTGGATTGGTCTCTATGATGGTAATGGATTTACATTGGTCGATTCAGTGACAATTCCTGTATTGCCGGCAAATTGTTCTTTTGGTATGACTCATGACGGCGTCGTTAAAGAAGGCTGGACCGTTTTTGGTCAAGATGGAACTTTTGTTTCACCGGCTGCTAACAACAAAAATATAAACACTGAATCGAAAATCGAGAAATTCAAAGCTAAAGATCGTTATGGTTTTGGTATGGCTGTTGTAGCTATGCTTGTCGTTTTCTGCGCTTTGATTCTGCTCTATATTGCCTTTAAGATTGAAGGGAACATCGGTGTGAAACTCACCAAGAGAAATGCAATGAAGGCCCATGGCATCACAGATGAGAAGGTGGCCGATCAACAATTGGGCGATAACACTGGTGATGTTATTTGTGCGATTGGTCTGGCCTTACATGAATATCAAGATGAAACGCATGATGTTGAGAGTGAAATTCTTACTATCAACCGTGTGAAACGTAATTATTCACCTTGGAGTTCTAAGATTTATATGCTTCGCAAATGGCCGAGATAATAACTAAACGAGATCTATTATTAATCGAATAAAACAAATGAAACAGTACAAGTATAAAATAAACGGGAGCGATTATGATATTACCATCAATGATGTGGAAGATAATATTGCTCATGTCGAGGTAAATGGTACTCCTTATATCGTCGAAATGGCGAAGAAAGCTAAACCTATGCCTAAACCTATCGTTCGTCCACAGGCAACTCAGCAAGCTTCTGCTGCTGTAGTTCCTGCAGCTCCTAAACCTGCTGCAGCAGCTGGAAAGAGTGGCTTGAAGACACCTCTTCCAGGTGTTATCCGCGAGATTAAAGTCAATGTTGGCGATATGGTTAAGAAAGGCCAAACCGTTGTAATCCTTGAAGCCATGAAAATGGAGAATAATATCAATGCGGATCGCGATGGTAAAATTTCGTCTATTTGTGTAAGTAAAGGAGATTCTGTCCTTGAAGGAGCAGATTTGCTCATAATCGAATAATGTTATGGGAGATTTCTTTTCATTCATAGGGGAGAACCTTCAGGATTTCTGGGCTTATAGTGGTTTTGTAAATGCTGAATACGGCAATATCATCATGATATTCGTCGGATTGATTTTCATTTATCTCGCTATTAAACACGGTTTCGAACCGTTGTTGCTGATTCCTATAGGTTTTGGAATGCTTATTGGTAATATTCCCTTCAAATTTGATGCTGGTCTTGAAATAGGTATCTATGAGGACAATTCGGTGCTTAACACACTTTATCAAGGTGTTAAAAATGGTTGGTATCCGCCATTGATATTCCTTGGTATCGGTGCAATGACAGACTTCTCGGCTTTGATTTCCAACCCGAAGCTCATCCTTGTTGGTGCTGCCGCTCAGTTTGGTATTTTTGGTGCATACATTATTGCATTGTTGTTAGGATTTGAACCGAATCAGGCTGCAGGTATCGGTATTATCGGTGGTGCTGACGGCCCGACGGCTATCTTCCTCTCTTCAAAATTGTCTCCTAATCTTTTAGGTGCTATTGCAGTTTGTGCATATTCATACATGGCGTTGGTTCCTGTAATTCAACCGCCTGTAATGCGTGCATTTACAACTAAGAAAGAAAAACTTATCCGCATGAAACCTGCTCGTCAGGTGTCACACACCGAGAAGATGCTCTTCCCTATCATCGGTTTGCTTCTGACTTGCTTCTTTGTACCGTCAGGCCTGCCTCTTTTGGGTATGTTGTTCTTCGGTAACTTGTTGAAAGAATCTGGTGTAACTCGCAGATTGGCCGAAACAGCAGCAGGTCCAATGAATGATATCGTGGTTATTCTGCTTGGTGTTACTGTTGGTGCTTCAACACAATCATCTCAGTTCTTGACCAAGAACACAGTTTTGATTTTCTTCCTCGGTGCATGTGCATTCTTTATTGCAACGGCAGCAGGTGTTTTGTTTGTGAAATTCTTCAACTTGTTCTTGAAAGAAGGAAACAAGATGAATCCTCTGATTGGAAACGCAGGTGTTTCTGCTGTTCCAATGTCTGCACGTATTTCACAAAAAATGGGTTTGGAATATGATCCGACCAATTATTTGCTGATGCATGCGATGGGTCCGAATGTCGCTGGTGTAATTGGTTCTGCAGTTGCAGCCGGCGTTTTGTTGGGCTTCCTCGGATAGTCTTTTCATACTTTAATTTTAATAATATTAGAACCGCTATTCCTATAAATAGGTTTAGCGGTTCTTTTTTCAGTTACTGCTATTTCAATTTATTTAATAAGAATCATTATGTCATATCAATAATTATTTAGATAAATAATTGATACCTTTGTACCCAAAAATAGAAGAATAAAAAAGCAAAAGAGTATATTTTAAGATGAAAGAAATAAAATTCAGCCTCCTCTATAGAGATATGTGGCAATCTTCTGGTAAATATCAGCCCCGTAAAGATCAATTGGAAAAAATAGCACCAATTATCATAGATATGGGATGCTTTTCACGTGTTGAAACGAACGGTGGTGCATTTGAGCAAGTTTGTCTTTTGGCAGGAGAAAACCCGAACCCTGCTGTTCGTGCTTTCTGCAAACCATTTCATGAAGCGGGAATTCAGACGCATATGCTTGATCGTGGATTAAATGCTCTTCGCATGTATCCTGTTCCTGCAGATGTTCGCCGCTTGATGTATAAGGTTAAACATGCACAAGGAGTTGATATTCCTCGTATTTTCTGCGGTCTTAATGAAGTTCGCAACATTATTCCGAGCATTCATTATGCACTTGAAGGAGGAATGACTCCTCAGGCAACTCTTTGTATAACTCATTCGCCTGTTCATACGGTTGAATATTATACAGCGATTGCAGATCAGCTCATTGAAGCCGGAGCTCCGGAAATCTGTTTGAAAGACATGGCAGGAATTGGGCGTCCTGCAACTTTAGGAAAATTGACGAAAGCGATTAAGGATCGTCATCCGGAAGTTATTATTGAATATCATGGTCACAGCGGTCCTGGACTTTCAATGGCTTCGATGCTTGAAGTCTGCAACAATGGTGCAGATATCATTGATGTTGCTATGGAGCCGCTTTCTTGGGGCAAAGTACATCCAGATATCATCTCCGTTCAAGCTATGCTTAAAGATGCAGGATTCCAAGTCCCTGAGATTAACATGAAGGCTTATATGGAAGCCCGTTCGATGACTCAGTCTTTTATCGACGAATGGCTTGGATATTTCATTAATAAGACGAACAAAGAAATGTCTTCGTTGCTTCTAGGCTGTGGTCTTCCAGGAGGAATGATGGGTTCTATGATGGCCGATTTAGGTGGCATTCGCAGAAGCATTAATCTGATATTGAAAGGCAAAGGAGAACCTGAGTATTCGATGGACGAAATGCTTGTTAAATTATTTGACGAAGTTGCTTATGTTTGGCCTCGCGTCGGTTATCCTCCATTGGTAACACCATTTAGTCAATATGTTAAGAATATCGCTTTGATGAATCTTCTCTGCCTCGTGCAAGACAAACCTCGTTTTACAATGATGGACGACGCAATGTGGGGAATGATTCTTGGTAAGAGCGGACGAGTTCCTGGAAAGATTGCTCCAGAAGTCATGGAACTGGCTAAAGAACAAGGACGTGAATTTTCGGATGCTGATCCTCAGAGTTATTATCCCGACAAGTTGGATGAATTCCGTAAGGAAATGAAAGACAACAATTGGGATGAAGGCCAAGACGAAGAAGAACTCTTTGAACTGGCTATGCATCCTGAACAGTACCGTGATTATAAGAGTGGTGTTGCAAAGCAGCGCTTTGAAGCTGATCTTGAGAAGGCAAAAGAAGCTGCTATCGGTCAGGGGTTGAATACTGAAGCAATCAAAGAGTTCAAACGTGCGAAAGCAAATCCTGTGACTGCAACAGTTTCTGGAAAAGTAATGTGGGAATATGATGTCGTTGATTCTTCAATGGCACCTGAAGTAGGTAAAGAATTCAAAGTTGGCGATACTTTCTGCTATGTCAGCACTTCTTTCAATTACATTCAGAAGATTCCATCCAACTTCAATGGTCGAATTGTTGAAGTATGTGTAAGGCAAGGACAATACGTTAATAAAGGTGATGTCTTAGCTTACGTCGACAAGGCATAAATTTGCTGGTTTGTCTGAGAATTTATGGCTCGGATGATTATATTGACGACAAAAGAAGCGGTTTACTCTAAGAGTGGACCGCTTTTCATTTTGTGCTATTTTGAGTTTGTAACGTTGGAAGAACATGAGCCTGAACCGAATCCAATGAAGTAAAGTCATCAATGAAAAAACTTTCCTCAAACCGACGCTCAAACGATCTCCCATTCTCGGTAAAAGAACTGTCTCTTGTTGAAGAAAAATACTGATTATTTCTCTGAAATACAAATATTTCAAACTGCAAAGTTTTTACTTTTGTGGAGCATATCGGACTCGAACCGATTACCTCGACACTGCCAGTGTCGCACTCTAGCCAGATGAGCTAATGCCCCGATGGTTCATCTTATTGCTTTGCGACAAATATACGGATTTTTATTTGAAATCAAAATCAAAGCTGTTTTTTCAAATAGTTTATACACAAAGTTCCACTTGTTTTGCGTGAATTTGAACAAGAATCGTGCGTGTTTTGTGGTTTAGGAGGTAAAAAAGCTCTCGGACCTCATTACTTTGTTACTACATAGCGAAGATTGGATGTGCCTCGACGTAAAAAATGAACAAGTTCATTTTGTTCTGCTCTTGGCTTTAATTATCTTTGCCAAAGAAAAGATTCAAGATGATAGTTTATAATACTACATTTCATATAGACAAGGAAGTTGCTGAGGATGTTATAATTTATCTTAGGCATCAGTTCATCCCAGACTCGCTTGCCGACGGATTGTTGCAGCAGCCGCGATTGCTCAAGTTGAATCAGGTGAATGCCGATGACGGATTGAATATCGCTTTGCAGTTCGATGTTAAGGATATGATGACGCTCAATCGATGGTTGAGTGGTCAAGGAGCAACAGTTCGAAAGTCTTTTGTTAATTCGTTCGGCCATAAAGTTGTTGGTTTTTCCACGGTGATGGAAGAGATGACATTGGAGGAAGAATCATGACACGCGACAGAATCATATTAGGCATTGATCCAGGTTCAGTTGTCATGGGTTATGGAATTCTGATTGTTGAGAATAATCATCCGAAACTCGGAGTTATGGGTGTTCTGAAGCTCAACAAATATGAAGATTATTATCTCCGTTTGCGTAAGATATTTGAGCGTGTCTTGAGTCTCATCGACGAATATCATCCTGATGAGATGGCAATCGAAGCTCCGTTTAACGGAAAGAATGTGCAAAGTATGCTGAAGTTAGGTCGGGCGCAAGGATTGGCTATGGCCGCTGCACTTGAACGCGATGTCCCGATATTCGAATATGCACCTTTGAAAATTAAGATGGCGATTACAGGAAACGGAAAAGCAGCCAAGGAACAGGTTGCAGGTGTGCTTAAGCAATATCTTCATATTCCTGAAGAATCGATGTTGCCGCAACTTGATGCGACGGACGCGTTAGGCGTTGCGGTTTGTCATTTTTTCCAGACCAATGTGCCGCAAGGACTCGAGAAGAAATACAGTAACTGGAAAGATTTCATCAACAAGAATCCTGATAAAGTCAAGAAATAAGAAAGGCGCCGGAATTTCTCCGACGCCCTTTCTTTTATAAAGACTTGTATGTATTATCTTGTGTTTGTTGAAATTTTATACAATTCCTTGTGCCATCATAGCGCGAGCAACCTTCATGAATCCGGCAATGTTAGCACCTTTGACATAGTTTACATAATCGCCTTCACGTCCATGCTCAACGCATTGTGAATGAATTGCACTCATGATTTGATGAAGACGAGCGTCAACTTCGTCAGCTGTCCAGCTGATATGCATTGCATTCTGAGTCATTTCAAGGCCTGAAGTAGCAACACCGCCTGCATTGACAGCTTTACCTGGAGCAAAGAGTTGTTTCTTAGCAATGAATAAGTCAGTAGCACCTGCTGTGCAGCCCATGTTAGAGACTTCAGCAACGCAAAGAGTCTTGTTATCAATCAATCTCTGAGCATCGTCTGCATCAAGCTCATTTTGAGTAGCGCAAGGCAGAGCGATATCCACTTTTTGTTCCCAAGGTTTGCGATTAGCATAGAAGGTTGAGCCAGGGAATTCATCTGCATAAGGAGCGACGATGTCGTTGCCTGTAGCACGAAGTTCTAGCATATAATCGATTTTCTTTCCACTGATTCCTTCTGGATCGTAGATGTAACCGTCAGGACCTGAGATAGTAACTACCTTTGCACCAAGTTGAGTAGCCTTAGTTGCAGCGCCCCAGGCAACGTTGCCGAAACCGGAGATAGCGACTGTCTTGCCCTTGATGTCGAAATGATGTTCTTCGAGCATCTGTTTAACGAAATAGAGAGCGCCGAAGCCGGTTGCTTCCGGACGAAGGATTGAACCTCCAAATTCCATGCCTTTACCGGTGATTGTGCCTGTATTTTCGCGAGCAAGTTTCTTATACATGCCATACATATAGCCAACTTCACGTCCGCCAACGCCGATGTCACCAGCTGGAACATCGCGGTCAGGACCGAGGTTGCGCCATAATTCGAGGATGAAAGCCTGGCAGAAACGCATGATTTCAGCATCGCTCTTACCGCGAGGACTGAAGTCCGAGCCGCCTTTTCCGCCGCCCATTGGAAGCGTTGTCAAAGCGTTCTTGAAAGTTTGTTCGAAGCCGAGGAACTTCAAGATTGACAGATTGACTGATGCATGGAAACGGATACCGCCTTTGTACGGTCCGATTGCATTATTAAACTGTACACGATAGCCGAGGTTTGTCTGAACGTTGCCGTTATCGTCAACCCAAGCTACACGGAATGTGAAAATACGATCAGGTTCTACAAGGCGTTCGATGATTTTAGCCTTTTCGAATTCAGGATGTTGATTATACACATCTTCTATTGAAAGAAGTACTTCTTTAACTGCTTGCAAATATTCCTTTTCACCAGGATGTTTTGCTTCCAGTTTTGACATAATTTCATCTGTCTTCATAGCATATTATTTATAAGTAACTATCATTTTGTTTGCAAAGGTAGGTACTTTTATTGATTCACCAAACTTTTTGCTTACTATATGATATTAATTTTCCTAAAATTTCAATACCGAAGATTAAAGCTAAAGCCAGTTCGAAACCAGAAACCAGGCTGAGGAATATTTCCTATGTCAAAGTATTTCTTGTTAAACAGATTGTTAGCTTCGACATAGATGTTGAGCGCTTGTTTTTGCCAGGCAATTTTCACGTCTGTTGTGCTGAATGGTTTGTAAGGAGTCTCTTCGGCAGCTCTCTGATTGACATATTTTGTATAGCTTCCTGCACGATCTTGCCAACGGAACTGCCATGTTGCAGTGACATTCTTCATTATGGCGTGATTCAACTTGAAAGTTGCTCTTTCTTTCAAGTAATCGAGCGCGTAGTTCGAAATCCAGTCTTCGCTTTTTTTATCTTGATTGATATAAGAAAAACTGGCATTTGCACTGTTAATGAAGAAATGATTTCCCCAAAGTTCTTTCGGCAGAAAAGTGACCTCGGCTTCAATGCCGCGATTGTTTACTTTTGTCAGATTGCGGCTTTGCCAAACATCGTCAGGATTCTTTTTTACCCAATCAATCATGTCTTTGCCATTGCGGATAAAGGCGGAAACGTGCGCGTTCAGGAAATAGCATCCATATTTAACGCCGAGTTCAAATGCTTCGCTCTTTTCAGGTTTCAATGCTGCATTGCCGACATTTGTTTTACTCTTATAATATAAGTCGGTAAAAGTAGGCATTCGAAGAGCGCGATTCCAACTGCCGTAAAGACGAGTGTTAGTCGTGATTCGCCAGCTGGCGTCGATGCCCGGATAAAAGCGCATTCCTTGATTGAGCGACGAATTATAGTTTGCAAGAAGTCCGGCCGAAAGCGTGAACCGTTTCGTTAGGATATCGTGTTCGATGAAGTAACTGACATTTGTGCGAGAAGCGCTTTTGGTGAAATATGCGTCGTCGGCGAAAGGCACTTTTCTCTTGGTCGCAAGGTCAGTGCCAAGCACATTGCTCAGAATGTTTTCGTTGCGAAGTTCTGCTCCGACAGCAGTTTTCCCTCCGAGCCAATCGATTGTGGCATCAATATTGGCGCCATAAACCTGTGTCTCGTGATAATTATGTCCAGTGTACCAGCTTGCCGGATTGTTACGAAACAGTTCGAAGCAGTCTCTGTGACGAGTCCAGTAAACTTTCGGTGCAAGTCTGATGCGACCGTGAGTTTCGGCAGAAGCTGAAACAAAGAGGCGACGCGTTTTGTCGTACTGGTTAGGGTAAGCGGCAGAATAGAAACTGTTTGCGCCATATCTTTTGCCATTAAATCCGGCTTGGAATCGGAAGTCGGCGTCGTTGCTTTTAAGTTGCGATTGCCAGAAGATGTTTGTCACTTTGTAATCGGTGTTGTCGCGATAGCCGTCGGTCGAAGCATAGCTTGCCGAAAGTCGTTGTGCAAGGTTCCCTAAAGTGTTGTTAATTCCGGCTTCAGCTTTCCACAGTTTGTGCATGCCGCCATAGTTGTCGGTTGTCACAGAGTTGTTGTTCCCCGTTTTTGTGATGATGTTGATTGCGCCGGCAAAAGCACTTGCACCAAAGACGCGTGAGGAAGGACCATAAATGATTTCGATGTGATCAATGTCCGAGAGATTTACCGGAATGTCGAAGCTGTAATGTCCGGTTTGTGGATTTGAGAGGTTGATGCCGTTGAGCAGTACGGCAATTTGGTCGAAGGTTCCGCCGCGGATTGAGATGTCGGCTTGCGTTCCTCCCGGACCGCGTTGCCTCACATCCACGCCAGCGACGTGGTTAAGTAGTTCTTGTACACTGGTAACAGGCGCAGCGGCAATCTCTTTTGCCGTGATGACTGTTACAATCTTGGCAGCTTGACTCATTGAGAGCGGCGCTCGTGACGCGGTCACGTCCACCTCTTCAAGGTCAATCTGTTTGAGAGCTGTGCCATCGCTTTTTAAGCGTTGTTCCTGTGCCTCGAGTGATTGAGGCAGCGCAAAAACGAGTGTCGATGCAGCTACAACGCCGATTGTAACGACGCGATGCATGCTGCAGAAAGCACTGAATTTCTTACGCTGGAATTTACGGAAGCGAATGGCGTGCTGATTGTTGCAGATTGTTTTCTTCATTCCGTTAATTATGTTTTTAAAAAATCGACGGCGAAGGTACAACTTTATTTTGACAATTCAGCTTTATAGTTTGACTTTGTAGAGTACGGAAGCGTGAGGGCGCAGTGTCAGAGAAATGCTTTCAGTTATTGTCGATAGAATTTTCTTTGTCCATAAATCTGTGCATTTGATATTGTTGCCAGACAATCCCAAATCCTTCAAACTAATTGAAACCTCACATGGATTATTGTTCGTATTGAACATCGCAAGATAAAGGCATTTTTCTTTTGCGTTGTGCGAAGTGATAATCAGTTTTCCGTCTTTATAGAGCAGCGGACGGACGTTCGAGCCTTCGCGATGCATTTTCAGCACTTCCTTATTGGTCAGCAGTGACGAAGTGAAAGCGTCGTTGCTTGGCAAATCGCCGCCGAACATCAGAGGCGAGCGGAAGATGGTGAAAAGTGTTATCAATGTATATTGCTCGTCTTGAGTCAGCCGAGTCATACGGTCTTTGCCACGTTCGCCGCGGATGGCAATTCGTCCGAGTGGAATCATATCGCAGTCGGGCCAAGTGCCTGGAGCGATAAAAGGAAACCATTTTTGGCAAACTTCCATCAGATGTGTAATGTGCGGCCAAGTGTCCCAAACGTCGTCGACCATTCTCCACATATTGGCATGGTTTCTGACATGTTCAGCGTCTTCAATGGGCGTTTCGCCGGGCGAAGTGCTGAGGACAATCGGTCGACCGCATTGGTCGATGGCTTTGCGAATCATTTCGATTTCGCTGGTGTGATAAGGACGTGACAAATCGTCGACCTTAACAAAGTCAACGCCCCACGAAGCATAGAGGTTGAAGATCGAGTTATAATATTCTTGTGCGCCTGGTTTGTCTGCGACAGTCAAGTTGTCTTTGAGCCAAGTGCAGAGCAATTCGGTCGAACTGATTTGGTCGGCAGTGATGCCGTTCGCGCCTTTGATAGGCAGTTTCTTTTCGACAGCCAGTTTTGGAATGCCTCGCATGATGTGAATACCGAATTTCAGACCTTTATTATGAATATAATCTGCAATAGGTTTAAACCCTTGACCGTTAGCAGCCGAAGGAAAGCGGTTGACAGCAGGTTGATAGCGTCCGTATTCGTCCATTACATAGCGCGCGTCTGTCTGATTATATCCGCCAGCTTTATCGTTCTCGATGAACCAACGGATATCTACGACGATATATTTCCAACCGAAACGTTTCAGTTTTGAAGCCATATAGTCGGCATTTGCCTTCACTTCAGTTTCTGTCACCGTTGGGCCATAGCAATCCCAACTGTTCCAGCCCATTGGAGGAGTTTCAGCCCATTGTTTGAACTGGCCTTCGGCGAAAGTCTGTTTCTGAGCAAAAGTTTGGCTTACCATGAGTGCTACGGCCGCAAGTATTATCCAAAGCTTTTTCATTTCTCTTCGTTTTCAGATTCGTCTCCCTTATTTGTCTCATCAGGGATTCTTTCGGCTTCAGATTCTTCAGGTTTCTCTTCGGTTTGAGGTTTTTCAGCGATGCATTCTTCAGCAGATGCAGCTTCGCTGCCATTGGACTTCTGCTCAGCGTTTTCTTCTCCTTGCGGTTTCTTTTTGTCTGTCAGATACCATACGATAGTACAAAGCAGTACGAATGCGATAAAGATGCAACTGACAGTATCGAATTTGTTGACTGTACCGACTACAGCCAACACGACAACAATAAAAACGAATATGCTTTTTCTCATGGCAATAGAGATTATGTGAACGCTACGAAGGTACTAAATAATAGTGAATTGGCAAAAATGTACAAACTAAATTCAATGCTTTATTTGTCGATGGGAGTCGGAATCCAGAACCAGAACGTAGAGCCTTTGCCAAGTTCTGATTCGACGCCGATTTTCCCATTGAATTTCAAGATGATGGCTTTGCAAACGGCAAGACCGATTCCTGTTCCGGTTGATGCACTACTCAGTTTGATAAACCGCTCGAAAATCCGTTCTTGGTTTTCTTTTGCAATTCCAATTCCCGTGTCGGTAATCGAGATATACAAGCCGTTGTCTTTTCCGGCATAATCAACCGTGACACTACCTTCTTTGGTATATTTGAAGGCATTGTTCAACAAAGTAGCCATTATTTTACCCAAAAGACTGGAGTCGAGTGAAACGATAAAGTCTTCATGCTGTTTGAGAATGAGTTTTACTGTCGATTCATGCAATGTGGTTCTGTACAGTTCAATTGTTTGTTGCAAATAGAGAGGCAGATTGAATCTTCTGCTGTTCATAGTGAAGTCGCCTTTCTCCAGCACTGAAAGAGAAAGAATATTCTCAATGATTTGCATCAACAATGTTGTATTGGCTTTTATCTGTTGTTTGTATTTTTCTTTTTCTTCTTGCGAATCCTCATCGCAAAGGAGATCTGAGAATCCCAGAATCGCATTAATCGGAGTGCGGATTTTATTGTTGACGTTTTGAAGGAATATCGATTGGATTTGTGCCATTTCCGCATGGCTCTGCAATCTGGTATTTTCATCCATTGCTTGATGCAAAACCGTATTGTCCTTAGCAAGAATCAAATAGTGCGTTATTTGGTTGTTGCTATCATATTGGTAAGCCGAAACGTCGATGGTAAGCCAGATGTATTCATCTTCTTTATTTGCCTTTTTATAACGATATTCGGTATGAATATCTTTAACACTGTGCTGTTGCAGTTGTTCCAGAAGTTCTTTTCCTTTCTGTTGGTCGTCAGGATGTATTGCGTTTAACCAGAAATCAACCGGAACAATATGGTCGGCATTCTCACTTTTATTGTCAAGATAATAAAAAAGATTATTCGTGACATCATATTCAATGAAAGAGAGACCATTCGAAATAGAGATAAAAGAGACTCTTTTCCTAAAGTTTTCAATATTTACCTCTAATTCATGCTTGGAGTTATTCCTGTGGCAGACTGCTAAATAATTTGTGACCTTTCCGTCTTTATCATGTTTGAAAGGGAATATTTCATTGTATTGCCACGAATAATCCGTGGCACCTGTAAACATCCACCGATATTCAACAACGATATATTCGTCAATCCGATTGTTCATCTTTTCAACCAGCCGTTGTGCAACTGGAATATCGTCAGCATGAATATGCTTGTAATAATCTTCAACAGAAAAAGTACTGATGGGTTTTCCTGTAGCCTCGTTCCAGTAGGTGAATAGTTGTTTGTTTACATCATATTCAACGATAAATGTCTGGTCTGAGCCTGTGACACAGCCGAACTTTTTGCGAATAAGTTTGATTGTCTCTTTTTCTTTAGAGAACTCTTTGTCAGTTTTAAAACAGAAGACCAAAATGACGGTCAGCAATATAACAAGAATAGCGTCTCCTAATAAGGTAATAAACAAAGGTATACTTGGAGCTTGTTGAAATAATGCGTAATTCGTAATTGGCAGGAGCAACAGTATACAAATAAAGATTAAAAGCGAAAAAAGCGATGGTGACGTTTTCATTTTTTTGAAATTTATGTTTCACCTATAATTAGGCCAACAAATGTAAGAATGTGGATTTATATTTAAAAAAATTGATATATAAATTGTGTTAAATAGGTGTATAACTTGTCGCTTCTGAAAATGCAACTTGCAGAGAACTTCATTCTCTGATTTTTTTAAAAGAAATAAAAGGTGAATCAATTGAAAAAACCGCTTACTTTGTGTTGTGGAAAACAAATCTAATTTATAATAGAATAATAGCATGAATAAAAAACTTATCACCATAGCAATTGCAATTGCGACAATTGCTTGCGCAGGTGGATTAAAGGCTCAGGAGAATTCTTCCAAACCTCAAAAGGCTTATATGGTTGCCGATGCTCATTTGGATACTCAGTGGAATTGGGACATCCAGCAGACCATTAAAGAATATGTAAAGAGCACCATTACTCAGAATCTGTTTCTGATTGACCGTTATCCCGATTATATCTTCAATTTTGAAGGCGGTGTGAAGTATGCGTGGATGAAAGAATACTATCCGCTGCAATATGAGATGCTTAAAAAGGCCATTGCAGCAGGCCGTTGGCATATTGCCGGCAGCAGTTGGGAAGCGAGCGACATTTTGGTTGCGTCGCCTGAATCATCAATCCGCAGCATCATGTACGGACAAGATTTCTACCGCAAAGAGTTCGGTGCGGAAGGCACAGACATTTTCCTGCCCGATTGTTTCGGCTTCGGTTGGACAGTTCCGACCATCGCGACGCATTGCGGACTGATTGGCTTCTCTTCTCAGAAACTGCAGTGGCGCAAGAACACTTTCTTTGAAAATGCACTCAACAAGCATTATCCTTTTAATGTCGGGTTGTGGAAAGGCATCGATGGAAGCACAATCATGATGGCTCACGGTTATAGTTACACGGAAAGATTTAAAGATGAGGACCTTTCGAACAACCAGAAACTTCTCGACAACTTTAAAGAGAGTCCGATTAACACAATATTTCGTTATTACGGAACAGGCGACATCGGCGGTTCACCGACAATCTCTTCAGTACGCGCACTCGAAAGAGGCATCAAAGGCAACGGCCCGATTAAGATTATCAGTGCGACGAGCGACCAGCTTTTCAAGGATTATCTTCCTTATTCGAAACATCCTGAATTACCCGTTTACGACGGCGAATTGCTGATGGATGTTCATGGAACAGGTTGTTACACCTCGAAAGCCATCATGAAGCTTTACAATCGTCAGAACGAACAGTTGGGCGACGCAGCTGAAAGAGCGGCTGTTGCAGCCGATTATCTAGGCGCAGTTGCTTATCCGACCGATGCTTTGGGAACAGCTTGGAAGCGCGTTATTCTGCACCAGTTCCATGACGATTTGACCGGCACAAGTATTCCGCGCGCATACGAATTTTCATGGAACGACGAACTGCTGTCTTTGAAGCAGTTTACCGATATTCTCACCACGTCAGTCTGTGCCGTTGCTTCCCGTATGAACACAAAGACGAAAGGAACGCCGCTCGTTCTCTTCAATGCTCATGCTTATCCTGTTTCAGACATCGCTGAAATAGTGATGCCTGCGAATGGTTCGAAAGGTTACAAAGTGCTTGATGCAAAAGGGAAAGCAGTTGCTTCGCAAAGTGTAGTCGGAGAGGACGGAAAGACACATCTTCTCATTGACGCTCACGCTGCAGCGTCCGGTTTTGAGGTTTACGACGTTGTCAAATCCGGCTCAGCAAGTATGACTTCACCGCGTCAGGCAAATACCGTCGAGAATTCTGTCTATAAACTGACTTTAGATAGCAATGGTGATATTTCTTCTCTGATTTATAAGCAGACCGGCAAGGAACTTGTTGAGCAGGGAAAAACCATTCGCTTGGCAATGTTTACCGACAATAAATCGTACGATTATCCGGCTTGGGAACTCATGAAAGCGACTATTGATGCTGCGCCTGTTTCTATCAAGGAAAATGTCAAGGTTTCATTAATTGAAAACGGAGCACTGCGGAAAACGCTTGCTGTCGAAAAGCAATTCGGAGATTCACATTTCCGTCAATATATCCGTTTATATGAAGGCAGTCTCGCTAATCGCATCGATTTCTTCAATGAAGTCGATTGGCGCTCGACGAATGCTTTGCTCAAGGTTGAGTTTCCTCTCAGCATCGCAAATCCGAAAGCCACTTACGACGTTGGCATCGGCAGTGTTGAACGTGGCAATAACACAGCAACAGCCTATGAAGTGTATGCCCAGCAATGGGCTGATTTAACTGCTTCCGACGGCAGTTATGGCGTGTCGGTTTTGAACGATTGCAAATACGGTTGGGACAAGCCCGACGATAATACGATTCGCCTCACGCTCATCAATACTCCTTCAGTGAAAGACCGTTACAAATATCAAGACACGCAGGATTTCGGTTATCATACATTTACTTATAGTCTTGTCGGTCATGCCGGTGCGCTTGACAAACCGACTGTTGTAAGACAGGCTGAAGTACTCAATCAGCCCTTGCGTCCGTTCTTTGCTGCGAAGCATGCAGGAACGTTGGGCAAGGAGTTTTCGTTCGCTGCCTCCGACAATGACAAAGTCGTCGTGAAGATGTTGAAGAAGGCCGAGAATAGCGACGAGTATTCGCTGCGCGTTTATGAAATCGCCGGAAAGACAGCTCAGACAGCGCATATCACTTTCCCTTCCGACATCGAAAGTGCGTGTGCAGCAGACGGAACTGAAAAACGCATTGGCGACGCTTCATTCGTTGGTAATAAATTGGAAGTGAACATCACTCCGTTCAGTGTCCGCACTTATAAAGTGACGCTAAAAAAACATGAACCTGCAGCTAAGGCATTTATGCCTTTGTCATTGCCATACGATAAGAAATGCATCAGCTTCAACGAGATGCGTCGCGAAGGTGACATTGAGTCCGGCTATAGTTATGCAGCAGAGCTTCTTCCTGATTCAGTGCTCGTTGCCGATGGCATTCCGTTCCGCATCGGTGATAAATATGCCGAGAATGGTTTAGCTTGCAAAGGCAATGTTCTGCAGCTTCCGAAAAACAATACATACAATCGTCTTTATATCTTGGCTGCTTCAACAGCTGCCGACAGTACAGCAACCATTCAGATTGGAAAGAATAAGACTTCTATAACAGTTCCTAACTACACCGGTTTCATCGGTCAATGGGAACACATCGGTCAGGGCAAAGGTTTTCTGAAAGATGCTGAGGTTGCATACGTAGGAACGCATCGTCATTCGAAGTTGGCCGACGAAGCTTACGAGTTTACTTATATGTTCAAGTATGGCATTGACATTCCTGCTGGCGCGACAGAAGTGACGCTTCCTGATGATTCGCACATTGTCGTCTTTTCAGCTACGCTTGTCAAAGAGGATGTTCCGTCGCTCGTTCCTGCAGCTCCGTTCTACCGCACTTCGTTGAAGACGAATGTTGCAGCTGGCAAATAATGAAAGAATTAATCACCGGCCCGCTATGCGGGTTTGGTGATTTATATGAAGACAATCTGGTTCCTGTTGCTGTCGCTTTTGAGGCCGAATCCAAAATAACGGAAACCTGAATGGTTAATCGTTATTAGATGGAGTTAATTCGATTGATAAACCTAATGCACTGACAATGCGGAAAAATGTAGCCACACTTGGGACCGTTACACCTTTCTCGATGCGAGAAATATATGATTTGTCTGCACCGATGCGTTTTGCGAGTTCGTCTTGTGTCAGCCTTGCGTTTTTGCGAGCGTCAATCAGAATTTGACTTGTATAGAATCCGTAAGCTTCTTCATCAAACTCCGCTCTTTTTTCTGAGCCGTGTTTTCCGTACTTCTTTTCGAGAACTGAACTATAGTCAATTATCTGATGATTGTTTGTCTGCATAATATGCGTCTTTAATCTTTAATGCTTTTTCTATCTCACCTTTTGGTGTTTTTTGGACCTTTTTTTGGAAACCATTGAACAATACAACAATCTGTCCTTCATCAAAGATGAAAAACACGCGGTAAATATTGCTTTCATATTCCATTCGAAGTTCAAACAAGCCATCACGAATAAATTTGATAAACTTAATGGGCATTCGGTCTTCTGTTTCTAAAAGGGAAATGATGTAATCGAGTTTCTTCACTTCCTTTTCAGAAAGTGTCTTTATAAATCTTTCGAAATATCCACCGTATGTTATAATCTTTCTTTTCACTGTGCAAATGTAGATATTGTTGTACAATTATGCAACATGTTAAATGAAATTTTGTTTATAGCAAGACGTTGCAAACTTCCATTTCATAGCATATCCTTTCATTGTTACAGCTACAGTAGAGATATGTGTGCAAACTTATAGCAAAAATGTTATACGAATTAGATTTTTTATCCGCGGAGATTTCTCTAAGAATCCAATTCTTCCAGAACTTTGGGTTTGAATTTTCTTTTGCGATGATATGCATGGACGCCTTCGCGGATTTTGACACGAACGCGCAGGTCTTTTGTGTAGGCATTGTGTTTCGCAATGAAATCTTCCAGTTCATCGCTCGGCTTATGCATACAAATGGCGCTGATGATGTCAATCACATCCTTGTATAGACTATTCAGCAAAGGACGCAGCTTATGTGCCGAGTTCTCTTTATCGGATTGACGAACAGACTGTCGTTCAGCCTGTTTATCGATGAAGGAGCGATTGGCTTTTTCAAGCGCGTCAACTTGCTCAGCAAGGCCAAGCACATTGATGTGAACCGCATTCGGTTCTTTCCGCAGATTCATCACCAGCGAAAGAATCGATTCGGTGATGATGTCCTGCGGCTTCTTCTGAAGCTTCAGATAAGGTTTCAGTATAGCCGAGAGCGCGCGGTAAGCCTTCAGTTTTGCAGGCTCGTCGGAATATTTGTGTGCGACAACGAGGTTTCTGAGCAGCAGATATGCGCGGACGCGGGCTTTTCCACACTGCAACATTTCCTGCGTTTCCGCATGTGCAGCAGGCTTGCCGACCAGTTTCGTCATCTCTGACGCTTTCGCATGGAATTGTTCGAACAGCTCAGCGTTCCCGAGTTTCCGGGTGTCAAGCGCTTTGACATTTTCACTCATCTGGTGCATGAACGCACTGTAAGTCGTGTTTTTCAGTCTTTTGAACCCGACTGAAACGGGTTTAATATTATTTCTCATGATTTAAAATAGAATGATTTATTAATAACAGCATACTGTCTTATCGACACTGCGAAGATAAGAATATAAATTCATATTAAAAAATATTTCGTAAACTATTTTTCACTAATTTCGTTGTTGATATATTCTGTGTTGATTAAAAAATCGGTCATGCAAGAATTATTCTTATAAATGTTGCCTATAGCAATAGCCTGCAAAATATGAACCTGTAAAACAAATGCGGGAAATCAGGGTTGACCTGAGACCGAAGTCCTTTTCCCGCACTGCGAAGACAGGTAAAATGGATGAAACATGTAATTGTAGAGATGTAAAATGTTGTATCTCCTTCGAAATGCATTATCTTTATATGAAGGACACAGATAAACTGGAATGAACCTGTAATCTTCATCTTTAGAATACACATCCTGCGTTCCCAATCTCTAATCTTCAACCTGCGAAACGAGACAAAATGTCCGAATCCTGTGATTTCATCGCGGGAAAAACACTTCAACCTCAGGTCAACCCTGGTTTCCCGCGTGGAGATGACAGATGTGGAAATAGAAACCTATGATCGACGGTTGACAAAGAGTCGTTTTATAATTCCGACTATTCCGATTATTATTGCTAATTTCGTACTTATGTCAATATTCTTAATGTTAGAAGTGTAAAAGAAGATTTGTATGAAGAATTTAGTGATTTTAATATCCATGTTGTTGATTCCGTTCCTGGGATATTCTCAAGAACAGTTCTTTAAAGTAAAAGTTCGTCCGTGGGCGAAGGGAAAGAGCGATTTGCCGTGGAAAGAATTTGATACGCGAACTTTAGCTCAATTAAAAGGCTTTAGTGTTGTTCGGAATTTTAAGACAAATGAGTATGGCAGTGATACGAAAGCTCCACGATATAAATCTACGGGATTTTTTAGAGCAGAGCGCATCAATAATCGTTGGTGGATGATTGATCCTGACGGATACAGAAATCTCCAGCAAGGAATAACTGCCTTACGGCAAGGAACATCGGAACGGAATAAATCTGCTCTGGCAGAAAAATATGGCACGGGAGAGAAATGGATTGCAGAAACAGCTACATGGCTTCATTCAATTGGTTTCTTTGCTTCAGGTGCCTGGAGCGATGACGAAACAATAGCATCACATAATGCAAATCGCAAGAATATTCTGACTCGTTCTATCATGCTTAATTTGATGAGCGGATACGGTAAAGAGCGTGGCGGAACTTATCAGCTGCCAGGAAATACCGGATATCCCAATCAATGTATTTTCGTCTTTGATGAGGGCTTTAAAGCATATTGTGAAAAGGTTTGTCAGAAATTAGCTCAGAATAAGAGTGATAAAAACATTGTGGGTTATTTCTCGGATAATGAATTACCCTTTGGTCTAAAAAACCTGGAAGGCTATTTATCTTTGCAGAATCCTAATGATCCTGGACGTTTGTTCGCTGAGGAATGGATGAAAAATCAAGGTCTTACGTTGCAACAAATAACAGATTCTGATAGAGCCAACTTTGCCGGAATAGTTGCTGAACATTATTATAAAACCGTATCTGAAGCTATAAAGAAATATGATTCGAACCATCTTTATTTGGGCAGTCGTCTGCATGGCAGTCCAAAATCCATACGTCAGATAGTTGAAGCTGCCGGGCGGCATTGCGATATCGTTTCGATTAATTATTATGGAGATTGGACTCCTAATGCTGAAAAGATGAAGAATTGGGGCGTTTGGGCAGGTAAACCTTTCATTATTACAGAATTTTATACGAAAGGCATGGATTCCGGATTAGGAAATACGACAGGTGCCGGTTTTGCCGTTGAGACACAACAAGATCGCGGCTATGCTTATCAGAACTTTGTAATAGGTCTGATTGAGAGCGCTAATTGTGTGGGTTGGCATTGGTTCCGTTATCAAGATAATGATCCTCAAGCCAAAGGTGCTGACCCTTCGAACCTGGATTCAAATAAAGGTATTGTTGATAATAATTATAATCCGTATATGCCATTGGTAAAGGCCATGCGCGAATTAAATATTAATGCATATAGATTAGCGGATTGGTTTGATAAAAGTGTGAATCAAACACGCGTTAAATAAATGAATGCGCTTCCGTGGTGTTTCTCACGGTGAAATGAGCGTTTAACACAAAGATGAGAATGGCATTTATGCAGACTTTCTCGTATGCAGAAAACGTTTAGTCAGGAACTTCCTGACAGGTTCGTCATAGAGCTTCAAAGAAATGTATGCCAATAGGATGCATCCGAAGAAGAGGAGCAGAGCGACCGGCCAAACCTGTGCAAAGACAAGTTTCTCGCCCCAAACCCAAGCGAAGAAAAGATACATGAAGGGATAATGAACCATGTAAAGCGGATAGGAAATGTCGCCAAGGAATTTGCAGATTCTGGCCGAGTTCTTGTCCGTTGTTTTGCCCGAAGCGCCGATATAGACGAGTATTGGAAACACAACGATGGTACAGATGGAATCGTAGATTCCGTTCAGCCACATATTGTCAGCGTTGCCGATGCGTGGAATCGTGAGCAGAACGACAATCGCTATACTGCATATCCAAAACGCTCCTCTGATTTTCGTAGGTTTAAAGTTGCGCGAGAGCAGCAGACCGATAGAGTAGGAGAAAAGCATGCGCACGAAACCGCCAGGCAGATTGTAATCGGCTAAAGTCCAGCCGACTCCGATATGTCCGTAGCCCGAAAAGTTGAATATCGCAAACGAAGCCAATGCGCATCCCAACAGCACGACGAGCACGCGAAGCGCCTTTGTGGACATTCGACGGATAAAGAATGCATATAGAATGTTGCCGATATATTCGAAGAACAGCGACCAGTTCGGGCCGTTCAGTGGGAACATTTCTCCGTTGCCGCGGACTTCAGGTCCGGTTCCGGGCGCTACTGGAAGCAGAAACAGATTGATGAGCATGGCAAGCATGACCATCGACAATGCCACATGCGAGCCATCCCATTTCACGCAGCCTTGAATGCAGAACGTGATTGCGCCGATGACGACGCCCAAGACGACCATCGGATGCAGACGAATCAGTCTGCGTTTAAAGAATTCTTTGGTGTTCATCGTCTTCCAGCGGTCGTCGTACGCATAACCGATGACGAAGCCCGACAATATAAAGAAGAAATCGACGGCCATATAACCGTGGTTGAAATGTTGGTCTAAAGGACTTGTCGCAAAGCCTTCGAATACGTGATACCAAATCACCATGAGCGCTGCCACACCTCTCAGTCCGTCAAGCAGTTCGTAATGAGGTTTGCTGTCAGCATAAGCAGCTGAAGAGATTGTTGTCGGTTTGTTGTCCATCTTTCGTTTTTTAAGATGTGAATTCTTTAAATTTATTTGCAATATCATTCATCGTTATCAGGTGACGAAAAGATTTGTTTTTGTGTTTAGAAAATGTGTCTTTTTCCATTTACTTAAAGTAGTCAAACAGAAAGATTGGGAGTGAATTCAGTATTGATACACAGCAATCATTTGAGTTTACATACTTTTCGAGTTGTGCATTAAAAAGTTTTTCTTGTCCTATACAGCTTTTGTTCGATGGGATATTATTTTCATTATTGCATATAAAGTTTGCTTTTGAAACATTTTGATTTTTCAAGAACAACCAATTTGACTTAACTTCATCGTTTTTTTCTTTGTGGGCACAACTATTACATTAGTTTTACTGTCAGTTCGAAACGTTAGGAAATCAAATGTTTTATAATAAGGATAATGCTGAGTTGCATAATTCTTGAAATGATGGCAATCTTCTTTTTTGACAGTATATTTATAGTAATCATTATCAGGAAGTTTATTGGTGCACCTGATGGATTCAATCATTGGATAATTGATATATAATTTTCCGTTATTCGTTTCATTATTAAAATAATGGAGCATTTCTTGTATTTGCATATTCATTTGTTGAACAGACAGATTTTTGTTCTGAATGTCATAATCAAAAAAGAGAAATATTTCAGAAAAATCTGATGTCATGGAAAAGTCTTTCAGAGGATTTGATTCTTCATTTTGAGCTTTTTCTCTAAGGATAGACACAATATCTCCGGCTTCATCCAGCATTGACAATTCTTTATATAGCTCATAAATGTTGTTGCCGTATGAATAAACTATCGGATGCTCATCTATAGGAAAAAACAAGTATTCTAACGTTTTAAAAAGATGTGGCTCTCTACGTTTGCCTTCAAAAATAAACAAAATCATACTTTAAATGTATCTCCTCGGAATAGTTTTTCAATGTTATGACCAAAACGTAACTCTTTGTCTGTACAGTCATTGAGAGGCTTTATCTTATTGTTGTTAAGAATGAAATTGCAGTCTGGACGGAGTAAATCATTAGTCATCAAATATGTATTATGGGATGATGTAAAGACTTGACAATCGAGAGCAAACAGCCTTTTACAAACTTCGTAAGACAATTTAAAATGATAAAAGGCATCAAATTCATCAATGAAGACGAAAGAAGCTTGATCCATTTTCTTGATCCAAAAATATAGTAGCATCAGAGAGTTTGTACCTGTGGATATAATCTTATCAAATAGAATCGATGAACCGTTTATATAACAAAAAAGTCGTTTGTCGTTTGGATCAGGAGTAACGAATGTAAAATCCAGATCACTTACGCTCTTTAGAAAATTGGAAAAATCTTCTACTAGGTTGTGTTTTATAATATACTCATCTAATACATAGACATTAGTTTCTAGTCCCATAAATTCCCTGGAATCGAGAGACCGGAACCATAACATTGTATTGACGAATTTCTGCAATTGAATGAGATAGTGGTCTTCAGTTAATGGATACGAAGTTAAAAGGAAGTTTACAACGGAGACATTGTTTGCATTCTTCTTTAAATTATTCTTGATAGATTCATCCATCGTGAACGAGTCTTCATCTATTGTGAATGAGTCTTCTTTTCTCGAAAATATATTTTTATTGTTCACTGAAAGGGATTCTGATATTAAAGCTCCTTGTTGATTTTTAGAATATGAATAATCAACGATTTTAGTTTCAAACCTAAAAGTGTAAGCAAAATCTACCGGATTGTTCTGATTCCCTGCATATACGAAATTAGAATAATAATCAGGTTTTTTCCATTTTTGAGTGAGATGGTTCACAATGTCGAACATTGCTAATCCCAAATTAGTCTTTCCAGAACCATTCGGTCCATAAATGATGCCATTCTTGATGATGCCATCTTTTATCGCAAATGAATTGAATTCATAATTGCTGGGATGAGATAAATCCCATTCAATGCGTTCGGCAAACCCTCTATAATTCTTAACTGAAAACTTGACAATCATAATTTCATTAGATATTTATGTCTGCAAATATATATATATATAACGATTGTCCGTAAATTTTTTACGGTTTTATTTTTTTGATATGCTTTTTCAAATTATTTTCCAAAGATACCTCAATCTTTTTTGTCGGTTCAGATGCTATGATTCGCCGAGTTGTGTGCCATTCTAAAAGAGAACGTAGCGAAATCCACTCATCGAATGGTTTTATTGAACAGGTTTTGATAACGATCTTGCGAAAAGACCTGTTTTTTAACTAAACATTTAGTTTAGTTTAAGATTTGGGGAAGTTCTGGAGAACAATACTCGGGAAAGGATCACTATATCTTTGCAAGATGAAAGTGAAGTTTGACAAGAACATAATGAATAGCATTACTATGAGACAGATTAAAATGGTTCTTCTTTTTTTTGTGACAGCTTTGACCTCGGTGTTTTCTTATGCGCAGAAATCGACGATCATCGGCAGTTCGAAATTGGTCTGTATTTATGCAGATATCATTAACACAAAAGATAAGGAATTGAAACCCGTTACCGATTCGCTGCAGTGCGTGCTTCTTATCGGTGACGATTGCAGCAAGTTCTTCGATTATCATGATTTTGTGGATGAAATGAGAATGAACAAGGTGCAAATACCTTCTCAATTTGATAATGTCGACAAGAACGCATACAACAGCTTATGCACAGTTTTTCAGAATTATCCGAAAGGGAAGATGACTGTGAGAGAGCCAATATATCCTTCATACTATGTCTATGAAGAGCCGATGAACAATCTTTCGTGGGCTTTGAAGGACGATACTGCGACAGTCTGCGGATATTTGTGTAAATCGGCGGTGACGACTTATGGCGGACGTAAATGGACAGTGTGGTACACAGAAGATATTCCGTCGTCGTCAGGTCCGTGGAAGTTCAACAATCTTCCCGGACTTATACTGAAAGCCGAAGATGACAGTCATTCGCACCGTTTCGAGGCTTTTTCGCTCTTTCAGCAGACGATGGACATCAGGCATATTCCATCGGCTGTCGACCAGAATATTTCAAGGAACAAATTCATTTCTTACAGAAATAAAATCAAGACAGATATCAAGAATCTGGATGACCCGTTATACTTCATTCCGAAAAATGCCATTAAGAATAGATATATTTCTGGTATGGCGCAAAACAAGCCACGGATTTTCGTGAATGACGGATTTGTTGAAATTGATGATACTGGACATTACTATATTCCTCTGGAATTGAAATAATCTTATGTGCCGGCTTCTCCTTTTGTTGGCAATCGCCGCATTGCCATTCAGCTCTTTTGCTCAATCGGTCGTTTCCGGTACGGTTTTCAATACAAAGAAGGAGCCTGTCGAGAACGTCCTGGTCAAGGTTATGAGCGGAAGCAAACTGCTGACTTACACGTCGACGGACGTCAACGGCAATTATAAACTGACGGTCTATTCGTCGGCACAGTCGGTCAGCGTAAACTTCTCGAAATTGGGTTTTGCCGCCGTTTCACGCAATGTGAGTCTCAAAAATCTCCATCTCGACATCACCTTGGAAGAGAAAGAAATCAAAATCAAGGAAGTAGTTGTGAAAGCTCCTGTCGTACGTTCCAAAGGTGATACGATTCACTATTCGCTGAAGCCGTTGCTGAGTTCTGGCGACTTGACGCTCGAAGACGGCTTGAAGAAGATTCCGGGCATTTCTATTGGCGAAGGCGGAGCAATCAAATACATGGGAAAAGACATCAGTTCCTTCTATATCGAAGGGCTCGATATGTTAGGAGGCCGATACAATGTTGCGACCAATAATATTCCGGCTAGTAAAGTGAACGAGGTTCAGGTTCTGCAACATCATCACAAATACAAGATTGACAAAAAGGAACGCAGCGATGAGGTTGCCTTGAACATAAAACTGAGCAAAGACGTAAGCTTCAAACCGATGGGCGCGACCGAACTGAGGGTGGGCACGCACCGCAACAAGCCTCTTTATGGAGTCGGCGCGACGGGAATGCTGTTTTCTTCATCCTTTCAGACAATAAATATCCTGAAGCTTTCGAGCGACGGCCATCTGGGGAGGAACGAGTTGACCAGTCATTATGGTACTTCCGATAATATGTCGTCGGCGAGCATGGCTTTGCCCGAATTGTCGGGAAGCCGTCCTCCGTTGTATGATTATTCGTACGAATCGATTGATAACGACTTGATAGGAATCAATCTGATTCGCAAGTTAAAGGACGACGAGAGCCTGCGTATAAACGCCAACTGTTCATATCTGCGTAAGAAATATGAATACGGGACCGAAAGTGTTTATCCGACAGGAGATTCCGTAGTGACAACACGTGAATCCATCACACCGCGGCAAAACGTCTATCAGCCCGAATTACGCTTTGAATACCTTTCTGACAACGAAAAGAGGCTTCTGACAGACATGCTGACATTGCAGTCGACATTCCGCAAAAGCGATGCCGACACCTATCTCGATGACATCTTCTATCGTCAACATCAGAAATTCGCCTCGTTTGGAATCAACAACAGCATGAACCTCAGAAAAAATCTGGGCAACTTGCAATGGGACTTCTCGTCTGTCATCAGCTACCTGCAGACGCCAGTCAACAGATTATCTATCGGTGAACGTTCAGTCACAGGTGATTGGGAGCAAAAGGCCAGAAGCAACTGTTTCTCAACTGCCGAGAACATCACCTTCAATTACCAGAAGTCTAACTACCTGAGATTTTTCCTTCCCGTTGTCCTCTCAATCAGATACGATGATTTGAAGACGAATCTGTTGCGTATCGATACAACGAGCGTCAACAGTCTTTACGGCTGGAATACGCTGCTTTCGACATCTCCTTCGATGCGTTTTCGTACGAGAGACAACAAAGTGACAGCTAACGTCTCACTGCCTTTCAACTATCTGATGATGAACTATCGAAACCGTGCTCAGTCGAATCGTCTCGACGACAGCAGAATCTATCTTTCCCCATCGTTCGATTTGGACTACGTTTTCTCAAGCAAGTCGGAAGTGAAGTTCTCGTCTTCGCTGTCGCACAGTTACGGCGATATGCTCGACTTGATGACTGGTATGATTCAGACAGGCTACCGCAACACGCGGATGAAGTCGGGACTGATAGGCAAAAGCAAGAACTTCATTTCAAGGCTGCGCTACGATTGGCAGGACCCGATTTCTGGCTGGCTTTTCACGACAAACGCCATGTACAACAAGAAGTGGAACAATCTGCTCAGTAATCAGCAGGTGAGCGGAAGCGATGTCTCCATTTCTGCCTTGACGCGCAATAACCAGAGCGACAATCTCTCACTCTCCACGATAATCACAAAGTCCCTTGTTAGTCTACATACGGAAGTGAATCTCGGAGGCAATTATACGTGGAGCCGTGCGATGATGGCCGAGCAAGGAGAACCGACGGTTTATTATGGGCGGATATTGGGCTGCAACTGGAGTCTGAAATGCAATCCCGTAGCGTTTTTTGAAATCGATTATTCGGGAAACGTTGGCAAGATATACAACCGTTTTTCAGGCTTCGAATCGTCTATTTCATCTCAAAGCCATTCGGGAAAACTCTCATTCTATCCTGCAAAAGACTTGATATTATCGACCAACGCACAATACATGCATCATGAGATTTCCGATAATCACTTCAAGGATTGCACGCTTTGCAATGCAAATGCTACATACACGATTCGGAAAGTCCGTCTGTCGTTAGACATTAACAACTTGTTCAACATCAAGGAATATTCCTACACGATTTACAGCACCTTGAATACCTATTCTTACAACTACAGACTTCAAGGCCGCGAATTCCTTCTGTCAGCTACACTCAATCTTTAGTCGAGGAAAGTCCGCTTTACAATTACGCTACATTCATCAGCGCCCACAGGAAACTGCGGGCGCTTTTGTGTGATTGTATTTGTTCACACCTGCAAATTCGAGGATTTGCAGGATTGACGTGCAAAATCTATTGGCTGAGAATATTTTTAACTGAGTCTTTAATTAAGTTTATTCTTTAGGGAAGTTTTAGAGAAGTATAATTTGAAATTTTCCACTATATTTTTGTATCGCAGTTATAACATGATCATCATGAGGAAGCTTACCTTATATATTGTTTTGTTAATTGTCTGTAGCAGTTGCAGCAACGATTCAGAGAAAAATATCGCACGTATTGACGGTAAATATGAAGTATTGAACAAAGAGATATTGACTACTTTCCCAGCCGACATGTTTTATGTGAAGAATCATGTTGTCTGGTTCGGGCCGTTTGATTCAGATTATTGCCTTCACGTGATGGACCCAAAGACGGGTAAAGAAGTTGGCGTGATGGGAAAGCACGGACAAGGTCCGGATGAATTCGTATCGCCGACGGCAATGGATGTACCTTGGAATGATATGATTTTCGTTGCAGATGCAAACGGAAAAACAATGGGAAATCTATCCGTTGACAGCTTGCTTGCGCGAAAGAGACCTTTGGTTCGACTGGAACTTGGTGACAGGGAAATAAGAAATCAAGGATATTTCCTTCGTCTTGACGATAGTCTGTTTATTGGAGTGAATCGCAACGGAGAGCCGAAACCATTCAGACTTTATTCGAATGGTAAAACGAGTGAGTTCGGTAATTATCAGTTAAAAGGCATTCCAATCCAATTCGGCTCAAATTTCAGATACAATCCTGAAAAAAAGGTTTTGGCTACTATATGCAGCGGACCAATGAAATATTTGGCTACATATCATTTGGAAAACAACCTGTTCAAACTTATGGGTGAAGTCACTTCGAAGGTGGAATATAAGAAAGACAACGGAAATATTTTTATGACAAAAGGCAGTGACCATTGTATATGGCGGATATGCATGACAAAGGATTATATTGTCGGCATTGAACGCGACCAGAAGAAGGACAAGACTGACGATTCTAAAATCGGGCGGCAGTTTGGGAAGAATCCCACAACATTGTTTGTCTATGATTACAACGTGAATCTTTTGAAAATAATCGATTATAAAGTCCCAATATGCGATATAACGGCAGATACAAAAACGAATGTCGTTTATGCCATTGCATGCACGCCCGATTTCACATTCGTCAAAATGGAAATATGATATATGAGAGCAAGCAAAAGAAATATAATGTTTCTCGTCCCTATTTTGTTCTTGGCACTTATCAGTTGCAATAAGAGTAAAGCTGGAGAAAACGAAGTCAAACGTGTCGACGGCACTTTGAAATATAAGGTGTTGAACTCTGATTTGTCGGTCAACTTTATAGGAGAAGAAGAAGATTTTTTTAATGCTTATAGGAGACTCCAACTTTTCTATCTCGGCGAATACATCGTCTGGTTTAGCGGCGGAACGAAAGATGCCTATTTTCATGTGATGGATTCGCAGACAGGAAAGGAAGTCGCTACTGCAGGCAAACCTGGACAATTTGAAGAAAACCCTTTGATTTCGTCTGCAGTTTGGAACAATGTGTTTTCACTGCACAAAATTTACATTGGTGATTATAAAGGTAGCGATTTGGGTTGCATGATGCTCGACACTCTTTTGGCGGGGAGGAATCCGTTTGTCAAGTCAACTACCGAAGAAGATAGCATTCGTGACTTGGGATATGTCACGCGACTTGAAGATAAAATGTACGTTGGAACCACTCGAAAAGGGAACCCTCACTCGCTTATGATGTACTTGAACGGCGAGACAAGCACATTCGGAAGTCGTCCAATCAAAGGCATCTCAAGCATCGGTATAAACAATTTCAAATTTGATTCTATAAAAAGAGTATTAGTCAGCTTTAATGACCTGCCAAAATATCTGGCAGTGCATGAATTGAAAAACGGAAAATTCGAACTTTTATTCGAGAGCCGAGCTAACGCAAAATATGTAGTTACTAAAGGTGTAAATGGAGGTGAAGCAATCCAGTTTCTCAATGAAATGGATATTTCAGGCCGGTATGCAATTTGCTTGACGAAAGATTATATAGTAGCCATTGAAAGGGACCGTAAATTTGACAGGACTCTTGAAGGAACAATCAGACATAAATACGGCAAATGGCCGCAGACTCTTTTCGTCTACGACTATAATACAAAACTGTTGGAAATCATCAACTATCATTTTCCGATTGCTGCCATCGACGGTGATTTGAAAAGCAACACCGTTTATGCCATCGTAAAGGATCCATATTTCAGACTGATTAAAATCCAATTGTAATGAAGAATTTATGTAAATTTCATTGATTGGAGCAGAAACGATTTTTATGGGTATTTGTAGTAAAAATGAAACAAAGAAAAAATCAACTTTCTGCTTAATTTAGCTTATACTTCAGGGAAGTTTCGGGGAAGTATAATTTGAAAATTTTTACTATATTTTTGTATTGATGGTATAAAGGATTTATTGTAAATTTGAAAAACTCTTTAAAATTTAATATGAACAGCAGAATAAGAATAATATTGGTAACGGCGGTAATGGCTATTGCGGCATTGATTGTGATGCAGTTTGTCTGGACCGAAAATCTCTATAAGACCGAACAGCGGCGCGTGGGACTTCATGCCTCTTTGCTGTTGAACGACAGACTGGCATACGAAGTCGGGAATTTTGCCATGGACACGCAACAACGTGTTCTCGATGGCGACACAACTGCTATTGATGGTGTTTGGGGCGCGAACTGTGATAGAAAAACAGTTATTGTCTATATCAAAAAACCAAAGTTTCAAAAAATAGTTAGACATTGCAAAACGGCTGAAGAATGGTACGAATATACCAGAAATGTTCATGGTAATTATCAAATTACAGGCATGAATTTCGACCGTCTCGATTCGGCCTACAGCGCGGCATTGAAGAAGAACGACATCAACATCCCGCATCAGCTGAAGAAAATCGACGCCAAAGGCCGTACCTTGGAATGTTCGCCAGCCGCGAAAGGACTTAAGTTCACGCTCAGCACCGACACCATTCCGCTCGGCATCGACGACAAGGACTTTCTCGTTGCCGTTTTCGACAACTCGGCTCACGGCATGTTCACTCAGATGAAAAGCATGCTGCTTGCGTCACTCGCCATCGTCGTAATGCTCGCCTTTGTGCTCATCTTCATGCTCGACACCATCTTCTACCAGCAGAAACTCTCGAAAATGAGGGAACGTCTTGTGAACAGCCTCGTGCACGACATCAACCGGCCGATAACCGTCGTCAGTCAAATCATCGGTCGCTGCCGCGGCAAAATCTTGGAAAATGAGGACGCCGACAACGCTCAATTGAACATCGAAAGACTGTCGGTGATGCGTACAACGATGCTTACGGCTTCATCGGAAAAGGCGATTGACATTTCTTTGACTGAATGTTCGGCTGCTGAATTGGCGGGAGAAATTGTGCATCAGTATCAGGCAAGCGAGCGAGATTTGGACATCGGTTTCGAGTGTGTTGAGCCAATCGCGACGTTTTTTGTCGATAGATTCCATTTTGGCAATGCTGTCATCAACCTTATCGACAATGCCATCAAATATTCCAACGACCCGATTGTCCGCGTCAGCTGCTACGAAGAGGACAACTGTGTTTGTACTTCGGTGAAGGACAACGGCATAGGCATTCCCTCGGAGTATATGAACCTGCTGTTTGCAAAAGGGTTCAGAGTGCCTGAAAGCAAGTCGATCAAAAAGACGGGTTTCGGTCTAGGTCTTAGTTACGTGAAGATGGTGGCAGAAAGCCTTGGCGGCGACGTGAAGGTGAAAAGCATTTATAGACAAGGAAGTGAATTTACAATCAGAATACCAAAGTTCAAATAGCAATACTGGGAAGATTATGAATGGTAACAAGATTCTATATGTGGAAGACGACCGTGTGTTTGCTGAATTGTATGCAGAACAACTGAGGTCAATCCATTTTGAAGTCGAATGTGTTTATAGAGGCAAGTCGGCTTATGATAAATACAAGGAAATCAATCCTGACCTTATCCTTGTGGACTTGGAATTGCCTGACTGTTCGGGTTATGAAATCATCGATCAGATACGAAAAGAGGACAATGCAACTCCGATTTTCATCTTCTCTTCGCAATTGTCTTCCGAGAACGCAATCAAAGGTTATGCCTGCGGTTGCAGCGATTGCATCCGCAAAGGCATGGACATGAAGGAATTTTTGATGAAAATAAACAAATGGAGGGAAGGCATTGCGGGCAACAAACTGAGTCTGAGAATTACGAAAAACACTTTCATCGACAAAAGAAAGCAGGAATTGCACTGCTTTGGAACGATAACCCGACTGTCATTCAAAGAAATGAATCTGCTCATAAATTTGGTAATCAACAAAAATATTCCGCAAGGAAGACAGACTTTGGCCGAATATATCTGGCGCGACACTAAGAACAGCATGGACAATATGGACAAGTGCATCACCAAACTGAGGAAACTCTTGGCGGAGGATTCAGAAATCTATATCAATGCCAAAAACAAAGGCCTTATCGCTTTAGGGATAGGCAACAATGGAAATGCTGGGAAAGGAATGGAGTAGGGCAAAGATACTAACTGTCAAGGTCGTTAACATTGCGGCCATTGCGGTTTGCTGGGCGTTCGTACTGCTGTGCATTTATGTCGTGTTGTCGGTGTTAGTGTTCAGTACATTCCGCGTGCCGACAGAGTCGATGGAGCCGACGCTTAAGCCAGGCGACAATTTCGGTTCCGACGATTCGCGCTACTGGGGTTTGCTGCCAGAGGAATTCATCGTTGGGAAAGCATGGTTGATTTGGCATTCGGTCGATTTGCCAACTGGAAAAATACGATGGAAAAGATGTTTCAGGATTGTGAGATAGGATAATCGAATAAATTATTTATGACTTTGTTAAAATATAAAATAAGAATATATGAACTGGAGAATTTATTTAATTCCTGTCGTGTTGTTGGTTTTGGTATGCTGCGGAGGAAAGAAAAGTGCTGACAAAAAAGGCGATGCTGAAAAGATTAAGACAACGCTTCCAATCGAAGAAACTGAGGTTCAGACCATAACACTGCGTACCATGGATTTCCAGCATGAACTAGTCAGTAATGGAAGGCTGAGCGCTCGTCAGACAGCTGAACTGCAGTTCGAATCGACAACGGAGAGCAATGTCGCTGTCAGAATTTTTGTTAAGAACGACGACCGTGTGGCGGCTGGAGCAGCGATTGCAATGCTTGATACCTTCAAGTTGTCGAACAGCTTCAAAACGGCTGAGAACAATCTGCAGAAAGCACACCTCGAATTGCAAGATGTCCTAATCGGTCAAGGCTATTCTCTGAAAGATAAAGATAAAATTCCTGCTACAGTGATGCAGCTTGCCAACGTCCGCAGCGGTTACAGCGCAGCCAGGATTCAGTACGATCTTGCCAGACATAATCTGCAGCATGCCGTGCTGCGTACTCCGATTGCAGGAACTGTGGCTGATCTGTTTACCAAGACTTACAGCATGATAGACGCTACAAAGCCTTTCTGTAAAATCATCAGTGCAGGAGGTTTGGAAGTTGACTTCACGATACTAGAGAATGAACTGTCGCTCATAAAACTGGGTGATAATGTCCAGATACAATCGTACGCTTCGCCCGATATTCGTTCGACAGGCAGCATTGTGAACATCAATCCGAGTGTTGATATGGACGGAACTGTACATGTGCTAGCTAATGTCCAACCTCAACCGAAACTTTTCAACGGCATGAATGTCCGCATCAGCGTGTTCCGTTCGCTCGGCAGACAATGGGTTATTCCTAAGAGCGCCGTTGTGCTTCGAACAGGCAAACAAGTTGTTTTTGTCTATCGGAGCAATAGCACGGCCAGATGGAATTATGTCACGACAGGATTGGAAAACTCTACCCAATTCACCGTCAAGAGCGAGACGCTGCGCGAAGGAGATGAAATTATCGTCAGCGGCAATGAACATCTGGCCGACGGTTCGAAGGTGAAAAAGATTAACTGAAGAACTCATGGTTAAATTTCTGATACAAAGACCTGTCGCCGTGTTGATGGCTTTTTTGGCATTGGTGATTATCGGAGTGATAACATACTTCACGCTGCCTGTATCATTGCTGCCTGACATTCCGATTCCAGAAATCACAGTTCAGGCTTCTATGCTGGGCAACACTGCGCGAGAGATGGAAAATACGGTTGTCAAGCCTCTAAGAAATCAGCTGATGCAGGTGACGAAGCTGCGCGATATCCACAGTACGACGCGCGATGGAAGCGCTCAGGTAAACCTGCGCTTCGATTACGGCACGAATACCGACCTTGCATTCATCGAAGTGAACGAGAAGATTGATGCTGCGATGAACAGTATGCCACAGGATATGGAGCGACCGTGCGTCGTCAAAGCCAGCGCAACTGACATTCCTGTGTTTTATCTCAATCTGACGCTCAAGAACGATACCAAATATGCCGGCACCGATATTGTAAGATTCCTCGTCATGAGCCGTTTTGCCGAAACCGTCATTAAACGCCGCATAGAAGAACTGCCCGAGGTGACAATGGTCGACGCAACTGGAATCGTAGCAAGCGAGGTGAGAATTGTGCCGGACATGGACAAACTGCAGATTGCCGGCATTTCATTGTCTGACATTGAAACTTCAATCAAAGACAACAATATCGAACCAGGAAGCATGATTGTCCGCGACGGCTATTATGAATATAACATCAAATTCACGTCGCTGCTTCATTCCGTCGAAGACGTGGAAAACATCTATCTACGCAAGTCCGACCGCATTTATCAGCTGAAAGATCTTTGCTCCATCAAGATTGAGCCTAAAAAGGAGCGGGGTTTTTCGATTGTTGACGGCAAACGTGCCGTTACTCTTGCCATCATCAAACAGTCTGCCGAAAACATGAATAATCTGAAAAAAAACCTCAATCAGACCATTGACGAGATGCGCGAGCTTTATCCTGACATCGAGTTCACCGTGAACCGCAATCAGACTGAATTGCTCGATTACACGATATCGAATCTAAAGCAGAATTTCCTACTTGGATTCCTTATGATTTGTATCGCCGCGTTCCTGTTTCTCGGTGACGCCAAATCGCCGAGTATTATCGGCTTGAGCATGCTTGTTTCGCTTGTGATGTGCTTCCAGTTCTTCTATTTTTTCGACAAGTCGCTTAACATCATCTCTCTGTCGGGACTAATTCTTGCACTCGGTATGATGATCGACAGCTCGATTATTATTACTGAAAACATCAGTCAATATCGGGAACAAGGCCGTTCGCTGGACGAAGCTTGCATAGAAGGAACGACCGAAGTCATTACTCCGATGCTCAGTTCGACACTGACAACCATCGCCGTTTTCCTGCCTTTGATTTTTCTCAGCGGCATTGCAGGAGCCATCTTTGTCGATGAAGCTTTCTCGGTCTCCGTAGGATTGATGGTTTCTTATTTTACAGGAATCATGCTACTGCCTGTGCTTTATAAACTTATCTATGCGAAATCGACTTCCGACGCACAGCGTCGGAAGTCGCGACTGCAGATGTTTCAGGAACGCAGTAACGAACATCTCTATCATTGGTACGATAGGCTGATTAACTTCACCTTTACGCATAAGGAGCTGAATGCTCTGATTATTGTCGGTGTCTTTCCGCTCTGTGTGGTGATGTTTTATGTGCTTCCGAAAACGAGTATGCCGAAGGTCGACAGGAATGAATTGCTGACGCGAATCGATTGGGGCGAGAACATTCATCTTGACGAAAACAGACAGCGTATCGACATTCTTTGCCGCTCGATTGATAAGTTGACGACCGAACATTCGGCATATATCGGGCAACAACAGTTCGTACTCGGCAATCAGCAGGATTTGTCATCGTCGGAATGTGAACTGTATGTCAAAGCCAAAGATTCAAAGACAACCGACAAAGCGCAGCGGTTCATTTCCAATTGGCTGAAGAAGAATTATCCTGAAGCTGTCGTCAGCTTCGCGCCGCCCGAAACGGTTTTCGAAAAGATTTTCGTCACAGGTGAATCGGCCATCGTCACAGAGCTTTATCCGCGTAATAAAGATAAAACGCCAACAGCCGAAGAACTGCACAACATACAATCGCGACTTGACAAGTTCACAGGTCAGCCGTCGGAAGGCATTGTTTTTAATGAGGAGATGAACTTGAACATCGATCGTGAGAAACTGCTGCTTTACAATGTCGATTACGACGATGTGAAACGACAGCTGAAAACAGCGTTCCACGACAATGAAGTGACTTCTCTACATTCGTTCCAGCAGTATCTGCCGATTACGATTGTCGGCAAAGAACAGACAGTTAGAGATGTTATTGACCATTCGTTCGTCGTTTCTCAGCCCGACGCATCTAAGGCTACGCATGAAATTCCGCTCAGCGCTCTTGTCACGATTTCGAATATCGAAGGTTTGAAAACGATCGTTGCAGGACGCAACGGAGAATATATTCCGATTGCTTATCAAAACGTGTACGATCCGAAATTGTTGATTGAAAAGACAAAGGAAGAGATAGGCAGCTCGAACGATTGGGATGTGAGCTTCTCGGGAAGCTATTTTTCGAATCGTAAGATGATACGCGAGCTGATTGTCGTTCTGCTGGTTTCGCTACTGCTGATGTATTTTATCCTTTCAGCACAGTTCGAAAGTTTTCTTCAACCGTTGATTGTGCTTGTCGAAATTCCTATCGACGTGGCCGTCGCACTTGTCTTTCTCTGGCTTTGCGAACAGACGCTCAATCTGATGAGCGCCATCGGTATAGTGGTGACGTGCGGTATCGTAATAAACGACTCAATCCTGAAGATTGACATGATCAATGAGTTGCGAAACGATGGCATGCCGTTGATGCAGGCTATTCATACAGCCGGACATCGCCGGCTTCGCGCTATTTTGATGACTTCAATCACAACCATCGTTGCTCTTGTTCCGATGCTGTTCACCTACGATCTCGGTTCGGAACTGCAGCAACCGCTTGCCATTGCAATGATATCGTCGATGGTCATCGGAACGCTTGTCAGTCTGTATGTGATTCCGTTGGTTTATTGGGCGGTTTACAGAAAGAGCGAAAAAAATATGGACTGAAGAAGTCGAATCATTCACGAATAAAACAGACAGCTATGATACAGTATAGAATAAAAAACTTGTTTTTTTATGCGCTTGCGTCGTGCTTTTTTTCTTCAGTTAAAGCGCAGGTTCAATCGGCTCCAATGTCAATCAATCTGACTTTGCAGCAGACGATCGACTTGGCTTGCGACAGTTCGCTGGCCGCTTTCCGTTCTCAAAATGTCTATATGGCGAGCTATTGGGAATACCGTTCGTTCAAAGCCGACAGATTGCCCAGTCTGACGCTTAATCTGACGCCCGGACAATATTATCGCACTATCATCAAACGATACGATTCGACCAACGACATCGATGTCTATCGTCCGCAACAGTCGTACGAAGCTTATGGCGGTTTGTCGGTGTCGCAGAACTTCGATATGCTAGGCGGTACTTTCTATCTTTATTCCAATCTCGATTACAATCGCAACTTCGGCGACAAAACTTATACGCAATATACGACAGTTCCTATTCGCATCGGTTACAATCAGGATTTAATCGGTTATAACTCGTTCAAGTGGGAAAAAAAGATTGCTCCGTTGAAATATGAGAAGGCAAAGAAACAATTGGTCTATAATCTGGAGGACATTGCATGCACTGCGACGAGTTATTTCTTCGACCTTGCAATGGCTCAGGTCGATTATGAACTAGCCAAAGAAAATTTGCACAATACCGATACACTCTACAGAATCGGTCAGGAACGGTTTAAGATTGCTTTCATCAACCAGTCGGATTTGTTGACGTTGAAACTCGACTATGTGAATGCGTCGAATACCTTTACAAATGCCGACATCACGCTCAAACGCGCGATGTTTACGCTTGCGGCATATTTGAACATGGACAAGAATACTCGTATCAGCGTCCGAGTGCCGAATTATCCGAAGACAATGGAAATCCCGACGGACAAGGCATTGATAGAAGCGCAGACGAACAATCCAGACTTAATGGGCTTCCGTCAGGACATTTTAGAGAAGCAACAAGCTATGGATAAAGCTAAAAAAGAGGCGATGTTCAACGCTTCGCTGAACGCGAGCGTCGGATACAATCAGGTTTCTTCGTCTTTTTCATCAGCTTATCGCAGACCGCTTCAACAGGATATTGTGGCTGTTACCGTTTCCATTCCGCTGATTGATTGGGGCGTCCGCCGCGGCAAGTACAATATGGCACGCAACAACCTTAATGTTTCGGAAATAACAGCCAAAGAAGGTGAAGAAGAGGTTACGAAAGATGTGATGATGACTGTCGGCGATTTCTCCATACAGAAGCAGTTGATCGGTTCGGCGGAAGAGGCGTACGAGATTGCCGATAAAGCATACGCCGAGACACAGAATCGCTTTGTGATTGGCAAGGCTGATATCAGTACGCTCACACTTTCGCGTCAACGTCAGCAGGAAGCTCGACGCAACTACATAACGGCACTGGAAAACTATTGGAACAGCTATTACAAGATTCGGAAGCTTACTCTGTACGACTTCGAGATGAACGTGCCGATTACCAACACGATTGAAAGCAGAATGTTTAACCTGTAGAAAGGATATGAATTGAAGGAATGAGACATGAACCTCACATATCGGCCTTTACCGTCATCGTTGTCTTTGCTGCGGTGTCGCTCATCGGACTGGCGCTCATTCCATCGCTTTCGGTGAAGCTTGAGCCTACTCGTGCCTTGCCACAGTTGACAATCCGTTTTAATATGCAGGGAAGCGCAGCCCGCATCGTCGAAATGGATGCTACCTCGAAACTTGAAGCTATGCTTTCGCGCATCGAAGGTGTGAAAAACATCAATTCGCTTTCGGACAACAACTCTGCAACAATCACACTTGAACTCGACAAACATTCATCAATGGATATGGCAAGGTTTGAGGCTTCAACCATCATCCGACAAACCTGGTCGAGTCTGCCTGCTTCGGTCTCTTATCCGATAATCACCGTCGATATGCCTGACGAAGAGACTTCTCGTCCATTCCTTGTCTATAACATTGATGCAACTGTTTCGCCGATTTTGATTCAACAATATGCGGAAGAACATATCAAACCGCAATTGGCCCAGATTCCAGGGATCTATGAAGTTGATGTAACGGGTGCGACGCCAATGGAATGGCTCTTGGAATACGACATCGCACAACTGGATGCGATGGGTGTGAGTGTCGAGGAAATCAGTAAGGCAGTCAATTTGTACAACGAAAAGGAATCGCTCGGAATGGTGCTTGACAACAATCAAACGAACAAACACTATATCAGACTCTCTATCTCTTCGCTGGTAGAAAAAGAGGGCAAGGGATTCCATGCAGAAAATATCTACGTCAAAGGAAACGGCGGCAAGCTGATTCGACTGGACCAGTTGGTGAAAGTGACTTATCGCGAACAACCACCGATGAGTTATTACCGCATCAATGGTTTGAACTCGGTTTATATCTCCATTATCGCCACGAAAGAAGCCAATCAGCTGCGTCTTAGCAAAGCCATCAAAAATGAACTGGAACTGCTTCGCCTCATGCTTCCCAAAGGTTATGAAATGCATATCGATTACGATGCGACGGAACATATCAATATCGAGCTGAACAAGATTTATATTCGCACGGCGATGACAATCTTGATTTTGCTGATGTTCGTCTATTTCGTTACCTTTAGCACACGTTATCTGCTGCTCATCGTGTTGAGCCTTTTCTTCAATATTTCCGTTTCGCTGATCTTCTATTATCTTTTCCGACTGGAGATTCAGCTCTATTCACTCGCAGGAATAACAATTTCCTTGAGTCTGATTATCGACAACACGATTATCATGGCCGACCATTTTATCCGCAATCGCAATCGGAAGGCTTTCCTATCAATGCTTGCCGCAACACTGACTACTGTCGGAGCTTTGGCCATGATTTTCTTCCTGGATGAGAAACTCCGTCTGAATCTGCAGGACTTTGCAGCTGTCGTGATGATTAATCTTATCGTTTCACTTTCTGTCGCGCTGCTCTTCGTTCCAGCAGCTATCGAGAAAATGAAGGTCAAAAAGGAACCTCTTAAGATAAATTTTAAGAAACTCCATTATAAACCGAAACGGACTGTCGTCCATTTCAGCCGCTTCTATTATGTGATGATCGGTCTGTTAGTGCGTTTCCGCAGCCTGGCATTCATCTTGCTGCTGCTTGCTTTTGGACTGCCAATCTTTATGCTTCCTGATAGAATTGAGACAGGAGGAAAGTTCGCTGAGCTGTATAATAAAATTATGACTCAGAATTTCAGAGACAATGTGCGTCCAATACTCGATAAGTCACTCGGCGGTACATTGCGACTGTTCGTCCAGAAAGTGTACAATGGCAGCTATTTCAAACGCAACAACGAAAAGACGCTCATCATCACAGCTTCAATGCCGAACGGAACGACGATGGAACAGATGAACCACTTGGTTCAACAGATGGAGATATTTCTTACCAGCGCTAAAGGAATCCGTCAGTTTCAGGCCAATATCATGTCTCCGCTTGAGGCGAACGTTACAGTGCTTTTCACCAAAGAGGCCGAACGGACAGGTTTGCCGTACGAATTGAAGAATAAAGTGGTTTCGAAAGCCTTGCAATTGGGTGGCGGTAGCTGGAGCGTTTATGGACTTGAAGATAATGCTTTCAGCAATAATGTGAGAGAATCGGCAGGAGACATGATGGTGCAGCTTTTCGGTTATAATTACGACGATCTGTATGCATACGCCGACACTCTTCGCGAACGACTGGAAACTTACCGGCGTGTCAAGGGTGTAACCATCAGTTCCCATTTTTCATGGTATAAAGATGACTACAATGAATATGTTTTTAAGCCGAATCTTCAACGCTTGGCAGTAGAAGACATAAAACCATACGAACTTTATGCGTCGATAAGTCCTGTCTTCGGGCGTGATATTTATTGCGGATATGTCAACGGCGACAATCAGACAGAAAACATCAAACTTTCGTCGGCGCAAAGTCGCAGCTATGATCTTTGGAGTCTGTCTAATCTCAATCGTACGGTCAACGCCAGAAATTTTAAGATGAGTGATGTTGCAACCATCGATAAAACTCAGGCGCCGCAATCCATCGCCAAAGAAAACCAGCAGTATGTGCTTTGCCTCCAATATGAATATATTGGAGCTCCCTCGGTGGCTAACAAAGTCCTCAACTCAGAACTGAAAAAACTCAACGAACAGCTTCCGATGGGTTATACAGCCAAAAATGCGGGCAACAGCGACTGGTGGAATCATGAAAACAATGCCAAACAATATATTTTTCTCAGTCTCATCATTCTTATCATCTTCTTTATAACTGCCATTCTGTTCAATTCGCTGAAACAGCCGTTGGCGATAATTTTTGTTATTCCTATTTCATATATCGGTGTGTTTCTGACGTTCTATTTGTTCGAACTTAACTTCGACCAAGGCGGATTCGCTTCGTTCGTGTTGCTGTGCGGTATTACGGTCAATGCCAGCATTTACCTGCTCGACGAATACAACAACATCCGCCAACGCAAGCCGCTCATCAGTCCTATCAATGCTTACATAAAAGCTTGGAACATCAAAATCATTCCCATTTTTTTGACGGTCATTTCCACAATACTCGGTTTTCTTCCCTTTATGTTCGGATTGGATAAGGAATCGTTCTGGTTTCCGCTCTCAGCTGGAACCATCGGAGGATTGGTTATGTCGCTCGTCGGCATATTTATTTTCCTGCCAAATTTCGTTATCGGACGAAAGACATTGATGAAGTTGCGCCATAAGAAATTGAAATTGTCGAAATAGCCGCTTATCCCAGCATTACAACGCGTGCGGTGATGAAGTTTTATATATTTCCTTAAAGGCATGCCGAAATGCCATCTTTTTTGTACCTTTGCAATCCAATAACAGATTATAAAGAAACAGAAAAGTATATGAATCAACAGGAATTGAGTGAACAGGAAGTCATCCGTCGCAGAAGCATGGAGCAACTGCGCGAGATGGGCATCGAACCATATCCGGCAGCCGAATACGAAACAGATGCTTTTTCAACGGAAATCAAAGAGAACTTCCACGACGGCGAAGAACCACTTCGCAACGTCAGCATTGCAGGTCGAATCATGAGTCGCCGCATCATGGGCAAGGCTTCGTTTATGGAGCTTCAGGACTCGAAAGGCCGCATTCAGGTCTATGTCTCTCGCGACGATATCTGTCCGGATGAAAACAAAGACCTTTACAATGTCATGTTCAAGAAGCTACTCGACATAGGCGACTTCATCGGCATCCGCGGCTTTGTGTTCCGCACTCAGATGGGCGAAATCACGGTTCATGCCAAATCGATGACGTTCCTCAGCAAGGCGCTTCGTCCTCTTCCTATTGTCAAATACAAAGATGGTGTCGCTTACGACGGTTTCAACGATCCTGAACAGCGCTATCGCCAACGCTATGTCGATTTGGTTGTTAACGACGGCATCAAAGCAATCTTTCAGAAACGTACAAAGATATATAACTCGATGCGCGAGTATTTCAATGCCCAAGGCTATACGGAAGTGGAAACACCAATCCTTCAGTCTATTCCGGGCGGCGCATCGGCACGTCCTTTCATCACGCATCACAATGCGCTCGACATTCCGCTTTATCTGCGTATTGCCGATGAGCTTTATCTGAAGCGTCTGATTGTAGGCGGATTCGAGGGCGTCTATGAGTTTTCGAAGGATTTCCGCAACGAAGGAATGGACCGCACGCATAATCCTGAGTTCACAGCGATGGAGATTTATATTTCTTATAAGGACTACAACTGGATGATGAAGTTCACCGAACAGATGCTTGAGAAGATTTGTCTCGACGTGAACGGCACGACAGAAGTGAAGAACGGCGAGAATGTCGTTAACTTCAAAGCTCCTTTCAAACGCATCTCCATGATTGATTCCATTAAGGAATTTACAGGTGTTGATATTTCCGGCATGGATGAAACGGCGCTGCGCAAGGTTTGCAAGGACCTTAACATTGAGATTGACGAGACGATGGGCAAAGGCAAGATTATAGATGAGATTTTCGGTGCCAAATGTGAAGGCAATTATATCCAGCCGACATTCATTACCGATTATCCGATTGAAATGTCACCGCTTTGCAAACGCAACCGCAATAATCCTGACTTGACCGAACGCTTCGAGTTGATGGTCAACGGCCATGAACTCTGTAATGCCTATTCGGAGCTGAACGACCCAGTCGATCAGCTGGCTCGTTTCCAGGAACAACTTCGTCTTTCGGAGAAAGGCGACGATGAGGCGATGTTCATCGATATGGATTTCGTCCGTGCACTTGAATATGGAATGCCGCCGACGAGCGGTATGGGCATCGGAATGGATCGCCTCACAATGCTGATGACAGGACAGAGTGCAATCCAGGAAGTTCTTTTCTTCCCGCAAATGAAACCTGAAGTAGCAGCAAAGAGCAATGACGAACAGTAAGATATGTGTGATGGGCGGTGGCAGCTGGGCAACAGCGTTGGCCAAGATTGTGCTCTCGAACAACGAGCAGCTCAACTGGTACATGCGCCGGCCTGACCGCATCGAAGAGTTCCGTTCGACAGGCCATAATCCGGCTTATCTGTCGGCAGTGCATTTCGACACCTCGCATATCAATTTCTTTTCCGACATTAACGAAGCTATCCACGAGTCTGATGTGCTTATTCTGGCTGTGCCTTCGCCTTTTCTCAAAGAACATCTGAAGAAGGTCTTGACACCGCTCGGCAACAAGATTCTCATCTCAGCCATCAAAGGTATTGTTCCCGACGAAGACATGCTCATCTCGGAATATTTACACAGTTATTTCAATGTTCCGGATAAAAATATCATCGTTGTCAGCGGCCCTTGTCATGCCGAGGAAATCGCTCTCGAAAGGCTTTCTTATCTGACTGTTGCTTGCACCGACTTGTCGCAGGCCGAGAAGTTCGCTCCGTTGTTCTGCAACAAATACTTGCGCAGCACTTGCAGTCGCGACGTTGCCGGCATTGAATATGCAGGCGTTTTGAAGAATGTCTATGCCATCATGGCCGGCGTTTGTCATGGCTTAAAGAATGGCGACAATTTCCAGGCAGTCTTTGTGACGAATGCTATCCGTGAAATGAGGCTCTTTCTCGAAGCAGCGAGAGTCTTGCCACGTGACATCAACGATTCTGTATATTTGGGCGACCTTCTTGTGACAGCATACTCGCGCTTCAGCCGCAACCGCACTTTCGGCACGATGATTGGCAAAGGTTATTCGGTCACAACCGCTCAGATGGAAATGGAAATGATTGCCGAAGGTTATTATGGCACCAAATGCATGCACGAAATCAACAACGACCGCTTTCATGTGGACATGCCGATTTTGGAGGCCTTATATAGTATATTGTATGAGAAATCGATTCCTTCAATTGTCATTAATCAATTGTCGGAAACATTCAGATAAAAGAATTTTAATTGAAAGGAGATTATAAATATATGAATGACATCTTTTTGAACATTGACAAAGCCTTGGGTTCTGTCATTACGAAGAATGAAGTTGACGCTCTTGAAGCTAAGGCAGTCGAGAGCAACCAAATGTTGCAGAATGGCAATGGTATCGGCAATGACTTTTTAGGCTGGTTGCATCTGCCGTCGTCAATCACTGAAGCTGATTTCTCAGAAATAGAGCAGACAGCCAATGTGCTCCGCTCTAAATGTGATGTAGTTGTTGCCATCGGCATTGGCGGAAGCTATCTCGGCACAAAAGCTGTAGTCGAAGCGCTCAACAACAGCTTTGACCTTCTGCAGACCAAGCGCAGCAATCCTGTGATGCTTTATGCGGGCAACAATATCGGTGAGGATTATCTCTATGAACTATGCAATCTGCTGAAAGGTCGCCAGTTCGGATTGATTAATATTTCGAAGTCAGGCACGACAACCGAGCCTGCCCTCGCATTCCGCATGCTGAAAAAACAGTTGGAAGATGCTGTCGGCAAGGAAGAAGCCCGTCAACGCATCGTTGCCATTACGGACGCTAAAAAAGGCGCTTTGCGCAAGTTGGCTGACCAGGAAGGCTACAAGACTTTCGTCATTCCCGACGATGTGGGCGGCCGCTATTCAGTGCTGACTCCAGTCGGACTGCTTCCGATTGCAGTTGCCGGAATCAATATCCGTGAACTGGTTGCAGGTGCTGTCGCTCAAGAGAAGGCTACCGATGTCACGGTTCCTTTCAAAGAAAACAAATCCGCCATCTATGCGGCTGTCCGCAATGCTCTTTATCGCAAAGGCAAGAAGATAGAAATCCTTGCCAACTTCAATCCGAAACTTCATTTTATCGCTGAATGGTGGAAACAACTCTATGGTGAGAGTGAAGGTAAGGACAACAAAGGCATTTATCCGGCTTCTGTCGATTTGACAACTGACCTTCATTCGATGGGTCAATGGATTCAGCAAGGTGAACGCATCATCTTCGAGACTGTCATTTCCATTGCAGAGCCGACCAACAAGCTGACTGTTCCTTTCGATGAGGCTAATCTCGACGGACTTAATTTCCTCGCTGGCAAGCGCGTCGATGAGGTGAACAAAATGGCTGAACTTGGCACGCAGCTGGCTCATGTCGATGGCGGCGTTCCAAACATTAAGATTACTCTTCCTGCGCTCAATGCCTATTATCTTGGCGAACTGATATATTTCTTCGAGCGTGCATGCGGCATCAGCGGCTATCTGCTTGAAGTCAATCCGTTCAACCAACCCGGCGTTGAGGCTTATAAGAAGAATATGTTCGCTTTGCTTAACAAGCCGGGATATGAGGCCGAGAGCAAAGCTATCCGCGAACGCCTCTAATCGATGATTCATGGCTTTGGACGAGGAAAGATATATCTCGCAGTTGGTGACAATCCTGCAAGAGGCGGGAAAGGACGGACTTAGACTTCATATCATTGCGCTCACGCTATACAACATGAATCGCGACATCTTCAGTGAAGGTGATGACTATGAATCGATTCGTTCGTGGCTTTCCGCGTATCTTCGCAAGCAGGTCATAGACCGGCGCACACCTTTCGCTAAAGTCAAGGATAAGAAGACAGGACGATATATTAGAGGTTATTATCGGATAAAGCAAACAGTTTGATACAAGATATTGAAGACGTATGATAGACCAGGCGACCATAGACAAGATTTTCAGCGCGGCCAACATTGTGGAGGTCGTGTCGGATTTCGTTACCCTGCGCAAACAAGGCACAGGTTATGTTGGTCTGTGTCCTTTTCATGACGACCGCTCGCCCTCGATGCATGTCTCTCTGTCGAAAGGCATCTTCAAGTGCTTTGCGTGCGGTGCGGGAGGAAATGCGGCTCACTTCATCATGAAGCATGAGAACGTTTCTTATCCCGATGCGCTTCGTTATCTTGCTAAGAAATATAATATTCCAATCGAAGAGCGTGAGCTGACACCTGAAGAGAAACTCGACCGTGACGAGCGCGAGAGTCTGCTGATTGTCAACGAATGGGCGCGGCAGTTCTTTGTCGACCAACTCTTAAATACCGAGGAAGGAAAGATTGGACTGCGCTATTTCATCGAGCGCGGTTTCCGTGAAGACATCATCAAGAAGTTTAGTCTTGGTTATAGTCCGAACAATTGGGATGCGCTTGGTCAAGCCGCTCTTAAGGCGGGTTATAAGAAAGAGTTTCTTGAAAAGACAGGCTTGTTGGTCACCAGCGAGAACAATGACAGAAGTTATGATCGTTTCCGCGGCCGCGTCATGTTTCCGGTCTTTTCTCTGGCAGGCAAAGTGATTGCCTTCGGCGGTCGCGTGCTGAAGAAGGATGAGAAGTCTGCGAAGTATGTCAACTCTCCCGAAAGCAAGCTCTATCATAAGAGTGACGAACTTTATGGCATCTTCTTTGCCAAGCAGGCGATTGTTAAAGCCGACCGCTGCTTTTTGGTCGAAGGCTACACAGATGTCATATCCATGCATCAGGCAGGAATAGAAAATGTCGTCGCTTCATCAGGCACTTCGCTCACTCAAGGTCAAATCCGGCTCATTCATCGTTTCACCAATAACATTACGGTTCTCTATGATGGTGATGCTCCAGGCATCAAAGCTGCATTGCGCGGCATTGATATGGTACTCGAAAGCGGATTGAATGTGAAAGTCCTCCTGCTTCCTGACGGTGAAGATCCTGATTCTTTCGCACGCAAACACAATGCGACAGAGTTCCAGGAATATATTAAGCAGAACGAAACAGATTTCATTCATTTCAAGACGAAGCTGTTGCTTGACGGTGTCGGCGACGACCCGCTCAAACGCTCGGAACTGATACAAAGTATTATTCGGACAATTGCCATCGTGCCCGACAATATCATCCGTTCGGTTTATATCAAAGACTGCAGTGTGATGATGGGCATCTCGGAGGATATTGTTCTGAACGAAGTGAAGAAAGTGCGCCGAACACGTGCTGCCGAGCGCGATAAGGAACATGAGCGCGTCATCATTCCTACACCAGCTGAAGAAGCGGCCGAAGAAGCGGCACAAGCTGCGTCGGTCATTCCGAATGCGATTGTAGAGGCAGTGAAGGAAGAGGCCATGCAGGAGAAATCGCCTTTTGAGCCTATCGAACGCGAACTGCTGCGCTACATTGTCCGCTATGGAGAACAGGTTCTTTTTCATTGTGTCGATGAGGAAACGCAGGTGGACAAGGACTTTCGTGTTGCCGAATTTATCCGCGACGATTTGGAACGCGACGACCTGACTTTCTATACTCCGCTTTATCGGAGCATGATGGAAGAAGCTGCCTCACGTTGTGGCAAGGAAGGTTTTTCGGCACAGAAATATTTCCTTTCACATCCCGATGCCAATGTGAGTTTGCTTGCAGCCGACTTGTTAAGCGACAAATACAAGCTAAGCAAGATTTTCAATCGTGGCGGCGCAATCGATACCGAGGAAGACCATCTGTATAAGATTGTAAAAAGAGTTGTGTGCGCATTCAAAGATGCTTATATTCGCAACGAAATCAAGAAAGAGCAGGAGAGTCTGAAAACTGCACAAGATGCAAGAGATGAGGAACAGATGAAAGCTATCCTTATCAAACTCACCGAGCTGAATAAGGTCAAATCTTATCTCAGCAAAGAGCTTGGCGAAAGGATTTTCATCAACAAGATATGAAAACTGATATTTATGAGTTATTAATTTTATAATACGAGCCTATGTATTTCCTAGAAACTGAAGATGTGGTGAAACAGTTCTCCAATCATCTCGCATTAAACAAAGTAAGCATTCATGTCCCGCAAGGACAGATTTTCGGCCTGCTCGGTCCCAACGGCGCAGGTAAAACAACTCTTATTCGCATCATCAATCGCATAACTGCTCCCGACAGTGGACGCGTATTCTTCGACGGCCGCGAACTGCAGCCTGCGGACATCAGCCAAATCGGTTATCTTCCCGAGGAAAGAGGCTTGTATAAGAAGATGAAAGTGGGAGAGCAGGCTCTCTATCTGGCACAGTTGAAGGGCCTTCCTTACGACGTGGCGAAAAAGCGCATCACGCATTGGTTCCATAAGTTCGATATTTCGTCGTGGTGGAACAAGAAACTGGAAGAGCTCTCGAAAGGTATGCAGCAGAAGATCCAGTTCATCATAGCAGTCGTCCATGAGCCGAAGCTGCTCATCTTCGACGAACCATTCAGCGGCTTCGATCCGGTGAATGCCGACCTGCTGAAGAGGGAGATTCTGGAGATGAAGGAGAAAGGTCAGACGATTGTCTTCTCAACCCACAATATGGAATCGGTGGAGGAAATCTGCGACAATATTGCGCTTATCAACAAATCGCAGGTCGTTCTTTCGGGCAATGTCAACGAAGTGCGCAGAAGCTACAAGACAAACAACTACACACTCAGTTATCGTGCCGATTCAGGATTGCTCGCTGCTGACTCTGCTTTGTTCTCGATTCTGTCTGAAAAGGATGTCGAAGGCATTAACACCATCCGCCTCCATAAGGATGAAAACATCAGTAATTCGGATTTGCTTGCAGCAATTGCCGGAAAGACGGAAATCCTCTCTTTCTCGGAAGAGATTCCTTCGATGAACGATATCTTCATCAAGGTCGTTGGAGCTTCTGACGATAAAGATTAATCTTAACTCTAAAATGAAAGTATTATGAATAAGATAGGTATAGTAATCAAAAGTGAATATCTCCGTCGGGTTTCCAAGAAGTCGTTTCTTATCCTGACCATTCTTGTTCCCTTCATCTTTGCTGCGCTGGTATTTGTTCCGCTTTGGCTTTCGACGCTCAACGGCGGCGAACAGAAACAGATTGCTATTGTCGATAACACCGGCAAGTACAGCAAGATATTTGAAAACACAGATGAATATAAGTTCGTCACTTCGTCGGATGCCGACATGCAGGCTTATCGGAAGAATCCCGATAAGTCGATTTTCGCGTTTCTCTTTATCAATGGCGACTTGCTTGAGAATCCTGCCGATGCAACTCTTTATTCTGACCAACAGGTTCCGATGTCGCTCACTGATGCAATCAACAAGACCTTGAGCGAAAACCTCAAGAACGAAAAACTTGCATCATATCATCTGCCTGACATTGACAAAATCGTTGCCGACAGTAAGATAAAATTCGATATCAAGGCAGTCAAATGGGGTTCTGACGGCAAAGAGACTGCATCATCATCCGAAGCTGCTTCCATGATTGGAATCGTCTTGACTATCATCAGTTTCATGTTCATCATGATGTATGGCGCACAAGTAATGGCTGGTGTGATGGAAGAGAAGACAAACCGCATCGTCGAGGTGATTGTTTCGTCGGTGAAACCATACGACCTGATGATGGGCAAAATCATTGGAATCGGATTTGTCGGCATCACGCAGATTTTCCTTTGGATTATTCTGACGGCTGCTCTTATCGGTGGAAGCGCACTCTTCTTGGGCGGTTCGATTTCTGCATCCGATATGTCGAATATTGGCGCTGAGATTCTGAGTGCCATTGGAAGCATCAATCTGACATGGATTGCGATTAACTTTATCATCTATTTCATTGGCGGCTATCTGCTTTTCTCATCCATTTATGCAGCTATCGGAGCTTCCGTCAATCAGCAGGAAGATTCAAGCCAGTTCATGATGCCGATTATGTTGATTATGCTCTTCGGTTTCTATGCCGGAATCTACAGCGTTGAGAATCCTGACGGTCCGCTTGCCTTCTGGTGCTCGCTGATTCCGTTCACTTCACCTGTTGTGATGATGGTTCGTCTGCCATTCGATGTTCCAATCTGGCAAGTATTGATTTCTTATGTTTTGCTTTATGCCACGGCCATCGGAGCAGTCTGGGTTTCCGCCAAGATTTATCGTGTCGGCATCTTGATGTACGGAAAGAAACCGACCTTCGGTGAGATGATAAAATGGATTCGATATAAATAAAACGGTTATCTATATAAAGGAAAGGCTCTGTGGATTAGTTTCTGCAGGGCTTTTTTGTTTATTTGTATCTTTCATCATCGCCTTTGAACACGTCTTTGAGAGCATGCAGGCAACCGAATCCTTCTTTCATGTCCGGCATGAGAAGACTATTTTCCATAGAGTTTGTATGTTTGAGCGATAAGGTGACATTGGTTCGGCTGCAAAAGGTATAATCATATTCACTTGCGAAAATATTTTATTAACAGATTACTTGCCTCGGACAATATTGTTCCTTATCTTTGCTTTAATAATTGAACCATGAAAAAGACGAGTTTTGTCAATTGTTGCTTGGCCTGTTTTCTTGTGCTTTCCTTCTTGGAAGGAAAAGCTGTTAGACCTGTGAATCTGCGCACGGAATATCTTCGTGAACCGATTGGCATCAGTGCATCTGTTCCTTCTTTCTCATGGGAATATCAAGGTTCGGATAATTCATTCATCCCCCTGAGGAGTGAGATCCGAATCGGTACATCCCCAAAGCTGTTGTCGGTTTATAATAAGGGTATGACTCTTAAGCCTCACACACGATACTATTGGAATGTGACAGTATGGAGCGCAACTGGCAAGCGGTCGGAAGTCTCGGACTTGGCCACTTTCGAAACAGGAAAATTCTCCTTCGACGATTGGTCGGCGCAATGGATTTCCGACAATCATGATACAGCCTATCTTCCAGCTCCTCTTTTCAGAAAAAGCTTTTCGATTGCCAAGCGAATAAAAGAGGCTCGCCTTTATGTCGCTGCTGCAGGCTATTATGAACTGTTCATCAATGGACGGCGGGTCGGCACCAACTATCTGGATCCAGGTTACACTCATTTCGATAAGCGAATCTTATATGTCACTCACGATATCACATCTTTGTTGAGACAAGGAGAGAACGCTGTTTCATCTGTTTTGGGTAACGGATGGTATAACGAGCAGTCAGTAGCTCTTTGGGAATTCAATAAAGCCCGTTGGCGTGCGCGTCCTTCCATGCTTTGCGAACTTCGCATCATCCATGACGATGGTACGATTGATGTTGTTGGAAGTGATGAATCATGGCGGACTGAGACAGGTCCTTTCCGGTTTAATAATATTTATAGCGGCGACCATTATGATGCTACAATGGAAAAATCGGGATGGAAAACGGTTGATTTCGATGATGCTGCATGGCAACCGGCGACAGTTGTCAAGTCGCCGACAAAGCTGCTTGTTGCCCAGCAGATGCCGGCAATTCATGGCTGTGAAAAGTTGACACCCGTAAATGTGAGAAAGTTCAGTGAAACCGATTATCTCTTTACTTTCGATAAGAACATAGCCGGTTTTTGCCGTCTTGAAGTGGAAGGAGAAGCCTTGACCAAGCTCACGATCAAGTATGGAGAACGGTTGGATTCGCTAGGCCATGTCTCTCATGAACATCTTGATCAATATTTTACACCTGAGTTTGATGGAGAAAAATTTCAAACAGATGAATATGTCATGAATGGCTCCAAGAAGGAGACTTTTTCTCCGTCATTCACCTATCATGGGTTTCAATATGTAGAAGTGACCTCATCCAAACCGATTGAGCTGTCAACAGATAATCTGACCGCTTTGTTTGTCCACACGGATGTTCATCCTGTCGGAACTTTCCAATGCTCCGATCATCTGCTTAATGGAATATGGAAGGCATCGGCGAATGCATACCTCAGCAATTTGCACAGCATTCCGACAGATTGCCCGACGCGTGAAAAGAACGGTTGGACTGGCGACGGCCATATGGCCATAGATTTTGGAACTTATGCTTTTGATGGCATCACTGTCTATGAGAAGTGGATGAATGACTTTATCGATAATCAGCGTGATAATGGAGCCATCTCTGGAATCATTCCCACTGATTTGGTCGGTTATGGTGATTGGATCGGACCAGTTTGGGATGCGTCGCTGTTCATCATACCTAATGCCTTGTACAATTATTATGGCGATCTTCGTACCATTGAACGCCTGTATCCGACGATGGAACGTTATCTCAAATATATCTCTTCCCGTGAGACTGACGGTCTGCTGACTTGGGGTATCGGTGATTGGCTGCCATGGAATGCGAAAACGAACACTGTTTTTACTTCAACTGCCTATTATTACTTGGATAATATGCTGATGGCTCGATTCGCTCGACTGCTTGATAAAGATGATTCACCTTATCTGAAGAAAGCTGTGTCAACAAAAGAGGTAATCAATGCTAAATTTTATAATCAAGAAAAGAAAGTATATGCTGAGGGAACGCAGACTTCTCAAGCCGTTGCACTATCTTTGGGACTAGTTCCAGATGGAGACCAGCAGGCTGTGGCCGACCGGCTGCATCAGTTGGTGAAGGACAATGATTACTTCCTGGATTTCGGAATGTTAGGGAGTAAGACGGTTGTTCGGATGCTCACGAAATATGGCTATGTTGAAGATGCGATGAAAATGGTTACTAAGCGGGAACAGCCTTCGTGGGGCTATTGGATAGAACAACTTAATACAAAATCATTAGCGGAAAGCTGGCGTTGCAACAGCTCTCTGAACCATGTCTTTCTGTGTGACGTGTCAGCTTGGATGATGAGTCAACTTGCTGGTATCAGTTATGATTCTGCAGCGCCGGGTTTTGTCGGAATTCTCATCGAGCCTCATTTCGTTAAGGAACTCGATTGGGTGAAGGGCGAATATAATTCCATAAGCGGATTGGTCAGAAGTGAATGGTCGCGGAAAAACGGAGTTGTCACGCTGCGTGTTAGGATTCCGCTTGGTTCAAGAGCGATGGTGAAGGTGGACAATCGAAGTATAGCTGTCGGAAGTGGCTTCCACAGTTTTAAGTTCAATGAAGATAGTTAAACTCAAAATATTGACAACATGGAAAGACGAGATTTTTTAAGAAATTTGGGAGTTGGTGGATTGGCACTGACTATAGTACCGGAATACACTGTGGCAGGAGTCAATCGCAAGAAGAAAAAGCCTGCACCAAGTGATAAACTGAATATCGCAGGCATTGGCGTCGGCAGCAAAGGCGGTGTGAATATCCGCAATATGTCGAGCCAGAACATCGTGGCGCTTTGCGACTGCGATTTTGCTTATGCGGCAGAGACCTTTAAGGCTTATCCGAATGCAAAGCAATTCAAGGACTTTCGCGTGATGTTTGACCAGATGGGAAAAGATATCGATGCTGTCGTCATAGCTACACCAGATCACACTCATGCAATGATTGCTGCTGCAGCGATGAAACTCGGTAAAAATGTCTATTTGCAAAAGCCTTTGACTCATTCGATTTATGAGTCGCGTTATCTGACTAATCTAGCAAAGCAAACTGGTGTTGTCACTCAGATGGGGAATGAAGGCCATTCCAACGATACTGTTTACGAGGTTGCTGAAATCATTCAAAGCGGTTGCCTCGGCGATATCCGCGAAGTGCATGTCTGGACTAATCGTCCGATTTGGCGTCAGGCTATGCCTAAACCGGTAAAAGAAGTCGCAACACCTGAGACTTTGGATTGGAACTTGTTTATCGGACCTGCGCCGATGCGTCCTTATAGTCCTGAATATCATCCTTGGATATGGCGTGGCTGGTGGGATTTTGGAACAGGTGCTTTGGGTGACATGGGTTGTCATCTGCTCGATGTTCCGAACTTCGCTCTGAAGCTTGGTGCTCCAATAGCCTTCCAAGCCTCTTCTTCGTTAGTCAATTCTGAAAGCGCTCCAGTCGCATCTAAGGTCACCTATAAGTTCCCGGCACGAGAGAATCTTCCTTACTGTGCGATGCCCGAAGTTGTACTCACATGGTACGACGGTGGACTGATGCCAGCTCGACCTTTCGACTTACCGAATGACACAAAGATGTATCCTGGTGGCGGAGTGATGTTTGTCGGCAGCAAAGGCACGCTCATTTCTGAAGCCTATGGCGAGCATTGGAAGACTTTCCGCAATGGCGAGGAGTTCAAACCAGTGACAAAAGTCAATCTTGGTCGCATCGCTGACTCTCCGCTTGGCGGCGGACGCCATGAGATGAATTTCGTCGAATGTTGCAAGAACAAAAAGAAAGCAGCTTCCGACTTCTCCTATGCAGGACCTTTTAATGAGATGGTTGTCATGGGCAACTTGGCTGTCCGTCTGCAATCGCTTGAACGCACTCTGCTTTGGGATAGTGAGAATATGAAAGTGACCAATATCGGTTCTGACGACAAGATTCGCACGACTGAACTGTTGCCTTATTCCAGCGATGTCATCAGCAAGAGCGTCGATGACAAGTCGCGCAAGAGCATCGAATGGAACGCATTGGAGAAATGCGACGAATGGATTAAACCGACTTATTTGAATGGATGGACATTATAATTTTATTACAATATGAAAAAGAAAAGTTTATTGATTTCAGCTGCTTTGCTCTGCACGCTTTCACTCAGTGCTCAACAGGCAAATCAGAAAACAGATGTTAAAGACAACACGCTTACTCCGGAAGAGTTTGCCGAAGGTTGGGAACTGATGTTCGATGGCTCAACATTGAATGGCTGGAAAGCCTACAATGGCAATGCATTCAAAGCTTGGAGTGTCGATGACAATGCTTTGCACTGTGAGCCTGCCAAAGGTGGTGAAGATATTTTCAGCATTGATTGCTTTGGAGATTTCGACTTGAAATTCGATTGGAAGATTGAGAAAAGCGGCAACAGTGGCGTCATCTATATGTCGCGTGAAGGCCAGCAATGGAGCAGACCTTATCAGACCGGTCCTGAATTCCAAGTCTTTGATGATGCTGCCTCTTTCGACAAGAACTCTGTCGGTTCTCTTTATGATGTTTATCCTCCATATAAGAACCGCAAGCTTAATCCTGCAATGGAATGGAATAACGGCCGCATCCGCCTCTCGAAAGGTGTCATTACACATTGGGTCAATGGCGAGATTGTGATGCAGTGCAAACTTTATTCCGACGATTGGAACACACGCGTTGCCAAGTCGAAATGGAAAGACGACGCTTATTTTGGCAAGTCTCCGTTCGGACATATTGATTTTCAGAATCACGGTTCTAAGGTTTGGTACAAAAACGTAAAGATCCACCGGTTATAATTATTGGTTTTGATAATCGATAAAATCTCTGTACTTTTGACCGATAATAAATAGATAAAAATATGGAAGCGAGATTTTCTATTAAAGAAGTTTACAGTACATCTTGGAAAAGCTTGAAAGAGCAGATTTGGGTGATAGTTGGTATTTATATAGCTTTTGCTATTGTCAGTTCGGTTCTCAGCCTTGTGCTGATGCCGGCACAAACCTCGTCAAAGGTCGGCAGTATAATAATCACTGTCATCACTGTCATTATCAGCTTGATTTTCACCTTAGGCTTTATGAAGAACCTTTTCCAAGCCTTAGATGGCGAAGAACCTCAGTTCTCGGCCTATGGAAAGCAGGCTCATAAGATACTCACCTTGTTTGTTGCCTCATTGATTTATGCAATTGTTGTGACAATAGGACTCTGTATTATCATTGTTCCAGGTATATACCTTGCGCTCAGATTGCAATTCTTCCAAGCAGCCATTGTAGAGGAAGATGCTGGCATTACTAGTTCTTTGCGTCGCAGCTGGTCAATCACCAAAGGTGAAGTTATGCATCTGTTCCTGCTTTTTTTGCTTCAGATAGCAATCACCATCATAGGTCTGTGTATTTTGATTGTCGGAATCTTTGTTGCAGCACCGTTGGTCAACATGATGCAATGCGCAACCTTCCGCCATCTGATTGTACCTGTCGAAACACAGACTGCAGAGACTGTTGAGGCGCCAGCTGAAGAATCTGTTGTTGAGCAAACTCCCGAATCGTCAGAAGAGTCATACATGAGAAAAGAAGAATAGGATATTATTTAAGGTATTTAATAACATAAAAATGGCAAATTTATTTTGTATAAAAGACAAAGTAGTTGTGATCACCGGCGGTGCAGGCATCTTAGGTCGTGGCATCGGCGCACACTTGGCAAGCGAAGGAGCTAAGATAGTTATCCTTGACCGCGCAGCCGAGACTGGTGAAAAAGTAGTATCAGACATCAAGGCAGCAGGCGGTGAAGCCACTTTCTTCCTGACAGATGTGCTCAACAAAGAGGTGTTGGAACAGAACAAGAAAGATATTTTGGCTAAATATGGCCGCATTGATGCATTGCTGAACGCAGCAGGCGGAAACATGGCTGGAGCAACTATTCCGCCGGACAAGAATATCTTTGACCTTCAGATCGATGCTTTCCGCAAGGTTGTCGACTTGAATCTTTTTGGAACCGTTATGCCGACGATGGTCTTCGCAGCAGTGATGGCAGATCTGAAAGATGGTGCAATTGTCAACTTCTGTTCTGAGGCTGCACTTCGCCCGTTGACACGTGTTGTCGGCTATGGTTGTGCTAAAGCTTCCATTGCGAATCTGACCAAATATCTGGCCGGTGAAATGGCAATCAAGTTTAGTGAAGGTATTCGTGTGAATGCCATTGCTCCTGGATTCTTCCTGACTGACCAGAATCGCGCTTTGATGACAAATCCTGACGGCTCATACACAGAGCGCGCTAAAGATGTCATCAAGCACACGCCATTCCGTCGTCTTGGTGTTCCAGAAGAGCTTTATGGAACTATCCAGTACCTTATCAGTGACGCGTCCAAGTTTGTTACCGGCACAATTGCTGTAGTCGATGGTGGATTTAATGCTTTCAGTATTTAATTATTGAGAACAGCCCTATTATACAAATAACGTGAGCTCAGACGAACTCACGTTATTTTTTTATTCCTCTTTTGGTGTTAGAAGTTAAATCTGTCTTTAAAAGCCCATAGACCTAAGGCCGGAGTTGATATATAATATATTTCCTCACCGTCACTCAGCGTGTTATAACCTTCTTTTAAGGTTTTTACATCGTATCGTGCGAGCATTTTGTCTATGTCACCCCATTCGAAGCCGACATTTTCAATTTCTTCTTTTGTCAGATTCCCTTTACCTTTTCCCGGACAGTAGATGATTCGGAATCTTCCTTCTGAAGAGCCGTGAATCAAGTGGGCGGCAGCACTTAGGTTATTCTTTAAATCCTCGTTTTCTTCGACTGCTTTCAATGTGTGCGGTGTCCCTTTGTATCCGTACTTTCTAATGAGGCGGTCAATCTCCGAGTCTTCTCCGAACTCGCTCAGTGCAGGAGCAAGGACAATGAGTTCACCTTCGTCGGCAATGGCCATGCGTGTACGATAAACCGATTTGTTGCTAAGCCAAGTGCTTTTGAACTCGTTCGGGTCCATCCAAACTACGACTTTTTTCAGCGGTTTGTCGAGCATCGTGAAGTTTACTTTAAGAGACAGTTTCGCTGCTTTATCGAAGACATCGTAGCCGTCGCCGACAAACAGTCCCCGAATTTTCTGATCGCCTTTGTTATCGACGCCTACAACAGTCAGAACATAGACGATAGGCAACTGCTTGGCAAAATGTTCGACAGCATAATTGAAAAGTCTTCTGACAGGTGTGTCTGCGTGTCCCATCATTCGTTCCATACCATAAACAGCGCCAACAAAGTGGCTTTTGTTTATTCCTTCAGGACCGCCGGTACCGACAAAGATGTTTTTCGTGTAGTTGGCCATGCCGACAACTTCATGAGGCACGACTTGTCCAACTGAAAGAATGAGGTCGTGACCGCCTTCAACGAGTATTTTGTTGACTTGTGCAGGCCACGAGTAGTTCAGTTTTCCTTCAGTGAGCTCACTGACATATTCGCCTGGTACACGACCGAGAGTAACCACGTCGTGGCGCCAATCGTGTACACGGAACAAACTCTTGGGAGTCTTGCCGAACATAATTGAAATTTGTTCGTCCGTCATCGGCGAATGAGTGCCAAGTGCCGGCATGATATCAGTGAGTCGGTCACCATAATATTCCCAAGCCAATTCGGTCAGCACACCAGCTCTGCTTGGCAGTCTGGTGAAGTCGGGAGGTAAAGCAAGCACTTTCTTACGTTCTCCAACATGTCGCAACGCTTCAAAGAGTCCTGCTTTCAGGTCTTCTCTTGTCAAATCGTTGGTTACCGAACCGTTTTCGAAATAGATCATATTTCAAATTGTTAATAGCTGATTATACTTGATAAGTTGTAGAAGCTACATCACCGCCAAGTCCTCCCCAATCGGTATGGAAGAACTGACCGCGAGGAGAATCGACACGTTCATATTGATGTGCGCCGAAATAGTCGCGTTGAGCTTGAAGGAGATTAGCAGGCAGAACACTGCTGCGCAATCCGTCATAATAGCTCAATGCTGCTGTCAGTGCAGGTGCAGCTACGCCGTTCTCAATGGCAGCTGCGCATACTCTGCGCCAGCCCGCATCGGCGTCCTTTACTGCTTTGCAGAAGAAATCGTCAAGCAACAGGTTCTGCAACTCTGGATTTTTGTCAAATGCATTCTTTATATCGCCAAGGAATCTGCTGCGGATGATGCAGCCTTCGCGCCACAACATTGCTATGCCTCCGTAGTCGAGTTTCCAACCATATTCTTTGGCAGCCTGCATCATCAGGTCATAGCCTTGGGCATAAGAAACGATTTTTGCTGCATACAGGGCCTGCTCCACATCATTGATAAGTTGTTGCTTGTCACCTTTGAAGTCTGGCTTCTTGCCTTTGAGTATGCCGGATGCAGTCACTCTCAGTTCTTTCTGAGCGGAGAGGCAGCGTGAATATACTGATTCTCCGATGAGCGTCAACGGAATGCCGAGGTCAAGAGAGGAGATGGCTGTCCATTTGCCGGTGCCTTTTTGTCCGGCCGTGTCGAGAATGTTCTCAACAAGAGGTGAACCATCAGCATCTTTATAGCTCATGATATCGGACGTGATTTTAATAAGATAAGAGTCCAGGATTCCCTTGTTCCATTTGCTGAACACTTCATGTTGTTCGTCTGCTGTCAGGCCAAGGAGCTGTTTCATCAAGAAATAAGCCTCGCAGATAATCTGAATATCTCCATATTCGATACCGTTGTGCACCATTTTTACGAAGTGTCCTGCGCCGCCTTCACCGACCCAATTGCAGCAAGGAGTGCCGTCGCTTACCTTCGCAGAAATAGATTGGAAGATATCTTTAACCAGCGGCCAAGCTTTAGGAGAGCCTCCAGGCATCATGGATGGACCGCGTAATGCACCCTCTTCACCGCCGGAAACGCCGGTACCGATATAGAGTAACCCTTTGCTTTCGACATAAGCGGTGCGGCGTGCTGTATCTTTGAAATAGCTGTTGCCGCCGTCAATAATCACATCACCCGGTTCAAGCAGTGGAATGAGTTTCTCAATGAAATCATCCACAGGTTGTCCTGCTTTTACCATGAGCATTGCCTTGCGAGGTCTTTCGAGTGAAGCTACGAAGCTTTCTATGGAATTGGCGCCAATGAAGTTCTTGCCTTTACCGCGTCCGTTAATAAACTTTTCGACTTTTTCAACAGTGCGGTTATATACTGCTACCGTGAATCCTTTGCTTTCCATGTTCAGCACAAGGTTCTCGCCCATCACTGCCAGACCGATAAGTCCGATATCTGCTTTATTTTTCATACCTGATTATATATAAGTTTGTTGTTTATCTTTTTACTCTTGCATTTCCGTTCCAGATGCTCCAAACCACATCTTCATCCACGGGTTGTGCATAGTCGGTGGTGAAAGTTGTTGCTAGTGCTCCGCAAGCCCATCCGAACTGAATCCATTGTTCTGGTTCCATACCCTTAAGGATGGCATAAAGCAGACCTCCAACGAAGCCGTCGCCGCCGCCGATTCTGTCGAGCACACCGATGCGTCGTGGTGCGACTACCTGCCACTGATTATTATAGTAGACAATTGCACCCCAGAGATGTTCGTTTGCGCTGACCACTTCACGCAATGTGTTGGCAAACACGCTTACATTCGGGAAAGCTTTCTTCACATTCAGAATCATACCTTTGAATGCTTCTATATGGGCATCAATATCCTTGCCTCCGGCTTTCGGTCCTTCAATACCAAGACAGAGTTGAAAGTCCTCTTCATTGCCGATGAGAATATCGGAGAGTCCTGCTATTTCGGTGAAAGCTTTGTGGAGTTCTTCCTCACGACCTTTCCAGAATGAGGCACGGTAGTTCAAGTCAAAAGAGATGAGTGAACCATATTTTTTAGCTGTTCTTGCTATCTGCAGACAGAATTCGCTTGTCTCAGGCGAAAGGGCTGCAATCAGACCGGAGAGATGCACCACTTTGACACCTTCTTTACCGAATATACGCTCGAGATCAAAGTCTTTGGCATTCAGAGTCCGTCCAACTTCACCCGCACGGTCATTGAGCACGCGCGGAGCTCTGCCACCATAGCCGCTGTCAGCAATATTAAACTGATGTCTATAGCCCCAAGGTCCGCCTTGTTCCAGTTCCTTGCCTTCATAATCCATTCCGCGTTGGCGAAGATTTGCCTTGATAAAAGCGGCAATCGGACTGTCCTTGACAAATGTTGTGAGCACCTTAACTTTTAGGCCTAAGAATGAGGATATGCTTGCGACGTTTGTTTCAGCACTTGTTGCTTGCATTTCATAAAGTGAGCTCGAGTTGACGGGCTGTTGATTCACCGGTGTTATACGAATACCCATGCTTGTTGGCACAAGCAGCGCGTATTCAGTATTCTCTTTTAATTTTAGACTCATCGTTTTTATTGTATTAAATGAATTGTTAAACCATGCGTTTTCCAATGCAAAATTACAAGAATTTCCCAATCTGTCACTTTCCCTTGTTACATATTTTCAAATCCGTCCATTTTCTACCTCTTATTATACTATAAGCATAACAATAGTCCGTCTACGAAGGTTTTGTTTCATCCGTGCGAATCGAGACTGAAATAATTTCTCGTAACCGGACTTTTTTGCCTCGTTCGACAGTTTCGGCTGGGAAAATGCTGGAATTGGAGCACAAAAATGTCCGCTTAAAATCCGAGTCAATAAGTCGCTAAGGTGTAGACAAATCGAAGCCAGGATTTCATTAATCGATTGAAATTCGGGCATTTTCACACTCGTGAAACTGTGTTAAACCGCCAATAATAAGTCCTAAATTGCTTGCAGAAATTTTTTCAATTCGAAAAGGATTTCTTATATTTGTGGACAAGCAAAAAAGATGAGAGGCATAATAAATTACACTTTGACACTTTTTTTGGTTCTCTTGACGACATCTTCTCAAGCGTCCGAAAAAAAATCCTGTGACCTTGTTTTAGGTTCTCCGGTTCAATCGTTTGAACAGAGTGAAACTTCTTCTCCTTCTCCAGTTCTCATCCAATTTTCAAGTGTTGTAGCAGGTACTATTTCTCCAAACAGAGAAGCTTCTGTTGTGTCACCGATTATTGAGAGTAAAAAAGAGGAGACTTTGGAGTTCCCGTCCATCGGTACTGAGGGTTTGATTATTGATCTTGCAACTATCGGAATCAGTGCTTATGCATTTCCTCTTGCAGGTGCTAAAGTCATATCTCCTTATGGAGGCAAGCGCAGTCGTCGCCATTATCATTCAGGCGTCGATTTGAAGACTTGTCCGAACGACACTATTGTTTCCGCATTTGATGGTGTTGTCACAATGGCGGCTCCTTATTTCGGATATGGGAATTTTATTATTATCCGTCATTTTAATGGATTAGAGACAGCCTATAGTCATCAGTCGAAGAATCTCGTCTGCGTCGGTGACATTGTGAAAGCAGGTCAGCCAATAGGATTGACAGGTCGCACAGGTCGTGCCACGACAGAACATCTCCATTTCGAGACGCGTGTCAATGGACAGCATTTCAATCCATCATTGGTATTCAATCTAAGCGAGAGAACGCTGCAGTGCAAATGTTTGGTGATAAAGAAGCAAGGCGGTCGCTATTCAGTCAACTCGACTTTCTCCAACTCAACTCCGTCTAAGTCGCTGGCATCCCCAAAATTTGACGATAATTTTTTCAGTTATCTTGATTCAAAGTAGGTTCAGTTTCAGTAGGCTTTGTGAATTCGAAGATATCATAAGAGCCATTTCCCCTTTCCATATATAATTCATAAAGATTGTCTCGTACGATAGTGATACTGCAACGGCGCGTCATGTCGTCCATCATGCTTTCTCCCTTGAAGTTCACGCCTCCGTCGAGCTGCCGCTTTGTCTTGCGCGGGTCGAAAGAGATGATATCAACCAAATAACTGTCCATATAAATAGCCACTTCGTGTTGATTGATGTTGACGACGACTTTACTTTTGTCGTTTGATGTATCGTGATGGTACAACATCTTTTTTCCGTCATAATTGCTGAAGCTCTTTATCGGATAGACGCCGTCGGGGAGTACTTGTGCAGTAATCGGAACCGCGAAAAATAGGGCTAGAAATAAAAAGAATTTTTTCATCTTCGATGGAGCGGTAAGCGAGACTCGAACTCGTGACCCTCAGCTTGGGAAGCTGATGCTCTACCAACTGAGCTACTACCGCAAAAAAAATTACATCTATAAACAGGAACTCCTGTTTACACTGCAAAGATAGAGATTTTTTCTATGAAACACCTATAAGATAAATATATTCTTTCAAAAAGTTGCATTTGATATATTAGGGTTGTATCTTTGTCTCGATACCATTCTTGGACACTTATTTACTAACTAAAAATAAATAACTATGTTTCTACCAACTATGAAAGATGATGAAATCTATCTTGAAGCAAAAAAAGATTTCGATGAATTAGCTGTGAAAATCCATGTGGAACGTAACAATTTCAAGGCGCTTTGTAGAAAAGTCGATTCTCGCCGGCACAACATGCCTCCGATAGTGAAGACAAAGAAATTCATTACTCATCAGCACAATGAGTGGAGAGTTCTGTTCCGCTCTGAATCATTTATCGGAGATGAAATGAATTATTATTACATTGCTTATCATCCCATTTATAGAGAATCTGGGATTGAGTATCTTTTCTCTGTATGCGTGGAAGACTATATGCTTGAGTATTTGACAACACATTTTCTTCAGCGCTATAAGGAGCGTTGTCTTGCTCCTCAAGGTTTGAACTTGTCCGGTGCAAATCTTCTCACTTATTTTTATACCCATACAGTGGACCGTTGTCCAGCCAAGAACACTCGTTATTTGGAAAGTGAAAAAGTTATTGATAAAGCCTTCTTTTGGATGTTTGGGCAAGGAATCTTGGTAACCAAGCTTCTTTATGAACACTTCACCACCTATATCACCTTTATCGATGTTTCCAGTTTGACGGATTTCAAGAGTGAATATTATGACGAGGTTGTTGCTTATAAAAAATATGCAGCTATTATGGATAATTTGGACAAGACCAATGTGCGAAACGACAAAAAACTTTGTGGGCAGGTAAGTGCCTTGTTCTCTAATTCCGAATTCTTGCATAATCTCTCAGGTTACTTCCGTCGCAGGGGAACAGGAGAAAAATATATTGCAAGTGTGCTTAAGGTTATCGAAGGGTATGCAGAACAAGCGATGGAGGCTGAAAAAAGTGAATCATGTTTTCATCCGAAACATGACATTACCATTGGTTTTGTTAAAGTAGCCGAGTATATCAGTAGAGCAAGCATTGATGACGTTTGTTCTTTTATGGCTTTTTGGCAAAATAATATGCTGGGATATATGCAATATGAAAGGAATAGGATTTTAGCTGAACAATAGTTCTTTTTTCATAGAGATGATAAAAAAGGCCCTGCGTGATGCGGGGCCTTTAGTTTCTTCAGATGAAAGTCATCATTGGACAGGATTGGTAAGCTTGTCGAGTTCTGCTTGAGCGGCTTTGACTTTATCTTCGGCTTTTTTTGCATTGTCGGAAGCTTTTTCTGCATTGTTTTGAGCGGCGCTCAATTTATCTTGTGCAGATTTCACATTGTCTTCAGCTTTGCTGATGGCATCATGAGTTTTCTGAGCTTTCTCTTGTGCTTTGGTTGCTGCGAGCTGAGCCTTTGCAAGTTTTGCTTTAGCTTTGGTGACAGCAGGGAGTTCAGTTTGCGTTGTTTTCACGTCTTGCGCGAAGACGGATGAATCGGTTCCGATTATCATGGCCAACATCATAGCCATGGAAAGTAATAAGTTTTTCATTGTTGAAATTATTTTTGAGTAAAGTAAAATTTTGGTGTTAAAAAGGAACTGCATCTTGTTGACGCAGTCCCTTCTAATATGCACTGATTTCTAAGTTCAGTTAGATAGCATTCAGGTCGTGGAGAACCTTGTTTGTTGTGTGGACTGCAGCAGCGCTGGCAGCGAAGAGAGCTTTTTCTTCGTCGTTCAGTTCGATTTCAACAACTTTCTCAACTCCGTTCTTGCCAAGGATGACAGGAGCACCGATGCAGATGTCTGATTCGCCATATTCGCCTTCCAGATAGACAGAGCAAGGAATCATCTTCTTCTGATTGTGAAGGATTGATTCAACGACGAAAGCTCCGCATGCACCTGGAGCATACCAAGCAGAAGTGCCCAGCAAACCGGTCAGAGTAGCTCCACCGACCATTGTTGATTTGACAACTTCGTCGAGTTTTTCAGCACTCAGCAGTTTACTTACTGGAATGCCTTTGTAAGTAGCAAGACGTGCCAGAGGAATCATTGTCTTGTCGCCATGACCGCCGATAACCATACCTTCAACTTCGTTTGCGTTGCAACCGAGAGCTTCTGACAGGAAATATTTGAAACGTGAGCTGTCGAGCATGCCGCCCATACCTAGAACACGGTTCTTCGGAAGGCCGAGAGTCTTGAGAGCCAGGTAAGTCATTGTATCCATCGGGTTAGAGATAACCAGGATGATGGCATTAGGAGAGAATTTCAGAATGCTGTTGGCAACACTCTTTACTATGCCTGCATTGACACCGATGAGTTCTTCACGTGTCATTCCAGGTTTGCGTGGAATACCTGAGGTTATGACAACAACGTCTGAACCTGCTGTTTTCTCATATTCGTTGGTGCAGCCGACGATGCGTGTGTCGAAGCCCAGCGACTGAGCTGTCTGCATCATATCCATAGCTTTACCTTCAGAAACACCCGGTTTGACATCGAGCATGACAACTTCGTCAGCCACCTCATGGAATGTGAGGACGTTGGCAACTGTTGCGCCTACATTTCCGGCGCCTACAACTGTTACTTTTGACATAATGATAATTTTTATTGCGTTATATAAACTGTTACTAGTATCTCTTCTTTCTTAACGATGCAAAGTTACGGACTATTGCTCAATAAAGAAATTTTTCCGTATATTTTTTTCTAAACAATTGGAATTATCCTTAAAGGTCTTTATTGAAGCCCTTTTTGAGAGGGAAAGTTCCATGTTTGGTTATTCTACATAGAGGACAAGTCCTTTCAGATATTCGCCTTCAGGATGATAGATGTTGATTGGGTGGTCGGCAGGTTGTGTCAATTGATGCAGAATGCGTACCTTTCGTCCCGAAGCTGCGGCAGCAGAGAACACTGCCCTTCGGAAGTCATCTTTCCCGACAACTTGTGAGCAAGAGAAGGTGAAGAGGATGCCGCCTGGAGCAATCTTCTTGAATGCGACGCTGTTGAGCTTGCGGTAGCCTTGCAGTGCGTTCTTGAGCACATCTTTATGTTTGGCGAATGCTGGCGGATCAAGGATAATCAGGTCATAACTGTTGTCAATATTGTCGAGGAACTTGAAAGCGTCTTCGGCAAAAGCTTTGTGACGGGTATCGCCTGGGAAGTTCATCTCCACGTTCTTGTCGGTCAGGGAGATGGCTTTGGCTGAGCTGTCGACCGAATGAACTGTCGTGGCATTGCCGCGCAGCGCATAGACGGAGAATCCGCCGGTGTAGCAGAACATGTTGAGCACTTTTCTGCCTTGCGAATAGCGTTCGAGCAGCGCTCTGTTATCTCGTTGGTCAACGAAGAATCCGGTTTTCTGTCCTTTCTGCCAATCGATGATGAATCGCAATCCATTCTCCACGGCTTCGTCGTCGGCTTTGTTGCCAAGCAGATAGCCTTCTTCTTCATCTTCGATGTTGGCTTTGAATGGCAGCGTCGCTTCCGACTTGTAATAGATTGTCTGCAGCTTGTCGCCGAGCACTTCTTTGAGAGCCTCAGCTATCTCGTGGCGTGCGCGGTGCATGCCGACCGAATGAGCCTGCATGACAGCCGTTGTGTTGTACATATCGATGATGAGTGCAGGAAGGTTGTCGCCTTCGCCGTGAATAAGCCTGTAGATATTGTTTCCGTCGGTTTCGGCGAGGTGGAGTGCTTTTCGCATCTCGTATGCATGGCTGATGCGCTCGACCCAAAAACTGTGGTCGATGCTTCGTGACTGGAATGAGAGTATGCGGACAGTGATGCTTCCGATTTGGTAATGTCCGATACCGAGGAATTGTCCTCCTGCGCCGTACACTTCGACAAGGTCTCCTTCGTCAGGTTTGCCTTCAAATCTTTGGATTGCGCCCGAGAATATCCAGGGGTGGAAGCGGAGCAACGATTCTTCCTTTTTCGGTTTGAGAGTTATTTTGCACACATTCATGATTCGAGCGATTTGAGAAAGTTATAGATATGCAGGCAAGCCCATGCGTCGAGGGCTGCGTAAGCGCACTGTTGTTCGTTCAGCACATCGGCGTCCCAGTTGCTGAGTCGTTGTCCTTTCGAGATTTTCTTCCCGAAGAGTATGGCGTAGACTTTTTGCAGACTGAGGTCTTCGATGCCGAAGTTCCCGACATATTTCTGCAGGTCGAAGAAATTGGCCGGTTCCATCTCCTTGCGTCGGTTGATGGCGTGGAAGTCGTCGTGCAGCGAGAGTCCGATTTTCATGGTCGCGCTACTGGTGAGGAATGATACGAGCGAGTGTGGCATACCGATATAGTTGAGCCTGAAGAGGAAGCAAGTGTCGTCGGTCGAGATTTGCATCAGAGAGATGAGGTTGTGCTGGTCCTTGCGGAAGTTAGGCCGTGTCTCGGTATCGAAGCCAATTATCTTGTATTGAGCGAGATATTTGCAGGCTTTGTCGGCATCTTTTTCGGTGTTGATGCTGATGATGCGTCCTTCGAACTTCTCGATGGGCATCAGATTTATATCGTCTTTAGTGATAGTTGGCGCAAAGGTTTGTATCATCATACCTCCTCGTCTTCGTTATCGTCACTGAAGTGGACGCTGTGCAATGCTTTGAGCGCATTGAGTAGTTGTTGTCCCCAGTAATGGCGAAAGTTGTTACTGCAAAGGGCGAGGCCTTGTTGCATGATAGATTCTGTGCCTGTGCGATAAAACGCGATGAAATTGGCGATGTCCTGATAGACGTCGGCCAGACATTCAGAAATATGCGATGCAATGGGTGTATCGCTGTATTTCATGTCTTCGACGAAGGTATCGAGGAACGAGTCTTTTGTGCCAAGTAAGGCAGCCAGTCTGCTGCAGACGGCATTATAGTCGTCTTCAGTGACAGCCATAGGCGGCAGTTCGTCATAGAAGACATCGATGTCGGGCAGCATAGTCGCTTTCAGATAAAGCAGCGGCAGAATCTTGACAGCTTTGCCGGTGAAATGCTGCGGCTCGTTGGCCTCTGCGTGTTCTATGAATGCACAGAACTCGACGGCCACGGTCACGAATTCAATCGTGTCGCGGCCATAGAGTGGATTGTATGCGTTGTTGTCATTCATAGCGCAAAGGTAGTAATAAAAGTTAGAACAGACTCCACGCGACAGTCAAACCTGCCATGACGATGGAGACCATACTCATCAGCTTGATAAGGATATTGAGGCTCGGGCCGCTGGTATCTTTGAACGGATCGCCGACGGTGTCGCCCACGATGGTTGCGTGATGCGCTTCGCTTCCTTTGCCGCCGTGGTTGCCTTCTTCGACGAACTTCTTGGCATTGTCCCATGCGCCGCCCGCGTTAGCCATGAAGATAGCCAGCACGAAGCCTGTGCTCAGACCGCCTGTTAGCAGTCCGATAACGCCGGTCACGCCGAATATGAATCCTGTGACGATTGGGATGATGATGGCGAGCAGTGACGGAAGAACCATTTCGTGTTGAGCCGCTTTGGTGGAGATTTCCACGCAGCGTGCATAATCAGGTTCAGCCTTGCCTTCGAGGATGCCCTTGATGGTTCTGAACTGGCGTCTCACTTCCTCGACCATCTTGCCGGCTGCGCGTCCCACAGCGTTCATTGTGAGGCCGCAGAACAGGAAGGCCATCATTGAACCGATGAACATACCTGCGAGCACTTTCGGGTTGATGAGTGAGATATTGTAGTAGTTCATGAAATCGGTGAAGGTCGCTTTGGCGGTCTGAATGGTCTGACCGTCGGCCATGCTTAGCACATCGTTGCCGAGGCGGATGAGGCCGATTTTAATTTCTTCGATATAGGAAGCGATGAGGGCCAGTCCGGTGAGAGCAGCGGAGCCGATGGCAAAGCCTTTGCCTGTAGCGGCTGTGGTGTTGCCTAATGAATCGAGCGCATCTGTACGGCGGCGCACTTCTTCACCCAAGCCCGACATCTCAGCGTTGCCGCCTGCATTGTCGGCTATAGGTCCGTAAGCGTCGGTAGCGAGTGTGATGCCTAAGGTCGAGAGCATTCCGACAGCGGCGATGCCGATGCCATAAAGTCCCATGCCTACATTGCTGAAGTCAAATCCTGATGCAAAGTAGAACGAGAAGATGATGCCGAGCACGACAGCTACGACAGGAATGGCAGTTGAAAGCATTCCGACGCCGATGCCCTGGATGATGACGGTTGCCGGACCTGTAAGAGCGGCAGCCGAGATGCGTTGTGTCGGTTTATACGATTGCGAAGTGTAATATTCCGTCGACTTGCCGATGACGATGCCGACGAGCAGTCCCGTGACGACTGAGCAGCTTATCCACATCCAGTTGTCTATGCCTAGCATATACATGATGATGAAGGTGCAGACAGCGATGAGCACAGAACTGAGGTTGGTGCCGAGAGAGAGTGATTTGAGCAGTTGTTTCATGCCCGCGTTCTCTTTGGTGTGGACGGCGAAGATGCCGAGGATGGAGAGGACGATGCCGACGGCGGCGACGAGCATTGGAGCGACGACAGCCTTGTACTGCAGTGTGACGTCACCTGTTGCAGCGAAGGCTGCAGCACCGAGGGCGGCAGTGGATAGGATAGAACCGCAGTACGATTCGTAAAGGTCGGCACCCATGCCGGCCACGTCGCCTACATTGTCGCCTACGTTGTCAGCGATAGTTGCAGGATTGCGCGGGTCGTCTTCCGGGATGTCAGCTTCTACTTTGCCGACGATATCGGCGCCTACATCGGCAGCTTTTGTATAGATACCGCCACCGACACGAGCGAACAGCGCCTGAGTGGAAGCGCCCATTCCGAAGGTCAGCATGGTGGTTGTGATGATTGACAGCTTATGAGTAGCATCCATGGCGTCGGCCGGAATGAAGTAATTCAGCAGCAGATACCAGAATGCGATGTCGAACAGTCCCAGTCCGACGACTACGAGTCCCATGACAGCACCCGAGCGGAAGGCGACAGTCAGTCCGCTGTTGAGAGAGGTCCTGGCTTGGTTGGCGGTGCGAGCCGAAGCATAGGTCGCCGTCTTCATGCCGAGGAATCCGGCGAGGCCCGAGAAGAAACCGCCCGTCAGGAAGGCGAACGGAACCCATTCGTTCTGAACATGGAACCCGAAGGCCATGATTGAGAACAGAGCCACGAGGCAAAGAAAGACGATGCCCACGATTTTGTACTGTTGTTTGAGGTACGACATGGCGCCTTTGCGGACATGCGCAGCGATGTGTGCCATGCGTTCTGTTCCTTCTGTTTTTTTCATCATTTGCTTGTAGAATACCCAAGCAAAGACAAGGGCCAGGATGGAGGCCACCGGAATAATCCAAAAGATGTTTGTTATCATAAGAATAATATTTAATCAAATAACTTTATGCAAAGTTAACGAATCTTTTTCAGTTCCGCAAATAATATTTGACCCAATCTACTTTCATCTCCACAGGCAAATCTTTCGGGTCAATCGGTCCGACCCAATCGCCTCCGAGTTGCATGTCTATGAGCAGATAGTAAGGATGTTCGCTGAATGGAAACTGTCCTTGTTTGTCGGTCTTGATACGCGGATAGACGATGATTACTTTGTCGTTGATGAGATAGGTGAGCGAGTCCTTGTCGATGATGACGCTGTACTCGTTGTAACCTTCCGGGTTGATGGGTCCTGTTGAACCGTGTTTTGGATTGTTGTATTGTTTCAGCGTTTCCGTGTAGTAGGAATGGGTTGTCTGATATGCTTTGCTGTCGCTGTTGAGCCGTTCCATGATGTCAATCTCTCCTCCATCGGGCCATTTGGCGCCGTCGTCGGGCAGCATCCAGATGGCAGGCCATGCACCTTTGGCATTCTGCAGTTTGGCGCGGATAGTGATTTTCCCTTCTCGGATGCTGAATTTGCCTTTGGTGTAGACTCCGCCGGTGATGTAAGGCGCTGTGTCGTTCGGGCAGGTCGTGTTGATAAGTCCTTTGAGAACGAGATTGCCCTCGGCCATGCTGTAGCAGCCGTCATAGTCGGTCATATATTTGTTCCAGGGTGATTTCCCGCGCGGAATCTTACTCCAGTATTTCGAGTCAAACTGGTTCGTTTGGCCGAAGTTCTCTTCCCATTTCAGCGTCCAGCCGCCTTTTTTGTCAGTGTTCGGGCCGTCGTCTGTGTTACAGTTGAAGAAAAGTGCAGCAACTGTCACGGAGATGATGCATAAGAAGGTGCTTTTCATGATTGCATAATATAATATATGTAAAACAATGTTCTGTCAGTATTGTTCAAAAACGTGAGATACATTCTGTCATTTGAACAGCTCGATTTTCTTGACAGTCGATTCCGCCAGTTTCTGTTGCAGAAAGAAATTCATTGAGCGGATGGAGTGGATATCAAGGCCGCTGAGATTGTAGAAGCCACAGTCGAGCAGTTTGTTCGCTTTCGATTTGGCTGTCTTGCCGTATGCGCCGATGAGCGATGGAATATTCAGTTGGAACAGCAGTCCCTGTTCTTTGTATCGCCGGTAGTCGTTCATCGTCATATATTCAAATCTTTCGGGATGCGCCAGGATAGGAGTGAATCCGGCGCTCATAATGTCGTGCAGCAGGCTGTCCATGTTCATCGGCGGGTTCACATACGATGTCTCCACAAGTATGCGGCCTTCATCGAAGGTGAGAAGGTCGTTGGCCTTGAGTCGGCGCTCGAACAAAGTGTCCAACATATATTCGGCCGCAAGGTGAAGCCGGATTTTCCCGTCGTGGTATTCCGAGCAGAGCTTGTCGAAGCGCAGTTTAAGGTCGTCTGTCTTGTTTGGCATGTCTTCCATGATATGTGGAGTGAGCCAGATGGAGCTGATGCCGGCGTTTTCCATCAAAGCCAAGGTTTTGAGCGATTCGTCAATCGTGCCGATGCCGTCGTCCACATCCGGTAGCAGATGTGAATGATAGTCTGTCAGCCCGGTCAGAATTCCCGATTCCTCAATCTTCTTCTCTCTCGAAAACAATCCCATATCAATTCGTAATGGCGAACAATCTTTCGCGCAGTATTAATCATTTCGCCACAAATATATAAAATATTATGGAAAGGAAACTTGTCAATTGAGTTTGTCAAACAATTCTATTTTCGCAATCAAATCGGTGTTCTCATAGTAGGATAATATCTTTTTGTGTTGAAGACGGCCTACGATGATTGCTGGATGAGTATTGAATTTTTTAGCGAACATTCGGATTGCAGAAATAGAGAAATCTCCATTGTTTATGATTTCATTTTCTTCAGTTGGGGAAAGTAGTATTTTAGAAGCAAAAGTGTCCGCTTCGTTCTCTTTCTCCATTTGTTTGTCTGAATATTCTATATTTTCCATAAAGATGTCCTTTTTTCCATGCAATAATATATGACCAATCTCATGAAAGAATGTGAACCAAAAAATGTCATATCTTTTATATCGTCCTGTCATTTGAATGCATGGGGTATCATTTATCCATCTAGTAGAGCCACTAATTGGAGCCTTTGGCATACCTGGAGTATAAACAAGTTTAACTCCTGCTAGAGCGCAGGTCTCTTGTAATTTGATTTCAAAATCTAAAGCTTGATTCACCATCAATGCTTTTATTTCAGGAAGTAATTTCCGTAATTTTATTTCCGAGTAGGCTGGAACTTCTTGTTCTGCAGCTTGACGTTCTCCTTGTCGTAACCAAGTCGATATAGCATAAGGTTCTTTGGTGCTGCACAATGATATTCTGAAGGCCACTTTCAATTGTTGATTGAAATAGTAATCTTCCCATGCCTTTGATGAGCTCACTTGAAAGAATGTGAATAATTCTTTAACCTTATCTTTCATGGTCTTACAAGAAGAGACCCATCCTAATTGGACCATCTTTGTAAACGGAAATTTCATAGCCCATTCATAAGACTCTGCAATTAGGGTTTCACGCTTTATTCGTGCTATATACTCATCGTATGCTCGTTGTTTATTCATCCAAAAATTGGCGGGAATTTGAGTCACGCTTTCAAAAGATACCGCCATATCAGATGTGACAGCACTGCTTCCATTGATTACAGCAAAGATTGTCTTTTCTGGTTTTGATGTGCGGATAGCAAATTCTTTAATACTCATCCCCATCTCCTTCAGCTTTTCTGATAAAGTTTCTCCGGGATGAAAAGCTACCGACGGAACGAAATTTGAAGTTGCCATAGTATATATTTTATTATTGTTATTTGCCATGATAATTAGTAATTTCTATTATTTCCACTCCTTTAATTTTCAGCCAAATGAACTTCCCGTCTTTGTCAGTCGGTATTGGATCTTCACATGGCTCAAATATGAGTCTGTATGGATGATCCAAATCACATGCCCATTGCCCTTTTCTGTTTCCTGTCAATTCATGATAGTTTCCAGGCAGGTATCTGACATCTTCAAGAGTAGTCGCAGCATACAAGTCACCTAATCGTATCTGGAATAATTTGGCTCTTTGTTGCCCCATGTCTTTTTGACACTTTCGGTAATCTGACGCTAATTTTTCCATCTTTTTATTCTTGAATGACAAATTCATTTATATCATAGTTTATGTAAGATGGCTCTGTTTTCAATTTGGTGCAAAAATAATCACATATTTTGAATTACACTAAATGTTATTCAAAAATAAAGTTAATATACAGCATTTTATTCTTGTGCTTCTACTTTGGAATATTCTGTTCTGCTCTCAAACGGTTTTGATAGATTCGTTATGCCCAAATAACTTGTCTGGTTCTCCTACAAATGTATGAGTAGAAAATATCAATTCGTAATGGCGAAAATCATTCGCGCATCATAATCATTGCTTTTCATCTTCTCCGTAACCATAGCCGTAGCCGTAACCATATTTATAGCTGTAGCGCGAATATCCATAGTGTCCGTAGGCTTTGACCGTACCGTTCAGAATCAATCCCATGTTCTTATATTTCTTTTCCTTGTATAGATTGTCAATCTGCGGCAGCATGTCGCGGTTGAGCAAACCTGCGCGGATGACCATGAGCGTCACATCGGTCCATTTGCTGATGATGCTCGTGTCGGCCACCATCTCGATTGGCGGACAGTCGAGCAGGACAAGGTCATACTCGCCGCACAGATGCGTAATCAGCGTACTGAAATATTTACTGTTGAGCAGCTCCGTAGGGTTCGGAGGTGTGGCTCCTACAGGAATGACATCTATTTTAGGCAGCAGGTCCGATTTGTAAACCATCGTCTTCCAGTCGGAGACTTGTCCGCTCAGGAAGCTCGAGACACCAATCTTGGGAGAGTCGATGAGTTTGCTGATGGAAGCCTTCCTCATGTCCAGGTCAACGACAGCCACATGTCTGCCATTGATGGCCAGACTCAAAGCAGTATTGATGGAGAGGAACGACTTGCCGCTATTCGGGTTCATCGAAGTGAAGAGAATCACCTTATTCAGTTTGTCGGTGCCGAGCATGAATTCCAGGTTCGTGCGGAGCACGCGGAAAGCTTCGTTCACGTGGTTGCGGCTTCTTTCTTTGACTACGACATCCGGAAGCGGGTCTTCCTTCTTGTCTTCAATCTTGCGCAGGATATTGTCTGCTCGCTTTTCTACAGAAGTGCCAAAACCTTTTAATTTAATGTTGTTTTTCTTCTCCGAAGCCATTGGAATTTCTCCGATGAACGGGATTTTCATGCCTTCCAGGTCTTTCCGTCCGCGCACAGTGATGTTCAACATTTCCAATATATAAATGATGACAGCAGGAAGAATCAAGCCGATGATTAAAGCAATCAATAAAATCTGCATCTTATGTGGTCCTGTTGGCCCTAAAGGTCCATCTGGAGGTGTAATTACGCGGGTGTTATAGGCGGTGAAGGCCTGCGACAGTTCGTTCTCCTCTCGTTTTTGCAGCAGGTAGAGGTAGAGCGCCTCTTTTACCTTTTGTTGTCTTTCAACGGAGAGCAGATATTTGGCTTGGATTGGGTTGGTTGCAATCTGATTTGTCGTCTTGATGTCCGTCTGTCTCAGATTGCGGATTTCCGTATTGATGGTGGCGACCAGGTTGTCCATCGAGTGGATGATGGCCTGCCGCATGGAGGCAATCGATTCGTTCATGTCCAGCACGAGTGGATTCCGTTCGCTGCTGTTGGCCACGAGATTGTTGCGTTTCAGCACCGCTTCGTTGTATTGGCCTATCATTGTTTCAATAGTGCTGCTGCTGAAACCCGTGTTGGCTGGAAGCAGCTGTGTCGGTATGCGGCTGTTCAAGCTGTTCTTAATGTACTTCGCTGTGGCCAGCTGGTCGTTCAGCGACTGCATTTGCTGCTGGTTCTTTGCCGACTGAGTTAGGTAGAGGTTCGAGGCTGCCTGCACGTCGGGCAGTAGGTTCTTGCTCTTGTAGCTCGATATGTCCTGGTCCACGTTCCCCAATTCACCTTCAATCACGCCCAATCGTTCTCCGATGAACTGCGAGGTACTGACTGCAACACGATTGTTGTCAGCTATCCAGCTTTCGTTATAGACTTCAATCAGAGTGTTCAGGATGTCTTCCGCTTTCTTGGGAGACGGGTTGGTGATGCTGATGTTGATGATGGAGGCGTCTTTATCTCCTAAGGCAGCGCTTACGCGGTAGGCGTCTCCCAGATGGGCTTTGCTGCCTTGTGAGTAGTAAATTATTTTCCCAATAAAGGGTTTTGCGTCAATCTCGGTCGGTACGAGAGTCAGCACTCCGACCGGTGTTTTTACCGTTTGCAGAAGCCCGACTTTGATTGCTCTTGAACTTTCTCCATACTTGTTGATGAAGTTTGACAGCACAAAGTGGTTGTTGCTTTTCACCGTAATATCAAAGTTGCAAAGGTGTTCTATGCTGTCGTTTTGAAAGCGGACTTCGAAAGGGGTTTCTTTGTACAATTCAGCCATCCTCAACCTTACCTTGGTGCTGTACGTAATATTTAAATTCAGTCGCTCAGCCACCTTTTGCATCAGAGCAGGCGACTGTAAGGTCAACACTTCGTTATAGACGTTGGTCTTCACACGGAAGTTACCCAAGGTTTGAAATTCTTCAGACAGGTCAACGGAAGTCGAAGCGCTTTTGGTATTGTCCTTAATCAGAATCGATGCTGTGCGGGTATAGACGGGCGGCATCTTCATCACTTTGTATGTGGCAATCCCGACAACGACGATGACGGACAGGATGAACCAGTACCATTTGGGGACAAACATCGCCCACAAATCCTGCAGGTTTAGGGAGTTTCCGCTTCCGGATTCAGTGATATCTTTATTTGTGAGATTTTCATTCATAACCTTGAGTTTAATTATAATATTTGAGCCATAAAAAAAGGGTTGAAAGGACAGAGAGCACGGAAATCCAAAGTGATACCGATTTGACGCTGTTTTCGTTGAGCGTCGATTGCCCTGCACGCACTTTGTTGGGCTTCACATATACCACATCGTTTTGCTTCAGGTAGTAGGCAGGTGAATCGAAGAAGGCTTGCGAACGAAGGTCTATGGGATAGATGGTTCGCTGTCCGTTGTCTTCGCGAATCACCATCACTGAGTCCCGCCGTCCGTAAATTGTCAGGTCTCCAGCCATGCTGAGCGCCTCTGTCAGTGTGAGTCTGTCTTTATCAATAAAGTATTTTCCGGGCTTTGCGACTTCGCCTATTATCGACACATTGAGATTCATGAATTCCACCGTCACCACAGGGTCTTTGCACAGATTGTCTTTCATCAAGTCGGTTTTCACCCTTTCTGCAATCTGTGTCTTGGTCATGCCGGCCACATGAAGTTTCCCTAAAACAGGGAAATCAATTTCACCTTTTTCGTCAATGGTGTAACCAGATAGTTGGTTATTAATATTATTCAAGTTCGAATTTCCTGAATAGTATGAAACGCGTGGAAGATTGAATAGCGCCGCCAATTGAGGGTCACGGCTGCTGACCACAATCGAGATTTGGTCGTTGGGCTGTACTGTGATGCTTGCAGCTGTTGCAATTTCAGTAGGCTGATTGTATTTTGCATCCTGCAGATAGAGGATTTTCTTCGACGTATTGCAGGAAGTCAATGTGAGTGCCATCACAATTATGTAAAGTACGGTCTTTTTCATTTGTTTTCGTTACTTTTTTCAAACAACAAATATAGGTATTCTTTTTATGAAACCAACTATAATTTGACAATAAAAAATATAGCTTAATTTTTAACATTTGAAATATTCGTTTTTATAGATAGTTTTTTACTTTTGCGTTTAATTAAAAATTAATCCGTTTCGTCAGATGCATTGTGGCTGACGAACCTTGGTGCGTAGTATAGTGTAGTTTCTTGGAATAAAATGTATGATTTTGAAAGGTTTATATCACCGTCTTTTATCTGCCGAATATCTGAGTCGGCGTCTTATTTTCTTTGTTGACCTGCTGCTTTCGCTTGTTTCGACGCTTGTGGCTGTCGAGTTGATAAGTTTTCTCCGCGGCTACGACCCTTCGTGGCGGATGTGGCTCATACTTGTTGTGCTGTCATTGTTTTGCAGTGCCTTGTCGTTCTTCTTTTTCCACACCTATCGTGGCATCATCCGTCACTATTCTTACACCGAGACAGGCCGCTTTGCCTCGACAGCTGTTGTAAAAGATGCGCTTTTCATTGCGCTCTTTCTCCTGTTTTTCCATCAGCTCAAGTTCGGGTATGTCTTGGTTGCTGCGGTGGCCGACGCACTTTTTACTTTTGCCTTCCTTGTTGTCGAGCGTACCATTATGATTGGCGTTTACAACTACCTTCTTGGTACGCTCATTCCTGTCGATGGTTTTCTGTTAATCTATGGCAACAGCAAAGTGTCCATGTCTCCTGTGCGCCAGGCTTTTCGCAATCGTTCGGCCAATTACCGCATTCTCGGTTATCTCAATGCCGACATCGACCGTGCTTACCGCATCGGTGGTTTCCCTGTCTTTCCTTTCCACAACGCCGCTGATTTCCATAAGCTGGTGGTTGACCGTAAGATTGTGGCTGTGCTTTTCACCGACCGCGGTGCTTTGGTACACGAACGCGACCGCCTCGTTCATTACTGTACCACAGAGAAGGTGAAGCTCTTTTTCATGCCCGATGCACTCAGCGAAGTGAAAAAAGGCATTAATCTTCCGTTGACGCAGGTGAGCGTCGAGGACCTGCTCGAGCGTCCTGAAATCAAAATAAATCTGACAGAAATTTCTACTTCTCTGAAAAATAAGGTCGTGATGGTGACTGGCGCAGCAGGCAGCATCGGCAGCGAGCTTTGTCGGCAGCTCTGCTCTTTCGGCATCGATAAGATGGTTCTTTTCGATTATGCTGAAACGCCTCTTCACAACATTCGTCTCGAGCTTGAGGAAACCTTTCCCGACATTGAGAAATATCCCGTTTTGGGTGATGTCCGCAATCCTTTGACTGTCGATTATGTCATCAAGAAATACCGTCCTCAATATATCTTCCATGCGGCTGCCTACAAGCATGTGCCGCTGATGGAGGAAAATCCTTGCGAAGCGGTGCGTACCAATGTTTATGGCACGCACATCGTGGCTGACACTGCAGTTAAGTATGGAGTGGACAAGTTTGTGATGATTTCTACCGACAAGGCCGTCAATCCCACCAATGTTATGGGTGCATCAAAACGGCTTGCCGAGATGTATATACAAAGTTTTAGCTTAGCGCTCACCAATGGACTTCGCCAAGGCAGCACACATTTCATCACGACGCGTTTTGGCAATGTCTTGGGCAGTAATGGAAGCGTCATCCCGCGTTTCCGTCAGCAGTTGGCTGCCGGCGGACCGCTCACTGTCACGCATCCCGACATCATCCGTTACTTCATGACTATTCCCGAGGCTTGTCGCCTTGTGCTTGAAGCGGCATTTATGGGCAAAGGAGGCGAAATTTTTGTTTTTGATATGGGTGAGCCGGTCAAGATTGCCGACCTTGCCAAGCGTATGATTGAACTTGCAGGAATGCGTGTCGGACGCGATATTGAAATCCAGTACACAGGCTTGCGTCCGGGCGAGAAACTCTACGAAGAGCTTTTGGCCGACAAGGAGAGTACCATTCCGACGGCCAACCCGAAGATTTTCTGCGCACGTGTGCGTGAGTTCGATTACAACGATGTCACCACAATTATCAACAATCTTATTCATACTGCAATCGACAGCAACGACAATATGGAAATTGTGCGTCTGATGAAGTTGATTATTCCTGAATTCAAGAGCAGCAATTCCAAATACTGCAGCCTTGATGATGAAATAGAAAAAGATTACCATTAATCGTATGGTTTTGTAGGGGGGAAAATTTTTACCCTAAAAAATGAAACTCTAAGAATTATCATATCAAAACCAGAATTCAGTTATTGATTTCTTAGACTATATTAAATCATTTATATGAACATAGCGATTGTAGGAACAGGTTATGTGGGATTAGTTTCCGGGACATGTTTTGCTGAAATGGGAATCAATGTTACCTGTGTTGATGTGGACAAAACTAAAATTGAAAATCTTCAAAATTGTATTTTGCCAATTTTTGAACCGGGATTAGAAGACCTTGTTTCCCGAAATTTTAAAGCTGGTCGTTTAAAATTTACGACAGACATCACATCTTGTTTCGATGATGTGGAAGTTGTATTCAGTGCTGTCGGAACACCTCCCGATGAAGATGGAAGTGCTGATTTGAAATATGTTTTGGCTGTTGCAAAATCTTTTGGACAGAATATTCGTAAATATACAGTTTTCGTTACTAAAAGTACAGTCCCTGTTGGAACGGCTGAAAAAGTAAGAGCTGCCATAAAGGGAGAATTAGTCAAACGGAATGAAAATATTCCTTTTGATGTTGCCAGCAATCCTGAGTTCTTGAAAGAAGGCAATGCTATAGATGATTTTATGAAACCTGATAGAGTTGTAGTTGGCGTTGACAGCGCGCAGGCTGAGGAATTGATGACAAAACTCTATAAACCATTTATGTTGAGTAGCGACAGAATGATTGTAACTGATATACCTTCTGCGGAAATGATTAAATACGCAGCCAATTCCATGCTGGCAACACGCATCAGCTTTATGAATGATATTGCAAATCTCTGTGAGCTAGTTGGTGCAGATGTGAATATGGTTCGTAAAGGAATTGGTTCAGATACACGTATAGGGAAAAAATTCCTTTTCCCAGGATGTGGATATGGAGGAAGTTGTTTTCCTAAAGATGTGAAAGCACTCATTAAGACAGCAGAGAAAAATGGTTATTCCATGAAAGTGTTGAAAGCTGTTGAGGAAGTTAATGAAGAGCAGAAATCAATTCTTTTCCGTAAACTTCAGAAACATTTCAATGATGACTTGAATGGAAAAACCATTGCTCTTTGGGGCTTGGCTTTTAAGCCTGAAACAGATGATATGCGTGAAGCTCCTGCATTGGTTCTGATTGATGCATTGTTGAAAGCTGCTTGTAAGGTTAAGGTTTATGACCCGATTGCTATGGACGAATGTAAACGTCGCATTGGCAAATCAGTCATCTATTGTTCAGACAAATATGAGGCAGTCATAGATGCAGATGCATTGTTGTTGGTGACTGAATGGAAAGAATTCCGTGTTCCGAGTTGGGAAGTTTTGAAAAAAACGATGAGGCAATATGTCATTTTTGACGGCCGCAACATTTATGACCGTAAAGAATTGAAAACACAGAGTTTTGATTATTACTGTATAGGATAATTTTTTATTTTAATATAAATGTTTCATGTTAAACATCAACAATTTCATTTCTGAATATATTACTCATCGTGCGACAAGTCTGTTTGCAGACGATATAGTTGCTAACAAAGACGAAATTTCACGAGAAGTTGAAGGCAAAAGTTTGCTTGTGATAGGAGGAGCCGGTTCAATAGGCTCTTCTTTTATTAAGGCTATACTACCTTTCAGACCATCAAAACTTTATGTCATTGATATCAATGAAAATGGTTTGACTGAACTGACGCGAGATTTGCGTTCAACTGAAGGAATGTATGTCCCGGAAGATTATAAAACCTATCCGATAAGTTATTCCAATCCAATCTTTGAAAAAATCTTTAAGGCCCAAAAGGGTTTTGACATTGTAGCTAATTTTTCTGCACACAAACATGTTCGTAGTGAGAAAGACCAATATTCGGTTGAGGCCTTGATAGAAAACAATGTCATTAATGCAAGCTGCCTTCTTGATTTACTTTCTGAAATGCCACCTAAACATTTCTTCTGCGTTTCAACAGATAAAGCAGCCAATCCTGTGAATGTGATGGGCGCAAGCAAGCGAATCATGGAAGATATGATTATGTCATATTCCGACAAGTTCAAAGTTTGCACAGCAAGGTTTGCTAATGTGGCATTTTCTAACGGTTCTTTGTTGGCTGGTTTTATCGACCGAATGATGAAAAAGCAACCTTTGGTTGCTCCAAAGGATGTGAAACGTTATTTTGTCTCACCCGAAGAAAGCGGTCAGATTTGCATGTTGGCTTGCATATTAGGGAAAAATAGAGAAATCTTTTTTCCAAAGCTTAAAGAAGAGCAGATGTTGACCTTCTCTGAGATTTGCGACAGTTTTTTGAAGTCTCAAGGATATGAAATCAAATATTGTAAAGACGACGATGAGGCTCGCAAATATGCAGCAGAGATGTCGTTCAACGGCAAAACATATCCTGTGGTTTACTTCGATAGCGACACTACGGGCGAAAAAGAGTATGAAGAGTTTTATATTCCGGGAGAAAAGGTTAATATTGATACGTTCAAATCTCTTGGGATTATCGAGGATAAGAAAGCAAAATCTCAGAGTGAAATGCGCATTCTGTTTGACAAGTTGAATGCTCTGTTTTCACAAACAGTCTTTACGAAAGAGGAAGTCGTTGAGGTAATGGAAGAATATCTTCCAAGCTTCAAGCATATTGAAACAGGTAAGAGTTTAGATCAGAAAATGTAATTATGGAATACAAAAAGATTACTGATTTTATACATGAATTATATCAGAATGATGATATTGTTTCTCTTCATGCTCCATTGTTTATAGGCAATGAAAAGAAATATTTGGAAGAATGCATCGATTCAACTTTCGTTTCAAGCGTTGGGCCGTTCGTCGATAGATTTGAAAAAGAGATTGCGACATATACAGGTTCAAAAAAAACGGTAGTCTGTGTCAATGGAACGAATGCTCTGCACATGGCAATGATGTTAGTTGGAGTAAAACGAGGCGATGAAGTGCTTACTCAGGCATTGACTTTTATTGCAACATGTAATGCCATAAGTTATATTGGAGCAAGTCCTGTTTTTATCGATGTTGATAAAGAAACTTTGGGTTTATCTCCTAAGTCTGTGAAAGAATGGCTCTTTAAGAATGCTGAAATTAGGAATGGAGAATGTTTTAATAGGAACTCTGGCAGAAGAGTGAAGGCTTGTGTTCCTATGCATACTTTTGGTCATCCTGTGAAGATAGAAGAATTAGTAAGTATTTGCAACGAGTATCATATAGAGCTTGTTGAAGATGCTGCAGAAAGTATTGGTAGCCTTTATAAAGGACAACATACAGGAACATTCGGGAAAGTGGGTGCAATGAGTTTTAATGGTAACAAAACCATCACAACAGGTGGAGGAGGAATGTTGTTGTTCAATGATGAGGAGTTGGCCAAACTCGCTAAACATTTAACCACACAAGCTAAAATGCCGCATCGATGGGAATTCAAACACGACCATATCGGATATAATTATCGAATGCCGAACATAAACGCCGCACTCGGATGCGCCCAATTGGAGAATTTAGATCGTTACATCGCTAATAAGCGTGAAACAGCGGAGAAATATAAAGAATTTTTCAAGAATATTCCAGACATTACATTCTTTACAGAACCTGAACATTGCCGTTCCAACTATTGGTTGAATGTGGTTATTTTAAAGGATAAACAATCTCAACTGGAATTTTTGGAATATACGAACGATCATGGAGTAATGACTCGTCCTGTATGGGAATTGATGAACAGACTTCCCATGTTTGATCATTGTGAAAAGGACGGGCTGAAAAATACCCACTGGTTTGCAGATAGAGTTGTTAATATCCCAAGTAGTGTAAGATTAAAAGCATGAGACCTCTTATTTTAATTGGTGGTGGCGGTCATTGTAAATCTGTTATAGAAGCGGCTGAAAGTGCAGGCTTTCAGATTAAGGGAATCTTGGATGTTCCCGAAAATGTAGGCCATCGAGTATTATCATATTTTGTTATCGGGAGTGATGAAGATATATCGAAATATGTAGATGAATTTGATTTTGTCGTTACAGTCGGTTTTATTAAAGATCCCAACTTGAAAATTAAAATTCATAACAAGATAGTAGAAGCTGGCGGCCATTTAGCTACTGTCATTGCCTCTACAGCTCATGTCTCTAAATATGCTGAAATTGGAGTTGGAACAGTCGTATTGCATCAGGCAATGATTAATGCAGGGGCAAAAGTAGGTATCGAATGCATCATTAATACCTTTGCTAATATTGAGCATGATGCCGTTATTGGTGACAATTGTCATATTTCTACAGGCGCAATGGTCAATGGTGATTGTAAAGTAGGTGAGCGAACCTTTTTAGGAAGTCAGTCTGTCGTAGTGAACGGCAAATCTATTACTTCTGATTGCATAATAGGGGCTGGGTCGTTAGTAAGAAAAGATATTGTTAAAAAGGGAGTCTATTCGGGCAACCCTGCCATTTTGAAAATTAAATTATAATGAATCAGACAATAATAATTGCAGAGGCCGGGGTTAATCATAATGGCTCTATTCTAATAGCCAAACGACTGGTTGATGCTGCTGCTGATGCAGGAGCTGATTTGATTAAATTCCAAACTTTTAATGCTGATAAATTGGTATCTAAAGGTGCGAAAAGGGCGCAGTACCAAATCCAGAATGCAAATAATTCCGACACACAATATGAGATGCTGAAGAAATTAGAATTAACGTGTTCAGAATATTTGGAATTAAAGGAGCATTGCGGGCGAAGAAACATTAAATTTTTTTCTACAGCGTTTGATTTGGACAGTATAGACTTTTTGGCTTCGCTTCATCTTGGATTATGGAAGATTCCTTCTGGAGAGATTACGAACTATCCTTACCTTAAAAAAATTGCATCATATTGTGAACCTGTTATCATGTCAACGGGAATGTGCACAATGGAAGATATAAAGAATGCACTAAACATTCTTTTAAGATTTGGATTAACAAAAGACAAAATTACTATTCTACATTGCAATACACAATATCCTACACCCTATTTGGATGTGAATCTTAAAGCCATGCTCACAATAAAGGAAGAATTTGGAGTGAACGTAGGCTATTCCGATCACACAAATGGCATTGAGGTCCCGATAGCTGCAGTTGCTTTAGGCGCATCAGTAATAGAGAAGCATTTTACTTTGGATAGAAATATGGAAGGTCCTGATCATAAAGCTTCATTAGAACCGGATGAACTTAAAAATATGGTCAACGCGATTCGTCATATAGAACAATCTTTGGGTGACGGAATTAAGAGAGTATCTCAATCTGAATCACAAAATATAGCTGTAGCAAGAAAAAGCATTGTTGCTTCGAAACATATAAGTAGAGGTGAACTTCTTACCGAGAATAATCTTGATATAAAAAGGCCTGGTACAGGTATTTCGCCAATGCGGTGGGAAGAGATCGTTGGTAGGACAGCAAATAAAGATTACGAACAAGATGAACTAATTACACTTCAATGAGAAAAATTTGTGTAATAACGGGAAGTCGAGCTGAATATGGACTATTAAGTGGTCTGATGAAAGCTATCAAAGATGATCCTGAGTTTCAGTTGCAGATTATAGTGACAAATATGCATCTTTCTCCAGAGTTTGGCTTGACATTTAGAGAAATAGAGAAGGATGGCTTCGTGATAGACAAGAAGGTTGAAATGCTTCTTTCGTCAGATACATCTAATGGAACTACAAAATCTGTTGGATTAGGTACTATTGGCTTTGCCGATGCTTTTGAAGATTTAAAACCTGATATTATTGTTGTATTAGGTGATAGGTATGAATTATTATCAGCTGTTACAGCAGCTACTTTATATAAAATACCAATTGCTCATATTCATGGTGGTGAAATAACAGAAGGAGCTTATGATAATAACATAAGACATGCTATTACAAAATTAAGTCACCTTCATTTTACATCTACTGAAGAATATCGGACAAGAGTCATTCAAATGGGTGAACAACCTGATACGGTTTTTAATGCAGGTGCCTTGGGTATCGAAAATATAAAGAAGATTAAGCCATTATCACGAGAAGAATTAGAAGAAAGTCTTAATTTTAAGATGGGTGATAAATGCTTTATTGTAACTTATCATCCTGTTACTCTTGAAAATAATACTGCAGAGATGCAGATAGAAAATCTGCTGAGTGCTTTGGATGAATTTAAAGATTACAAAGTCATATTTACTTATCCAAATTCAGATACAGACGGCCGTATTATTTTTGAAAAGATTAATAGTTACGTCGCATTGAATAAAGGAAGAGCAATAGCTTTACCTTCATTAGGCTTCAAAAGATACCTATCAGCATTAAGATACGTAACGGCTGTTATTGGAAATTCCTCGAGCGGTATAATAGAAGTTCCTAGTTTTGGAATACCAACATTAAATATTGGTGACCGTCAAAAAGGACGCATAGCTGCAACGAGTGTTATAAATTGTAGACCCACATACGAAGGTATAAAAAAAGGTATTTATAAAATATTCTTGATGAAGATAGAATCAATCAATAATCCTTATGAAAAGATTAATACAACAAAGCACATTATACAAATATTGAAAGACGTTGATCTAAGGAGACTTTTACAAAAACATTTTTACGATATAAAATGAATTATTTATATTTAATACCGGCAAGAGGTGGTAGTAAAGGAATCCCTCACAAAAATCTTAAAAACTTTAATGGGAAACCTCTTATATTGTATACTATTGAAATTGCGAGACAGCAGACTTCTGACGATAAAATATGTGTTTCGACTGACGATGATGAAATAATAAAAGTAGTGGAAAATGTTAATTTATTCGTTCCTTTTAAACGTCCTTCTGAATTGGCCTCAGACAATTGTGGAACATATCAAGTCATTTTACATGCTTTAGATTTTTATGAAGGAAAAGGGGAGAATTTCGATGCGGTCGTTCTTTTGCAACCAACTTCACCTTTCCGTACTCTTGAACATGTTCAAAGATGTATTAAAGAATTTGAAAAAGGAACTTACGATATGGTCGTTTCTGTTTGCGAATGTAAAACAAATCCATATTACAATTGCTTTGAAGCTGACTGTGAAGGTAAACTTCACAAACTTATAAAGACTAGTACAAATAGAAGACAAGATGCTAAGAAAGTATATGAATATAATGGGGCGGTTTATGTGATGGATACAAAGAAATTACATGAAATGTCTCACTTGCAATTTACTAATATTGGTTTTGTCGAGATGGATGAACTCCATTCATTAGATTTGGATACACCATTAGATTGGAAGTTCGCTGAATTTGTACTTCAAGAAAACTATTAATACAAAAAACTCATAATTGTAACCCAAATAAAAAATGATTAAATACAACCATCGAATAAAGTCTAAATATAAATATTAAAACTTATGAAGTATTGTAAACATTGCGTGATGCCAGACACACGTCCAGGAATCACATTTAACGAAGAAGGTGTATGTTCAGCATGCCAATCCTACGAAAATCGCAGAAACGTTGACTATAAAGAACGTTTCGAAGAATTAAGGAAACTCTGTGATAAATATCGAGGGATTAATGGTCTTAACGGTTATGACTGTATGATTGCTGTCAGTGGCGGTAAAGATTCTCATTTCCAGGTATATGTCATGAAAGAACTGATGCATATGAATCCGTTATTAGTAACTGTGGAAGATAATTTTCCAATGACTGAAGCTGGAATGCACAATATCAAGAACATATCTGAGGCTTTTGGATGCGACATTATTAGCATGAAGCCAAATATTAAAGCTCAGAAGAAGATTATGAGGCATACCTTTGAAAAATATGGCAAACCTACTTATTTCATAGATCGTTATATTTATACATATCCCCTTTGGATGGCGATGAAGTTCAATACACCTATGTTGGTCTATGGTGAGAATGTTGCTTATGAGTATGGCGGAAAGGATGCTGTTGAAACCTATTCTGCGCGAGATCAAATTTATAATGGTGTCGGTTATGGTATTCCTCTCGAGGAAATTATCGGTGAAGGAGTTACAATGAAGGACCTTAATTTTTTTGAACCTCCATGCAAGGAAATTATTGATAAACTTGATCCTATCTATTTGAGCTACTTTGTAGAGTGGAATTCGTTCAAAAACTATCAGATTGCCAAGCGCTATGGTTTTCACGATCTGACTCATGAATGGGACAGAACTCATCATGTTGAGAACTTTGACCAGATTGATAGCCGTGCATATCTTGTACATTCTTGGTTGAAGTACCCCAAGTTTGGTCATGCTAGTGCAACAGATTATGCTGCGCGTATGATAAGATACGGTTTGTTGACTCGTGAGGAGGCAGTGAAAATTGTAAACGAGCGAGATGGTAAACTAGATCCATTATGTGTTCGCGATTTCTGTGAATTCTGTGGCTATACTGAAGAAGAATTCTGGAAGATTGTTGATAGTCTTTACAATCGTGATTTGTTTAAGAAAAATCAGTTTGATAAATGGGTTCTTAAAGAACCATTAAAGTAAAATTCTATCTAGGATATTGATAATGGAGAGAAAATATCTTATAGAGTCAAGTAAAACTGTCGTTGATGCTCTGAAACAGATTGATAACTTGCAGGTTGGCCCATTGGTTCTGTTTGCTGTTGATGAGAATAATCGAATGGTCGGTACTTTGACCGATGGAGATGTTCGACGAGCAATAATTGCTGGACATGGAGTTGATGAGCCCATCTTCAATGTGATGCATCGCAATTTCAATTTTTTGTACCAAGATGAGAAGAATATGGTGAGTGGCTTACACCATCAGCGTGAGTTATTGATGAAACTTATCCCTATTTTGGATTCTGACAATCACATAGTTGATATTGTTAACCTAGAGAAGTATCGCACTAAGCTTCCTCTTGACGCGGTACTGATGGCTGGAGGCAAAGGTGTTCGCCTTCGACCTCTTACTGAACATACCCCGAAACCTCTGCTTGAAGTAGGTGGAAAAGCAATCATCGACTATAATATAGATAGGTTGATTGAATTTGGAGTAGAGCATATTAATGTTACAGTGAATTATCTTGCCGAGCAGTTTGAAAAACATTTTGTAGAACCTCATAGTGGTGTGCAAGTTAAGACATTCCGTGAACCAGATTTTCTAGGAACTATTGGGGGAATTAAGATTGTCGATACTCTTCATAATGATACTATATTGGTGATGAATAGTGATTTGTTTACTAATATTGACTATGAGGATTTTTATCTTCACTTCAAAAGTAATGATGCTGATATGAGTGTTGCGACTATTCCTTATACAGTCAATGTTCCTTATGGCATCTTTGAACTTGAAGGACATAATATTAAAAGTTTATTAGAAAAACCGGTCTATAATTATTCCGCCAATGCAGGATTATATTTAATTAAAAGATCTGTCTTAGACGAAATACCTGATAATCAATTTTTTAATGCTACAGATCTTATGAATATGCTTATTACTGAAAATAAGAAAGTAATACGCTTTCCAATTACTGGTTATTGGATAGATATAGGTTCACCAGCAGAATATGAAAAAGCAAAAGAATTAGTCAAGCATATATAAATAGATGCTCTGAAAATTATTTATGGAACATAGTTTCAAGAAAAGAATTGAGAAATTAAAAAATACTAATATAGAGGATGCAGCAATGATTGTATCATCGCCTTTTCAGGCTTTGTGTGCAATAGAAGCTATAAATTTGTTCAAGATAAAGAGACCGGTTTTTTATGTTCAAGGGAGTGGAATCGGTAATGACATGACTCGTGATTTCCTTAAAGAACAGGGTTATAAGATTGTTATTATTGAAGAGACGTATAAAGCAATTAATGTTATTCTAAAATATGGTCATCATAAGAAATATCAATATATATTTGTTGGTGATTATTTTTCAGCAGGTGATTTTTTGTTGAGTACGTTGTGGACTAAATTTGCTGCAGATATTATTTACCTTGATGATGGTAACAGTACTCTTTCTATACTTCCCCCTGTATGCCGTAAGCGTCTAAATAATGGTAGTATCATCAAAAGACTATATTATAGAGTATTTTTACTTTACAAAGATATAAAGCATGTTCACCGAACATTTTTTTCTTTTTATGATTTAGAAAATGAAGCCTTTCCATATCCAGTAATTAATAATTCTTTTTTAGAATTAAGACACGGATTTCAATGTGTGGAACCTTCGGATATTTATATCATAGGAACAAATACAAGTAGTATTGGTTGGAGTAGCGATGCTTATGAAGAATATCTTAAAATAATTAAATTATATGCAGCTAAAAAATATCCAAATAGTATAATATATTACTGTCCACATAGAAGAGATCAAAACGCATACGATATAGAATGTGCACATCAAGGCATTGAGATATATAGAACAAAAATATCAGTTGAGGTAGACTTCGTTAGTTCAGGAATATATCCAAAGGTCATTTTTGGGTTTGGTAGTACAGCAATGCTTACTATAAAAAAGATATTTCCAAATACTATAGTAGTTGATTTCATCTTTCATTGCAGTAATCCTGACCTTGTTGCAGAATATCGGCCTATAGAGAAAGTTTATCATGAGAATGGAATAAAGGTGATGGAAATTGATAAATTAAATAAACAAGAATGTCTAGATTAGTAAAAAATAGCATTCTTTATCTTACATCGACCATCGTCTTAAAGGCTACGTCCTTTTTTTTGTTACCTTTATATTCAACATTGATACCACCAGAAGCATATGGTAAAGTTTATTTGATATCGAGCTATATTACTTTTTTCGGTCTCTTCATGTCCTTTTCTATGCATGGGGCTATTCAGAGATTCTTTTTTGACTGTAAAGATGATGATGACGTTAAAGAATTATATTCTACAGTTGTAATTTTTATATTTGGGGTAGCCACTTTTCTAGCTTTTTGTCTTTTTGCACTCAATAATGTAATTGCAGGGTGGATGGACTTACCTGATAATTATCTATTTATTGCTACTATTACAGTATATTTTTCAACCTTTTATAATTTGATTATTGCTTTATTATATGCAAAACAACAGGCCGTAATAATTTCTCTTACAAGTATAATTTGTGGCTTATTAACAATATTGGCACAATTGACTCTTGTTCTGATAATGAAGGACAAAGCATTCGCAATGGTCCTTTCCATGTTAATTACTGGTGTGATTAATTTGCTCCTTTTTTTGTGGTTTTCTCGAAAATATTTTATTATACGATTTAATTTAAAAAAACTGAAGCTTGCTATTGTTTATGGACTTTCACAGTTTCCAAGTGACATCTCCACATTTGTCGTTTCTCTTTCTGACAGATTTATTCTCAACAAATATAAAGATTCAAGAGCAGTAGGAATCTATGGTATGGGAAATACATTGGGCTCAATTCCTCAGATTATATTTGCATCTATGAATTCTGCTCTAGCCCCTATTGTTTTTACAGATTATACAAATCAGAAAGAAGGTAGGGTGTATGATATATCATATTCATGTATATTAATTGAAAAAATTGCAATTATGCTCACAGCATTAATAACACTATTAATCGCTTTCTCAAATAATATTGTAGCCTTATTATCTGACAAGTATCAGCAAAGCGAACTCGTAATGTTCTTGGTTTTGATTGCTGTGCTGATAGATATTTATCGAAAATTATTTATGTTTCCTATTACTTATGAAATTAAATTCGTTAAGGTTAAATCCACTATATGGATATTTGCTTCTATCCTAAGTATCAGCCTAAACTTAATGCTTATTCCAAAATTCTCATACGTTGGTGCATGTATTTCACTAATAAGTACTAATATTCTAACATTGATTGTGATTTTAATAGCGTCACATAAAGCGATGAATCCAGTATATAAGGTCGGTAAACTTTTGTTGATATTTATAGTCTCAATGTCTTGTTCTACCACTTTCTTTTTGGGTTCGTCAAGTTATATGTTAATAGCTAAAATAATCGTGACTTGTTTTTATCTTTATATAGTATATAGGATTTACCCAATAAACTACTGGGCATTGCTAACGTTTTTAAATTTAAAAAAAAGAAAATAATACTATGGCATTATTTTATTTAGGTAAATTAGACCAAAGTCAGCAATTCAATATTGATAATCAAAAGATTGGCTACAAAATATCCGGAAATCTAAAATTTAAATCTTTTGGTTTTTCGAATTTCCATAAATTAGGTATAGATAATGACAATTTTCTTGCTATTGATGATGATTTTGTGGCAACAACTGGCTCACTTATTTATGATGGCCAAATAGGATTATTTGCTTTGAAAGCTATTTACAACAATTATAATGGTGACGTTCCTTCGTTGCGTAAACATCTTATTGGTAACTATGCTTTGATTATTAAAAAGGGAGACGAAATAACGATTTTTGGCGAGGAATATTATGTTTATGACATTTATTGGTATAATAAGAATGGTGTCTGGGGCGTTTCCAACGACCTATATTCATTTTTTAAATACAATAGAGACTATATATCTATTAATCAAAACAATATTCTTCAAAGAATATATTTATCAGCCATATTGGATAACGAGACAGAATTTAATGATGTATATCGTTTGTCGGGCGACCAGAAATTAGTTCTAGATATCAAACAAGATAAACTGATTATAGAAAAGGTTTCTGTTAAATGGAAGCAGCCTTATCAGAACTATGAGGATTCTGTTGGAAAAATATCTGATGCGTTAATAAAAGTAGGTTCAATTATAACAAATGTTTATCCTACTCATTCAATTTGTATGACAGGTGGTCTTGATTCAAGAATGTATTTAGCATCATTATTGGCAAATAAAGCTAAGCCGCTTTTGCTTTATGGCAAAGGGAATTCTTTAATTACTAACACACACCATGAAGATTATGACATTTGTAAATTGTATTCTGAAAAATATGGTTTACACTTGAAACAGATGGATTGGTCGACACCAATCCCTATTGATAAGTACTGGAATGATTTCCTTAACAGATATGGTTTGTTATCTATGACTTACGATGCCTCAGATAAATTATTTGAAGGTTTTGAGAATAATTCCGCTGTATTTGTTACCTTTGGATACTTTGGAGAATTATATAGAAATGTTAAGGAATTAGAAGACGTCAAGAATCTTACATTTGATATCTTTATCAATGATTATTATCTTAAAAAGGGGTCTGCAGAAACAATGATACCTTTGCTGTGTTATAATTATGCTGATTTTGTCAAAACTATAAAAGTAAAATACGAAAAGGTCCTTTTTTCTAAGACTGGTCACACTTCTGCAACTTTTCAACCAGAGGATAATATATGTCTTATGCAAGAATATAGAGCCCGGGCTGATTCGCAAATGTTGAATTTTGCTAATCGCATTTGTAATTGTATTTATATTTTAAGCCAATATGATGTCCTTTCAAATGCAAACGTATTTGTCGAAGAAATGAGAAATTGCTCGCTCATGTTATCTGTACTTAAACGAACATACCCTTCAATTTTAGAGATTCCATTTTTTACACATCAACATAGAATGATATATTCTGAAAAGAAAAATATTATTGAAGAACCAAAATTTTGTAAAATTAGACATATGCTTGGTGGTTTTTTACCATTGTTATTAAAAGCAAAATTGATGGGATTTAACAGTAGAACTAATAACGAAGAAGCCAAAGAATTTCAGCATAGTATAGATAAACTTTTAAAAAAATATATGATTGGAAAATATCCACAACTATCATTGATTTCAAATAGTAATCTTGATTTACGTGGTTTGCTGGATCATTGCATGTTTGAAAATATGTTTTCCAGATAAGATTCTTGCTGAATCAACGTAAATGTGTTAAAAACAGATTTTTATGGGTCAATATTATGAGGCGAATAAAAATTTAGGAATAATTATTGTATCATGGTTGTTAGCGCTCACAATTTTTTTGAATTTTGTGAGTTCTTTGACTACTACGACAATAGGGGACTTTATTGGCGTTTGGGGTAGGGCTATTAATGCATCTATAGCGATAGCTACTTTTTTATTATCTTGTCAAACCAAAAAAGAGCATAAATATGGTAAGATTATTTTTTTAGTAATAATAGGGTTATGGATATTCAGTTGCCTAAACAGTTTCATTCAGCAAGCTACAAGTTTGCTAAGACCTGTCATGTTATTCGATATGCTGTACAATGTGTTTTTTGCATATGTAGTGGCTACAAAACGTATTATACTTTTGCCTATTAAAATTGTTTTTTATATTATTGCTTACTATTTTATTGATGTTACTATAATTCTTAAAATTAGTACTTTTGAGATTTTTCGGACTTCAGCAGGTGGCATGATTGGTACTGTTATGTTGTGCTTAGGTATACTGATACAATATATAGAATATAGAGATAAAGCTCGTGTGCCAATTTTACCTGCATTTCTCACTTTATTCCTTTCCATTTTCAGCTTTAGTCGTACGAGTCTAATATGTTCCGTTGTTTATTTCATTTCAGTCATTTTCTTCGCGACTAGGGGCATTAATAACAAAGTGTTCCGTTATGTGCCTTTTATGGTAATACTTGTTGGTGTTTTTTATTGGCTTGTGCGAAATTGGGATGTAATTATGTCGTGGGAGATATATGAAAAATTTGAAAATAAAGGCATGGATTCTGACGGAAGGACGGGAATTTGGGAAGCTTATTTAGGAAATATAGACGTTGTTAATTTTTTCTTTGGAATACCAATAGATAACTCACATCCTTTGAATGGACTTGTTAACCCTCACAACAGTTTGATTCGCTTGCATAGCCAGATCGGAATATTTTCTTTATTCGTTTTTTATTACATTGTTTCAGCAATCGTAAAGTTTTTCAAAACAAATCCATTTATATCGATGCTCATATTTGCGATGTTGCTGCGAGGCTTTTTCGATATAGCTTTCTTCTTCGGAGATTTTGATTTTATCCTTTTTGCTCTTGTTTTTGAAAAAATGTTGAAGCGACAATCAGTCTCTCATACAAAAATCAGTATATTATAAAGAGTAAAATTATGTCTGAAAGTAAATACAATTATTCTGTTATCATTCCTCATTTTACAAGTGATGGAAATGTTGATTTGCTTAAAAGAGCTGTCAAATCCGTACCTGACCGCACGGACATCCAGGTGATAGTTGTGGACAACTCACATACTCCCATACCACAGGATTTGTTTCCAGAGCGAAATAATGTGAAAATTATATATTCATCAAATGAGCGAAAGGCCGGTGGTGCCCGTAATGTAGGGATGGATGAGAGCGATGCAAAGTGGTATCTTTTTCTGGATGCTGATGATTTTTTTACACATCAGGCATTCGAAGTATTTGACAGCCACAAAGATTCAATAAATGATTTGGAATTTTCTCTTCCAACAAGTGTCTATAGTGATAATATATATCAAAAAGCTAATAGGGACGAACCTTATGCTTCTTATATACGTGAGTTTATAAATACAGGTGATGATACGGTGTTACGTCAGAGCTTTTTGGCACCAGTATGTAAAATGGTCCGCTCAAAAATGGTCAAAGAAAACAATATTCGCTATGATGAGGTCCCTGCTTCAAATGATATGATGTTTGCCCTTAAAACAGGTCTTGCAGCTAATAGTGTTGGAGCAGATGCTAGAGAAACCTATGTGTGGACAGTAAGTAGAGGCAGTATTACAAGAACTAAAAGTTTAGAAAATCTTGAAAGTCAGTTTTATGTCGCTCAGCGGATGAACAAATTCCTTAAAGAGCGTGGCTATAAGAAAAAAGCATCTCAAATGTATTTCATTTTACAAAGTGCAAAGTTTGGAGTAAAGCCCTTTTGCAAGTTGTTGTTTACATCTATCAAGGACGGTAATATTTTTATTGGATGGAAAAATTGGATAAAGACATATATGAGATTATATAGTAAGAAAGCGAAAGAAGATAATGAAAGGTATAATATTAATGATAATAAATAAATATCATGGGTAATAAAAAGGTATTATTCATAACAACGAGAAATGTATATAGCACATGCGGCGAATTGCGATTAATTAAAAATCGAACGATTACATTATTGAATGAATATGGTATATCAACGGATTTTCTGGTTATTAAGCGTAAGAAGATTCTTCAAAAGAAACAAGAGATGATACCCAATTCTTTATTTGAGTTGCGCACTTTCGGATTTACATCGTATTTCACCACTCTTAAACATATTGAGTGTCGAGCTTTAACACTAATAAGAGAGAATGATTATCAATGCGTAATTATTTCTGGAGGATTGTTGCATTTAATTCCTCTAATAAAGAAGTCGTCACCTTCTTTGAAATGTATCTATGATATTCATGGGACAAATAAAGAGCTTATAGAGTTTAATACAGAATCAATCTTTGTGAATATTACAAGAAAATTGTTATATCTATCAGCTGTTTATAATGAAAAGAGATATCTAAAATTTTTTGACGGATTTCTTGTTGTATCTCATTCACTTGAGTTAAGTATAAAAAACAAATATGCGATAAATAATGATAATTTTTTTATTGTACCATGTGCTGTTTCAAATGATATTCCTTCTGTAGATGAACTAAAAAAGATGCGTAAAGAGGCGAGAAATCATTATCAAATATCAGAAAACGAGAATTTGTTTATCTATTCAGGAGGTGTCTCATCATGGCAGAATATTGACAAATCGGTAAAATTATTTAAGGATATAAATAAACAAACGTCACACAAATGCAAAATGCTGATTCTTTCTGGAAATCTCAGAGCAATTCTAAAATACAAGGAAGAGAACATTCTAATTGATTCTCTGTCAGCTGATGATGTCCAAAAGGTGATTTGTGCAGGAGATTATGCCTTTATGCTTCGAGGTGATTTTGCTACAAATAACGTGGCATTCCCGAATAAGTTTTTGGAATATGTCGCCAGTGGTATGAATATAATAGCAACACCATATGTGTATGATGTAAGAGATTATATTAAAGAATATGATTTAGGCATTATTATTCCAGACGATACAAGTAAAATAGATTGGTCTTATTTTGACAAGCAAGTGGCATATCCTTCTAATTATGATTCTAGAAAGCAACTTGTTTGTCGAACAAGTTTTAAAAATACTTTGAAACCCTTGGTAGAATTCATAGAAAAATGAAAAAGATTTTTTTGACCGTTGATACAGAATGTCATGATATTAATCTTCAGAACAAGTATATTTGGGGTACGATAAATGGAAAACCTTATGGATTGGAGAGAATATTAATGTTAGGTAAAGAATTAGACATATCCATTAATTTTTTTGTTGATATCGCAGAGTGCAAACGTTATGGCGTACAGTTCATAAAAAACATTTGTGACATGATTGAGAAATATGGACAAAATGTTTATATCCATTTACATCCTAATTATATCTCAGGTGATGATGAACGCACATTTCTATGGCAATATAATTCAGACGAGCAAAGAATCATAATTGAAGAAACATTAGAATATTATCGCGAGTTATTTCCTGGAAGATTACTTCCTGCTTTCCGTGCAGGACGCTATGGGGTTAATAAAGAAATTTATTTAGAACTTTATAAAGCTTTTAATGGTAGGGTTTTGGATTTATCATATTGCAGTCCAGGTGGAAAAATGTGTCATTTATTTGCAGAAGACGTGAAGACCAATAATGCGGTTATCAAGTTTTCGAATTGTATTATTTTCCCCAATACAAGTTTTATTTGTTTGGATTTTTGGGGAATTAATAAAAGGATGGGACTTGATGCTGCACAAGGCACTATCGGTGAGTTTAAGGAAGTTCTTAAAAGCAATTCTCTCGGTTATATTATTATTACAATGCATTCTTGGAATTTCATCAAGTCTTTCTTTTTTATTAAGAAGAAAATATGGGCTCATAAATCTCATCTAAGGAAATTTAGGAAAATGGTGGAATTTGCAAAAAATAACAAATACCAATTCTGTGACTTGGAAAGAGATTTTATCTTGGAGGAAGCCATTAAAGAATCCGATCAAGTACAAAATCTTAGTAAGGGTTTCATAGGGAAAATAAAGTCACTAATTAGGAATTTTATCCGTTTTCAAGATATGGCATGGTTATCGCCTAAATATTTTTATTTCTATACTAGTTTATATGGTTTAATTGTGATTATCGTGATTTTATTATTAATTGTTGTGATATGAGAGAAATAATGTTAGTTTTTGGTACTCGCCCAGAAGCTATTAAAATGGCTCCATTGGTAAAGGAGTTTCAAAAACATCCGAATGAATTTGAAACGATAGTCTGCGTTACTGGTCAGCATCGGGAAATGCTTGATCAGGTTCTGCACATCTTTGAGATAAAGCCCGATTATGATTTGAATATCATGAAGCAAGGTCAGGATTTATATGATGTCACTTCACGAGTTCTTCTTGGAATGCGTGATGTCTTGAAGGCAGTTCAGCCTGATGTCGTTTTGGTACATGGAGATACAACTACAAGTACAGCTACAGCTTTGGCTGCCTTTTATCAACAGATTTCTGTCGGTCATGTAGAAGCTGGGCTTCGCACACATAATATTTACAGCCCTTGGCCAGAAGAGATGAATCGTCAAATCACAGGCCGCATTGCAACGTACGACTTTTCTCCGACACCATTAAGCAAACAGAATCTTTTGGATGAAGGTGTTGACGAAAAGAAAATCACAGTCACTGGAAATACAGTGATAGACGCTCTTTATATGGTAGTCGACAAGATAAAGAAAAATAAAGTTTTGGACAAAGAACTGGAGATAGTGCTCAAAGATGCGGGTTATGATGTGAATCGTTTGCAAAACGGAAAACGTTTAGTGTTGATTACGGGACATCGTAGAGAAAACTTTGGCGAAGGTTTTATTTCGATGTGCAAAGCTATACAAACGCTGACAAAAAAATATTCGAATGTTGATTTTGTTTATCCTATGCATTTGAATCCCAATGTCCGTAAGCCAATCCATGAAGTTTTTGGAGATAACTTGTCCAATCTTGGAAATATGTTTTTTATTGAGCCATTGGAATATTTAAGTTTTGTGTATTTGATGGAAAAATCATATATTGTTCTTACTGATAGTGGAGGGATTCAAGAAGAGGCGCCAGGACTTGGTAAACCTGTTCTTGTGATGCGTGACACAACAGAACGTCCTGAAGCACTTGATGCAGGAACGGTGAAATTGGTCGGAACAGATTATGATAAAATCGTTAATGAAGTCTCATCTCTGTTGGATGACAATGTATATTACGACGTGATGAGTAAGGCTGTCAATCCATATGGAGATGGTATGGCTTGTGAGAGAATTGTCTCATGTCTTATGAACAAGGACCTATCAAAGTGTGAACTTACAAGTAAGAAGTGAGTTCTTGATCGGTTATTGCCTAATCAATATTCAATAAAAATTCATAAATCACTCAATGAGCTATAAAGAATTAAAATTTGCAGAAGATACCAAGTTTCTTGTAACTGGTGGAGCTGGTTTCATAGGCTCAAATCTTTGCGAGGCTATTCTTAAACTTGGGTATAAGGTGCGCTGCTTGGATGACCTTAGCACAGGTAAGCAGGCTAATGTGGATATGTTCCTCGATAATCCGAATTACGAGTTTATAAAAGGAGATATCAAGGATTTGGACACTTGCATGAAAGCATGTGGAGGTATTGATTACGTTATGAACGAGGCTGCTTGGGGAAGCGTGCCACGTTCGATAGAAATGCCTCTTTTCTATTGTGCTACCAATATTCAGGGCACTCTTAACATGATGGAAGCCTCTCGTCAAAAGGGCGTGAAGAAATTCGTGTATGCTTCCAGTTCGTCAGTGTATGGTGATGAAGCACATCTGCCAAAACAAGAAGGTGTTGAAGGAAATCTTCTTTCTCCTTATGCTTTGACGAAACGTTGTGATGAAGAGTGGGCAAAGCAGTATACTCGTCATTATGGTCTTGACACATACGGTTTACGTTATTTCAATGTTTTTGGACGTCGTCAGGATCCAAATGGTGCGTATGCTGCAGTGCTTCCTAAGTTTATGAAGCAGTTGCTAAACAATGAACAGCCGACCATTAATGGTGATGGCAAGCAAAGTCGTGACTTTACTTATATTGAGAATGTGATTGAAGCAAATTTAAAGTCATGTCTTGCTCCTCATGATGCGGCTGGCGAAGTTTACAATGTGGCTTATGGCGGACGCGAATATTTGATAGATATTTATTTCACTCTGACAAAGGCTCTCGGCAAAAATATTGAGCCGAAGTTTGGTCCTGATCGTGCCGGAGATATCAAACATTCCAATGCTGATATTTCAAAAGCCAAGAGAATGCTCGGTTATGATCCGCAGTATGATTTTGCTCGTGGATTGAATGAAGCAATAGAATGGTATAAGGAGAATCTTTGATTCTGAGAAAGAGTGATAGAAGAATTTAATTACTTAATCACATAACCACTCAAATAACAAATAGACAAAACAATAATAATAAGATGATGGATAAATCATTGAATAAGACAAAAATCTGCGTAATCGGTCTCGGGTACGTTGGTCTTCCTTTGGCAAGACTATTTTCTACAAAATTCAAGACTGTTGGATTCGACATGAATCCGAAGAGAATTGAAGCTTTGATGGCTGGTCATGATGCTACACTTGAAGTAAGTGATGAATTGCTGCAGAGTGCCATCAAGAATGGATTCAAATGTACAACCAATCTCGATGAGATTCGTGACTGCAACTTTTATATTGTTGCAGTGCCTACTCCTGTTGATGCTGACAATAATCCCGACCTAACTCCGCTTGTTGGTGCAAGCACAACTGTTGGTAAAGTTATCAGCAAAGGCGATGTCGTAGTTTATGAGAGCACCGTATATCCTGGCGTAACCGAGGATGAGTGCATTCCTATTGTGGAAAAAGTCAGCAGTATGAAAATGAACGTGGATTTTTACGGTGGTTATAGTCCCGAACGTATCAACCCAGGAGATAAGCAGCACACAGTGGAACACATTAAGAAAGTTACTTCTGGCTCAACACCTGAAATTGGTAAGTACATTAATGAGGTTTATGCCAGCGTGATTACTGCAGGTACTCATCTCGCGCCAACAATCAAGGTTGCTGAGGCAGCAAAAGTTATAGAGAATTCGCAACGTGATATCAATATCGCATTTGTTAATGAACTGAGTCGTATTTTTACCAGAATGGGCATCGATACTGAGGATGTCTTGGCAGCTGCTGGCACAAAATGGAACTTCCTTCCATTCAAACCAGGTCTTGTTGGCGGACACTGTATCGGCGTTGACCCGTATTATCTAGCTCAATGTGCTGAACGTCACGGCTATCATCCGGAAATTATTCTTGCAGGTCGTCGCATGAATGATGGAATGGGTGATTATGTTGCCAATCAGACTATCAAACTGATGTTGAAGAAACGTATTCAGGTGATTGATTCAAAAATTTTGATTCTTGGCTTTACTTTCAAAGAAAATTGCCCTGATGTACGAAACACGAAGGTAATCGACATATATAAGGCACTTAAAGAGTATGACCTCAATATTACGGTCTTTGATCCTTGGGCCAATCCAGCCATTGTTGAACGTGAATATGGAATCAAGGTCATTAACGAACTCCCGTCAGAAAAGTTTGACGCCGCTATTGCAGCTGTTGCACATAAGAAGTTCGATGGTCTTGATATACCTTCACTTCTGAAGGACAATCATGTAATTTTTGATGTAAAGGCAACGCTCGACAGAAACATTATAGATGGTCGTTTGTAAAAATAAGTATCGAGAGCTCCAATATTTGTTTATTAGCACAAACTTGTTTTGTTTGGAAATGTACTTTTAAAACAATTTATGGGAAATAAAAAACTAATTCGGATTACAACAATTCCTGAGTCTCTGATGACTTTGTTGAAAGGGCAACTCCATTTTATGTCTGACTATTTTGAGGTTATTGCAGTTTCTTCTGACGGAAAGTGTTTTAATGATATGCTTAAACAAGAGGGAGTGAAGGGCTACCGAGTCCAAATGACACGCAAGATTACACCATTTGCAGACCTAAAGGCGTTATGCTTATTGATAAAATTGTTTGTCAAAGAAAAACCTGATATCGTTCATACACATACTCCTAAGGCTGGAATATTAGGTATGTTAGCAGCTTGGATTACTCATGTTCCGTTTCGGTTACATACTGTTGCAGGTTTGCCTCTCTTGGTGGCAACTGGACCAAAAAGAAAATTGCTTGATTTTGTTGAAAGAGTTACTTATGCTTGTGCAACAAAAGTATATCCGAATTCTATTACGTTGAGAGACATTATTGTTCAAAATAAATATACAAATCCAACAAAGTTGAAAGTTATTGCTAATGGAAGTTCAAATGGCATAGATATATCTTTTTTTTCTGTTAATTCCGTATCTGTTAGTCGAGATACTATCAGAAGAAATCTTAATCTTCAAGAAAAGGATTTTGTCTTTGTTTTTGTCGGTCGAATAGTAAAAGATAAAGGAATGAATGAACTCGCTTTTGCTATGAAGCGCCTTTCATCTCAATATGCTTATGTAAAATTAATTCTTGTTGGACCTTATGAATCCGATTTAAATCCCATTTTACCTGGAAGCGAAACATTTTTTAGAAATAGCAGTTCTGTTTTGCAAGTTGGTGTGCAAAAAGATGTCCGACCTTATTTGTTGGCTGCAGACGTTTTAGTTTTTCCATCCTATCGTGAAGGTTTTCCTAATGTTGTTATGCAAGCTGGTGCGATGGGGCTTCCATCAATTGTGACGAACATCAATGGTTGTAATGAAATAATCATAGAAGGGAAAAACGGTGTAATCATTCCGCCAAAGGATGCTGATGCTCTTTATGTAGCTATGAAAAATTTTGTAGAAAATCCGGATCAAGTTAAAGCGTTGGCATCAAATGCAAGACAAATGATAGCTTCTCGTTATGAACAAAAAATGGTTTGGAAGTTATTGTTAAAGGAATATCAAACGTTATGTACAAACATTTATTCAAACGACTGATCGACTTCATTCTCTCTTTGCTTGGATTGATCATTCTAAGTCCGTTCTTACTGATTATCACTCTTTGGCTTCATTTTGCTAATAAAGGAGCTGGGATTTTTTTCCTTCAAGAACGTCCTGGCTTGCATGGCAAGATTTTTAAGGTTATTAAATTCAAGACTATGACCGATGAGCATGATTCCGAAGGAAATTTACTTCCAGATGCAGTTCGTTTGACAAAAGTTGGTAAATTTGTACGATCAACATCGATTGATGAATTGCCTCAACTGATCAATATGTTGAAAGGAGATATGGCATTGATTGGTCCTAGACCTTTGTTAATACAATATTTGCCTCTTTATAGTCAGGAACAGGCGCGTCGCCATGAAGTTCGTCCGGGGATTACTGGTTGGGCTCAGGTTCATGGTCGAAATCTGCTCTTATTAAGTAAGAAATTCGAATATGATGTTTGGTATGTTGATCATCTGTCTTTTGTGGTTGATGTAAAAATCTTTTATTTGAGTGTTATAAATGTCATTTGTAGGAAAGATATTGGAAAAGGTGCAGGGAATATGGAAGAAATTGATGACCTTGGATTTATAGAGAAGTTGCGTCAATGAAGGAATATGGTTCTGATTTTTCGTTCATAGAAAATTTTCCAAAAGGAATTTCTTTCAAACAATTGTATGACAAATCCATTTATTATGCATGTGGAAGACATGCATTGGTGAGCCTTATAATTAACAATCAATGGAAACGAATTTGGATGCCTTCATACTTCTGTTATGAAGTTAATGATGCGATAAATAATTTGATTAAAATAGAATATTATGACGATTATCCTCTCTCTAATGATAATAGAAAGATTTCGGTAATACCTTTCAAGAAAGGAGATGTTCTTCTACGGATGAATTATTTTGGAACAAGAGAATTTAGAGATGAAAGTCTCGTTCCAGTTCCAGTTATCGAAGATCATTCACATGATTTGATAGGTGGGTGGGCAAAGAATAGCAATGCAGATTGGTGCTATGCATCTTTGCGTAAAACATTGCCTTTATCAGAGGGCGGTGTTTTATGGTCTCCCAAAAGCTTATCTTTGCCTGATAATCCTATCCAAACTAAAGAAAATTTATCCTTGGTGGAAAAACGTTTTGAAGCTATGAGATTAAAAAGTGAATACCTTGCTGGAGAGAATGTCAGTAAAGAGCTTTTTAGGTCATTATATATTTCAACAGAGAAAGAATTTGAATCATTACCTTTGTCACAAATATCTACAGATAGTTGGTCATTATTAAATGAATTGGATATTCGAGATTGGTATCAAAAAAAACAAGATAATTGGAAATATCTTTCAGATATAGAAAACGAAGATGTGAAAATTATTACGCCTGAAAATCAAAAGTGCAATATGTTTTCTTTGATATTGATGTTTGCAAATAATAAAGAAAGAGAACGTGTGCGTGAGATTTTAATAAATAGACTTAATATTTATCCTGCTATTTTATGGAATGTGCCAAATTTTCAATACCCATCTTCGATTGATTTTAGTGAAACGATGTTATCTATTCATTGTGATGCTCGGTATTATAATGATTTGGAAGATCTAAGACAAAGGATTATCACTGCTATTTATTTAGCTAGAGAAAAATGATAGAAGCAATCGAAATATCTGAAGAGAATAAGTGGAATGAGATTGTGACTTCGTTCATGAATTATGATGTCTATTATTTGAGGACATACGTTTATCCTTTTCACATAATTGGAGACGGAGTACCAATACTGCTTTTTTATCACTCTGTCAATTTAAGAGGGATGTGTTTGTTGATGAAAAGAGAAATATGGTTTAAGGACATTGAATTACCCTCAGATTTAGGACAATACTATGATTTGATTACTCCATATGGCTATGGCGGATTTTTGTTTGAAGGTTTAACCGATGATGCATCTCTTAAAGAGTTCTATGATGAGTATAATGCGTGGCTGAGCGATAATAAAATAGTCTCAGTTTTTTACCGATTTCATCCGCAGTTGAAAACAGCTCAATTTGCAAGTCACTATTGCAATTTGATTCAATTAGGACATACAATAGAAATGGATTTGTCTTCGCCTGAAATAATATGGTCGAATATCTCAAGTAAAAATAGAAACATGATTCGTAAGGCTCAAAAAAATGGCATTACAATTGAACATGGGAAATCATGGGAGTTATTCAAATCATTTATTTGCATATATAATGAGACTATGGAAAAAGATCATGCAGAAGATTATTATTTTTTCCCTGAATCATTTTATAAGTGTATTTATGATTCGATGAAGGGTAATTGCGAATTGTTTTATGCAATATATAATGGAAAGATTATTTCTACAGCTATCATGTTGTATGCAAACAAACGAATGCATTATCATCTTTCTGGCTCTGTTCTTGAATATAGAAACCTAGCTCCAAGCAATTTGATGCTGTATGATGCTGCTAAATGGGGATATGAAAATGGGCTTAAAACTTTTCATCTTGGCGGTGGCGTTGGCTCATTAGAAGATAATCTTTTTAATTTTAAGAAGGAATTCAACAGAAAATCTGATGTAAGTTTTTATATTGGTAAACAAATTTGCAATTTGGAGATTTACGATCAACTTGTAGAATTTCGTAGATCAAATGATACCAAATTTGATGTAAATTCGCATTTCTTTCCATTGTATAGAGCTTTGTAAAGATTGGTTTACAGAAAGAGAAGAAAATTGAAGAAACAAAGAAAAGATATGAAGAATTTGATAATAGTGTGTGCAGGAGGTTTCGGCAAAGAAGCGCTTGATTTGGCACAGCAAATCAATGAGGTTAATACTGAATGGGAAATAAAGGGCTTTATTGATGATGGAATAAAAGTTGGCACCGAAATATTCCGGGGTTATAAAGTGATTGGAGGAATAAAGGATTGGAACGTAAAAGATGACGAGTACTTTGTATTGGGGGTTGCAAAACCTCAAACCAAAGAGATATTATATAACATTCTTAAAGAAAAAGGAGCGCATTTTGCGACTTTGATAAATCCGTCAGTAAGGATACCAGAGGAAACAGTAATTGGTGAAGGTTGTGTAATTGTATTGGGATGGATTGGAATGAATGTAAAATTAGGTAAGTGTGTTAATGTAGCTGGATCAATGATTGGTGACTCTGACATTGAAGATTTTTCAACTACTACTGGCTTTGCGAATGTTGCTGCAGCACATATCGGTAAACGCGTGTTTATCGGCAGTCATGCAGTTATATTGTATGGAAGAAAAGTGGGAGATGATGCTGTTATAGGAGCAGGTTCGATAGTTATATCAAATGTAAAACCTAAAATAACAGTATTTGGGAATCCGGCAATTGAATTATAAATATTATATATAAGAATTAGTTATGGACCTACAAGAATTTGTCAAGGACTTTGCGAATCAGTTTGATGATACTGATGCATCAGAAATCAAAGGGGACACTGTATTTCAAGATTTGGATGAGTGGAGTTCTCTTACGACGTTAGCTGTCATAGCAATGGCTAAAACACAATATGGTAAGACGGTTTCAGGTAAAGAAATCCGTTCTTGTGAAACGGTTGAGGATTTGTTTAATTTGGTTGTCTCAAAATAATGGATTCGGCACAAAACAATCTCTTCTGTTTAAGTGGTAAGTCGATTCTTGTTACTGGTGCTTCTTCTGGAATAGGTAAAGCTATTGCGGTTCTATGTTCAAAAATGGGCGCCGTTGTTTATGTAACAGCCCGCAATGAAGAGAGATTAAAAGAGACGATGTCTTTGCTGGAAGGTGCTGGACATAAGATGTTTCTTGCCGATCTGACCAAAGCAGAAGATAGAGAAAAACTTGTTAATGAACTGCCTCTTCTCGACGGAATTGTGCAGAATGCAGGTGTTGGAAGTAGAGTTTTGTGCAAGAACATTAATGAATCTGATTTGGATTTTGTTTTTAATCCGAACTTGAAAGCTCCAATTCTGCTTCAAACATTGCTTCTTCAGCAGAAAAAAGTTAGCAAGGGAGCTTCCATTGTTTTCACAGCTTCTCGTGCGGCTAATTCACCGAGTGTAGGAAATGCTGTTTATAGTGCTTCAAAAGGTGCTTTGATTTCTTATGCAAAATGTCTTGGTTTGGAACTTGCTCCAAGAAAAATCCGTGTGAATTGTATTTGTCCTGGAATGGTTCAAACAGGTATAATTGAAAAAAGCGGATTAGATGATGATGTAATGTTAGAATTACAAAAGAAATATCCTCTTCAAAGATGTGGAACTTCTGAAGATATAGCAAATCTTGCAGTGTATCTGCTTTCAGATGCTAGTTCTTGGATGACTGGAAGTTGTATTGATATTACTGGAGGCGGTGAAGGAATTTTAATTTGATAAACAAGAATGAATGCATATATAAAAGCAATATCCTATTATTTGCCTGAAAAGGTAGAGACCAATGAAGAATTGGTAAAGGATTTCCCAGAATGGGATGCAGCAAAGGTGGCCAATAAAGTAGGCGTGGAGCAGCGTCATTTGGCAGCAGAAAACGAAACTGCTGGCGATATGGCGGAAAAGGCAGCCTTGAAGCTGTTTACCGAATACAACATTCCTCCGACTGATATAGATTTTCTCCTGCTTTGCACGCAAAGTCCAGATTATTATTTGCCTTCGACTGCTTGTGTTCTGCAGGAAAGGTTAGGAATTTCAACATCTGCAGGTGCTTTTGATTACAATCTCGGCTGTTCTGGTTGTGTTTATGGACTTGCTATAGCTAAAGGCTTCATCGCAGCTGGCATTGCAAAGAACATCCTTTTGCTTACGGCGGAAACATACAACAAGTATATTCATCCGAAGGATAAGGGAAATCGTTCGATTTTCGGTGATGGTGCAGCGGCTTGTCTTGTTTCTACCGATGGATTTGCCGAAATCGGCAATTTTAGTTTGGGAACTGACGGAAGAGGTGCTGAAAACCTGATTGTCAAATCAGGATGTTCTAGAAATAGGGAAAAACAAAATGATTTGAATATTGATGAGGAAGGTCATATTCAATCCTCCGACTATTTATATATGAATGGCAGTGAGATTTTCAATTTCACGCTTGATGCAGTTCCTGCAATGATGAAAGATGTTTTGCTGAAGAACGAGCTGGTGTTAGATGATGTGGATTATTTTATCTTTCATCAAGCAAATAAATTCATGCTTCAAACAATCCGCAAGGTCTGTCTGATTCCGAAAGATAAGTTTTATATAAATCTTGAGAAAACAGGCAATACTGTTTCATCGACGGTTTTGATAGGATTAAAAGAGTCTATTGAGCAACAAATTATACACAAAGGAATGAAGGTGATGATTACAGGATTTGGGGTTGGCTATTCTTGGGGAGGAACGATGCTGAGATTTTATTAACAACATAACTTTATAATACATATTATGGAAACAACTGATTTTTTGGAACAACTGGCTGAGGTTCTGAATGTCTATTCTGTGAATCAGAGTGATGAATTGGATACATTCGAACATTGGAATTCTGAGGCAATCTCGTCTATAATCAATCTGGTTTTTGAAACATACGGCAAAAGTTTGTCTGTTGAAGAGGTTAGAAAAGCTAAGACGGTTGAAGGTCTGTTGAATTTGATTCAAAGCAAGTAATATATATTCTGATTTTGTTAAATTTTAATTGATAAATGTCCAAACGAATTTATCTCTGTCTCGCTCACATGAGCGGGAATGAAACATACACAACTTCTAAATGATCAAACTACTCGAAATAGCGACACAGCGTTTTGTTGAAAATAACTGTAAGCAGTTGCCATTTTCAGACAATGAAGAATCCAATATATTTCTGAATGATCTGGTTCATTATCCTCATGCTTATGTGTTGGCTTGTTTACTGGAAAGACAGATAAAATCAGAGAAGGCTTGGGAGATTCCGTATCGTATTTGTGGTTTGTTAGGAACTTGTGAGATGAAGGAGTTGGCTTAGATTCCTGAAAATGTTTACATCCATATCTTTGAAAAATATAAGTTGCATCGTTTCAATACCAATATGGCGAAGATCTTCCATGGAGCTTTGGTTCGAATTAAAGATTGTTATGAAGGTGATGATTAAGGATTTGGTGTCGGCTATTCTTGGGGAGGAACGGTGTCGAGGTTTTAAAAGAATTGTATTCCTAATTTGTGAATAGAATATTAATTTAAAAATTAGAAATATGGAAGAGAAGTAAATGCAGGAAGTGTTTAAAGATTCAGGTATTCCTACATATACTTATGTGGAGACTGATATTTCTAAAAAATAATAGTTTCTTTACGATCGAAAGGGCGGAGTTTAATTCTAGAAGGACCATCAGGTATCGGAAAAACGACAAATGTTATTAAAGCTATAGAATCTGAAAGATTGGAATGCAAAAGATTATCTTCAAAAAACTGAAGATATGAATTTTATGCGTAATTTAATAAGAAAGCCACTAGACAATGGTATTATTATCGATGATTTTCATTGGCTTGATGATGATATAAATAAAGAACTTTGTGATTTGTTAAAAATCTTTGCTTACGAAGTAGTTACAACTACTAAATCAGTAGGAATAAATAAGTCTAGTATAGTTTAATTTTAATGTCTCCTGGTAATAATAATAGACTTACGCTCCTGAAGCCGTAGAGATATAAGATTCAATCAAAAAAGTTAATATTAAAATCATCAGCAATGATAAGTTGGTGATGATCTATATCGCTAATTTTATTGGGTGCTTACGTTAAAACTTTATAATATGAAATTCGGAATTCTTCATTTATCAGACATGCACATCAATGCAGGCAATGCAGGCAATGCAGCATGGATCTTGGACAGGGCAAAGGATGTAGCAAAAGCAGTGAAACTTCCTTTTGCAGAATGCGAAAAGATATATATAGTTGTTTCCGGTGATATTGCCAATATTGCTGCTCCTTCTGAGTATAAAACGGCACTAGATTTCTTCCGTGAACTCCTAAGGGGACTTGCTTGCAATTTTAGAGGTATGGTTACAATAGAAAACAAAATTCTGTGTGTTCCTGGAAATCATGACCTCGACTTATCATCCAATAAGAAGATCCGTTCTGTGGCCATTGACAGCGTGGCAGATTCATACCCGTCAATCGATGACAGTATTTTTGAGACGATTGTTGCCCCTCAGAAAAACTTTGAGGAGTATATGAATAAACAAAATAGTGGTTGCTCATTTACCTTGGCCCTTGTTAATGAATTCGATGATGACGTGAATGGATTCAAAATCAGATTTAATTTGTATAACACGGCATGGATGTCACTTAAGAAAGAAGTGCAGGGCAGCATTTTTATGCCAATAGCTGTGCAGGCTCAGCATCCAGAGAATGTTGACATGGTGATTTCGGTAATGCATCATTACTACGACTGGATGTCTGCTTCCAAGAGCAACAAATCAAACTTTAAGCATAGGATTGAGAACTCTTCAAACATATTGCTATACGGACACGAACATGAGATAAATTCCATCAGCAGCATCAATCATTTGACTTATAGCTTTGTAAGTGAGTTTGAGGCTTCTGCATTCTTCGAACATGATGCCGTTACGGGTAAAGAGATGTCTGGATTCCAAACATTGGTAACAGATACGGAGAGCTCATCATGTACACAGACTGTGTTTGATTATGACTTAGCAAATAAGGTTTATAAAGCAGAAGATCCAAGAACAAATGAGATAAGCAATGAGAATAAGAACGATGTTTTCAGAATTAGTGCTGAATTTATTCAACATTTGGACGAAATGCCTACTCCTATATACAACCATGAAAACGAGAAACTGAAGTTGTCCGAGATATTCATCTATCCAGATTTGGAGACCATGAACGAGTCGATGAACAAAACAGATATTGACGGAAAATACAAGAGTTCTGAAGAATTGTTTGACGACAAGGAACACAAACTGTTTATTCTTGAAGGTGGCAATCAGTGTGGAAAAACCAGTCTGTGCAACATGTTCTACATGTGGTTATCGAGTGTGCACCTATATCCTTTAATGCTTAGCGGTAAGGATATAAACAATGCAAACATTAAGCGTATTCTTCGCAATGCATATGATAAGCAGTATATGCCGGAGTTTGCGCCGTACGATAAGTACGAGCAGTATGAAGATGGTGAAAAAGTTTTGCTGATTGATAATTTCGATAAATGCCAATTAAAGAAAGATGTCAAGGAAACAATCGTTAAAGAACTTCTTCTGCTGTTTGACAAAGTGATTATCACTGTGAAAGAGGACAAGTTTGTGGTGGATTCCTTGAACTATTTCAGTAAAGATGCAACGAGATTGTTCCAAATAAAGTCTTTTGGTTATGAAAAAAGGGCAAAGCTTGTTGAGAAGTTCTACGAGAAGTACAGCGCAGGTCAGTGCATATCGGAACAAGAAATGCTAGACAAAACAAATGAGGCATTGCGTATGGTTCAACAGTTTCTTGGTAAGGAATACATACCTCCTTATCCTATATATATTCTTTCTCTGCTTTTGTCGAGCATCAAGATGCTGGGGCTGAACTATGCTCAAACGGCATACGGACATTGTTATGATGCTATTATCACATGTGCATTACTCACTCAGGTTGTGGATGACGATGTTTCACAATATCGCAATTTCCTAAAACATTTTGCTTATTACAAGTTTATAAATAAGAAAGAAAGCCTTTCGGAAGACGAGTTAAAAGAATTCTATGATAATTACAGTGTGAAGTATGCCATAGTGTCATTTAATATCTGCAAAAATGTTCTCCTCAATTCAGGATTGCTGATTTGCGAGGATGATTACTATTACAAATTCGGATACAAGTATGTGTATTACTTCACTGTAGCTGAGCATATATCTGGCATTGTAAATCAAGAGGAGGGGAAAGAAATTATCCGGACGCTTTGTAACAAAATTGATTCAGAGGAGAATGCGAACATACTGATATTTCTTACGTATCACATTGATGATGTCGCTTTTATCGACGAGAATATATTTACGCTGATGTTGTCGATTGAGGATGTGGAGCCAATAACTCTTAGAAAAAATGACGTATTTTACATTTCCATAGAAAAGCTCTGCAAAGAGCTGAAGACGGAAGCCGTGGATGTTTATAGAAAATCGGATCCGAAGGCTGCGCGAGAGAAAACGCTAAAGCAACAGGATGCGATTGAAAGAGAGAAAGAAAGTTTGACAAAGGATGAAGAGGGGCAGTCGGAGCAGATAAGGAAGATTGACAAGGCTCTGAAAGCAATTGATGTTGTCGGACAGATTATCAAAAACAGACGTAACTCTCTTGAAAAGGATAAACTAAGAGAAATGATGAAGGAATTGTATTTTTCAGCTTTCAGAACTGTGAATTATCTGGGAAAAGTACTGTCTGAGGATAAAAAACAACTGCTTAACGATATTCTGGAGGACAAAAAGATAAGTGGTGACACTTTGAAGATAAGGAGTCATATTGATTTTTTCTTCCAAATGACAACGTTTCGCTTCTGCTTATTTATCTTTACAAAGATAATAAACTCGGTAGGAGTGAAAGACCTTAGATGGCTTTACAACGCTGTTTCAAAGCAAATAAATACACCGGCAGCAGAGATAGTGACCTTTTCAATCGAATCTGTATACTCTAAACTATCTGTGGAAGAGTTGAGGGAACTTGTGGAGAAATATAAAGATAATTCAGCAGTAATGACTATAATCTGTGCCAGAGTGAGGTCGTATCTTTACAATAACTACGTGGAATACAAAGACCGTGAGCGTATAGCGAAGGTATTGAGGCTAGATTCTTCAAATAATAGAATAACTCATAATATTCCAAGTTCAAAAGGAAATAATAAATAGATTCTGAATATTAGAATCTAAAAGGTATTTATTTAATAACATATTAGTAAGTAATATGATTTCTAAGATTTCTTATTATGATAAGAGTGAAGAATATATGCGAATCTTGATTTAGACTAACTAGAATAATTAATTTTTCGAGTTCTATCTGATCCAGCAAAATACAATATAGAAAATGGTGAGATTATTAAAGATCCAAATTGGATAAGTCCAGGTGTTAGGAATGGTATAAATTATAGCCTTCCCAATTATACAAATAATATGCTTATTGAGTTATTAAATGAATCAATTAATTAATCGAAGGAGTAAACTAAGCTTTATACTATTTAGAGGGAAATAGATTTTTGTTGAAAATGTTGCTTCTTCAGGCTTGATAACAAGTGTATATCCTATCAATACAATTAAGGATAAATTGACTAAGAACAGCAAGGACTTTATTCCTTTTCTTCTTTATTCTTAACTATAAATTATAACGATTTATTTATATATCTATATTTATAATGGCAAACAGAATTTATCTCTGTCTCGCTCACATGAGCGGGAATGAAATGAAATATATTCAGGAAGCGTTCGACACGAATTGGGTTGTGCCGCTCGGTCCGAATGTGAATGGCTTCGAGGCTGACCTTGAGGCGTTCGTGGGTGAAAACAAGAAGGTTGTCGCACTGTCGTCAGGAACAGCGGCTGTGCATCTGTCGCTGCTGGCTTGCGGCGTCGGCCCAGGCGATGAAGTGATTGTGCAAAGCTTTACTTTCTGCGCTTCTTCGCATCCTGTGACTTATCTTGGTGCAACGCCTGTGTTTGTGGATTCGGAAGAGGATTCGTGGAACATGGATCCTGCATTGCTTGAAAAAGCAATCAACGACCGCATAACAAAGACGGGCAAGAAACCAAAAGCGATTGTTCCTGTCTATCTATATGGAATGCCTGCGCGGATTGACGAAATCATAGCCATCGGAAAGAAATATGATATTCCTGTCATTGAAGATGCTGCTGAAGGATTAGGCAGTAGATTTGACGGAAAAGTGTGCGGAACTTCAGGCAAGTTCGGCGTCTTGTCGTTCAACGGCAATAAGATGATAACAACCAGTGGCGGCGGCGCATTGATTTGTCCTGACGAAGCGTCAAAACAGGAAATCATGTATTATGCAACACAAGCTCGCGAAGCTTATCCTTATTATCAGCACGAACATATCGGCTACAACTACCGCATGAGCAATATCTGCGCTGGAATAGGCCGTGGACAAATGACTGTTATCAACGAACATATTGCGCATCATAAGCATACGGCAGCTTTATATAAGGAATTGTTGGCTGGAACGGAAGGCATCACACTGCATGAAAATCCTTCGGAACGCTACGACAGCAACTATTGGTTGAATACTGTTGTGCTTAATTCTGAATTGCATATCGAAGGCGAAGAACATGCATACGAAGTGGCTATTCATGGTGCTGTCGGCGGCGCTGCAGGTGTGACGCATGAGGCTTCGTCGCTGCATACAGATTGCGAACCTAACCGAAATGTTGAGGCGATGCGTCTGGCTCTCGACAAAGCAGGCGTCGAGTCGCGTCCGCTCTGGAAACCGATGCATCTGCAACCTGTCTATCGGAACAACCCGCGATATGAGAACGGCACGAGTGAATCGCTGTTCAAGACTTCTCTCTGTCTGCCATCAGGTCCTTGCGTGACCGACGACGACATTCGCATGATTGTCGCTGCAATGCTGAAGTGCAGGAGATGAAGCCAAATGATTTTTTCAAATTTATGTACATTATTTTTGTATAAGCAAAAAAATAACTATCTTTCGGACTTGAAAATCACATCCAGAATAAGGTAAATATGAGATTGTTTAAGAGTTTGATATTGTTTCTTGCGGTTAGCCTCGGTTTCAGTGGCGTGCTGCAAGCTCAGACTGCTGAACCGAAGCGGCCTTTGGATATTTTTATGGGTGTGGATTTCAATTACAGGGATATATTTTTGACCAATAATCGGGTTTATGATTTATTGATATACTTGACTCCAGGCGCAAAATGGAATCTCGGCAACGGTTGGATGGCTGCTGGACAAGTGCTGATTCCTGTCGTTAATAACTACGGCGATTATTACAAGAAAATCCGTCCGAATATGGCGGTGATTTCGAAAGAGCTTTATACTGGTCAAAAGTTGTTTACCAAAGTGAGCGGCGGCTTGTTCGGTCGCGAGCGCTATGGCTTGGATGTGAAGAGCATGTTTCTTGTTAATGACTGGTTCGCTTTTGAAGCTCAGGTCGGTCTGACGGGTTTCTGCTCGATGGCTGTCGATTGGGATGCGAGTTATCCGAAAAGGGTAACCTATCTGGTTGGCGGCGATATTTATCTGAAACAATGGAATACGCAGTTCCGCGGACGTGTCGGACGTTTCCAGTTTGCCGATTATGGTGCGATTGGTGAATGCATGCGTCATTTCAAACATTGCTCTGTCGGTCTCTATGCGCAATATAGCAAAGACGCCATCCAGGAATGGAATGGCGGATTCAAGGTGGTGATGATGATTCCGCCTTACACACGGAAACACAAGAAGGTGAACTTCCGCCCGGCTTCGAACTTTAGGTTTACCTATAACATGGAAGCCGATATGTATTCGAACAAGATGTACACGACCGACCCTGAAGAGAACGAACGCGAAGGCTGGTTCGACCGTGACAAGATGAAATGGGGAAGCAACACAATGGCTCCGGACTTTAAAACGAAAGAATGATGAAAAAGCTGATACTGTTTTTCGTTTTGGCGTTCTTGATGACGCTTAGAGTCGGAGCTCAACAATATACTTCGATGTCGGGACTGATTCATGTGCCGTCGGCTGAAATGGATGCTGAAGGAGATGCTCGAATAGGTGTCCATTATCTGAATCAGCACATGGTTCCTGATGTGTTTAGTTATGAAGGCGAGAAATACAATACTTTCGACCATTATGTGAGTATCACTCCTTTCTGGTGGATTGAAATCGGATATACATGTACATTGCTGAAAATTGATAAGTACAAAATTAATAAGCTCACGAATAAGGACCGTTATTTCTCGTTTAAGCTGAATCCGCTCAGAGAAGGGAAATGGTGGCCTGCAGTGGCTGTGGGATGCAATGACATAGCAGACTCGCGTTCGGTCAAGGATGAAACTGCAGATGGTGAATTGTATTTTGCCAATTATTATCTGGCGGCTACAAAGCATGTGGATTTAAGTGGAAATGAAATAGGTGTGCATCTGTCGTATCGTCATTATACAAAGGCGTATAACGACAAATGGAATGGTGTGGTTGGCGGAGTGACGTTCCGTCCGGAGTTTGCTAAGAATTGTCGCGTCATTGCCGAATATACGGGAAGCGACATCAATGTAGGAATCGACTGTCTGCTGCTGAAGCATTTGCTGATGCAGGCTTCGCTCCAGTCGGGTAAGTATTTTTCAGGAGGTATTTGTTATACAGTTAATTTGTTCTGATTTTAAAGGTTGAGAGAGATGAAAAAGATTGTTGAATGGGTTTTGATGCTCTTTAGTGCGATTCTGCTTCTAGGTACGACCGGTTGCATTAAGGAAGATATAGATTATAGTGACGCAACGCCTCCCGCAGTGGAAATTGTAAACAGCGTCACAGGAGCAGTGCTGGATGTGAATGGCAATCCCATCAGTAATGCCACCGTCAATCTGGCGGGAACTGACGAGACTGTGTCGACGACAACTGACGCACAAGGTCTTTTTAAGTTCGACAATGTGAAAAAAGGCTCGTACGTGATTTCGGCAACCGCTACCGGCAAACAGGTGCAAAAATCGTCGTTTACGATTGGCACAAGTACAAGAGCTCAGGTTTGCGTCGAAGTTTTAGTGCTGTCTAATGAAAAAACTGTCGAAGTAGAGGTAAAACAGAATGAGGATGCGAATCAGTCTGTCACAACAGAAACTACGAAAGGCAATGAGGATGCTCAAATCACACAGAACTTCGTCGTGCCTGCTGTGACACCGACTCCAACGCCGACTCCCGTGATTCCGGTGGTTAAGTTCACACCGATTTACTCGATTGAAAGCGTCGGACCGACTGTCGACGGCTATGAATTCCTGACAGGAACGACTATTTCCTGCGCGCAATTAACCAAACCGGAATCGGATATTAAAATGTTTTATCCTTTTGGCGCAATCGCTGCAAAGTATGATGTTGTCGTCAAACGGCTTGTGAATGGTGCATGGCAGAATATGGATTATACCATCAGTGGCGATAATATTCTTGTAATGGCTCCGGCTTTTACAACGTATGTTGTGCTGATTAAGGCTTCCATTTCAAAGTCAACGACTACAGAGGATATCGCCTTTGAGCAGGACGATTGGAACAATATCGAAAGAAGTACCGAAATGACGGTTCCTTTCGTCGCTTACACATATAAACAGGGAACAAAGCTGACTGCAGATGCTACGAAGCTTGGTTCTTATCTGAAAGAAATCCTGGCTCGCAAGTATGGCGTTGGTACGATTTCATCTATTGTCGGCAATTATGTCCTCAATGTGACCTTGCCGATTGGCACGAGACTGATTGTCAATGGTACGCAGCTGGTGAATAACATCACGATTACCACAGTGGCCACGAAAGCGGAATCGACCAGTGCATCCGTCGTGCAATATGCCGACGTCAGTATCTATGCGGTTTCTGTCAATTGCCAGCATACAGGAGGCAGCAATTAATTTATCTCAGATAAATTAATTGCCGTAGGGGCGAATAATCATTCGCCCAAAATGGTGAAATCCATTTTATAATTTGTATCTTAGCGGCGTGAAATAGGAGAAAATAAAAAATAGGATTTTTTTCGTACGCGCGGATTGCGCGGAGATTATATATGACGGCTTGCCTTGCGGCAGGCCGTTTTTTTGCATATAGGCAATAGGCATTTATCAAGAACATTTAATACGAAATCCGTAAAAATGGTAAATCTTGAGGTAGAATGAGTAGCGATGAATCGTGAAGAAGGCAGTATCTTTGTAACTTGAAAATAAATGGACTTTAAATGGAGAGACTTTGGAATAGGAATTATATCAAGGTGATGTTGGCAAATTTCATGTTGTTTTTCGCCTTCTATATATTGACTCCATTGTTGCCATTGTATCTCAGTGAGCGTTTCGGCACGTCGAAGGATATGATTGGCATCGTGCTGTCGGGATATACCATTGCAGCACTGATTATCCGACCTTTCAGCGGATATGTTGTCGACAGTTTCTCGCGCAAGAAAGTGCTGATGATTTGCATGTCTGTCTTTTTTATTTTCTTCTTCGGATATATTGCGGCGGGAACTCTGCTGATGTTCGCGATAGTGCGTACGCTGCATGGCGCTCCTTTCGGTGCTGTGACTGTGTCAAACAGCACAGTTGCCATTGATGTGCTGCCGGCAAGCAGGCGCAATGAAGGCATCGGATATTACGGATTGAGCAATAACCTCGCCATGGCGATTGCTCCTTCCATCGGTATCTATATCTATAAGTTCACCAACGACTTCATGCTTCTGTTCTGGATTGCACTGATTGTGGCAGGACTTGGTGTGCTGGCGGATTCGACTGTCCATCTTCCTGCAAAAGAGATTGTCAAGAATAAGAGCAAGCTGTCGATTGACCGTTTCTTTCTCACCAAGGCTTGGATGCTTGCCATCAATATCGCCTTCTTCGGTCTGTGCTGGGGCGTTCTGAGCAATTTCCTCGCTCTCTATAGCAAGGAAGAACTTGGAATAACCGGCGGAACAGGCACCTATTTTATGCTTCTGGCGATTGGACTTTTCTCTTCGAGACTGCAGGGAACAAAGGCGCTGAGAGCAGGCAAACTTACTCAGAATGCTGCAGTCGGCATAATCATATCATTGGTCGGCTACACGCTATTCGCTGCAGTGCACAATGAATTCGGCTACTATCTTTCGGCCATATTGATTGGTTTGGGTAATGGACACATGTATCCTGCTTTCCTTAATATGTTTATCGGCATAGCCAATCACAACGAGCGCGGCACTGCCAACTCTTCCGTGCTCACATCTTGGGATGGCGGATTAGGGTTAGGAATTCTCCTCGGCGGCATAATCTCCGAGTATTTCGGTTTCGTTGCTACATTCTGGACTGTCGTAGGATTCAATCTCGCTGGCGTAGTGATGTTCTTCACAATGACTTGGCAGTTCTTCTTTCGGCGCAGACGTCCTGAGAGTGCTTGATAATTCGATTAATATCCAATAATTTAAAATATTCCTTATGAAAGATCAGATTAACAGAAGAAACTTCCTGAGAAGATTAGCGGCTGCAGGTGTGTTGCTGCCAACTGCAGCATTGCCTGTCATTGCTGACGATAAGTCGTCCGCCATTTCTGAACAAGGTTCCTTCGAACGTTCGGCAGAAGATAATCCGTCAGTCTTCTCTAAACGAGGTTCCTTTGAACGTTTATCGGTGGGATATGCCACTATCCGCATCGGCTTGGAGAAACCGTTCTCCATCATGCATATTTCCGACACTCATCTTACGGATGCCTATTCTACTGAGAATGAGAAGAAGCAAACGTTGAAGACTGCCAGAACGGCGACCTTCGGCGGTCGTCAGGAGGAAGCTCTCCGCGATTCTCTCGCATGGGCAAAAAAACACGTTGACTACATCGTGCATACAGGCGATTTGATAGACTGGCAAAGTGAGGCTAATTTTGATTTGGTGAAGAAATACTTCGGAACGGATATATTCGGCACTATGGGCAATCATGAGTTTTCTCCTGATATGTGGTTGAGCGAGCCGAAGCAGGATTATACGGAAGTTTCCAAGGCGCAGAGTCACGATGTCCTTTCTAAAGTCTTTCCTTTTGACATCAGTTTTCATTCACAAGTAGTCAACGGCGTCAACTTTATAGGTCTTGACGATGTGTATGGAACTGTCACCAGGCAGCAGACCGAACTCTTCAAAAAGGAAATAAAGCGAGGCTTGCCTGTCATACTGTGCATGCACGTTCCATTTTATACCGACGATATCTGGCGGGCAAGCCAACGCTTCTGGGGAAATGGCAAGCAGCAGATACTTGGTGCGAAGTTCAAGCCTACAGGCGATTATCTCAAACAACAGACTGATTCCACTACAAGGGAGTTTATTGGCTACCTGAAGAAGGAACCTTTGCTGAAAGGCATTCTGACAGGTCACGAACATATTACTGTTCAAGAAAAATTCTCAAAAACTGCGGTTCAGTATGTAGTCGGCGGCAATTTCTTCTTTTGTGCTCAGGAAATCATGTTTGTCTAATAGCAGATTATAAATAGCAAGCGTAAGTACAACCGATTAAATCGTTGTAGGGGTCGACCTATGTGTCGACCCGTTTGTGTATCGAATAATCAATGCCATTCGTTCCAATAATTTTATCCGAATATTGAAAACCGTTCGTTCCGTAGGGACAAATGATTATTTGTCCGTACCAATTACAATGAAATCAATTTTCGTCTGAAATCAATGCCATTCCAATAGACATGCTTGTTAGCGTCGGAAAGAAAAGAGCGGTCAATCAAATCTTTGATTGATGGAATTGCGGCAGTGAAGCCGTTCAGTTCTCTTTCGACAAGTCTTTCCGGCAGGCCGATTCTTCGCCCGAACTCTTCAAAATCCTTGCGTTTGATAGTGCGGATGTCGGACAACTGCATACCTTCTTTAAATAGACCTTTTTCCAATGCAAATAATCCGGGTGTTTGAATGTGCAGAGAGGTATTTATCAAATCGTACGCTGGTGTTAGTCTATATTCTCCGTTTCTGCTGATTAAAGAGAAATTCTTCAGATGAGCGTCGTCATTCATGTAGATGAAATTGAAAACAACGACCTCGAAGAACCGAAGAATATCTACAGCCGATGCCTTGACATATTCTCGGATGATGTCAGCGCAATCTTCATAGCTCCCGTTTGAATACTTGTAGTCGCTGCCGCCGTTGGCTTTGGTAAGTCCCATTAGTGAAGCAAAGTCTTCTTGAGAGAACTTTCCTCCCTCGGGATTAATGTCAAAGCGGCGGGTAATGTATGCACATTCATCATCTTCAAAGAAACACAAGGCATTGGCTGCCGTTTCAATATGATAAACTTGTTCGGCAATCTGCATGGTTAGATTCTCATTGGCAGGACAGTCTTCTTTTGAGTAAAGGAGCGGAGATGTGGGATGCGGCTTGAGCATAAATGTGCTTCTTTCTCCCTCTTGAGAGAAACGAAAATGTCCGTTTTCTATCACAGCGCCCAATTTAGTCTGAACTCCAGACAATGAAATCCTTCCTGCATTTTTAAAAGCCTCTTTCGACTCAGGTTTGTTGGAAAGAGGACTATCAGCTGGAAAGATGTGCGATACATGTTTGCCGTCAAATAACTTTTTGAGAGCGGCAGGTGAATAGGTGTCGAATCCTTCCAATAAAGTTGATGGGCAAACATTGATTGTTCTCATTGTATTAAACCGGTTTTACATTAACAGACCCGATGGTGTCATATTGGGCTGTTTCCAGCAATATTCCAAATTCATCATCTTTATTGATATGCAGGATTTGTGATTGAATCTCACGGTTTTCGCCTTCCGACAGCATATTGAAAAAGAAAGGGAAAAGCACATGGCTTCTGTATTCCTCTTGTCGCAGAGGCATTGTCAGACTAACCGGCTCATGCGATTTATCGGTGAGATAATCCAAATGGTAACTGAAAATATATTCGCCGCTATCTGTTTCTGTCAGCGTCCCGGCCTTGATGTCATGAATATATACTTCACATTTTCTCATATCTTCAATCCTTTAATTTGATATTGACCTGCAAGCCAAGTGAATTCAGTACTGAGAGCAATGTCTCCAGTTTCGGATTTCCTTTGCCGCGTTCTATCGCGACCAGAGTGTTGATTCCTACTCCAGCAAGTTCTGAGAGTGTCTGTTGGTTTACTTTTAAACTCTGCCGACGCTCTTTGATAGTAGTTCCAATTTCTTTAGTATTCACAATCTGTTGTGATTTTTGATGCAAATGTAATCCAAAAGATTGATAGAAACAAATAAAATCACAATTAATTGTGAAAACATAGTTCATAATCGTAGGGGCAAATGATTATTTGCCCGTACAATGTCGTCGATGACATATTTGACGGATTGAAATCGGTTTCGCCGCGCGTCGGAGGTTCGGGCAAATGAAATAATCAAATTATGCCTTATCGTTTCTCCCGATATTCTTTCGGTGTCATGCCTGTCACTCTTTTGCAATACCTTGTAAAATGGGAATTGCTGGAGAAGCGCATGCGGTCGGCAATATCGGTGAGCGTGATACTCTGGTCATTCAGAAGTCGTACTATTTCAAAGGCGGCATAATATTCAATCCATGTGGAGGCAGGCTGGTTGCTTACAATCTGACTGATTTGGGAGAGATATTTCGGAGTGATGCAGAGTTCGGATGCGTAGAAGGCCACATCACGATTGGTTAGGCTGTACTTCTGAGTAAGACTCAGAAAATGAATGAAAATACGTGCCGAATTGTCATCGGTCTGCATGTTTCGTATCGAGGTGGAATAAACGTCCCAGATATCGAAGAGGAAAATTTGGAGTACTCGACCGATAACATCATCATGGAATAGAGCATCTTCGTTGTCAAGACGTTGACGAAACTGAAGAAAATCGCCGCTCAGACATTCCAAAGCCTTATCATCCAATGGAAACACAGGATTCATCTTAATGAAGATGTAGCCCTTTACAGCCCAAATCATTTCAGGATTGTAGAGACCGAGGAAGTCGGATGACACTAATAGAAAATCAGCCTCGAAATCGTCCGAATAGCTCACATCTTCAATCATGTTGCTCATCTGCCAAATCACAAAGTCGCTGCGTCCGGCTGTGTGTATCTGCCGACGGTCAGAGAAAGTCATCGAGCCATTACGTACGATGATATGTATGTGATAGTCACCTATGTATTCGGATGGGCGGCTTGCATCTGTATTTGTGTTTAATAATCTGACTTGTTTCATATCTGTTGCAATAATTTCCTTTAGCAAAAATAATACAAATCTACTGAATAGCAATAGTTTTATTTCAAATATCACCTTTTGCCTTTCACATTTTACAGGTAACGGAAAAATGTGAAAGACGGGAAGTAAAATGTGTATCGAAGATAATTTGTCAGCGTAATAACTTTGTGCCGGAAAACAATAAAACTCGGATATATGAATATGAAACAGATGTTTTTGATGACTGCTCTCACGATTGGAGCAGCAGGCGGTGCAGATGCACAAAGTAATTCTACAGCAGCTGGAGTTCCGATGCTGACACTCAACAACGGAGTACAGATGCCTCAGTTCGGACTTGGCGTATATAGTCTGAAAGAAGGCGATGAAACCTACAATTCCGTACTCACGGCATTGAAGGATGGTTATCGTCACATTGATACGGCTCATGCCTATCAGAACGAACGAAGCGTCGGGCGGGCTGTCAAGGACAGTGGCATTCCTCGCGATTCAATATGGATTACGAGCAAGCTATGGCCGAATGAATACGGCGCAGAAGTGACACAAGAAGCACTTAGGAAGATGTGCAGGCGACTTGGCGTGGATTATATAGATATGGTTTATCTTCATCAGCCTGTGGGTGATTATCTTGGCGGCTGGCGTGAATTGGAAAAGGCTCAGAAGTCAGGTCTCGTCAGAGCTATCGGCATCTCTGATTTCGATGTGAACGACTCCATCTTCAATTCGCTTGTAGAGCACGTCGATGTTATTCCGCAAACCATTCAGATAGAGTGTCATCCGTATGCTCAACGCAAGCATTGGCAAGAGATGTGCAGGAAGCATAATATACAGATTGAGTGTTGGTTCCCGTTGGGCGGGCGAGATAGTCACGGCGAGATTTTACGTGATGCTGTAATCAACGATATAGCCAAGGCTCACGGCAAGACAGCAGCACAAGTCATCATTCGCTGGCACATTCAAATGGGCTTCTCCGTAATTCCCGGCACATCAGATTCTTCGTATATCAAAGAGAACATCTCTGTTTTCGACTTTCAACTGACCGACGGTGAGATGGCACGCATTGCAGCTCTTGATAAGGAAAAACGCTATTTCAATATGCCATACGAAGAGCAAAAGCGATTGTTTGGAGGTTTCAAACTTTGGGATTAAAAACAAGAATTTGAATACGAAAAAGCAGGGTAGGATGAGCAATATATTTGTGAAGCTCCGTTCAGGAGCGCCTGTGAATCAGTAAAGATGGTAATGAAACCAGGAATTTATATTATTGAACAGTAGAATAGTCATAGTAATTTTGCAACGAAATAAAAAGATAAAGATATGAAACCATATATTATTTGCCACATGATGGCATCGGTCGATGGTCGCATAGATTGCGCCATGACCTCGAAAATTAATGGAGTTGGCGAATATTACAAGACGCTGGATGCTCTTGATGCGCCGACAACGGTGAGCGGACGAATCACTGCCACGCTGGAAATGGCTGAGCAGGGATTTTACATACCGAAGGACAAAACAGCTATTGGCAAAACGGCATTCCATAAAGCTGCTGATGACGACGGATACACCGTTATTGCCGATAATAAAGGTCGGTTGAAGTTCAATGACTCAGAACTCGACGGACAGCCTCTGCTCCTTATTGTAAGCGAAAAGGCACCAAAGGAATACCTGTCTTATCTTGAGCATCTCGGCATTTCGTGGATTGCATGCGGCAAGGAGCGCACAGACTTGAAGCAGGCTGTGGAAATAATGAACACTGAGTTCGGAGTAGAGCGCATGGTCGTTGTTGGCGGTCCGCATATCAACGGAGCTTTTCTTTCATCCGGTATTCTCGATGAAGTAAGCGTGCTTTATGGCCCTGCCATTGACGGGCGTGAAGGAATGGCCGGCGTTTTCGACGGACTTCCCAAAGATGCAGAGCCAATACAACTGCGACTGAAAAGTGTAGAACAATATCCGGACGGTGCTGTTTGGATGAGATATCAAGTTAGAAATTAAAAACAAATACAGCGATGGTAAATTTTGATTATTGTTCTCCCACTCGCCTGATTTTCGGCAAGGGAGTAGTAGAAAAACTTTCTGAGGTGATGGCACCTCTCGGTAAAAGAATCCTTCTCACCTATGGTGGAGGAAGTATCAAGCGCAGCGGACTTTACGACAAGGTGAAGACTCTGCTAAAAGACTTTGAAATAACGGAGCTCGGCGGGATTGAACCCAACCCGAAATACGACCCGAGCGTACTGGATGGTGTCCGCCTTTGCAAGGAAAATCATATTGATGTGATTTTGGCTGTGGGCGGCGGAAGTGTGCTCGACTGTTCCAAGGCCATCGCGGCTGGTGCAAAATATGACGGCGACCCATGGGATTTGATTTCTTATCAGGTGAAAGCGCAGGCTGCTCTGCCTATCGTGGACATTATGACCATGGCAGCTACGGGTAGCGAATATGATGCGGGAGGAGTGATCAGCCGTACAGATACAAACGACAAGATTGGTTATATTGACGAGCATCTGTGGCCCGTTTGTTCTTTCATCGACCCGACCTACACGTTCACCGTGCCCAAGCGTCAGACAATAGCCGGCGTGGCTGATGCCATCAATCATATCATGGAGCAATACTTCGCTTCTCCCGCCAACGATTTGTCCGACGGTTTCTGTGAAGCAGGCTTTAAGACGCTGATGAAAAACGTACATCTGGTGCTCAAGAATCCAGAGGATTATGAGGTACGCGCCAATCTCTCTCTTGCCTGCACCTACGGCTGCAACGGCATCTATTCGCTCGGCATTGCCTCTTCAGGTTGGCCCATGCACGCCATCGAACATGCCCTTTCTGCATACTACGACATCACGCATGGTCTCGGACTGGCCATCATCACACCGCGCTGGATGAAACATATATTGAGTGAAAAGACTTTACCGCGTTTTGTGAAATTCGGTGTGAACGTGTTAGGCATCGACTCCACGCTGCCTGATATGGACATTGCCAACAAGAGCATCGACATGATGTATGAATTTTTCGAGGGCATCGGCATTCCAATGCATCTGAGCGAGGTGGGCATTCCTGATGGAAGCAGAATAGGCGAAATGGCGCATCATGTGGCTACCACTCAACCGTTGACCGATGCTTGGGCTCCGCTCACCGAGGCTGATATCGCCGCCATCATGCAGGATTCACTATAGATTATAGCAGAATTTCCTGATATGAAAAGTGATGACCACGGGCTTATCACTAAAGCAGAAGCTACATACTAGTATTTATAAGTATAAAGCAATGAACGTATTTGAAACTATACAAAACGGCGAACCTTACGATATTCGTCAAGAAGAATATCAAAAGGAAGTGCATGGTGAAATAGACCGAAGCGACCACATCTGTTGGCAGATTCGCATGACTGACCCCAAAGATAAGGGAAAACTTGTGGAATTAGAAAATGAATTGTTTGGTGGAACTCAAGGCACAGGAACATTCATCACGCCGCCTATGTTTATTGATTGCGGCTCAGAGGTACATTTGGGCAAAAACGTCTATATCAATCACAACCTCACGATGATGTCACTTGGAGGTATCACTATCGATGATGGCGTGATGATTGGTCCAGGCACCAGTCTTCTTACGGTGAATCATGAACCGAAAAACATCCGCGTAGTGATGACGAAACCTATCCATATCAAAAAGAATGCTTGGATTGGAGGGTTCGTAAGGATTCTGCCTGGTGTGACTATTGGTGAGAACGCTATTGTCGGTACCGGTTCTGTCGTTACAAAAGATGTGCCAGACAACACTGTTGTGGTGGGAGTTCCAGCAAAAGCAGTTAAAACGATTTAAGTATAAATTGATGGTTATGAAACAGGTAGTGATATTATTGGGTGCTGGTTCTATCGGACAAGCAATAGCCAGAAGGGTAAGTGCAGGCAAACATCTTGTGCTGGCCGACTATAAGCTGGAGAATGCGCAAATCGCCGCAAAGATATTGGAGAATGCGGGGTTCGAGTGTAGTACCGTTCAGACGGATTTGAGTTCACGTGCATCAATCAAGAATATGATTGCTTACGCACAGCAGTTCGGCGAGATTTTCAATCTTATCAATGCTGCTGGCGTTTCTCCCTCACAAGCACCAGTGAACATTATTCTTCAAACCGACCTCTACGGAACAGCAGTACTCATGGAAGAAGTGGGTAAGGTGATTGCCGAAGGTGGAAGTGGCATCATCATCACACCACTTGCCAATGATGAACTTCACGGACCACGCAAGGATGGTTATCTCAAAATGATTCAGGCTTCGCCGGCTGGTCGTGCAGGTACGCCAGATGAGGTCGGTGACCTTGCCGAATTCCTTATGTCGTCTCGCGGACGTTTCATCTCTGGTGCCGACTTCCTCATCGACGGAGGCACGACTGCCAGTTATTGGTATGGAGATTTGCAATATCTTAAAGCAACTCATTAATTAAGAATATATTATTGCCCTAACCAATATCATCCGTGTCAATGCGCGGGGCAAATGATTATTTGCCCGTACATCTACAGAATTATCCTAAAATGTTTGTTGTAATGAACATTATTATTTATCTTTGCATATTACAATAAACATTTACTATGAGTAGAAAGACATTTGGTAAGGTTATGCCTAGAGCCGTGACTCAGAATCTGGAGTTGATGGGCGAGCAAATCATGCTGGCACGCAAACGGAGGCATCTCTCCATGCAGGATATTGCCGACAGAGCCACAGTGACCCGTCTTACTGTGTCGAAGGTGGAGCATGGCGATCCTTCGGTGGCAATGGGTATTTATGCCCGAGTACTTTATGCTCTCAATCTTGAAAACGACATCAAGCTGATTGCCGGTGACGATACCCTTGGTCGTGACCTTCAGGATGCTGAGCTCAAAAAATAAAGAATGATGGAGACGATATATGTATATGCAGACTTTGACTTTCAGGAGCAGGTAGAGAAAATTGGTGTACTTTCTTATGAGCAAGTAAGGGGTAATGATCACTTTTCCTTTGAATTCTCACGTGAGTGGTTGTCACGTCATGGAGACATTGTTCTTAGTGGGGATGTGATGAATGTCAGAGGAATGCAACATCCAAGACAGAGTAACTCTGTATTTGGTTTCGTCAAAGATTCTTTTCCAGACAGATGGGGCAGGGTTCTTTTGGATAGAAGAGAACGATTGGCAGCGAAAGAAGGGCAAAGAGCCATAAGGAATCTTAGCAATTATGACTATCTGGTTGGTATAGAAGACCTGACGAGGATGGGCGGGATTCGTTATAGTACGGAGAGAAATGGCATGTTCATCAACTCAAATTCGCGATATTCTGTGCCGCCACTTGGAAACCTTAGAGCATTGTGTGATGCCTGTCAGGAAATCGAATTGGCAGAAGAACGCAATGAGCTTCCCGAACAGCGTTGGCTGGACCAACTTGTTGATCCGGGTTCTTCACTTGGCGGTGCCCGACCAAAGGCCAATGTTAAGGATACCGACGGACGACTTTATGTGGCTAAATTTCCATCAAAAAAAGATCTTGAGGATACTGAATTGATAGAGCATTTCTCTCATGTCCTAGCACGCAAAGCGGGTATCAATGTGGCTGCTACTCGCATCATTCCCATCTCAAAGGACAGGCATCTGCTTCTATCTGAGCGATTCGACAGAACACCGGTTGGTAAGCGCAGACATTTTGCGTCTGCAATGTCGCTTCTTGGCCTTGACGATGGATGTGGCGCCAGTACAGGTAATGGATATCTTGACATCGTGGATTTCATCGTGCGGAACTGTACGAACATTCAGCAGAACCTTCATGAGTTATATCGCCGCGTAGCCTTCAATGTCCTCTTTGGTAACACCGACGACCATTTCCGCAATCATGGTTTCATACTTACTCAAAAGGGGTGGACGCTTTCTCCTGCTTTCGATATTAATCCATCCACAAAAAATCATCAGTGTCTGCTGATAAATGAGAATACTGAACTATCAGACATCAGTGCTTTGCGGGATTCTTGCGAAAACTATATGCTGGACCGAAAAGACGCTTCTGACATTATTAATGAAGTAACCTGCGTCATTAGAGATTGGCAAAAAGTAGCTACAGAAAATCAGATATCCGTCAAAATATTGGGACAATATAATGACAGATGGACAAATCTGTGCGTCGATAGTTCGGCCAAATGATTATTTGCCCGTACAATATCGTCGGTGATATGTTTGACGGATTGAAATCGGTTTCGCCATGCGTCGTAGGTTCGGCGGCAGATGATTATTTGCCTGCCAATGTCGTCGGTGGCATATTTGACGGATTGGAATCGGTTCCGCCGTGCGTCGGAGGTTCGGCGGCAGATGATTATTTGCCCGTACAATGTCGTCGTTGACAGGTTTGACGGATATAAAACGGTTTCGCCATGCGTCGTAGGTTTGGCCAAATGATTATTTGCCTGTCCAATGTCGTCGGTGGCATATTTGACGGATTGGAAACGGTTTCGCCATGCGTGTCAACGATTTTTCGTCAAAAATTTGTTGGGATAAAATATTGTTCGTAATTTTGCGAACAATAAACAAAGATATGGGAGAAATTAAAAAGGATTATACAGTCGATCAGGAGCAGATAGCCCGCTTCGCAAAGGCTTTGGGACATCCCGCAAGAATTGCGATACTTAACTTCCTGGCTAAGCAGGATACTTGTTATTTCGGGGATATCCACGAAGAGCTTCCGATTGCTAAGGCTACCGTCTCTCAACATCTGAAGGAATTAAAAGAGGCAGGACTGATTCAGGGAGAAATAGAAACTCCTAAAGTGAAGTATTGCATCAATCGGGAGAACTGGGAGCTTGCAAAGCAGATGTTCAACAAGTTCTTCTGTGACTGCATTAAGAAAAAAGATTACTGCTGCTAACTGTGACCAAAGAGAACGATGGAAAAATCGGAAAAAGAGAAAATGCTGTCAGGCGAAATCTATGATTGCGGCGATAAGGAATTGCTCGCCCGCTGGCATAAGGCTAAGATGCTGCAGCAGCAATATAATAATACTCCATCGACAGATACTGTCGCACAAGCCCGTATCTTGGACGAACTGCTCGGTTCGCGCGGAGAGAATGTTTGGATTACGGCTCCCATCTTCGTGGATTACGGAGAGAACATCCGTCTGGGTAAGAATGTGGAGATTAATACGAACTGCGTTTTCTTAGATTGTAACCGTATTGTAATCGGCGATTACTCAGGAATAGGTCCTGGCGTACACATATACACCGTTTATCATCCTACCAGTCCACAAGAGCGTCTGCCCGAAGGTCGTACCTTTTGGAAATCGCTTACAGCGCCCGTAACCATTGGCAGTAACGTTTGGGTTGGTGGAGGAGTGATTATTCTTCCGGGCGTCACGATTGGCGACGGAACGACGATTGGAGCCGGCAGTGTTGTTACAGAGTCTATTCCGGCCAATTGCGTGGCGGCCGGCAATCCTTGCCGTGTGATTCACTCTCTCTGATTTAAAATAAAATGAAGAAGTCAAATATCTTTCGCTATATAATGTTCGTTGTTTTACGAATTACGAAATAATAATTTTTAAATGGATTGATTATGAATATTAAAATTTTAGGTACAGGTTGCAGCAACTGCAAGGCATTGTATGCAACAGTAGAGAAAGTAGTTAAAGAAACGGGTATCGATGCAACTCTTGTCAAAGAGGAGGACATGGAGAAGATTCTCAATTACAATGTCATGTCGTTGCCTGCACTGGTGATTGACGAGAAAGTCGTTGCCAAAGGTAAGATATCGGAGAGTGATGTAAGGAAATTATTGTCAAACTATAAGTGATACAAAGATGAAGAGAATTGTCTTATTGACAATGGCGGCTTTGATGTGCATTTTCGGAGCCGCTTTTGCACAACAGAAGAAAGCGGTCAAGATGGCTGCTCCGAAGACGACGGTTGAGGTGATGTATTTCCACGGCAAACAGCGCTGCCCAACATGTATAGCCATTGGCGACAATTCGATGGACGTAGTGAATAAGGACTTTTCCAAGCAGGTAAAAGCCGGGAGCGTGAAGTTCAAGGAAATAGATATCTCGACACCTGAAGGAGAGAAAATCGCAGATAAATACCGCGTCACATGGTCGTCTTTGTTTGTCAATCAATGGAAAAACGGAAAGGAGAAACGCTATGATATGACCCGATTCGGCTTTGAGAACGCTCGGAACAATACGCCGGCCTTTCGCGCGGGACTGAAAAGTAAGATTAATCAGCTCTTGGAGTAAGATATCGTATGATGGATTCCTTACAGAATATTCTGGATAATAGCAATATCCCTGTTGTTACAGCGTTTGTGCTCGGACTGTTGACAGCCATCAGTCCGTGCCCGCTGGCAACCAACATCACTGCCATCGGATATATCAGCCGTGATATTGAGAGCAAGCGACGCATTTTCTGGAACGGTATTCTATATACAGTTGGGCGCATCATCGCCTATTCAGTGCTCGGAGCTGTCCTTCTCTATATTCTCCATAAGGGAGAAGATATGTTTTTCATACAGAAAAATGTAAGTAAATGGGGAGAAATGCTCATTGCTCCAGCCATGATTCTCATAGGGTTGTTTATGCTCTTCGGCGACCGACTTCATCTGCCAAAGTTCGGCTTCTCGGACAATGTGAAGTCGGACAAATTGAAGGGAATCTGGGGTAGTCTGTTTTTGGGAATGCTCTTTGCCATGGCTTTCTGCCCGACGAGCGGCGTACTGTATTTTGGAATGCTTATTCCGATGTCGGCTCAAGCTACTGCAGGGTATTTTCTTCCTGTTGTGTTCGCCTTTGCCACAGGACTTCCTGTGATACTTGTCGCTTGGTTCCTGGCTTACAGCGTGGCTGGAGTAGGAAAATTTTATAATCACATAAAAACATTTCAAAAGTGGTTTAATAGAGTTGTTGCCATTCTCTTTATCTTGGTTGGACTCTATTATGCATATACGTTTTATTTGTAGGATTTAAAGATTAATTCATTATGTTACAACAATTTGCCGACTGGATTGCTTACGGTCTGCTCGGGCTTGACGCGCAAACGCGTTTGGGTTCGGCCGTTGATTTCTTCTTTTATGATACGACAAAGATTCTGATTCTTCTGTTCATCATCAGTTCGATTATGGGGATTATCAATGCTTATTTCCCTATAGAAAGACTGCGCACATACCTTACTACACACAAGCTTTACGGACTTCAGTATTTCTTTGCATCGTTGTTCGGTGCCATCACTCCATTCTGTTCGTGCTCATCGATACCGTTATTCATAGGATTCGTGAAGGGTGGAATACCTTTGGGTGTCACTTTCGCCTTTCTCATCACATCGCCCTTGGTCAATGAAGTGGCTGTCGCGATGTTTCTCGGTACTTTCGGACTGAAGATAACGGTTATTTATGTCATCAGCGGCATGTTGCTGGGAATGGCAGGCGGTTTCGTGCTGGGTAAGTTGAGGCTGGAAAATTATCTGAGCGACTGGGTGAAGAATATACAGAAAACATCCGAGGCGGAGACAGCCAGATGGGAAGCCGAGAAGGTGTCATTTCTCCATCGTCTGCCTGGCATTCTCAAAGAATCATGGGGCATCATCAAAGGCGTCCTTCTGTATGTTATCATTGGAATTGCGATTGGAGGCGCCATTCACGGTTATGTGCCCGAAGGTTTCTTCCAGGAGTACATGTCGAAAGGCAGCTGGTTTGCAGTGCCGCTGTCGGTTGTGCTGGGTGTGCCGATGTATGCCAACGCCGCAGGCATAGTGCCTGTGATTGAAGTGTTTGTAGCAAAAGGTGTGCCCATCGGCACGGCTCTTGCCTTCATGATGGCAGTCGTAGGACTTTCCTTGCCCGAAGCCACTTTGCTCAAGAAAGTGATGACATGGCGGCTGATAGGAATCTTCTTCGGTACGATTGCGCTGTTCATCATCCTGCTCGGGTATTTGTATAATGTGATATTATAGTGATGAAAATATTAATATTATGTATCGGTTGCAGTTACCGCAGTCAGATGGCACAAACTGTTTTGTCGTCGTTTTACAAGGAAAAAATAAAAAAGATGCAAGGACTTCCTCTCTGTTCTTGTGAGGATAAATAAAAAAGAAAAATAATTATGAGTAAATTATGGTATCCGATGATTAACCAAAGCAAGTGCGTTGGTTGTATGGCTTGCTATGATATGTGCAAGCATGGTGTGTTCGCCGTTGAAAACGATAAGCCTAAGGTAGTTTACAGAGAAGGCTGCGTCGAAGGTTGTCACGGCTGCGGCAATCAGTGTCCGCAAGGAGCTATTGTATATTCAGGCGATTTTAAAAGAGTCATTAAATGTTCGTGTAATGATGATTAATGTTAATGCATTACGGCGTTTAGTCTGCTTGCTTCTTCTGCAATGCGGCTGTATAGCATTATTGTCTGCACAGAATCAGAAAGTCATCGACACAGACTTTTCCAAAGGTCAGCTTGTGAACATTCAGAACATCAAATATAATGATTTGGTAAAGTTCCACGGGCACTCGTGTGACGGCTTGCTTGAGGGAATGCAAGCGCTGCAGCTTGGACTGAAGGTTTTGTATCCGAATGGGGTGGTTGACAGGACAAACACACGTGTGGTGAGCAAAGCTTCTCCGTGTCTGACGGATGCAGCTATTTATCTGACGGGCGGGCGATATCAGTACAATACTTTTTATGTGGACAATAATATTCCCGGTATGTACATTATTCAGCGGATTGATAACGGGAAAACGGTTGTCGTGAGCAGAAACGAGAATGTGAAACCTGCAATCATCGGTCCCTTAATAGAAGTGCCGGTATTGATTCTGCTTGTGAAATATGCATTGAGATATAAGAATAAAACGCATACGGATTATCCACTTGCTCAATAGATAAGCAAGATAATTCATTTTAGTTAATAGTGAATCTTCAAAGAATCATCGGCATCATCAAAGGCGTCCTTCTATATGTTATCATTGGCATTGCGATTGGAGGCGCCATTCACGGTTATGTGCCTGAAGCCACTTTGCTCAAGAAAGATTATTCTCCGTTGATTCCTATGATGTTTTTGAATTTCTCGAAGAAGGCTTTGAGCTTCTCGAGAACGGTGTCGCGCTTGACGGTTCTTTCTCCTGTCGGACTGAAACGCGACATTGGAGGCAGAATCTTTGTGATTGCCATGCCGGAAGTCTGGAGATAACCGTCGCGGAAGGCTTCGTCGATATACTTGTTTGTCTCTTCTACATTCAGCTTTTCTTCCGTGATTATTTGGTTCAGCTCATCTTCTTTCCGACGATTTACATAATCGTGCCATTCCTTATCTACATTGTCGTCAGGTGTGATTGAATCGATGAAATTCTCGATAAGCTCTTTTTTGTCCCGCAGTTCAAGACTCGAATCGATGGCCTTCGCAATGGTAATCCTTATCTCGCCGTTGAGCGTGTTGCTTTCGTGATATTTGCGGATAAGCTCAAGGATATAATCGATATTGACCTCAACCTGCTTCACCAGTTCCATCTCAAAGACAATGTCGTCGTTGATATTCTCACTGTCATGTTTTGAGCTGTTTCGGTAAGTATTGTACAATTCGATATATATGCTCTGATAATCCTGCATATTGCGTGCGGAAAGAATTTCCTTGTTTTCAAACTCGTCGAAGCAATTAAGTATGTTTCGCACCCGAAGCATTGAACCGAACATTTTGATGAACTCTTTCTGTTTTTCTTCTCCGACTATCGTTTCACCGAGCGGATATTTAGATTGAATCTCGCTGACCAATTCACTGTATCCGAAGTAATGTTTGTTCTTTTCATCATATCCGTTGTAATAGTCGTCGAATCTTTTGAGCAGCACGATTCCTCCCGCATCTTTGTCACCGAACAGCGCTATGCTTTCGTTTGTGGCATCCTCGAGGTTGCGGAAACATACAATGTTGCCGAAGGTCTTGACCGAATTGAGTATGCGATTGGTACGTGAGAAAGCCTGCAGCAATCCATGCAGTCGCAGATTCTTGTCAACCCAAAGCGTGTTGAGCGTCGTCGCATCGAATCCTGTAAGGAACATATTGACAACAATCAGCAGGTCGATTTCGCGATGCTTCATCTTTAGCGAAACGTCTTTGTAGTAGTTCTGGAACTTGTCACTCGACGTGTCGTAGTTGGTGGCGAACATCTCATTATAGTCTTTGATGGCGCTGTCGAGAAAGTCACGTGAGCTTTTGTCCAGCTGACTTGTGTCTTCCGAGTTTTCATCATCCGGAAATCCGTTCTCGTCCGGTTCGTTCTCGTTCACGCAGAAGCTGTAGATAGTTGCCACTTTCAGACGTTTGTCAGAAGGCAATCCGCTCATCTGTTTCTTGAATTCCGTGTAGTATTTCATGGCAACAGGAATTGACGAAACTGCAAAGATGGAGTTGAAGCCTGCCAGACGTTTGTCTTTCAGTTTATAGGTGACGTTTCGCTTCGTTTTCTGGTCGAAATGTTCAAGGATATATGTAACGACTTTGCTGATACGCTCTGGCGCTGCGAGGGCTTTCTCTCTGTCGATGTCCCAGACTTTCTCGTTCCTGATATCTTCGCTTTCCGACATGGTTTTCACATAGTCGATGCGGAACGGAAGCACGTTCTTGTCGTTGATTGCATTGACAATCGTGTACCAATGCAGTTTATCGCCGAAGGTCTGTTCCGTAGTGCGGAGATTGGGATTGCCTCCCGCATTTGCGTTCTTCGGAAAGATTGGCGTTCCTGTGAATCCGAACAGGTGATATTTCTTGAACGTCTTTGTTATGGAAACGTGCATATCGCCGAACTGCGAGCGGTGGCACTCGTCGAAGATTATCACCAAGTGCTTCAGATAAACGGGATGATTCTTGTTCTTCTTGATAAATACTGTCAGCTTCTGTATGGTCGTGATGATAATCCGCGAGGTGTTGTCTTCCAACTGCCTTTTCAGAATCGCAGTATTGGTGTTGCTGTTCGCCGCTCCCTTCTCGAAGCGGTCATATTCCTTCATCGTCTGATAATCCAAATCCTTGCGGTCCACGACGAAAAGCACTTTGTCAATGTATGGCAGTTCGGTTGCCAGCTGAGCCGTCTTGAACGAGGTCAGCGTTTTGCCGCTGCCGGTCGTATGCCAGATGTAACCGCCTCCTTTTATTGTGCCGTATGTCTTGGCGTTGTTCGAGATGTTGATGCGCTGTAAGATGCGTTCCGTAGCCGCTATCTGATAAGCACGCATCACAAGCAGTGTTTTCTCCGATGTGAATACACAATATCTTGTGAGAATACTGAGAATCGTATGTTTCGAAAAAAATGTCTTCGTGAAATCCATCAGGTCGGTTATAGGCTGATTATTGGCGTCGGCCCACCATGAAGTGAACTCGAACGAATTGCTCGTCTTCTTTCCCGGCTTCGACTTGCTTTCGCCCATTTCCCGAATGTGGGTCGAACGGGTTGTGTTGCTGTAGTATTTGGTGAAAGTACCGTTAGAGATTACGAACAGCTGCACATATTCGAAAAGTCCGCTGCCTGCCCAGAACGATTCTCTGTTGTAGCGGTTTATTTGGTTGAAGGCCTCTTTGATGTCGACGCCGCGCCGTTTCAGTTCGACATGAATGAGCGGCAGGCCGTTCACGAGAATGGTAACATCGTAGCGGTTCTGACGCTGTCCGTTGTCAACCTCATATTGGTTGATGACCTGAAGCGAATTGTTGTGAATGTTGCTTTTGTCGATGAGGTAAATGTTTTTCACTGTGCCATCGTCACGATTCAGATTCTGAATGTAATCGTTCTGGATGATGTTCGTCTTCTCTTCAATGCCGTTGTTGCTGTCGGCCAACTTGGTATTGAAGAACGATTTCCATTCGTTGTCGGTGAATGTATATTCGTTCAGCTTCTCGAGTTGTGCGCGGAGATTGACTATCAGGTCTTTTTCTTCCTTGATGGGAAGATATTCGTAAGCCTGCTCGGAGAGCTGTTTGATGAAAGCCTTTTCCAAGTCGGCTTCCGACTGATATCTGCTTTGCCTTGTGTATTCGACAGTGTAATCGGAGACGACCGTGCTTTCGCTGTTTTCCGCAATGATGTTGATGTAGTTCATGATTCAACTCTTTTGAAGGTTAACAGTTTGTCACGATAGTATTCGTACTGCTGCTGGCGTGCCGCGATTTCAGCTGGCAGACCAGTAGCGATATCATTGATGAGAGCGTCGAAACGGTCCAGAATAGCAACAATGCGCTCTTGCTCGGAAAGAGGAGGAATGGGAATCTCAATATGACATAGAGCATTTGTGTTAAATTGAGGTTGACCACCTTTTGAAACATAATAATTAGCTTGCTTCCAATATAAACTTGATTTTGTAAAATGCCAATAATACTTATTGCTTATTAAATTGTTGTTTAATATTATTTTTATAAGAAAAGAAGCATATATCGCTGGCTCTTCGTCTGTATAGTATAATGTTTTTCCATATGTTGCTCCTGTTCGTGCAACAATTAAGTCCCCTTTTTTGAGGATATAATCTTCGTTACTATTGTTTATATCCAAATATTTTTGATTATGCTGATTTAAATAGCCATTTTCATCGATATCGGTAATCCTGATAAATCTTGCCGTCCCTGAAATTCTGGCTATATCTGTAAAACCATATTTAAATGTCCCAACATCTCCCAATCTCATCCATTTCACTTTCCACGGCATGCAAATCGATGATGTAACACTGAAGTTGCCATGTGCATTTTGTTGTTCCTGATTGCAGTCTTTCTGGAGAGAGGATGAAGTCACATCCGACTGTAAGGAAGATGCGTCTGAATCATCTCTGTCAAATGAAAGCAATTTGTCACGATAATATTCATACTGCGACTTTCGCGCTTGCAGTTCCGCTTGTAACTTCTCTTGCAGCTCCGCTGTAAGCGATGAAAAACAGTCCAAAATTCGCACTATCTCTTCTTGAACGGGAAGAGGAGGAACGGGAATAAGAATAGATAATAACTTGTCTGATTGCATCTCTATAACCTTTGCACCACGTGCGTATTTTTTCTTTTGTTCAAAGAAAAATTCAGTTTGTAAGTAATAGGCTAAATATTTGGGATTTTGATGATGCCTTAATATGGCGGCATGCCCGCTTATTGCAATTTCATCTTTTCCTATCCAAGCAACTGCTTTGCAAACATCTTCAATGTTTTCACTTGTTAATGTAATTATTATATCACCAGGTTTGGCTTTAGGTTGCTTTTTAGCAATTTCGGGCGTAATTGATTGTATTACATTATCAGTGAATGTCCCATAATAAGTATAGATTTGACCATAATGAATGCACCCAAACCCTTGATCAACAAAGTCTTTTTTTTGGAAATTACCGCCTCGTTCGATATTCCCTATTTCCCCCAGCGTTTTATATTCCACTCCTTCGGGGCAGAACTTCTCAATCAACTCTTCTACCATGTTCATGCTTTGCCTCCTTTTCTGTCAACCGTCAACGACAGATGAAAGTTACATTTTGCCAGCATGGATTCGTCGGAACTCGCGATGCTCATGTTATCAAATCTGGTCATGACGTATGATGTTTTTGGTGTTACTACATCTGCAAATGTAATAAAATTGGGGGGAAAAGTACTATAAACGCCTTGTTTATTTCAAAAAAGCTGGGAATATATATGTTCCCAATGAAAGAAATGTCTATCTTTGCATCGAATATCAATCAAACAAACAACATTACAAATAATGGCATTAAGAATTGCATCGGTACCTGTACTTTCCGGAAGCGCATCTGCACGGTTTGAAAAGAAACTGGCTGAAAGCGAAACCAACAGAGGAAAGGTGGACTTCAGCAAACAGATTGCTGATGCAAGGAAAATATTGTCAAAATCCAAAATGCTGTAAGAATGGGATTCCTTTCAGACAATTGTGTTTTACTATTTACGACAAAGCTATTCTTAATTCATGTAATCGTTTTTCTTGTGGGAATGAAGACTTGGACAACTTCTTTTTGGAAGATGCCTTTCTGCAATCAGACCAGTTGCTCTGTAAAAACTATTGCTTTATTAAAGAGGTGACATCTGATATTGTCTGCTCATTCACTTTGTCAAATGACAGTATCAAAAACGTACCGAACGCAAGAAAGAAAAAAATTGAGAAGGACATTCCTCACACCAAACATTATAGTTCTTATCCAGCAGTGATGATTGGCAGACTCGGGGTAAACGAAAAGTATCAAGACAAACATATCGGTAGCGAAGTGATTGACTTCATTAAGGCATGGTTTGTTGATCCCCAAAACAAAACCGGTTGTCGATTCCTATTGGTTGACTCATATAACAATAAAAGTAACTTTCATTTTTACCAAGTCAATAATGGCTTTCAATTCTTATTTGGCTCTGAAAGTCAAGAAAAGGAATACAGAAAGATTCTTCCTGAGAACGACATTCATACTCGATTGATGTATTTTGATCTGATAGAATTGGCAAGGTGAATGTAGAAATACTTAGCTGAGCGTCACTTCTATCTTCGTGTCGCCGTCGCCAGTCTGATAGAGCAGAATGTTTCCTCTTGCAGATTTCTCGCTCATGCTTCATCCTCCAGATTCTTGATGATTTCATCGAGAGATGCACGCAGTTCATTCTGATGTTTCACGATGCCCTCTATACGTGCATTAAGTTCATGGATATTGATTATCTCGCGTGTATCTTCCTGCTGGACGTAGCTGCTGACGGAGAGATTATAGTCGTTTCCGCCGATTTCCTCGTTCTTTACAAGACGGGCAAAATACTGCAAATCCTCACGGGCGACGAAGGCATCAAGGATATGCCGGATGTTTTCGTCAAGCAGTTTGTTTTTGTTTCCAACATGAGAAAATTCTTTCGAAGCGTCGATAAAGAGTACTGCATTGTCTTTCTTGCTCTTCTTCAAAACGATGATACACGTTGCGATAGTTACACCGAAGAACAGATTATCCGGCAACTGAATAACCGTATCCACATAGTTGTTGTCAACAAGATATTTGCGAATCTTCATTTCTGCGCCGCCACGGTAAAGCACGCCTGGAAACTCGACAATGGCAGCCGTGCCTGTGGTTGAAAGCCACGAGAGCATGTGCATGGTGAAAGCCAAGTCGGCTTTCGATTTGGGTGCAAGCACTCCGGCTGGAGCGAAACGAGGGTCGTTGATAAGCAGCGGATTGTCATCGCCTTCCCAATGAATGCTGTAAGGCGGATTGCTGACGATGCAGTCGAACGGTTCGTCGTCCCAATGCTTCGGGTCGGTGAGCGTATCGCCGAGAGCGATGTCGAATTTCTCGTAGTTGATGTCGTGCAGGAACATGTTGATGCGGCAGAGGTTGTAAGTTGTGATATTGATTTCCTGCCCGAAAAAGCCTTGTCTGACCTTGTCTTTTCCCAACACTTTGGCAAACTTCAGCAGCAATGAACCCGAACCGCAGGCAGGGTCATAGACCTTGTTGACCGAATCCTTGCCAACGACGGTTATACGAGCCAGCAGTTCGGACACTTCCTGCGGAGTGAAGAACTCTCCTCCCGACTTCCCCGCGTTGCTTGCGTACATGGTCATCAGAAACTCGTATGCGTCACCGAACGTGTCGATGACGTTTTCCTTAACATCGCCCAGCTTTAAGCTTTCGATAGCCTTCATAATCTTGACAAGCTTTTCGTTGCGCTTTATGACACTGTTTCCCAGTTTTGCACTGTTGACGTCCAAATCGTCGAACAAGCCTTTGAAGTCCGGCTCGCTTTCCGTTCCTTTTGATGACGCTTCAATATTGTTGAATGTCTTTTCAAGTGTTTCATTTAAATTGGCGTCGTTCTCAGCCTTCTTGCAGACGTTAGCGAACAACTCCGAAGGCAATATATAAAAACCTTTGTCTTTGACAGTGTTTTCACGGCCATACTCTGCTTCTTCGTCTGATAGCTTCGAATAATCGAAGTCGGCGTTTCCCGCCAATTGTTCCTGCTTATTCAGGAAGTTGGTCAGATTTTCGGAAATGAACCGATAGAAAAGCATCTCAAGCACATACGACTTGAAATCCCATCCGTCAACACTTCCTCTTAAATCGTTTGCAATTTGCCAAATGGCACGATGAAGTTCCTCTCTTTCCTGCTCTTTACTCATGGTCATTAGTATTATTTTGGAAACAAAGATAATGAATTTTTTATACAAAAAAACGCGAACTGTGGGCAGACCAAAATACGTAGGACCAAATGTTGATGTGTCATTTTTACGCATAAATATTTGGTTGGATAAAAATCAGTCTCTACATTTGCGTCATTATTACACATAAAAGAATAAAGTTATGTTAGGCGCAATTATCGGTGACATTGTCGGTTCGACTCGTGAAAGGAACAATGTAAAGACAGAAGAGGCGGAAGACGAGACACATCGCATACACGATTGCATCCGTGGTGCTCTAATGGCAGGTGCCATGGGCGATGCACTAGGTTATCCAGTAGAGTTTATGAGCAGAAATGCCATACTTCAAAAATATGGTAATAAGGGTATTACACACTTTGACCTTGACAGCAGCGGGAAGGCACTTGTCAGCGATGATACTCAGATGACACTCTTTACAGCCAATGGAATGTTGATGGGTCTTACCCGTGGATATATGCGTGGCATCGGAGGAGCACCGGAAAAGTATGTGGATGGTGCCTATGTTGAGTGGTACTATACACAGACCGGATACAAGAAGAATGCATCCGATATGGGTTTTCATTATACATGGCTTCTTGATTTACCGGAATTGGCACATCGACGTGCTCCGGGCATTACATGTTTGAATGCTTGTGAGAGTTTGATGAGACGTGATGAAGTGAAAAACAACAGTAAAGGTTGCGGTGGCATCATGAGAGTGGCTCCTATGGCATTGTTAGTTGCCGGATATAGAGGTCGTAAAGAACGATTCTATTCAGCTTATAAATTGGCTGAAGCCGGCGCGGAAATAGCCATGGTTACGCACAAGCATCCACTGGGATTTCTTCCAGCAGCCATGCTTACTCATCTGCTGTCTGTGTTGGTTCCATTATCAGTAGAGGAAGCAAAGGAAAAAATATCAGGCATTGCAGAAGAAACCGTTCTTATACTTGATAAAATCTATGTAGATAAATATAACGAGGAAAAGAAATATTTAGCAGAACTTACTCGAAAAGCCATTGAACTGGCTCATTCTGAACTGGATGATGCTTCAGCTATCGGAAAGCTTGGCGAAGGATGGACTGCAGAAGAAACTTGGGCTATTGCTCTTTATTGCGCCATAAAGCATACCGACAGCGTTCAAGATGCTATCATTGCCTCTGTGAATCATAACGGAGACAGTGATTCAACTGGTTCTGTAACCGGAAATATCATGGGAGCTATTCATGGATATGATGCAATCAAAAGACAGCGATTGTTTTGTCCAACAGGAAGAGAACTGGAAGATACGCTTGAATTATCCAATATCATTTTGACGATTGCCGACGATTTAACCACCGGTTGTATCATCAGTGAATATTCCCCCATAGATACGCCTGAAAAAAAGCAATGGTATGAACGCTATTGTGAGATGAAGCCAGTAGGCATAAAACAGAATATCTGAAACTATAAATGTGATGGAAGAAAAGAAATATTTCTATAAATATCCACATCCCGCTATCACAACCGATAGTGTAGTTTTCGGATTTGATGGGAAAACGCTTCATGTTCTACTCATTGAGCGAGGCGGTGAACCTTACAAAGGTAGTTGGGCCATTCCGGGAGGATTTATCCACATGGATGAAACGGTTGAGGACGGTGCCATGCGTGAACTGAAAGAAGAAACAGGCGTCGATAACCTGTATCTGGAACAGTTCCATGTGTTCAGTGCCGTTGACCGTGATCCACGTGAACGGGTTATTACAGTTGCGTTCTTTGCTCTGGTCAGAAAATCGGATTACCATGTCATTGGTGGTGACGATGCAGCCAATGCAGAGTGGTTCGCTATTGACAACTTACCAGAGCTGGCTTTTGACCATCGGGAAATCATACTTATGGCCAGAGAACGCTTGCAGGAGAAGCTAAGAACAGACCCTTTGGCATTCAAGTTACTGGATGTAAAGTTTGTTATGAGTGAGTTGCAAAATCTTTATGAAGTAATCAATGACACGACTTATGACCGAAGAAATTTTACTCGTAAGATGATATCAACAGGATTTCTGGAAGATTGCGGACCCAGTCCGACACCTTTGCACAATCGCATTCCACAGCTATATTCTTTCAAGGAGAATGCCTATCGACAGGAACAGAAGAAGAAAAAATCAAGAAAATATCCGTTTGACTTTTAATAAAAAGTCTGCTATCCGCATCTGTCAATGACATGGTACAGCTCCTTATAGCAGTGTCACAAACAGTTCCAAACAAAGCCTCTTTACCATAATGGGAATCAGGTATATCTTCATCCTTCGTACAATTCTATTATCCAATTACTTGTATATGGAATAAAGGTGCATTAACTGTCGATTAATAACCTTTAACAAACGGGCGGGGGCTAAGTGATTGATAATTACAATCATTCATTTTTTACATTTACAATTCTCATTATATTAGGCTGTTATTTATTAACGGCCTAAAAATCTATATCCAAGAAGTCGGATTCGCTACGAAAAGGTCTTTTTCCCGCCCTTTATCTTACATTTTATAACTTATCCACCTTATATTTCTAATAAAGTAAATTTTTATTTATATTGATTACTATCTAATTTTCAACAGAAATTTCTCAAATATTTCTATAGCGGTAATAATACTTAAAATCAGAAATTTAACTCATAAAATATTTGGTTCCAAAAAACTCATTTAATAGCTTTGTGGTGTAATCTTAATGTAAATATTAAGATTTTAATTTCAAATTTTAATTACTAAATTTATTATGGAAGGAAAAGATTTAAAGGTCACGACACTACCTAAAGCTGTCGAAAGACTGGCTTCCGCCGACGAGATTTCGCGGGTGGCGGAGCAGAATGCGAAAGTCGCGCAACAGATGCGCATCAGAGGTGAAGAGCTTCTCAGTCAGAAATCGGCGATGACCGAGGGTGATTTCGAGGAAAAAGGCCGAGATTACGTTGAAGCGTGCGACAGCACGGTAAAGCAGCTCAAAAGCAACCGCCAGTCCATCACGCGCTCTTTGACCGACACGTCGAAAGTGTTTACCTCAATCGAGAATTCTCTCTTGCCGGACAAGGAAGACACACCTGCGTGGGAGGTGAACGAGTTCAGACGACATTGGCTGCAAAAGAGGTACGAGGAACTGCTCTCTCAAGAGAAGTCAGTAATGACAGCTGCCGAGCGCAACCGAATCAAAATCACAGATGACGAAAACCTGACCGACGGTGAAAAACATGACAAGCTCGTGGAATATGACCTGAGCGTTACAAAATCCTTGGCTGATATCCGTATGGAAATGCCGCGAACCCGAAAAGCTTTTCGAATCATTGACCGCTCCGCCTACCGTGCAATCTTCACACTTTGGTGGTCGAACATCGGACTCGCCATGGAGCCCGAAGAGCTTGAAAAAGCCATGCATCCCATGCTTGCCTACGCTCGGAAGAAGGCGGCGGACAGGTACCGCCTGGTTTGCAACGGCATCGAATATTACGATGAAGTAATCCTCTAATCCGATTTATTAACTTTTTTGATACGAACATGAACATATTCAATGTCATGAAGGTCTGTGTCAAGGACAACGGCCTCAGCTGCAAGTATGAAGTATTCGACGAGAAGCGCAATGAGGATTACATTGCGCAGTTCCAGACAAAGCAGTTAATCCATCCCGACCTCAGCACGGCAATGCAGTCGCTGGCTGTATTTGTGGCCGACCTGATGCCGTCGCTCAAGAAGATGAAGGACCGCATCCGAATCCAAGGCTTCTACATCGTCCCGAGCGGCACGAAGCGGATGGTGTTCATCTATGCCAAGGTCGCGCCCGATTTCACCGACGACGAGCTGATAGACATCACTGTCCACGTGCTGGTGGGAGGAAATTCCGACGATGAGGCCTATCCGCAGGAAGACTTGCTGCTGGATGCCATCGACCGCTGTGCCGACGAGGCTCTCAAGTTTATCAATGAGGGGAAAAAGTTCGATTCCGAAAAACCCATAGTGCTTGATTTTGACAAAATTTCTAATAGATGATTGCTATGAAATGGATTATGCAAAAACGCAATCGCGCCACGATGCCCGACCTGGTCGAGGCGCTGGGTCGGAAAACAGGTTATTGGATGACACGCGAACTGCAGTTCCATCCTGGACGCAAATGGCGCTTCGATTATGCGTTAGAGGACCTCCAAATAGCTCTGGAGGCCGAAGGAGGCGTTTTCAACGGCGGACGGCATATCCGTCCGAAAGGGTTCCGTGAAGACATGGAGAAGTACAACGAGGCGCAATGCCTGGGATGGACGGTGATACGAGTTCCCTCTTCCGAAGTGAATACGCTCGCGACTCTCCGGTTGCTTGTGAGGACGATTTACAACAAGCGGGAGTTCATGTCTCAACTACCATTCTAACAACTTGTTAAGTTGATATTTAGGGGTATGGTGCACCATGCCCCTTAGAAATCAACACGCTATTTTCAAATGATTTAAATAACAGTTTTTTAAAATTTTATGATATGAAGAATATCAATTACGGCCTGAGGGAAGGGCTTGATTACATAATGCTTCCCGTCGATTTCCTGGATAATCCTCAGACGAGGAAGTTGGAGAAAAAGTATGGCACTGACGGCGTTTACGTTGTTTTGGCCTTGACGCTCGTCATATACCAGAACGATTTTTATCTGGATTGGGATGCCGTCGCCTTGTCGTCGTTTCAGCAGGTTTATGCCCCTCTGACCAGTACGCAAAAGCTTAAAGAGATTATCAAGTATGCCGCGCGTCATGGCTTCTTCGACGCTCACATGCTGTCGAAAAATAGGGTTCTTACCTCGCTGTCCATACAGATGAACTATGTGAAAGTGAAGTTCGGCAAGCGTAATTTCACTGATGTTGACAAGCTTTATATGTTCCCTGAAGTCGTTTTCTACATCGACAAACGTACGTTAGAGAAAGAGCGCTATCACAATAGGGATGTACGTAAAGCCGTTGAAAATGTGCACAGAGGAGAAGAAGTGGTCTCTGATTTGAAGCACCAGGATGTCATCGATGCGCCTCCTCACGTGTGCGCGGGCGCAATCTCGGGCGCGCATTCAGTAGAGGAGAGGAGAGTAGAGCAGAGTAAAGTAGAGGAGAGTAAAGTAGAGAATTATTCTTCTTCGAATAATAATTTAAATAAAGATATATATATAGGCGTTGAAGATCAAAAAATATCTTTTAATGAAAAAAAAGAAATATGGATAAAAGAACTTCTCGAAGACAAAGCCTGGATTAAACTCCTGGGAGAATATTCTGGAAAAGAAGAAGAAATCACTCCTTTTATTGTGCCTGCTATAGATAAATTCGTGCAGTTTGTCAAACTGACCGACAATGTCCTTGAAATCTGTTCAAAGGCGGAATTCTCTGCGCGGTTTATTGGTTATTGGCGTTACAACAACTTTACGACCGACATGGAAAAGCTTGCGACAGGCAGGAAGGCTTCTGAGCGCACCAAATCGAAGTCCGATTCACGCTACGATGACATCAAGCGCGTCAGAGACGAAGCGATGCGGTTGTTTAAAAAAGGTAGAAAGGAGGGTGACTTATGAAAACGATGCAAACGCGATTTTTCGAGGCTTATAACGGCCGGAGAATCGACCATGTTGACGAGGACGAACTGAAATTGAACGTCTGCGAGACACTTTCGATCATCTACTACCTCTGCGGATTGTCGATTCCCGAAACGAAAACTTTCATGGGACTTGTCGAGTATTTCGTGCAGCGTCTGTTCGATGTGTTCCCGTATTATTACCAGGGTGAGGTTGAGATTGCGATGCAGCTCGGCGCTGAAGGACGGCTCGGCGATTACAGAGGCATCACCATTCAAACGCTGATGAACTGGATGTGGCGCTTCAAGGAAAGTCCCGAACGCCAGGAGGCAAAAGCGGCTGTCAGAAAGGAAGAGGAGGACCAGCAGAAGATGCTGCGTAATCCCAGAATGTCGGACATGGAGGAACGGTACATGCTGGAAGAAGTGTACAACCGATATGTTACCTACAGCTATGTGACTGCCGATTTGGTGCCGAGCATCTATGCGGCGCTTCAACGTCGGAATATCCTTGTGAACTCGCAGGAGGAGAAACTCAAAGCGCTCGAAGAGGCGCAGAAATCGGATATTGCAATCGCATCGGTGTTGGCACAGAAGACGTTGCTGCTCAAGTTTTTCGACACCTTGCGTGATAATGGCACTCCACTCAAGCTGCTCACACCTGAGGAGCGTATAAATTTCTTTCCCTGATGAAAGCGGCGATATTGATGGTGACGGCGGTCTGCATGGCCGCCTTCGCCTGCTGCCGCACCGAAAGGGAAACGACAGCGGTAAAAAGTGACGAGCGTCTGAACCGGATGACCTTCAAAGCCAAGACGTTCAAAGTGCCTGAAAGCCGTGCGGAGCTTCGGGTGAGCCGCGGCGAACTCCTTGCGCTGCCCGAAAACGCGCTGTACGAGAACAAGAAAGGGCAGGCGACCGCCAAAATACGGTTCCTCCGCGACACGCTCTTCGTCGAAGCCTCGTGCGACAGCCTTGAATCGCTGGTCGTCCAGTACGAGGAGGAAATCATGCGGCTCGAAGAATCGTCGCACGAGATGAAGCAGAAAATCCGCTCCGAGAACACCGTCTTCCTGACCGTTCTCGGCATCCTTGCCGGCGCTGTCCTCAGCACCGTCGCATTCTATTTCTACACCGAATTCCGCCGACGACGATGGTGATTCCCGCCCGAACATTGTCTATTCGACAAATCGGGGTTGTCTAATCGACAAAAACAGCTGTTTCTGTTTGTCTAAACAACAATTGCTGATTAGACAAACAGAATTCTGTCCGTTTCTTTTAATTAATCAATATCTTTGCAAAAAGTCTAAACTAAACGCTATGGCAGAAGAATTTTATTCTTATCTCAAAAAAACAGCTAAAATTAAACAGCGCTAAAAAATTTTTATGGATTTTATTTGTCCAAAATGATTGCAGTTATAAAAAAAGTTACTATATTTGAGGGTTAAAAACTAATTGCGGAAGCAGTTCGTCTTTCACAGAATATGGTAAAGTTTTTGAAGGGCTGAATCGAATATGGAATTGTAAATCATATATTAAATATATTAATTTAAAAAATGAATGCTTATGAAAACATGTAAACTTCTTTTTTCAGTACTAACAGTATTGCTCCTAGCCAGCTTTGTGCGAACGGCGCAAGCGAAAACTGATATTCAGCCTGCGGCAGTTACATTAAGTTGGTCAACTTTTACTTATACCGGCCTAGCTGTTACGCCTACTGTTACTTCTGTTGTTTTAGGTAATAAGACACTCGTTGAAGGTACGGACTATACGGTTTCATTTCCGAATGCTGCTGCAGCTGTAGGTACCTATGATGTTCGAATTGACGGTATAGGGGATTATAACGGTTGGGTATCTAACGGTGGTTCTCCCGCTATTCCCCCTCGATATAGCATCGTTGCTAAAAACATCAATGATTCTGATGTTGAGGCATATGTAATAAAAACAAATACTTATACTTATACCGGCTCTCAAATCACACCAGGTACAGGTGATATACATATCAAATATGGTATTTTGGGCCCGTCATATAACATAACCGGTTACGGAACAAATATAAATGCAGGAACTGGAAGTCTCACTATTCAAGGAACCGGCAACTATACTGGAACAAAAGAACTGACCTTCACCATCTCCCCAAGAAATATGTCTGAGGTGACGATTACTGATAACAATGCTTCTACTGGATACGATTACACGGGCGGTGCTATCACTCCAAGCATGACAGCAACATATAACGGCAAGACGCTATCTTCGCCCACCGACTATTCTGTTACTTACGCAAAAAATACCAATGCTTGTTTGAGCACGGCTGCAGATCCTCCTACGGCAACCTTCACTGGCGCTGGCAACTACACGGGAACGGCAACAAAGACATTCACCATTAACCAGATAGACATTAACTTGTCGACCGTTACAGCGACAACGACTCAAGACCATTATATTTATACAACTAAGGCAATTGAGCCTGAAGTGACTATCACCTATAAGGCTAACGGCAGCACCATTACCAACACTTTGGTGAAAGGTACGGACTATTCAGCATCGTATTCAAACAATGTCAATGCAAAATTGAGCACTGATACTAATCCACCTACGATTACGCTGACAGGTAAAGGCACGAACTACAAAGGAACAAGAGTCGTTACTTTCACAATCGAACCTAAGCCCGTTTCGGCTGATGATGTGGCGGTAACTCAAATTAACGGTCAAAATGTCACGTTAGACAAAGACCTGATGTCCGACTATAAAGTGACATACGACGGTAGAAAATTCACCCCGTCAGTCACTCTTGTTTACAACGGCCATACATTGACATCTACTGAATATTCGCTCGCATACGGAGATAATACCAATGCGAACCAGAAGAATAATGTCAAGCCATCTATCACTATCACCGGCATCGGCGGCAACTACAACGTGACGAAGACGATTTACTTCACAATCGAACCGCGCGACATCGGAGAAGCAGTCGCATCAGCAAAGGACGGACCGTTCCCATACACCGGGAGCAAGCTCTCACCTAAAGTTGACGCTGTTTACAACGAGATGAACCTTGAAGAAGGTTCCGATAAGGACTACACGCTGACTTATCCGACCGACAACATCGAAGCCGGAATAAATGGCGGAACCATCACATTGAACGGTGTCGGCAACTATAAGAATACTTTGGATGTCAAGTTCAATATCGACAAGGCCGATTTTGCAGGCATCACAGCTACGGTAACAGGAACCTATACCTACACGGGCAAGCAAATCAAACCGACGACAGTGACCGCAACTTACGAAGGCAAAACACTGACGTTCGACAAGGACTTCACGCTCTCGTACGGTGAGAATATCAATGCCGGAACAGCAAAAGGCACAGTCACACTGACAAGCGTCAGCAATGACTTCTCCGGCTCGAAGACCATCACGTTCGACATCGCTCAACGCGACATCGCCGAAGCATCGGCAACAGCATCGAGCGGACCGTTCTTCTATACAGGCAGCCAAATCACTCCGAAAGTAGCAGCCACATACAACGGCCTTAACCTGGCAGAGACAACCGACTACGCACTGACCTACGGCGAGAACATCAACGTGGCTACAGGCGGTACAATCACGCTCACCGGCGCAGGCAACTACACGGGAACGAAGGTCATCAGCTTCGCCATCAGCAAACGCTACCTCACAGATGCAGCTGTCACCGCAGCGGTAAAGGCAGGTACATATACTTATACGGGCAGCCAAATCACTCCGAAGGTTGACGCCGCATACAACAGCACTGCACTTACGGAAGGCACAGACTACACGCTGACCTACGGCGCTAATGTCAACGCAGGCACGAAAGCCGGCTCAATCAAGGTGAACGGCACGACCAACTACACGGGTACGATTGACCTCACCTTCGACATTGCTCCGAAGAACCTCGCTGAGGAAGATGTCACAGCAGCTGTGGCTGCCGGCACCTATACCTTCACAGGAAGCCAGCTCACACCGAAAGTTGACGCTACTTACAACACCATGAAACTGGCGGAGACAACCGACTACACGCTGACCTACGGCGCTAACATCCACGCAGGCACGAATGCAGGTTCAATCGTCATGAAGGGCGCAGGCACCAACTATATAGGCCAGAAGACAGTCTATTTCGACATCGCAAAACGCGACATCTCTGAAGCAGCCGTTACAGCTACAGTCGATGGTGGTCCGTTCACCTATACGGGAAGCAAGACTGAACCGACGACAACCGTCATCTATAACACCATGACATTGCTGGCCAACAGCGATTACACGCTGACATTTGCCAACAATATCAATGCAGGCACAGCCACGATAACTGTCACAGGCGCAGGCAACGATTACACGGGCACAAAAGAACTTACGTTCACCATCGGCCCGCGTCCGATTACTGACGCAACTATCAAGGTTGCCGACGGAACCTATTCCTTCACTGGCAGTGCAATCGAACCGAAGGTTGTCGCTACTTACAACAGCATGACACTTGTTGAAGGCTCTGACAAGGATTACACCCTCGGATGGGCAAACAACACTGCTGCAGGCACAGGCAATATCACCGTTACCGGCACAGGCAACTATACCGGCACGACAACCCTCGACTTCACTATCGAGAAGGCTGAAATCACAGCTACGACAATCACCGTCATCGACGCTCCGTTTACCTACACGGGCAGCGCAATCGAACCGAAAATCAAGTCTATGTTCAACGGAGCCGAACTTGTTGAAGGCACCGACTACACGCTGACTTACGGTACCTCTAACACGGATGCAGGTACGAACACCGGCGTCATCAATGTGACGGGAATCGGCAATTATAAGGGAACGACAGTCATCAACTTCACCATCAATCCGCGCGACCTTGCAACTGTCACTGTTACTCCTGAGGCAACTTCGTTCGTCTATACAGGCAACAAGATTTCTCCGAAGGTAACAGTCAAATACGGCACGTATGACCTGAAAGACGGCATTGACTACACCGTAGGCTATGGAGCCAATACCAATGTGGGCACTGGAGCAGGCGAAATACTTGTGACAGCAGCCGGCAAGAACTTCACAGGTTCACAGACCGTCAAGTTCGATATCACTCCAAAGAACATCGCTGAAGTTGCACTGACCATCACAGGCGATCCGTTCATCTATAACGGCAATCAGCAGACTCCTGGCGTTTCAGCTGTTTACAACGGCACAATCCTCTCTGTAGGAACCGACTATGACCTCGTTTACGGCGAAAACATCGACGCAGGCCAAGGCACGTTCACCCTTACAGGTAAAGGCAATTATAACGGCACGAATACTGTCAGCTTCGACATCGCAAAGCGCGACATCGCTGAAGCTACGGCAACGGTTCTGAATACTCCGATTCTCTATACCGGAAGTCAGCTCAAACCGGATATCAACGTCCGCTTCAATGGCAAGGACCTCATTGCAGGCACTGACTTTACTATCGCTTACGGTACGAATACAGATGCTGGCAACGGCGCCGGTTCGATTATCCTGACTGGCATGGGAACCAACTTCAAGGGCACGCAGACTGTCAACTTCGACATCGTCAAAGAAGACGTTTCTGATGTTACCGTTACAGTCGTTGGCGCACCGTTCATCTACACGGGCAAAGAAATCACACCGACAGTGAATGCGACCTACAAGGGCACGGCACTGACGACTTCCGACTATACGCTCGAATATGCTAACAACCTCAATGCAGGCACTGCAACAATCACGTTCACGGCTAGCAACTTCCAAATCAAGAGAACGCTCAACTTCACCATCGCTAAACGCGATATCGCAGAAGTGGCTGCATCTCTCGAAGGCGCACCGTTCTACTTCACCGGCTCGCAGATTAAACCTGAAGTGACTGTAGCATACAACGGCATGTCGCTGGCCCGCGGCACCGATTACACTGTTGTTTACGGCTTGAATACGAATGTCGGCTCGAACGTCGGTACAGTCACTCTGACAGGCGTCGGAACGAACTACACGGGTACGAAGACACTGATGTTCGACATCAAGTCAACAGCTCTGCAGAACGCAGTGGTAACGCTCTCAAGCAATACATTCCTGGCAGACGGAACACAACAGAAACCTGAAGTAAGCGTCACGCTCAACGGCGAGACTCTCGTTGCAGGTACCGACTATACTGTTTCTTACGGCGACAATACCAATCCTGGAACAGGTACGGTAACCATCACAGGTAAAGGTAAGTACAGCGGCGAAATTACCGTCAGCTTCATCATTGCAGCCAAGGTTTACAAGGTGCTGATGCCGGCAGTTAAGAACGCTAAGACGAATCCTGCAGCAGGCTATATCACCGCTGAAGCAGGCAAACCGTTCACATTCACGGTAACACCTGACAATGGCTACAAGGCAGTCGTTTCGGCTAACGGCGTAGTTCTGACTCCAACCAACGGCAATCAGTACACAATCAACAACATCTCGGCTGATACGAACATCAGCATCGAAGTGCTCAAGACTACTGCTGCTGTTAACATCGACAAACTCGCAGTTTGGTCGAAGGATGGCAACGTATTCATCGCATCGCCTGAGAATGACCAGCTGACAATTGTCAACATCGGCGGACAAATCGTGGCTCGCAAGACCATTCCGGCAGGAGTGACAGTTGCCACCGATTTGGCTCACGGAGTCTACATCGTCAAGGTTGGTACAACGACAACTAAGGTTCTCGTACAGTAAAATGCATAATTTGGAATGGGGAATGCTGAATTGATTTCCCATTCCCTTATTCATCATTAAACATGAAGAAAGGGGTCGACCTGCAGTCGATCCCTTTTTTTGTCCTGAGTTTCCGTTCTGAACGTACCGAACGCCATCGGAAGATAAAGATGATTGCGTATTTATTGAATGTATATATTGTTTTGTGGATTTTTAACAGCGCAAACGAATTAGTAATTTAAATATTTTAATATTTTTGCGCGTAGTTCCTATTAGTCAAAACGTATTATTACAGGTATGAGTAAATGGAGGTTATCTAAAAAACAGTCTGTCATCGTATTCACAGCTGGAATTCTAATCATTCTTTGCATGCTGTTGAACGCATTGTTTGTTTTCCATGAACAAACCAACGAAAGCAGCAGCATTCATCTGATGTCTCACATCGTGTTCTTCATCATTCTGATTTTTCTTCTGGTTTACATATTCCTCACAGTCTATTTTCTTATTAGGAATGATAATTCATTGCACGAATTGCAATCGAAATTAGGACATATCACGGAAAACGACAACATTGTCACGATGCAATACGACGTCGCAAAGAAAATATTCACCCGTTGGAATGAAATGACAGGAAAACCTTATCGTCTGTTCTCGCTGGACGAATACTGGACCTACATTCATCCCGACGACCTTCCGATTGCCCGTAAACTTGTGGATTACATGAACAGCGGCGAAACAAGAGAATATTCGTGCGAATACAGATACCTTTTCCCGAATGCAAAAAATTATTCGTGGCAGTTCAATTCCGTGTATCCGAATGAACTGAATAGAAAAGGGAAGGCAACTAATTATATAGGCATTTGCAGGAAGAACAATCAATGGCATGAAATGAATGACATCCTGCTTCGTTATCGCAGAAGAATCTCTTACATAGCTGATGCTGCTAACATTGTTTTTACTCAATATGATGTGGATACAGATACCGTTTATGAGCTTGACAATCATGGTGAGGTTCCTGATCATGTGATAACTTTTGAAGAGATTCTGCTGTGCGTGCATCCTGACGACATCGGCATAGCAAAGGCCATCATTACTCAAGTACGTGAGCACAAGGAAGAGAATATACAATACGACTACCGTTATTCTGTCAACAAAGATGATAAATATTTGTGGTTACATTTCTCTGCCATTGCTTTTGACCGCGACGAAAACGGGGAAATCAGCCGCTATCTAGGTTTGAACATCAACACCGACGCATGGCATCAAGCTATGAGAGAGATTCAAGACCTTTCCTATAAAGTCGAGCAGATACAAATGTTCGCGAATTCGATTAAAAATATCGGTCAGAAGGTCCGTACGCCTCTCAATGCCGTGATGGGCTTTGCAGATGTGATGTCGGACGAAGAGTCGGAGGCCAGACGCCTTGAATATCGGAAGATTGTTGATGATCACAGCGCCTTGCTAATCAAAATGTCGGACGACCTTCTTGACATCGTTAAAATTGGAAACAGCCATGAGAACTGGAAAAAAGATTTTCTGGTAGTTTCAACTCACTTTGACAGTCTGCTGCAGAAGTTCAACCATAAACTTTATCCCGGCGTCAACATCAACCTCCGTTCAGACAGCCCAAAAGTCAGAATCGGGCTTGAATTCGATTTAATCGACAAAGTCTTTTTTTCGTTGCTTAACTATACTGCAAATTATTCAAAAGGAGGTACCGTCACGGTCGATTATGAGATAAATGACAGCTGCCTGCATGTTTCTGTTTCCGACCCAAGCTTCAGCATCGATAAGGCCGCCCAGGAAATGATATTCAATCATTTCGACAATCACGACCATTCATCGAAATACATACCTGGAATCGGACTGCCGATATGCAAAAAGGTCATTCTCAAACACAACGGAAAGATTGGCGTCGAATCCAATCCCGACACCGGAACGACCTTCTGGTTCTGGATTCCCTGCGAAATGTGAAAATACACGGGCAAATAATCATTTGCCCCGAATGACACGGGCGGTTTTCGATATTCGGACAAATTCATTGTCACGAACGGTTTCCGACGCGCGGACGCGGTTCGTTGGCATGGTACAAACGACGGTTTTCAACATGCGAATGAAATCATTGCCACGGAACGGTTTTCAATATGCAAACGCGATTCAATGTTCAACACACAATCGGGTCAACACATAGGTCGACCCCTACAAATAAATTAAACGGTTGAACGAATTGTAGGGGCGGACCCGCGTGTCCGCCCGAATGAAACGAACGGTTTTCGACACGCGGACGCAATAATCGGCACGAACGACATGAACGGTTTTCAATGCGCGAACGCAATTCAATGGCACGGTACAAACGACGGTTTTCGGTATTCGGACGCGGTTCATTGGAACGGATTGTAGGGGCGGACCCGCGTGTCCGCCCGAATGACACGGACAATTTCCGATATTCGGACAAAATCATTGTCACGAACGGTTTCCGACGCGCGAACGCGATTCGTTGTTCAATACACAAACGGGTCGACACATGGGTCGACCCCTACAAACAATTTAATCGGTTGAACGGATTGTAGGGGCGGACCCGCGTGTCCGCCCGAACGACACGAACGAATTCCGATATTCGGACAAAATCATTGTCACGAACGGCACGAACGGTTTTCAATGCCTGGACGCGATTCAATGTTCAACACACAAATCGGGTCGACACATGGGTCGACCCCTACAAACAATTTAATCGGTTGAACGGATTGTAGGGGCGGACCCGCGTGTCTGCCCGAATGACACGGACAATTTCCAATATTCGGACAAAATCATTGTTACGAACGGTTTTCAATGCGCGAATGAAATTCAATGGCACGGATTGTAGGGGCGGACCCGCGTGTCCGCCCGAATGAAACAAACGGTTTCCGACATGCAAACGAAATCATTGTCACGAACGGAACGAACGGTTTCCGACGCGCGAACGCAATTCAATGGCACGGATTGTAGAGACGCCATGCTGGCGTCTCATTGCAATGCGTTGTTGTTTAATTATTGTTCAGTTTTGACAGCTATCATAATCTTACCACATTCACAATGTATAAAAATAAGTCTTTTCTACGGAGAAAAATAAAATTATCCGTAGGAAATTACTCGTTTTTTCGGATAAAAGTAATATCTTTGCGCGCGAGATAGAGCAACAAGATGGAAAAAATTGCTGATATAGTAAAATCGCAAGGCGGTGTCATCACTACTGGCGAGTTGTCTGGACGAGCAGAGTATCAACGGCTGTTGAGGGCTGTTGAGCAAAACAAACTTATCCGCATCCGGCAAGGTGTCTATGCTGATCCTGATGCAATGCTAAACACTATGATAGATGTTGAGCGAATCATCCCAGGAGGTGTTGTATGTCTTTATAATGCTTGGGCGTTTTATCAGCTTTCAACTACCGTTCCACCTGCGTTCTGCATTGCCATTGATGCCAAAAGGAAGGTCAGCTTGCCTGAAGCACTCCCAATCAATCTGTATTATTGGAAGAAAGATTACCTGACTCTCGGAATTATGGAGCAAGAGGTATCTGGCTATAAAGTTCACATGACTGATATGGAGCGAAGCGTCTGCGATGCCATCAAATACCGCAATAAAATAGGTATGGATTTGTGCGCAGAAGTCGTGAGAAGCTATCTCAGAAAAAAGGAAAGAAATCTAAGTGTGCTAACGGAATATGCGAAGGCGCTGAGAATAACAAAGACTCTTAATAATTATCTTGAAATCTCATTGGAATGAAAAAGCCTGTAAAGAACCACGCAAAATCCGTAAAGACTAAACTGTTGAACCTGATGAACACATCGGGTTATCCTTATATGAATCTGCTTGCTCGTTATTTCAATGAGCGGCTTCTTTATCGTGTGTCAGTCAGTCGATATAAGAACAATTTACTTTTGAAAGGAGGTACTCTCCTTTATGCTATGGACGGTCTTGATACTCGCCCCACGGTAGATGTCGACTTCATGGCAATCAGCATAAGCCGAGACCGTGATTTCCTTGAAGCAGTATTCAGAGAGATATTAAGCATACCTTGTGAGGAAGATGGGGTAAGATTTGATGCTGACAATCTTACTTCTGAGAAAATAACAATTGAAAAGGAATATCCTGGTACACGCTTCTTTATAACAGCACACATGGATACCATAGTCCATAACATGTCAATAGACATAGGTTTCGGTGATATTATTACACCAGCACCTGCCAATATGGACTTTCCTTTGCTGCTATCTGATATTCCTGCGGTTAATATTAAGGCTTATTCTATAGAGACGGTAATAGCGGAGAAGTTTCATACAATGATTGACCGTGACACTGCCAACAGTAGGATGAAGGATTTCTTCGATTGCTATCAGATTCTGACAACGCACAAAGAAATCGACCAAGCTACTTTGCGGAATGCAATTTTTGCTACGTTTGACAATCGAGGACTTATATATAATCCTCAGCTTCAGATGTTCTCGGGTTCTTTCATTACTGATGAAGAACGCCTCTCAAGATGGAATCTCTTCATCAAGAAGATTCGATGGAAGGAAGAAATATCCTTTGCTGACGTCATGGCGGTCATTAGCAATAATTTGGAGGATATATACGAAGAGTATTGGAATCATCACAATATCTGATGTTATAGCGAACTATACTTACTCTATAAACGACTCTCATAGATCATCTTGACCGAATCGATTCTACAAAACATTCCTCGTCAACACGGAATTGCAGGGGCAAATAATCATTTGCCCCTACGGAACAAACGGTTTTCAACGCACAAACGTAATTCGTCAACACGAACGACACGACGGTTTTCAACACGCAAACGCAATAATCGGCACGAACGACACGGAACGGTTTTCAATATGCAAACGCGATTCGTTGTTCAACACACAAACGGGTCGACACATGGGTCGACCCCTACAAACAATTTAATCGGTTGAACGGATTGTAGGGGCGGACCCGCGTGTCCGCCCGACCGGAACGGAACAATTTCCGATATTCGGACAAAATCATCGGCACGAATGGTTTTCAATGCGCGGACGCGATTCAATGGCACGGATTGCAGGGGCGGACCCGCGTGTCCGCCCGACCGGAACGGAACAATTTCCGATATTCGGACAAAATCATCGGCACGAATGGTTTTCAATGCGCGGACGCGATTCAATGGCATGGTACAAACGACGGTTTTCAACATGCGAATGCAATTCAATGGCACGGATTGTAGAGACGCCATGCTGGCGTCTCATTGCAATGCGTTGTTGTTTATTATTTATGACGGAGACGCGAGCATCGCGTCTCTACGTCCCGCCCGAATTGTAATGGTGAAAAATTTCATTCGCCATTCAACATTATTTGTAAATCGTCATTCGTCGGCAATGGCCGTGGCAATAGGAGAGATGCAGGAAGCCGCGCTGGCGATAGACAATCGCCTGGTCGAAGGCGAGGCCGCTTTTCTGCAGGATTTGCAGCAGCTTTTCAGGTCCGAGGCGGCAGGCAAGGTCGGCAGCTTCGCCTTTAGTGTGCTGCGATGTCGGAACGCCGCCGACGAGTCGGTTGACTTCCTGAGAACGGAATCCGCTGAGCACGCGAATCGGCTCGCCAAACGCGTCACGCATCGGGTCGAGAAGATTGTCAACCAAAGAGATTAACGCGCTCCTTTGAACTTCGTTCGGAACGTTCTTTAATCCGCGGGCTTCGGCCGCGGAAGAACGCGTCAGTTCAGATAACGTGAAATGTTTCATGGCTGTTCTGATTTATTGGTTTCATCGCACTCAGTTTCACTGTCGTCTTCGCCGCGATGATGGCGGAAGATTTTGTGGACAAGATATCGGTACCGGTAATCGACACCGAAGAGTGCTCCGGCGAATGTCATCGTCTCGCCGAAGGCTACAAGGACGGATTCGTGGATTTGCCCTTCGGGCGGCACCCAAAACCCTAAGAAAAGCAGCAGCATGCCGCACGCGACAAGAATCGTCGCAATTGTCAGTTGTAGTTTCATCTCAATTCTGATTTAAAAAGAATGATTAATTATGTATCACAAATATAAGGATTTAAATCGGCATATCAAAATCTGTCAGGTATTTTTTATGCCTTTGTCATAACTATATCAGCGGCTTTTGCCGCTAATGACTCTGTTACTTTTCCCTGGATGGAAAAGTAACCAAAAGATCACGGCTGTGTCTCCCGAGCTACTGCGAACAGACATTCCGCTAAATGATTTGAAACTTGCTGCTTCGCAGCTTCAAACAGCAAATCATTTTTAACGCTTCATTGTCTGTTCTTCGTTTAACGCTCGTCCGCCAAGGCCGAATAAAATACAAAATCAAATTATTTTCCATTCCACATTGTATTTCGTTGTCGGCCTTAGAAGCGCGTAGGTGTAGAGAGGAAAGCGCGGCGTAAAAAAATACCTGCTGTCTGAGCGCAGCGAGTTTCAGGGATTTTAGCCGCGCAACCGAACGGAACCGTTAAACGCGATTCGCAGCCGCGCCTTCTTCTTTTGTTATTTCTTCTGTGGCGAGACAGAAGAAATAACATTGATTCGCTGCAATCGCAGCGGTGATTTTTGATTGTTTATGACGATGTAGGGGCGGACCGGCGTGTCCGCCCGTGATTTGCCGAATTGACATTCACATGGTTCCAACCGCGTTTATTTACACCAAAAAATCATTTGAAATATATGCAAAAATATATGCGAAAATATTTGTTTATTAGAATTTTATGTTGTATCTTTATACCGTTGATGAGAGAGGAAACCAGATGGAAATGAATGCTAGCTGACCAGGCCTTGACGGTCGGAATCTCCCAACAAAAACAATTTTATTTATTCATTCTTCTTAAATTATTACAAAATGGGAACATTATTGAAACCCCAGTCAGTGGGGTTAACCAAACTGACAAACGGAAGGTATTCCGCATTCATGAACAGAGTCGCTGACTTGGCTTCCGCCTTCAAGGAAGAAGATGCCGCCAAACTTACCATGCTGCCGTCATTCAAGGAAACGGTGGCTTTGATGACCGACATCTTCAACCAGAGCCTGAAGTACGCTGAAACACCTGAGCTGCATCAGCTTAACGAGGAAAGGCTGAACGCTTTCCGCCGCCTCGCAACCTTACTCACATCGTTCAAGTACGCGACAGCCGAGGCTGAAAAGAAAGCTTATAACAAGCTCAGTACGGTGTTTGCACCTTACACGGGCACACCTTATCTGGCAATCGAAGACGCGTCGGCATCAATCCTGGGGCTTGTGTTTGACTTCTCCAAGGCTGAAAATACCGCGAGTGTGACTGCACTGAAACTGACCGATTATGTGACGGTCTTGGACACGGCGAACAAGGCTTTTATCGAGAAATACTGCGAACGCCAGGCTTCGAAGAAAGCCAAAGAGATGAAGAAGACGGAAGAGGTCCGTCCGAAACTGGATTCGCTTTACGACGATTTGGTGAACACTGTTTTCGCAGCGAATGTGCTGGCGCCTAGCGCTGATTTGACCAATTTCCTGAACGCTCTGAACAGCTACATCGTCGAAATGAGAATCAACATGAATGTTTCGGCCGGCCTTCGTGCAGCTGCCAAGAAACGCAAAGCCGAGAAGGAAAAGACCGACGGCAAGACTGACGGCGGCGCAACAACCGGAGGTTCGACGACCGGCGGCACGACCGGCAATGGCTCGACTAGCGGCGCTGCAACAGGCGAAGGTACAACCGGAGGTTCAACCAACACAGGTGCAACCGGCGGAGGTTCGACTGATTCTGGGAATGGTTCGACAACAGGTGGCAATACCGACACAGGCGGAGCTGCAACCGGAGGTTCGTCCGGTGGAACCGGCAAGGAAGATTTGCCCGTTGGAGACGCGTAACCTGTAGGGACAAATGATTATTTGCCCCTATAACAAACGAACGGTTTCCGATATTCGGACGAAATCATTGGCACGGATTGTTAAGGGCGGACCGCGTGTCCGCCCTTTTTATGTTCTGCATGATGTCGGCCTGCACATGTTTCCCTCTTTTGCATGCGCGGTTCTTTGTCAAAAATAATCTTAGTCCGACAAAATTCTTAATACTTACAAATCTTTACAAAAGAAATACGATTTTTGACGCTTTTCTTTTTACAGCAGCTTAACTTGCACCTAAAATAAACAAAAGGCATAATCATATTATCGACATGAAATACTCTCTGTCTCGACACAATGAGTTTTACTTTTGCGGAAATCTGAAGAAAGCGACCTTGCAGATAGTAAGTTCCATTGAAAATCAAGCATTTTCCATCTGCTGCAGTCTGCATGGGGCGACATCTATGACCGTTAAAACTATCACCAAAAACATGGCATTCGTATCACTGTTTTTGAGCTGTACATTTTTTTGTAAATATCACTTCGATTTGTCCGCAATTTGTCCGCCCTTTTGCGATACGAATCAGAATTTTTTCTATTTTATTTGCGGCAGTGAATGAAAAGTATGAAGACACAAAATTATATGCCAGCCTCTACGATTTCTCTCGCTGCAGAGAAAGCATTGGTATTGCTTCCGGGTCATACATTTACGAAATACGATATTTGTTACAAAGTCACGCATCTCGAGCCCAACGAGGTTCAAATCGTCTCCAATAGCCTTAAGTGCGCAACAGATTTGAACGTTTCGCAGGTCACCTACAACGGAATCACCTATTTTGTAACCTCTATATATAAGTTTGCTTTTCGGCGTTGCAAGTTCTTGAAGACAGCCTCATTCCTGAATGTCACCGACATCGGTTTTGCTGCGTTCAGCAGTTGTTCCAATCTGATGCGAATCAACTGTCCTAAGGCAACCGCTATCGGATTGGCAGCTTTTGAAGGTTGCCGCAGTCTGACCACTGGCGCTTTTCCGGCAGTGAGGGCTATCGGCGACGGAGCGTTCGTCGGATGCCGTTCATTGACGGTTGCCAACTTCCAGTCTGCAACCGTTGTCGGAATGTCGGCATTCTACAATTGCGACGCATTGGAGACTGTAGTTTTTCCTAACGTGACCGACATCGGCGAGGGAGCTTTTGAGAATTGCATCAGCTTGACGCAGGCGTGTTTTCCGAAGCTCACCGCCATCGCTCACACTCTGTTCAAAGGCTGTCGGGCGCTGACGTCCGCAACATTCGCTCATGTGACCGACATCGGCGATGAATCGTTTCAAGACTGCCTGCAACTGACCAATCTTTCGTTCGGATTTACTCCTCCGAAGATTGTCTTGTCGGCTTTCAACGGCTGCAAGATGCCTTGCTTGCTGACGTTTGTCGACGAAGCGGGACATCTCTTCGCAGGTACCGAACTGCACGAAGTTGTGGCCAACTACAAGAACGATTCGGGCTTTTCGCCCATCACCGGACTGTGGTATGGAAGGTCGTTCATCATGGATATTGCAAAGGCGATGATTTCACTCACAGAGCGTAGGTTTAGAGTCACAGGAAGTCAGATAACACCTAAAGTCGCGGTTTACTTCAACAGCAAACCGCTGACGGAAGGTCTGGATTTCGAAGTCACATACGGAGAGAATACATATCCTGGAATAGGAATGGTAACAATCTTAGGCAAAGGTGCTTATCAAGGTACAAGAACCGTTGTCTTCGAGATTGAGTCACAAAAGATTTTCATCGTCATTCCGTCGGTGAAGCATGCGGCAACCACACCGGCTGCAGGTTTTATCCGTTCGGAAGCCGACAAACCTTTCTGTTTCTCTGTCTTACCCGACAAAGGCTATGTTGCCAAGGTTGCGACCGACACCGGCGAAACTCTTTATCCGTATGAGAAGAACCGTTATATTATCAAGAAGTTGAATCGTAATGTCAGGCTGATTATCGATGTGGTAGGAAAAGGCATGGCGGTTGAAGACATCCGACCGCTGCCCTCTTGTTCGAAGGCAAGAGTTGCTTTTGTCCCGTCGTTTCAAACTGACAGGCAGGAATTTGTCAGCGATATGACCTTCCTGTCAGCCCAACAACCGCTGGCTCCATAATATCCTGACGTCTCGAGTGACGATTCAAGTGTATAGAAACCGCTTATTTGAAGCCTAACAGAAACTATTTGATTGTAAGTTCAGAAACACAAAAATTATATAACAGACACATTATGATACCTGACCAAGATATTATTAAAACGCGTCTTTCGGGCGAGACGGCAAAGATGCCGTTCGAACCGCTTAAAATGAAGGTTGTCGATATTCAGGTCGATAAAGGCTATGCGCTTTCCGGCCCGCCGAAAAAGAACGATCCTTCAATTATCGTTGACGATTGGGATACTGATACATTCGAATCATGAAAACGAGTTATTTTCTTTTACTTTCAGCCTGCGTTCTTCTTGAAGCAGGTTGCTCGAATGACGACATCGGATTGTCCGGTAAAAAGGTGACATCGATTTCATTTGCCGGGGATGTGGAAACTTCCGCAAGTTCCAGTAACAGCGGATTGCGCACAACAACCTCGGAAGCGACCGTCACTTGGAAAACGGGCGATGCGATTGGAATCATGAAGACGACAGACCCGACCAGCAACCGGCATTTTATCCTATCGTCAATCAGTGCTACCGATGCACATGTAGCTGTGTTCAACGCTGTTACCGATGCAGATGGCTTGGAAGACGGAACTTATGTCGCATGTTATCCGTACGACGATAAATTCGGCAGATACACGTACGATAATTTTGTTGTCCTTTCAAGCCTTACCCAACCCGATGAAACAAATTCTCATTTGGCTACAACTGATTTGCTGTATTCAGACCCGTTTACGGTTTCTAACGGCGAAATATCCGGAAATGTCATTATGCATCATGCTTTGACTTTACTGGAAGTCAATCTGAAGGTTGCCGGAACTGCCATTACCTCAGCTGTTTCACCGAGACTTACAGGTCTGGCGGTGAGGAACCATAGTTCGGGTTCAGCCTCAGATTCCACAATGTTTGCTTCCAGAGCCTATTTTGACGACAGTGCGGGACTTCAATTTCTGTATAATCTGGTCACCGTGTCGTTCTCTCATGCGACGGTCTTGACATCGTCTTACCAGACTTTTTGGATTACCTTCCGTCAGAATCCCGCTAAAATAGGGAATATCGACTTATGGACGGCTATGTCCCTATATACAAGCGGTGGTGGCCAGATTAATGCGAAACAAGATATCTCTTATACAATCAATTTATCGAAGGCCTTGGAAGCGAGGAAAAGATATGTCATGTACATGACGCTGTATGTGAACAGTGCGAAAGATGTGACGCAGTGGTACGTTGTAAGAGACTCTTAAAATGAGGTCATGCACGGAAAAGTAATATCTTCAAAGTCTGTTTGTATGAAACGAAATAGTAGGGCCAAATGATTATTTGCGCCTAAATTCATTTTTTAACAAAAATAATTGGTGAAAAATTTGGTAGTTAAAAGTCTGTTTCCTACATTTGTACCGTGATATGGTAAGTACAGAGTTGGGCTATTGATTTTAAATTACAAACTGAATATGATAGAAACCGAAGAACATAATAATCAACAAGTTGCACACAATGCGGCTAAAGTTCCATTCGAACCGATGCAAATGAAAGTTATCGATGTCCAAGTCGATAAAGGCTATGCGCTTTCTACGCCACCGCCAAGAGCGAAAGAGGGACAATTTGAGGCAGATTCGTTTAATCAGAATGATGCTTGGTAATTGATGTTAAGAACGGAGACGTTATGAAAAATCAAGTTTTTAAATGTGTTTTACTGCTTGGCATCGCGTTGTTAGGTTTCGGCTGCTCGAACGACAGTGATGTAAAGGGACCTGTCAAGATGATTTCCGAATTGAATTTCGGTGATGCTTCGGCTTCAACGAAAACTACGCTTAATGGTTATACTGTTAAATGGGCGTCCACCGATCAAATCGGAATTATGAATGTTAACGATGCTTCAAGCAATTATCGTTTTAAGATATCATCTGGTTCAGGCAATTCAATTGCTACTTTTGCAGCTTATCAAAAATCTACAACGGATTCAACCAATTTTCTGGCTCCTGGAACTTATATTGCTTATTATCCGTACAAATCAACAAGATACACAGCAAGTAATCCATATGCCCTGACTTCATCGGAACAAAATTATATCGGAAGCCATGATTATATGATTTCCGATCAATTTACTGTAAATTCAGATGGTTCTATAACTTCATCATCTGGAACAAGCACTGTTTTATTGAAACATTTGTTTACATTAGTAGAAGTAAATGTAAAAATTATACCTACAGATTATTATTATTCCGCATCAACTCCAGTTATTAAACTTGTATCTGCCGATTTGGTAACGCAAAGCTATTCAGATTATTCGTATGCTTCCACGTATTATTTTAACACAGATGGGACGCCAGGTTTCACATACGGAATTGACAGGGTATCTGCTACGCCTCAATCTAATGTTGTATTAGATACAGGTGAATATCAAAAATTCAATTTATTCGTCCGTCAGCAACAGACGTCTGAGAATGCTTCGGCCACTCCAGTCGATATTGCCTTTGAGATTAAGTTTAGGTACTCGGATGATGACACTGGAGAAGATTCATATATATATACCCCTTCATTTACAATCGCTTCTACAGCTATTTTAGCTCCAGGTGATAAAAAAGTCATCAAATTTGGTTTTAATATGACAGGGTTGGCTCAAGAAGATTGCTCTCTGACAAAGATGAATGATTAATTATAAGACAAAGATATTTCTTTTATTTTAGAATTGTAATAGGATAAATTTAAGAATATAGATAGCAAATGATTTCGAAGACAGAACAGGTATTATTGACACTTTTGAAAGGTGCGCTTTCGGGCAGATTGTCGGAAAGTGAATCCTGTTTTGACCTCTCGGATAATGAATGGACTGAAGTGAAACGGCTGGCGGTGAAACACGGCGTTTCGGGACCGGCTTATGACGGTGTTCAGCTCCTTCCATCCAATCAGCAGCCGCCGGAAGAGCTCTCCATCGAATGGAGCGTGAACGTCGGACTTCTCGAAAAACGCTATCACAAAAAATGCGGCGTCGTCCGTGATTTGAAAGATTGGCTCGCATCGCACCAGCTGAGAATGATGCTCCTGAAAGGTTTCGATATCGCATCTTTTTATCCAGTTCCCGCCCATCGCGAATGGGGCGATTTCGACATCTGGCTCTTTGGAAAGAAAGAGGAGGGCGACCGACTTGCCGCTAAAGAACTCCATGAAGAGATTGAAGACGGCGGTCACCATTCGTCGTTCTACTACAAAGGAGTGCGCATTGAAAACCATGAACATTTCTTGTACGATGAATCGGACGATCCCGTCGTTGAAAATCATTTCGCTGAGTTCAACCGTCTGGAAAAGGCAATTGAGCCGTTGGCTGAAACAAATGAAAAGCTTACATTGGAGAATGGAACGGATTTGTATGTGCCAGCAGCGACCTTCAATTTCCTGTTCTTTGCCGGACACATGGCAAGGCATTTCACAAGGAATCTAGGCTTGCGGAATTTTTTTGATTGGGCTTGCTTTTTGAATAAGAATCGTGACAAATATGATAAAGAGCTTGTGCGCACCACCTTCGAAGGTACACACTTGTCTCTCGCTGTTGAAGTTTTTACCCGCCTGGCAATCCGACTTTTCGACTTGCCGGCCAATTGTGACCCCTGCCTCGATGTCGGGCAGTATGACAAACGTTTGGAAAACAAGGTGCTGAAAAAGATTTTAAATCCGTTTCTTGCCGAAAGACCAGAAACAAAAATCCTGCGCCCTGTGTGGAGATTGAATTCACTATTCAAAAACTGGTGGAACGACGAGCTGATATATCGTAAGAATGTCTTCCAGCAGATTGCGTTTCATTTCCACCGGAACAGTTTGGGACAACTTTTTTCATGACTTTTAAAGGTCGTACAAAAAGTATTTAATTAATTAGTAATTATTAACAGGAATAATTGGCTAAAAATTTGGAGTTTTAATACCTCATTTCTAACTTTGTAGCGTGGTATATTATGTAGTTTTTATTGAAAAAATTAAATTTAAAGTATATGAAAGAAAAAAATCAGATTAAGGGAACGGTTGAAACGGTCAAAGTGCCGTTCGAGCCGCTCGAATTGGAAATTGTCGATGTAAAAGTTGAAAAGGGATATGCAGCATCAGGAAGTTCTGAGAGTTCATTTCGTTCAAGTGCGTGGACTGACAACGGTTCCGTATAAATAAATACTTAAAAATCATCATTATGAAAAATATAAGTATAAGCTCTTTATTGCTTCTTGGCATTGCTATTGTTAGTTTCGGCTGTTCGAAGGATGACAGTGAGCAGGTTGAACCTACTGTTGCTAAAGTACATACGATAACCTTTGGTTCAAGCACGACAAAAACTTCGACCTCTGGAACTACCGTTACATGGACTACGGGAGACAAAATCGGAATCATGAAGGTTGGAGATACTTCGACCAATTACTGCTTTGTTTTGACTTCAGGTGCAGGTGCTTCTACAGCTACTTTTACTGCAAACACGAAATCCGATGATTTGGATGCAGGAGCTACCTATGTGGCTTACTATCCATACAAAGAGGGAACAAGCAGATATACAGCATCTGTGGGTACACTTTCTTCTCAGACCAGTACTTCGTTTTTGAAAGATAATGACCTGTTGACTTCCGATCAGTTTAGTGTATCAGCAAATGGCGCTACCGATCCATCTATAGTTGAGATGAACCATGTTTTCAGCCTGATTGAATATAGAGTTAAGCTAAATGCTGCTGCTTCTATTACTTCTCCTGATTTCCAATTGCATAAAATCTTCTTCGGTGTGCCGAGTGGTGACACCAGTACTCCGTTTGCTTCAAGTGTTTCTCTGGCGTCAAGTGTTCTTGATCCAACGTTTACTTTTAATCAAAGTACAATCGCAGTTGAGTACACTACTCCAATCAAATTAACATCTAACTATCAGTCATTCTGGATGATGGTTCGTCAGAACCAGAACGGAGGAGCACATAATTTCTTGTTCGAAGCAGAAGTTTATAGCTACTATGATGGTAAGCATGCTATTGGAAAACCCGGCATAACTAAATCAGTTAGCTACATTTTAGGAAAAGGTGAAAAACGAAGCATTAATCTGATTGTGAATGCTGATTTGAAAGATAGTGGTTGGACTTTAACTAGTGAATGATGCATTTATCATCATCAGTTAAGCTGCAGACCATCGCAGGCAAGGATTTTATCTTCCTGAAGAAAGGCAATTCGATGGATATGACGCGCGTCGTTTCACTCAATAATTCCGCTGCATGGCTGTGGCATCAACTGCAAGGAAAAGAATTTACTTTCGATGAAGCGTTGCGAATGCTGGAACAACATTTCGAAGGAGACCAGACAACAATGATGAACAGTTTGCAAAAGTGGATTGACGAGCTGAAAGGCTTTGAATTCTTAGAGGAATGAGATTATCGAGAACTGAACAGATATTGTTGGAACTTTTAAAGGGTGCGCTTTCGGGCAAATTGTCGGAAAGCGCATTTCGTTTGCCCTTGACTGACGAGGAATGGAATGCTGTGCGTTCGTTGGCCATCAAACAAGGCGTGTATTCCATCGCATTCGACGGAGTCGGGCTGCTTCCTCCTGAACTTCAGCCTTCGAAAAAGATTTTCCTCAGTTGGGCCGCAAATGTGACAATTCAGGAAGAACGCTATAAATACAAGTGTCAAAAAGTTAAAGAACTGAAAGAGTTTTTTGAACAGCATAATCTGAAAATGATGCTGCTGAAGGGTGTTGGACTCGCTTCGTTTTACCCCATTCCGTCGCACCGTGAGTGGGGAGATATCGATATCTGGCTTTTTGGACATAAAGAAGAAGGCGACAGATTAGCAAAAGAGGAACTTGGAGCAAACTTAACGGAAGGAGGTATGCAATCGGGATTCTATTTTTATGAAATGCCTGTCGAAAATCATTCTCATTTTGCAGATATAAACTCTATAAATAACGTTATTGAACAGCTTTATACTGATTTCAAAAGTATTGAAGAAAAGATAAAGCCGATGGCAGAGACATCTAATAGCATATTTGTTTTAAACGTAGGGACAGAGTTGTTTGTACCAACGCCTACCTTTAACTTTTTCTTCCTGTTTTGTCACATGGCACGACACTTTATAAATAAGTTAGATATACGCCATCTGTCCGATTGGGCTTGCTTTTTGAAAGAGAATCGGGACAAGTATGACAAAGAGTTAGTATGCAAGACCTTTGAGGAACTACATCTGGCCTTGTCCGTAGAGGTGTTCACGCGCCTAGCTATCCGACTTTTCGACCTGCCCGAAAGCTGTGACCCTCAAATCAAGCTCAGATATTACGACAAGCATCTGGAAGACAAAGTGCTGGAATATATATTCAGGCCATCGTTGAGTATTCCCAGACCCCAATCAAGGTTTTTGCGTGTTTTCTGGAGAGCTGCCTACTTCTTCCATGATTATTGGCTCAATAAAATGCTCTTCAATCAAAATGCTTTTCAGCAGATTTCTTACTATTTCCACCGAAACAAATTTAAACACATATTTTCCTAGAACCCTGACGACATGGTAAAGAATGAATATTTCAGAATAGCCGACCATAGCGTGTTCATTGAGACTGAGCGCGATTATATCACTACTATATTGCCGGAGTTTGCCGTCTTTGCAGCTTCACCGACAAAAAACCCTCTCTATCTCCGTGTGGGAGGTGACGAGCCGACCAGACCGAGTGGAATACTCTACTATACCTTCAAAACAGATAATTATCTATGCCACTGCTATCATAACAGGTTCGGCTACCAGGTGACGATGTCGCAGAAGGATAAAGTCGTCGTCTCAATCCAAACCAAACAGTTGTATCACCAGACAGAGATTCGCGGCACGTACGAGCCGTCACTGCTGCGCTTCGCCTTATGGCTTGCTTTCGGATTCGAATCGGTTGATAAAATGACGGTGGCTCTTCATGCTTCGACCATCGTCTATAATGGACGCGCGACGCTCTTCATTGCCGAGTCTGGCACTGGCAAGAGCACGCACACAAGCTTGATTCAGAAGGTTGTCCCCGAATCATACCTGCTCAATGACGACAGTCCGATTGTCCGCTACGAAGGCAATGGCTGCATGGTTTACGGCTCGCCTTGGAGCGGCAAGACTCCTTGTTACCGACAGGAAAAGGCTGTGCTCAACGGCATCGTGAAAATCTGCCGCGCTCAACAGAACCGCATCGAAGAGCTTCCAGTGATTGAGGCGCTGCAACAACTGTTGCCTGCCTTTCCGCCTGAACTTTATATGAATGAGACTCTCAAGGAACTGTACGCTCCTCTGCTTTCGAAAATCATCGAAAGCGTACCTGTCTACCGGCTCTATTGCCTGCCGAACAGAGATGCGGCAAAGCTTTCGTTCGGTACACTTTACCCTAAAGTAAGACGATGGAAATTGTAGGGAACGATATTCTGCTGTCGCAGGTTGCGGCTGCTGTCAGTCAAGGCATGACCGTCAAAATACGCCTCGTAGGCTTCAGCATGTTTCCTTTCCTTCGTAACGAACGCGACAATGTCGTGCTCGGACCGTTCAAAACAGAGGAACTGAAGGTCGGCGATGTCGTGCTTGCCCTTTGTAACAATACTTATCTGCTGCACCGCATCGTGTCTGTTGTGCCGAACGGCTTCATGCTCCAAGGCGATGCGAATGTGTCGTGCGAAGCGGTGATAGCCGAGAATGTCGTCGCACGACTGCTGTCGGTGGAACGGAAAAGCGGTCGGATTGTGAACTGCGACAGCTTCCCTTGGCGCTTCATGAGTTTTGTCTGGAGAAAACTTACTTTCGCCCGCAGGTATTTGCTTGCGGTTTTACACCGGATTTTTTGATTCTTTCAAAATCATTTTGTATATTTGTCAATGATAAGATGGCAGCTCTATGATTGATGAGATTCGTAAATGCATGCGCTGGCTGTGGATGGCGTCGGATGGCATCCGTCTCCGTCTTGTGGTCAGAAGTCTGCTCGGACTGATTCGAGTGGCTGCGGGACTCGTTTTTATCTTCGTCAGCAAACAGCTCATCGATATGGCAACCGGTCAGCTGCCTTCTACACCCGAGAGAATCTGGATTTTCTGCATATTGCTGGTGGCGCTGATTTTTGTTGAAATCGGCTCCGGCCTCTATGGCTCGTATCTCAACGTACAGACTGAAACTAAGTTGAGAAACGGCATCCGCCGCAATGTCTTCGCTCACCTCATGACCTCGACTTGGGAAAGCCGTGAGAAAATGCACAGCGGCGACGTGCTGAACCGCCTCGAAGAAGATGTGCGCGTGATTGCCGACACGCTCTGCAATTCGCTGCCGCAGCTTGTCGTCACTGGAGCGCAGCTACTGGCCGCCTTCGTCTTCCTTTGCCAGATGAGCGCCGCATTGGGTTGGGCACTGGTCTTCATCATGCCTGTTTTCCTGCTCTTCAGCAAAATCTTCTTCAAACGGCTGCGTGCACTCACAAAAGAAATCCGCTCCACCGACAGCATCGTGCAGAGCACATTGCAGGAGAGCTTCCAGCACCGCGAGATTATCCAGACGATGGAACAGAGTCCGACGGTCGTCGACAAGCTCCGCTTGCTGCAGCAGACTTTCTATGGCCAGGTGATGAACCGCACCCGCTTCACGCTCTTCTCACGCGGAATGGTCTCGGTCGGGTTCGCCGTCGGCTATGCCGTCACTTTCATCTGGTGCATCATGCACCTCAAGGACGGTGCGATTACCTTCGGTATGATGACGGCTTTCATCCAGCTCGTCGGACAAATTCAGCGGCCGACAGTCGACTTGACTCAGCTCATTCCTTCGTTCATACATTCGTCGACTTCCATCGACAGGCTGCGCGAACTGGAAGCGATTCCAGGTGAGGAGACAGGCAATCCGCAAATGCTCCGTGGCAAGGTCGGCATCCGTTTCAACGATGTCAGTTTCCATTATCCAGAGGGCACAGTCGATGTGCTGTCGCATTTCTCGCACGATTTCAAGCCGGGAAGCCGCACCGCCATCGTCGGCGAAACAGGCGCCGGCAAAACTACAACCATCCGACTTATGCTTTCTCTGCTTCATCCGCAGAATGGTTACATTATATTATATAACGAGGTGGGAGCCAGTGTTGCAGCCGCCGCCAACAGCCGATGCAACATGGTCTATGTGCCGCAAGGCAACTCGCTCCTCAGCGGTACCATCCGTGACAATCTGCTTCTCGGCAATCCGCAGGCGACCGACGAGGAGATGCTCGAAGCACTTCATATAGCAGCAGCGGATTTCGTCAGCGAACTGTCCGAAGGACTTGATTCAATCTGCGGCGAACAAGGCGCAGGGCTCAGCGAAGGGCAAGCACAACGCATCGCCATCGCGCGCGGTCTGCTTCGGCCAGCAAGCCTCATGCTCCTCGACGAGTTCAGTTCGTCGCTTGACAAGGAGACTGAGCAAACGCTCATCCGACGCCTCCTTGACACTTGTCCGCACAAAACCATGATTTTCATTACCCACCGCGAAATGATTGTCAGTTATTGTTCCGATGTGGTACGATTGGAGAAAAGATAATCGTTGCGGTATTGCAACATCATGAAATAGAAAGGGACTGACCGCAAGGCCAATCCCTTTTTGTTTGTTCTTATTCACCTATAAAGTTGTATTTGATATTCTCGAGGCGGACGTTCTATTGCGTTCGATAAATAAAGTCGTTTAAAAGAACTTTGGGAAGCAAGTGAACGGTTGGTCTTGTACCTCAAAATATGGCCAATATTCGAATTCAGGATTGCCTTCGACTGCAAAGTGCAATGGCTTTCCTGGAACAGGTTTCAGCAGCGAACGGATTCCTTCGGCCGTCGTTTTGACGTCGAAGTCCTTTTTCTGGCCTTTGACACCGACCATCGCCATGAGAACTGGTCCATATTCAATGGCATAATGACCGTTCTCGAAGCCCGGTTCTATGCCTTTGTATTCAGTTACGCGGAAGCTCATCGGCAGCGTGAACGAAATCACATCGCCGTTCTGCCATTTGCGGTCGAGCAGGAGATAGGTTCCAGGTTGTCCTTTGCCGGCTTCACTGCCATTGACATTGACAGCCATCTCGCCTGCTGCCCACGACGGAATGCGGATATGAATTTTGCTCTGCGTCGGCTGATTGTCGGCGACTGCGATTTCAACTTTCGAATCGTATGGGAACTGAGTGCTCATCTTCAGCCGAAGCGCTTGTTTGTTGCTGTTGAAACTTATTTCGGAGGCAGCGAACAAATCGATATAAATGCCGTCATTGGCCACGGAATAGATATATTCGGGCAGCGAACCGTAGATGCGCGTGCCTTGGCCTTCGCAGCAGGTGTTCATTGCGTGATATGTGTTCTGTACATGAGGTCCGTACTTGCGGTTGATAAGTTTGGCGAAGTATCGGATGCCTTCCGAACCATATTGGTTGGCAATGACAACATTGTAGAGCGACTTCTCGATTTCGGAGACATATTTCTCGTCGTTCGGATTGAGCAGGTGGAAGCGCTGGTTGAGCTTTATCCAGAATGCGTTGCCGCAAAGTTCGCCAGTTTCCTTGCTCAGCCAGTATGATTTAGGTGCATAAAGGAAATTGCCTTCGTTGATGGCCAGCGAACCGCCGATGTGTTCCCAGTTGTCGTGATACAAATCCCAAGCTCCCAATGCAGTGTCCAGATATTTCTTGGCACCTGTTGCACGATAGAGGTCGAGATAAGGTTCAATGCCTGTGACAAGATAGTTGTGCGGACGGTCGTAAGGATAGCGCCAGATTGCGTCAACATCGCGTTTAGCCAATTGTTCCATCCAATAGTTCTCCTGAAAATATTGCTGGACGACCTGGATGTCTTTCGCTTTGCCGACAGGAGTGAAGTAGGTGCGTGTCATAGGGATGATTCCCTGCGTGCCTTGACGCGGACGACGCAGCATCTCGGGCAGGAAAGCGCAGTTGTCGAACCAGTCGTAGAAACCCCGCAACAATGGAAATGCCTTTGTGTTGCCTCCAAAGCCGGCTTCAATCAGTCCGTGAGTCACCCATGAACGGGTGTATGCGCCATATTCGCTGTCGAAAATAGTATGTTTCGGATAAGCCATCAGATAACCGTCAGGCTCCTTGCATTGGTCTATCACGTCGACAATGTCGTTCATCTCTTTGCGCAGCGCGGCATTTTCTGTCCAGCGCAGTGTGTTTCCGGCACCCATAAGAAAGCGTCCGGCTTCGGAACCTGGAAGTTGTTTGAACCAGAACACATTCAGACTCCAGTCGTAAGGTTCGACAGGAAGTCCGGCTTTGACGCGGAAGTTGCGCACAAGCTGGTCGAAAGTGAACGAGTTGAGCAGATAGTTGATGTTGTTGTCCATCGTTGTCTTGAACAAGCCGTCGCCTAAGGTGACGCCGCCCAAAGGTGCTTCAGCCTTGTAGGCAACAGGTTTCCATGTCTTTTCGGGCATCACATTCCCCGGATTGTTCGTCACGTCGAACTCGCCTTGCGGACGTGCAGGACGTGTGAGCAGTTCGATGTGCGAATCTTTGGTCGGATTGGATTCGGTAGCCTTGCAGCCTTCGGCAATGTCTTTTCCGTCGGACATGACCATGATTTTAGTCATCGCCAGTTTGTTGCCGCGCAGTTGGGTGGCGGTGAAGCGGACATATCGGGCATTGACTTCCTTCGTGTCGAATGTGGCGACCACATCGTCAGGATCGGGATACTCGCCTTTTATGGTATAGTCTTCGTACATGACGGATTGTTTGAATTCGGGGTCGTTGGAAACTTCGATTTTGAATCTGGCAGGAAAACCGCCGGCTGCAGGTCCCCAGCCTTGGACGCCAGGCAGCAATTTGATGCCATCGATTTTCTTTTCGCTGCCCAAATCAATCTGCACCCATTTTATCTCATTGCTGCTGACAGCAGGCGATGAATAGGCCGGAATGTAATATCGGGCGACGCGTTCGACTCCCATGTTCGCTTCTTTGATTTCGTTCGCTTCGTTGAACTTGATAATCTGAGCTTTTGCAGTACTTGTACAGAAGGTCAGCGCTAGAAAAGAAGCTATCAGACACGCCATAGCTCTTCTGTCGGTTAATTGATTGAAGATGTTTTTCATTTTTACGGTTGTTTTACACAGCGTAAAAGTAGGCATATTTCCACAAAGAAGATGTTTGAGCAATCAAAATATTCTCATTATTTTTGTACTTAATCAGAATTGAATCAATTTTAAAACCATAACTATTGAAATCGTGATGAAACAAAGTCTGTTAAAGTATCAAAAATGTTACTCTTTTATTTGGAGTATAGTACTGCTTCCGTTACTTTTGTGCCATCTTTAAGTCCTATGATATGAAAACATCAGAACTTAAAAGGCTGTTGCGTTTGCATGGATGTTATCTTATCGGTCATGGTAAAAGGCACGACCAATGGTTCTCTCCTATAAGTGGAAAGACATTCGTTATACCGAGACATGATAGTCAGGAGATTCCCACTGGGACAGAGAAAAACATCAGAAGAGCAGCGGGCATCTAGTATTGCTGATTCTAAAACGAATAGAAAGAGATTAACAACGAAATAACACAAGTCATGAAAATAATAGCAATCGTTGAAAAAGGCAGTGATGGACTTTATTCCATTTATTCCGAACAGGAAATTGCTAACCATTGCTTTGGCGGATACGGAGAAAGCGTTGAAATCGCTAAGGCTGATTTTCTTCAAAGTATAGAAGAAGTGAAGGAAATGCTTCTTAAGGAGACAGGTATTATTCCGAATGATTTTAATGAACTAAAAATCGAGTTTAAATATGACCTTGTTTCTTTCTTCAATTATTTTGATTGGATAAATGTCAGTAAATTCGCTCAGTATGCTGGAATAAATGAAAGCAAGATGCGACAATATAAAAACGGCTTGGCTTTCGCAGGAGAAAAGACAACCTGTAAGATACTGGCATCGATTAAGAAAATGGGAAAAGAACTTAGTGAGGCTACATTATAGTCAGAGACTTCTAAGAATTGAATCAATTTTAAAACCATACTTCTTGAATTTATTATGGTTAGACATTTAGTAAAAAGGATAACAATACTATCTCTGCTGCTGTCGTTCATTGCCCAAATGCCGGCCAAAAATACATTCGTGCGAACGGATGAAAAGCTGTTTGTGCATACTGACAGAGTCAATTATATTAGTGGCGATACAGTTTGGTTCAGAGCATATCTGTTGGATTTCCGCAACGGTCAGCTCAACGATTACAGTCATTATCTTTATGCAGAGTTGCTGGAAGGAGGAAAGCCGGTTGCCCGCCAGATGATTATCAATGATAAAGGCGTTTTTGCAGGATATCTACCGCTTCCTGACAGCATTCTCGAAGGTAGTTATTATCTGCGTTTCTATACCAGATATCTTTCTTCTCTGCCTGAACCGACCTATTTTTATCGCCAGATAGTTGTCGGAAAGAGGTTGGTCAGAAACATGAAAAATAACGCCGGCAATTCTTCTGAAGCCTATAATGTCTCGTTCCTTCCTGAAGGCGGAAGCTTGCCTTTGGGCTGCCCGACAAGAATTGCTTTCAAGGCTTTGGACAGCAATGGACTGGGAGAGAACGTGTCCGGCATTGTGATTGACAGCAAAGGCGACACAATCACATCGTTTTATACTTTTCATCGAGGCATGGGATTTTTTGAACTCAATCCAGAGGAAGGCGAAACTTATACTGCTGTCTGCAGGAATGCGACAGACAAGGAACTGCGGTTTCCTTTGCCGAAAGCTGAGCCTTCGGCAGTAGATATCCGAGCTGATTTGCAGAACGACTTTTTTGTCGTCAGCCTGAGAAAAGGAAGAAAAACCGCTCCGACGTCGGCTTATGCCTTTCGAGTCCTTTATCGCGACAGTATTCTTCTGACGCAACCTTTCGAAGGTGATGGCTATGTTCGGCTAAGACGTTCTTCACTGCCAAGCGGTGTGCTTCAGCTCGTTCTGATTGACCGCGCAGGAACTCCACTAAGCGGACGGACGATTTTCAACCGGAAAGAAGATGTCCGATGTTATTTGGATTGCTCGGCCAAGCCTCTTGAAAGACAAGGCAAGTCGTTTTGGAATATCAGTCTGGGATTGCAGGACAACGCTGAAAACAGTGCTGACGCTTCTCTTTCGATCTCGGTGACTGACAATCGTTATGCCATTCAAGACACTTCGACAAACATACTTTCTCACTTTCTCCTGACTTCGGATATTCACGGATATGTTGAAGACGCGGCTTTCTATTTCTCTGATGTTGATTCCCGCGCAGACCAGAAACTCGATTTATTGATGCTGACACAAGGTTGGGTGAAGTTCAGCGCGGAACAAAATGAGGTCTCTCGAAAAGATTTCGGAAGATTCCAATCTGTCAGCGGTCGTGTCGTCTCTGAGTCGTCGGACAAAAAACCGGTTCCTAATGCAACGGTAACCTTGTTCTCTTTCGACAAGTCGATAGCCAGCCAGACGATAAGCAATGCTGACGGTTATTTTCGTTTCGACAGTCTTTATTTTCCGCAAGGCACTGTTTTCGTCGTTCAGGCATTGAAACAAAACGGCGGGAAAGATGTCGCACTGCTCATTGACAGAGATTCGGTTCCGATAGTTTCGGAAGGTCTTATGGCTGCTGAACAGCAAACTGCTGACAAAACCAAGAAATCGGATTCCGTCCAGCTGCCAAGCGAACAGCAGAATCCTTTCAGACAGGAAAAGTTCGCTATGGAAGGAAAAATCAGTGAGGTTGTGATTTCAGCCCCCAAGCTTGAGCGAAAGAAACATATCGCTACCGAAAGTTCAGTTTATCATTCGGATTTCAATAAAGTTTTTTATACCGACGTAATCAACTCTCCATATTCATCTATGAGAGATATGCTTATCAAGACTCCAGGCCTTGCTTTAGGCAGCGGCGGACAAACTGAATTCGTCTATCTGACGCGAATGTCGATTGTTGACCTCTCGCTGCATCCTTATCCGGCTCTGCTGATGGTGGACGGGTTGGAAGTGTCGTATGCGGAATTGCTTGCTGTACCTATTTCTTCTGTTGAATCGATTGAACTGATACAAGATGCTGCTCAGATGGTTTCTATTGGTTCGAAAGCTAACAAAGGTGTAATTCTGGTGACGACAAAACCCGAGCGCGATGTCGCATTCAGCAAGGCTTCGAATTTCAGAGTGTTGAATCCTATCGGTTATCAGGTCAGGAGAGACTTTTATGTGCCTGCTTTTCCGTTGCAGAATGGAAACAACGATGAAACAAATATTGCCACAGTCTATTGGTCGCCCGATTTTCATGTCGGTCAGAAACCCGCTTCGTTGGAAATTCCTGCTCCTGGACACAAACCGCTGACAATTGTCGTGCAGGGAATCACCGCTGACAGAAAACTGATTTATTTTACCAGGACATTGGAAACGGAATAAAGAAGGAACAAAAAAGCCCCGCATTTACATGCGAGGCTTTTTTGCGGTGCGTACGAGACTCGGACTCGTGACCTCCTGCGTGACAGGCAGGCATTCTAACCAACTGAACTAACGCACCAGAATTACTCTCCAGCTATTCTTTCGTGAATTGCGGTGCAAAGATAAGATGATTATTTTTACTATGCAATAGTTCAGATAAAATTTTTATCAAATTTTTTTCTCGTCAATATAGCGGGCAATCCAATCGCCTACTTCTTGTGTACCGAACGATTTGTTGTTCTGAGAAATATCTTGTGTGACATAGCCTGCATCCATGGATGCGGCAACAGCTTCACGAATCAAAGCTCCTTCTTTTTGCAGGTCGAATGCATACTCGAACATCAGTGCTGCACTCAAAATCGTGGCCAAAGGATTGGCAATGTTCTTACCGGCAGCCTGCGGCCATGAACCGTGAATCGGTTCGAACAGCGAAGTATGAAGGCCGACCGAAGCTGAAGGAAGCAGTCCGAGCGAGCCTGTGATGACAGATGCCTCGTCGGTCAGGATATCGCCGAACATGTTTTCGGTGACGATGATGTCGAAGCTCTTCGGCCATTGAACCAAGCGCATGGAAGCATTGTCGACGAACAGATATTCTGTCTCTACTTCAGGAAACTCCTTGGAAATCTCTTTCGCAACCTCGCGCCATAGACGTGATGTGGCAAGAATGTTGGCTTTGTCGACAACCGAAACTTTTTTACGGCGACGCATTGCATACTGGAAAGCGAGGCGAACGATGCGCTCGATTTCTTCGCGGCTGTAAATGCAGGTGTCGTAGGCAGTGTTTCCGTCTTCACTGCGTCCTTGCGGGCGACCGAAATAAAGTCCGCCTGTCAATTCGCGAATGCAGATGAAATCGGCACCGTCGATAAGCTCGGCGCGGAGAGGAGACTGATTGATTAACGACTTGAATGCTGTGACCGGACGAATGTTCGCAAACAGTCCGAGTTTTTTACGCATCGCTAAAAGTCCTTGTTCAGGGCGAACCTTTGCCGATGGATTATTGTCATACTTAGGCGAACCGAGCGCTCCGAAGAAGACCGCGTCGCTCTGCATGCAAAGCTCGTGTGTCTCGTCGGGATAAGGATTGCCGACTGCGTCGATGGCGCAGGCGCCTACAAGACCTTTCTTGTAAGTCAATTCGTGATTATATTTTTTGCAGACAGCTTTTACTGCCTTCATGCCTTGCTCAATGATTTCTGGGCCTATGCCGTCGCCCGGCAAAACGGCGATATTCAGTTTCATATCTTTATTATTTTGAAATTTAACCGATGGATATTTGTTTGTTATCAATGTTTGCTTCTATCGAAATATACATATTTCGGTTCAGAAGGAACATATGTATCGTCGTCCCAAAGCGTGCTTGTCAGCATCAGGTCGGCACTGTAACGGTTGCATGCGATAGGAACATTGTGAACGCGGCACTGACGAAGCAGCATCTGAATGTCGGCTTCGTGCGGCTGCGGATTCAGGTCGTCGATGAGGAAGATGGCAAGGTCAATCTCTTTCCTGACGACCATTGCTGCAATCTCTGCATCTCCGCCGAGCGGTCCCGAATGCATGCAGGTGATGTCGGCTTGAATGCCTTTTTCTTCAAAGGCCTGCCTAATCAGACTTCCTGTCGTTCCTGTACATACAATATGATGATGAGAAAGGAATATGGCGTTGTGAACAGCCCATTCCACCATGTCGGCTTTGCGATTGTCATGCGCTACCAGCGCAATAGTAAGTTTCTTGTCCATAGTAGAAAATCTTTAATTGTTTATTTTATTCAGCATTTTGACAGTTGCCTTGATGGCAGCTTCAGTCTGGTCACAGTCGAGGCCGTGGGTTTTGAAATCCGTTCCGTTGTAGTTCCAGCTGATGATTGTCTGGACGAAGGCGTCGGTGCGGCCTCCAGGCGGAATAGATACAGAATAATTCGTTAATATCGGGAAAGGACGACCGAGGTCGGAATAAATTGACTTCAGTGCGCGGACGAAGGCATCGTACTGGCCGTCGCCGGAAGCGGAAGCTTCGTATGCTTCACCGTCGATTTCTATTTTAAGCGTAGCCATAGGTTTCAGACCTTGTGCCAGAGCCAGCGAATAATTCAGAATGCGGATGCGTTGGTCAGCAACGTCGTGGTGAAGCACATCGCTCACAATGTAAGGAAGATCGTCAGGTGTGACCATTTCCTTCTTGTCGCCAAGTTCGGTAATTCTGTCTGTCACCTTGCGCATGTCTGTGTCGTCAATCTCGATGCCGAGAGCTTCAAGGTTTTTCTTGATGTTTGCCTTGCCCGAAGTTTTGCCAAGCGCATATTCACGGACTCTGCCGAAGCGTTCGGGAATCAAGTCGTTGCTGTACAGATTGTTCTTACTGTCGCCATCGGCATGAACACCTGCACATTGCGTGAACACAAACTCTCCGACAACGGGCATGTTCTGCGGAATGCGGATGCCGGAATAGGTCTCAACCAAATGGCATGCGAAAGTGATGTTGCTTTCGTTGATGCTTGTCGTTTCGCCAAGTTGGTCTTTCAGCATGGCTATGACGCTGCTGAGCGGAGCATTTCCGGCACGTTCGCCCAATCCGTTGAGCGTAGTGTGAATGCCGCGAAGTCCGGCTCTGACTGCTGCATACACATTTGCAACAGCAAGATCATAGTCGTTGTGGGCATGGAACTCGAAGTTGAGGTCCGGAAAGCGATTGATAATCTTCTTGCAGAAGACGAAAGTGCTTCCAGGATTAAGGACGCCGAGCGTGTCAGGCAACATATAATGTTTTATAGGAAGGTCGCGGATGCCGTCGATGAACTGATAAACATAGTCGCGTGAATGGTTCATTCCGTTCGACCAGTCTTCGAGATAAACATTGACGGAGATATTTTTCTGAGTTGCATAATTGATGACTTCGCGAACGTCTGCAATATGTTCCTCAGGCGTCTTGTGGAGCTGTCCCATGACATGCTTGTAAGAGCCTTTGCAGAGCAGATTGACCACTCGGCAGCCACTCGCTTCAATCCAATCGATGGATTTCTTTCCATCGACAAAACCAAGGACTTCGAGTTGGTCGAGATGCCCCGTGCGCTTTGCCCAGGCAACAATTCGTTTGACTGCTTCAAACTCACCGTCGGATACGCGGGCTGAAGCGATTTCTATGCGATTGACTCCAAGTTCGACAAGCAGAGCCTGTGCAATGCTTAACTTTTCGTGAGCAGCAAAGGATACACCTGAAGTCTGTTCTCCGTCTCTAAGGGTTGTGTCTAAAATCTCTATCATTTACGATTCCTCTCAAATGCTACAATTTTGTCTTCATTGGCTAACAGGTAATCGATGTCGTCAAGTCCGTTGACCAGATTCCCTTTCTTGTATGCGTTGATTTCGAACTTCTCAGTGTGGCTGGTCATATTGTCGGTAATCGTCTGATTGGGTAAGTCGACTGTTATTGTCGTTTCCGGATTGGAGAAAACTGACGAGAAAATCTCAGCCAGGAAGTTAGGAGAGACGACAACCGGTACAAGTCCATTGTTCATGGAATTGTTCTTGAAGATGTCGGCAAAGAAACTGCTGACAACGACGCGGAATCCATAACCTGCAAGCGCCCAAGCTGCATGTTCGCGGCTTGAACCGCTGCCGAAATTCTTTCCTGCAACGAGAATCTGTCCATGGAATTTCTTCTGGTTAAGGACGAAGTCGGGGTTCGGCTGTCCTTCTTTGTTGAAACGCCAGTCACGAAACAGATTGTCTCCGAATCCTTCGCGCGAAGTGGCTTTCAGAAAACGTGCCGGAATAATCTGGTCGGTATCGACATTCTCAAGTGGAAGCGGGACGCAGGTTGAAGTAAGTATATTGAATTTTTCTTTCATCTCAGTAATAAAATGTGGTTGTTATAATAAGTCGCGCGGGTCGGTAATGACTCCGGTCACTGCAGCAGCCGCTGCAACAAGCGGACCAGCAAGAATAGTGCGTGCGCCAGGTCCTTGACGGCCTTCGAAGTTCCGGTTACTTGTCGAAACCGCATATTTGCCTGCGGGTATTTTGTCGTCGTTCATTGCCAGACACGCGGAGCATCCAGGCTGCCGAAGCTCAAATCCGGCTTCAGTAAGTATCTTATCAAGTCCTTCGGCATGAATCTGCCGTTCAACCTGCCAACTTCCAGGGACGAGCCAAGCTATGACGCGCGGATTCTTCTTTCTCCCTTTGACGATGGAAGAAAAAGCGCGGAAATCTTCGATTCGACCGTTGGTGCAACTACCTAGGAATACATAATCTATAGGTTTGCCTATCAGCGATTCTCCATCTTGGAAGCCCATATATGCCAGCGCCTTCTGAAATGAGGATTTACTAGACTCGTCAATAGTGTCAAGCGACGGTATTTTGTTGTTTATACCCATTCCCATACCCGGATTCGTACCGAAAGTGACCATTGGTTCGATGTCTTCAGCATGGAAGAGCACTTCTTTATCGAATTTAGCATCTGAATCACTGTAAAGCAGCCGCCATTCGGCAATCTTGCGGTTCCATTCGTCGCCTCGCGGAGCGAATTCCCTATCTTTCAAATAAGCGAAAGTGACTTCGTCAGGCGCAATCATGCCTCCGCGCGCACCCATTTCAATCGACAGATTGCAGATTGTCAGACGCTGTTCCATTGTGGTGTTGCGAATGGCTTCACCTGCATATTCGACGAAGTAACCTGTGGCACCGCCAGTCGTCATCTGTTTGATGATATATAGAGCGATATCCTTGGCTGTGACGCCTTTGCCAAGCTTTCCTTCAATGGAAATGCGCATTGTTTTCGGCTTCCGCTGCATGATGCATTGCGTAGCCAAAGCCATTTCGACTTCGCTGGTTCCGATGCCGAATGCAATACATCCCATAGCGCCGTGAGTCGAAGTGTGAGAGTCGCCGCAGACAATCGTGATTCCAGGCTGTGTCAGTCCTGTTTCCGGACCGACAACATGGACAATTCCGTTCTTGGAATGAAGCAACCCATAGCAGGTCAGACCGAACTCGCTGGCATTCCGCATCAAAGTATCGACTTGATTGCGCGAAATCGGGTCTTCTATCGGTTTGTCTTGATTCAGTGTCGGAATATTATGGTCGACAACACAAGTGATTTGTTGCGGACGGAACGGCTTGAGTTTCCGTTCCCGCAAACCTTCGAAAGCCTGAGGACTTGTGACTTCGTGGCAGTATAGACGGTCGATATACAGTTGACTAGTTCCGTCGGAAAGCGTATCGACAACGTGTTTGTCCCAGATTTTTTCAAATAATGTCTTGCTCATGTTATACTGTCTCAAATTTGTTTATACAATCGATGAATGCTTCAACACTGGCTGCAATGATGTCGGTGTTAGCTGCAAAACCATAGTAGTTGTCTCCTTCATATTCCACCTGCATGTGAACCTTTCCTGTGTCATCGCTGCCTTTACTGATGGCTTGGATGAGGAATTCGGAGATTTTCATGTTGCGATGGATGATGCTTTTGACAGCCTTAATAGCCGCATCAACAGGTCCGTTGCCGGAAGCTGCAGCTTCAAACTTTTCGCCGGCGATGTTCAGACAGACGCTTGCAACAGGCTGGATGCCTACGCCGCTCGTCACTTGCAGATATTCAAGCTTGATGCGATGCATAGCTGTCCGGTCTTTGCCGACAAGCATCAGAATGTCGTCGTCGGTGATTTCTTTCTTTTTGTCGGCAAGGCGGAGGAATCCTTCGTAAGCTTTGTCAAGCGCCTCTTGATTGAGCTCAACGCCAAGCGTGTGCAGACGGTATTTGAGAGCTGCTCGTCCGCTGCGGGCAGTAAGCAGAATGCTGCTGTCGTCGATGCCGACATCTTTCGGATTAATGATTTCATAACTCTCACGTTTTTTCAGTACACCGTCTTGATGTATGCCGGAAGAATGTGCAAAGGCATTCCTGCCGACAATAGCCTTGTTGGGCTGAATCGGCATGTTCATGAGGCTTGATACCAGTCGGCTTGTGTTATGAATCTTCGTTGTGTTGATGTTTGTGTCGATGCCGATTTCCACATGGCTTTTGAGTATCATTGTTATCTCTTCGAGCGCAGTGTTTCCTGCACGCTCGCCGATACCATTGATTGTGACTTCGACTTGGCGCGCTCCGTTGAGTATGCCTTGAATCGTGTTGGCCGTCGCCATGCCAAGGTCGTTGTGGCAATGTGTAGAAAGAATAGCGTTTTCTATGCCGTTGACATGCTCCATCAGATATTTGATTTTTGCTCCGAATTCGTCGGGCAAGCAATAACCTGTCGTGTCAGGAATGTTGACAATCTTGGCTCCGGCTTTGATGACAGCTTCAACCACTTTAGCCAGATATTCGTTGTCGGTCCGGCCTGCGTCTTCGCAGTAGAATTCAACTTCATCACAATATTTCGTTGCATATTTGGTAGCGGCGACTGCCTGCTCAAGAATAGCGTCCTGATTGGAATTGAATTTGTATTTGATGTGATAATCGGATGTTCCGATGCCAGTGTGAATCCGGCCGTGTTTTGCGAATTTCAAAGCTTCACCTGCAACTTCGATGTCTTTCTCGACGGCACGTGTCAACGCACAGATTGTCGGCCAGGTGACAGCTTTCGAAATCTCTACGACGCTTTTGAAGTCGCCTGGACTGGAAACCGGAAAACCTGCTTCGATGACATCCACGCCGAGCTGCTCGAGAGCTTTTGCTATTTGTATCTTTTCAATGCTGTTCAGTTGGCAACCCGGCACTTGTTCACCGTCTCTGAGTGTTGTGTCGAAAATAAATAATCTATCAGACATACTTATATTTTAAAATTAAAAGGCCTATATTTTGTTTCATTCTTTATCAAAAAGAGGTGCAAATATACGGCTTTTTTCCTAAATGTGGTGTTACATCGCTGTTAATGCTCTGTTATTTTAGGACTATTTTATTTATCGAATTCATTTTGTCTACAATGATACAAGCTTTTAACCAATTTTCCAATTTATTTTTCTATTGATTATGGTTTAGATAATAAAACTGAACATGGAATATTGATAAAGATAGCGTTGCTTTGCTGACTTGCTTGTTTAAATAACCATATTCTTATGCAGGCTCAGGCTAATTCTTCCTTTTCTCAGCTTTAATTAGTATCTTTGTAGTCTCTTTATGGATATTGAAAATATGTAAGTATGAAAAGGTTATTGTTCTTTATCGGATTTCTCTGCTTTCTGTCTGCTACAGTTTTGGCAGGTGGAAAGAAGTCGTCAATCTATAAAAAAGGTTGGATTGATTTCAATAAAGACAATGTGAAGGAGGTTTATGAAGACCCGCAAGCGCCGCTGGAGAGCCGCGTCGCGGACCTGCTCGGAAGAATGACTTTGGAAGAGAAGGTCGGACAATTGTTGGCAGAATTCGGCTGGCCGCTATATTCTCGCACAGGAGAAATCATCTCTTTGACTGATGCAGCGACCAAAACAATTGTGGAACATGGCACCGGAACTCTTTGGGGCTTTATGCGTGCCGATCCTTGGACGCAGAAGACTTTGCGAAACGGACTGAACACGCGCTATGCCATTGAAGCGACAAATATGCTGCAGCACTTCTGCATCGAAAAGACGCGTCTTGGCATTCCTGTTCTTTTGGCTGAAGAATGTCCGCATGGACACATGGCTATCGGCGCCACTTCTTTCCCTACTTCCATTGGATTGGCCTCGACTTGGAATCCCGAACTGATGAAGCAAATCGGTGAGGCGGAAGCGATGGAACTTCGCAAACAAGGCGCACAAATCGGTTATGGTCCGGTGCTCGACTTGGCTCGCGATCCCCGCTGGTCACGCGTGGAAGAAGGCTTTGGCGAAGACCCTTTCCTTGTAGGAATTATGGGCTCGGCTATCATCAAAGGACAACAAGACAATGCCTCTTTTCCAATTGTTTCGACAGTCAAACATTTCACAGCTTATGGCTGGACTGAAGGCGGCCACAATGGAGGCTCTGCGCATATCGGTCCGACGGAATTGCAGGAGATGATTTTGCCGCCGTTCCGAAGAGCTGTCAATTCCGGTTTGCGCTCTATAATGACATCCTATAATGATGTCGATGGCGAACCTTGCACAGGAAGCCGACACTTGCTGACAGATATTCTGAAAAAGGAATGGGGTTTTCAAGGCTTTGTGGTTTCCGACTTATATTCCATAGATGGAATGGTCGGTTGTGGCGCTGCTGCATCGCTCAGTGACGCGGCTCTTCGGGCTGCAGATGCAGGTGTTGAGATGGACCTCGGAGGACAGGCTTTCCGTCATTTAACCGCGCTTGTCCGCGATGGTAAAATATCCGAGCAGGTTGTCGATGAGGCAGTCAAAAAGATTCTCAGTGTCAAGTTCCTGTATAAGCTGTTCGATTCTCCTTTCCTGACTATGGAGCAGCAACTCACGGAGCAGGAAAAAGCTTCTCATCAAGCATTGGCTGCTGAGGCAGCTCGTCAGTCGATTGTGCTGCTGAAAAACAATGGCATTCTGCCTCTGAAGAAAGATATTCGTTCTATTGCGGTTATCGGTCCTAATTCCGATGCGCCATATAATCAGTTGGGCGATTATACCGCCCCTCAAGAACCGGGAAAAGTAATGACCGTACTCGAAGGTATCAGGAAAGCTGTATCTCCATCTACTGCGGTCAATTATGCGCGTGGATGCGCGGTGAAAGATACTTCGTCCGCTGATTTCAATGATGCTCGCGAAGCTGCGATGAAAAGTGATGTCGTTGTGCTTGTCATGGGCGGTTCGAGTGCACGGGATTTCTCGGCTGAGTTTGAAGCAACAGGAGCTGCTAAGACTGGAAACAATCAGGTGAGTGATATGGAAAACGGCGAAGGAAATGACCGCTGCACCTTAGAACTTCTCGGCCGCCAGAAAGAACTGGTGAAAATGATAAAAGCGACTGGAAAACCGATGGTCGTCGTACTGATAGAAGGACGTCCTCTGACAGTTGGAGAAGAGAACCAAATGGCTGATGCAATGTTGAATGCATGGTATCCTGGCGTTCAGGGAGGACGTGCGGTTGCCGATGTCATCTTCGGCGATTACAATCCGTCAGGTCGGCTTCCGATTTCGATTCCGAAAAGCGTCGGCGCTCTGCCATCTTTCTATAATACCAGTCGTGGACAGAATAGAGGCAATTATGTCGAAGGAGATGCAAAACCGCTTTATCCCTTCGGATTCGGCCTCAGCTACACAACATTCCACTATGACAATTTGGAAGTTTCCAATCATGATAGTGCGCTTGTCGCTAAAGTTGCTTTGACAAATTCCGGTAGCCGTGCCGGTGACGAGGTCGTTCAGATTTATGTGCGCGATGTTGTAACGTCACATGTGACGCCCGACCGCCAGCTCAAGGCTTTTCAGCGTGTTCATCTGAATGCCGGCGAGTCGAAGACAGTTGAACTTCAAATAGATAAAAATGACCTGAAACTTTATAAGAACGGTTCGTGGCAATTAGAACCAGGAGAATTCGCCATCCTGGCAGGAAGTTCGTCGAACGACCTTCCATTAATGTCACGCATAATTCTTTGATATATATTATAAGAATTGAATTATTAATATTGAAATGAAGAAATACGATTTTGATGAGGTAATCGATAGACACGGTTCGAATTGTGTCAAGTACGATACTCTGGAAAAGGATTTCGGAAATGCGAACCTGATTCCGCTTTGGGTGGCTGATATGGATTTCAGAACACCTGATTTTATTATTGATGCAATCCGCAAACGCTGCGACCATGGCATTTTTGGTTATCCTATAGCTCCTCAAAGCTATTGGGACAGTATTATTGATTGGGTGAAATACCGTCATGGTTGGGACATCAAGCAAGAATGGCTCAGTTATATTCCTGGCATCGTAAAAGGCATCGGTTTTGCTGTCCGCTGCTTCACGCAACCCGGCGATAAGGTCGTCATTCAGACGCCGGTTTATCATCCTTTCCGCATCGTGCCCGAAAGCATGCAGCGCCAAGTCGTTTATAATCCGATGAAGAGAGTGGGCGACACTTATGAGATGGATTTTGAACAGCTGGAAAGTATTATTGACGGCTGCAAGATGTTGATTCTTGCCAGTCCGCACAATCCTGCAGGCATAGTATGGGATTTGCAGACGCTTCAGAAACTGGCACGGATTTGCGATGCTCATCATGTGCTGGTTGTTTCCGACGAGATTCATTCCGAAATGACTTTTCCGCAGTTCCATCATCATCCGTTCCCGACAGTTTCTCAGGAAGCAGCTCGGAACAGCATTACTTTCATGGCGCCGAGCAAGACTTTCAATATTGCTGGAATCGTCACTTCTTATTCTATAATTCCGAATGACGCGCTGCGTGAAAAATTCTACTCATGGCTCGACGCCGGTGAATTCAATGCCGGAACCATCTTTGCCTATATAGCAACAGAAGCCGCTTATCGGAATGGCGCCGATTGGCTTCAACAGATGCTTTCTTATGTCCAGGACAATATCAGTTATGTGAGCGATTATCTGCAGGCAAATATTCCGGCCATTCATGCTTGCTGTCCGCAAGCGTCTTTTCTTGTTTGGCTTGATTGTCGAGGATTGCATCTCTCACAGCCACAATTGGTCGAACTGTTTGAGAAAAAGGCCGGTCTTCTGCTCAATGACGGCACAATGTTCGGCCCGGGCGGTGAAGGCTTCATGCGGCTGAATGTCGGTTGTCCGAGAGTGATTCTTCAAGAAGCGCTTGACGCTCTGAGAAAATCTCTGTAACTTTGCACATATTTTTAAAATAACTATCAGATGAAGATTCAAGCAAACAAATTCGTAGTAGTCACATACGACCTGAATGTCGGAGAAGGTGACGATCGTGAACTTATGGAAAAGGCCACAGAGGAAGTTCCTCTGCGTTTCATATATGGAACAGGCGCTATGTTGTCGGCTTTTGAGAAACCATTGATGGGACTTGAACCGGGCGATACTTTCAATTTCTCTATCGCGCCAAAAGATGCTTATGGCGAACGTAACGAAGAGCACGTCGTCGAACTGGAAAAGAAAATGTTTTTTGTTGATGGTAAATTCGATGACGAAATGGTTAAGGAAGGTAACACTATTCCAATGATGGATTCAGATGGAAACCGTTTTAACGGTTCGGTTATCGAAGTGAAAGATGATGCAGTCGTGATGGATTTCAATCATCCTTTAGCTGGCGAAACACTTCATTTCGATGGAAAAGTGATTGATGTTCATGAACCGACAGAAGAGGAAATCCAAGCTATACAACATCCCTGCAGTTGCGATTGTGACGAATGTGGCGGCGGTTGCGGCGATGGCTGTGGAGATGAAGGATGCGGTCATAAAGATGGTCATTGCAAGAAATAGGAAATGAACACCTTCGGAAATCTTTATCGCCTCACTTCTTTCGGTGAAAGCCATGGCTTAGGCATTGGTGGAGTCATCGATGGCTGTCCGTCGGGCATTAAGCTTGACTTGGATTTCATTCAGAGAGAGCTTGACCGTCGTCGGCCAGGACAATCTCAAATCACAACTGCAAGAAACGAGGAAGATAAAGTGGAATTGTTTTCGGGAGTTTTTGAAGGCTTGAGCACAGGTACACCAATTGGTTTCCTTGTGCGCAACAGTGATCAGCATTCTTCCGATTACAATTCTCTAAAAGATATTTATCGTCCGTCGCATGCCGATTATACTTATGACATCAAGTATGGCATTCGTGACTATCGCGGCGGCGGCCGAGCTTCGGCTCGTGAAACAATCTCCCGATGCGTCGGTGGTGCAATAGCAAAACTCTGTCTTCGCAAGGAAGGTATTAAAATCACAGCTTATACGTCGCAAGTTGGAAATATCCGCTTGGATGGTTCTTATCGCGACTACGATTTGTCATTGACTGAGGATAATCCTGTTCGCTGTCCCGACCAGGACAAAGCGGCCGAGATGGAAGCGCTTATCCGCGAAGTCAAATCTAAAGGCGACACTATCGGAGGTGTCGTGACATGTGTAGTCAGTGGTGTTCCTGCAGGTTTAGGCGAACCGGTTTTTGGAAAACTTCAGTCTGCGCTAGCAAATGCGATGATGAGTATTAATGCTGCTAAAGGTTTCGATTATGGCGATGGCTTCGATGCTCCTCTTTTTCGAGGCTCAGAACACAATGACCGTTTCTTTAATGATCATGGCGAAATCAGTACGCATACCAATTATTCCGGAGGAATTCAAGGAGGTATCTCAAATGGTCAGGATATCTATTTCCGAGTAGCTTTCAAGTCAGTGGCAACACTGCTTATGAATCAGGAAACAACCGACAAGAATGGCGAGGATACAATTTTTCGCGCTGTCGGACGCCACGATCCTTGCGTCGTTCCACGCGCAGTTCCGATTGTGGAAGCAATGGCCGCAATGGTGGTTCTGGATTATTATCTCTTGAGAAAAACCCAATTATAATTTCTTTTTAACAAGACTTGTGTGTCATTATGTCGAGCACGAGTTTGTCTGTTTCCTGCATTCCGTCTTTACCGATGCTGGTTAGATTGTGTATGCTCCGGTCAACATCGTCGTCGATGATTCCTTCAACCGATGAGACTGATTTCTTTTGCATTGCAAGAATCGCTGACAGCACAGCTGTCGAGACGCCGCTTGCCAACTTAAGAGCACAACTTGGTTTGGCTCCGTCACAAATCATTCCCGTCAGGTTTGCAATCATGTTTTTCACGGCAAAGACTATTTGCTGATAATCGCCGCCCATTAGATAAGTGATTCCGCAACTCGAACCTGTTGAGGCAACCACACATCCGCAAAGAGCTGAAAGAGTTCCCAGACTTTGTTTGATATAAATGGCTGTCAGATGACTGAGTGTGAGAGCACGAATCAGTTCTTCTTTTGTATTGTGATTTTCTTCGGCAAAGACAACAACAGGCATTGTCGCACAGATTCCTTGATTTCCGCTGCCGGAATTGCTCATGACAGGAATCATCGCTCCAGCCATTCTGGCATCGCAGGCACACGAAGTCCGAGAAAGAATATGTGAAAAGATGCTGTCACCGATAATTCCTTTGCCAAGCGGACGAGTCAGTGTTTTGCCCAGTTCATGGCCATAACAGCCTTCCAAAGCTTGATCGGCAGCTCCTTCATTCAATTTCTTTGCATCAAGAAGGAAAGAAATCTCTTCTATCGGCGTTGTCATGGCAAATTCAAAGACTCTGCTCAAAGTCAGCTTGGGATCGCTGTTGTCTTTTTCTGCCTCAGATTGAGGCTTGTCTTCATAAAGTGTTTTGCCGTTCTTGCTGACCAGAACGAAATGGGTGTGATTTCCGCTGATGATGGCTGTCGCTTCGTCTTTTCCTGATTTGCAGATGGCTTCCGAGTATAGTTTTTCAGAAATATCGGATTTTAACTCGATGTGAATGCAGCCCTTACTGATAAGCTCTTTTCCTTGCTCAACAGATATTGGCGTGCAGTCTTTCAATACTTCCAACAGATATTCAGATTTTCCTATAAGAGCGCCCAAAGCTATTGCAATAGGAAGTCCGGTCATTCCTGTTCCGGGAATGCCGACGCCCATAGCGTTCTTCAGAATGTTTGCGCTTAGCTTGACTGTGATTTGTTCTGGAATGCATCCGAGAGCTTCTTTAGCGCGTGCAACACTTAATGCCACAGCGACCGGTTCTGTGCAACCGATAGCAGGAACTACTTCTCTATGAATTAAGTCGATGATATTTCTTCTTTCTTTTTGTTCAATCATGGTTGTATAGGTTTATGAAACAACATTTATTGGTGAACCGTTTAGGAACGCTTTAACATTGTCAGTTGCAATTTGAATCAGTCTTGTTCTTGCTTCGAAAGTTGCCCAACCGATGTGAGGAGTCAGATAGCAGTTCTTTGCAGTGAGCAGCGGATTATCGGCTTTTGAAGGTTCAGTCGAGATAACATCGGCAGCAGCAGCGAATATTCTGCCTTCATTCAAGGCGTTGGCGAGAGCCTGCTCGTCAACCAAAGGTCCGCGACTTGTGTTGATGACGATTGCTGTCGGTTTCATCAGAGCCAACGATTCTTTCGAAACGAAACCTTTTGTAGCAGGAGTGAGCGGAGCATGAATTGTCAGTACATCGCAAGTGCTGAAGAGTTTTTCTTTGTTTACTGGCGTGATGCCTCCAGGCAATTGGTCGGCAGTTTTTGATGTCAGAGCAATGACTTTCATTCCCAAAGCCATTGCAACTTTGGCAACTGTCATCCCAATATATCCTAAGCCAAAAATTCCCATTGTTTTTCCTTGCAGCTCGATGAGCGGAGTGTCCCAGAATGTGAAGTCCGGACAAGCGGTCCATTTACCTTCGCGGATTTCTTCTGCATAATGGGCAGTCCTGTTGGTGATGTTCAGAAGATGGGCAAAGACGATTTGCACAACTGAAGCTGTGCTGTAGGCGGGAATGTTAGTGACGATGATGCCGTGCCGGTGAGCTTCTTCAACATCCACAACATTGTATCCTGTTGCTAAAACACCGATATAACGAAGCTGTGGCAGCGCCGCAATCTCATTTTTGCCAATGACAACCTTATTGGTCAGAACAGCTTCCGCGTCCCGACAACGTTCAATCGTCTCTTCTGACTGAGTTCGGTCGAAGGAGCGGAATTCTCCCAATTGCTCCAAACTGCTCCACGAGAGATCTCCGGGATTGACAGAATAACCGTCTAATGCTACAATTTTCATTTGAACTGTCTCCATTTAAGAATTGGCAAAGTTAATCATTATCGCATGAAAAACAAATGAAGTAACAATTCTGAGGCAGGATAAATTTTCTCAGGCTGGATGACGGTTTAGGTCTCAATATAAAACAAGAAGTCCGGGCTTTTTAGGCTCGGACTTCTGAACATTATTAATCACTTATTTTGTTGAACCAGTAATGACAATACCTGTATCAGGAACCTTCAGTACTTCAACATTCGTTTCAGCGCCAGGATAACCAATGTTCTGATTGATGTGTCCTTTTGTGTTCGAATTGATGGCTGCAGCCGGAATCGGCCAAAGCACGTGATGAACACTGATTTTGTATTCAGCCCATTTGTGAACAACTCCCTTGTTGTAGAAGTTGTTGTGAGCGTTTACCCAATCCCACCAGAAGTTATATCCAGCCTGTTTGACATTAGCTCCAGTTCCGCCTGGACCTGAGAAGTTATCCAGTTTATAAACGCGATTGTTGAAAATTTCGCAAGGCTTTCCTGTCTTAGCGTAGGTGTAAGCTATACGGCAAAGTTCAACGTGGCGGTTCTCTTCGTAGTAAAGCTCGCGGGCACGTTCGTTGATGATTGCGCCGATATTGATGTCAGCGGCAGTCAGCGGATCAGCTCCCGCACGGCTGCGGACGACATTCAGCATTTCAGCAGCACTTCCCGGTTGAGATTTCCAATAGTAGCATTCTGCCATCAGCAGATAGACTTCGGCTGAACGGTAAATGTACCAAGGTGTTTCACCACCACGCCACTGAACCTGTGTTGGATCTGGAACGAATACTTTGTAATGCGGCCATTGATAGAAGCAGCGGATTGAATCCTCGACGGTAATAGCTGTGCTTTTTATGATGTTTTTACCGTACCATTGGTTCTTACTTGACTTTAATGCCGGAGCGTTATAACGGAGGTCTTCCACTCTTTTCCAGCTGTCGCGGTTGAATACGCCACGTTCGTCGTTACGCTCTTTGTCAGTCCAGATTTCGTACTGATAATAATTCGTGTTGCGGAGACGTCCGATGCCACGACCGTACGTTTTGTTTAAATCCATTGTAGGGTCGGTTTCGTCAGCTGCGACAGACGTGCTTGTTCCTGTCTTGCCGTCAGGTGTACGAACACCTGTTGAACTGTTCCAGAAAGGAACTGCATTTCGCATGGTATAGATTTGGTCGGAACCTTCCACATTAGGATAGGAAACAACATACATCAGACCTTCAGTGTTCGACATGTCGAGTTTTGCTTCAACACTATGCAGGTCAAATTGAAGATTCGCATGATTGGCTTTCGTCGTTGTGAAACGGGAAGTCATCAGCGGATGCTTTGCTACGATTTCTTTTCCGATTTCAATTGCACGGTCGAAATCACCGAGACACATGCAGTATTTCATCAACAAAACACCGCAGGCAGACTTACTCGTACGTCCGCGATCAACTACTTCCGGAACCCATTTGTAGGCAAACTCCAGGTTTTCCATCTCACGTTTCAGGATTCCCCAGCGGTCGTAAGAGTAGAAGTCGGTTTTTGGAGCACTGATTTCCCAATCCAGATAAGGAACATTGCCGAACTGATGCGTCAGTTTATAATAGCGGTAAGCTCTATGGAAGTAAGCGGAGCCGAGGACGGCATTGCGCTGTGCTTCGCTGTCGTATTTGGCATTATCGATACGTGCAATAACGACGTTGGCATATTTGATGCCTTTGTAACCTTCGTCCCAATACCATCCGATTCGGGTATTGTTCGCATTATTGAGCGTTGCATCAGGTAAAATAGAAACATCCATATTCATCTGTGGTCCTGCCTTGTCGGTAGTTCCTTCAACGCAGATATCGCCAAACATCATTTCCGTCAGGATAGGAGCGCCATCGCCGAAGTATTCGTGGCGCATGTTGCGCTCGCAAGTCGTAAGAGCAGCATAAAATCCGGCTGCATCCACGTAGGTGTTGTCAGGAGTGTAGAAAGAGAGGGCTTTTGTATCGAGCCAGTCTTCCTTGCATCCGCTCATGAACAGCAGCAGAGCTACGGCCATTATCAATGTTCTAAAAGCATATTTATTGTATTTCATGACTTTATTCTTTTAAGTGTTTATAAAGTGAAGTTTACACCGAAATTAATGATTCTCGGAGAATAGTTCCCGATTTCAGGGTCGTACCAATTGTTGAATGTCGGTGACCAGATGAATGCGTTGCGGACAGTCACAGAAAGACGCATACCTTGAATTGAGAATCTCTTCAAGAACAGACTGGGCACTTGATAAGCCAATGAGATATTATCCATACGGATGAAAGATTTCTTCTTGTAAACGGTTCCAAGATTGAGAGAACCGATACGTGCGTAGTTGTTGATTGGATTGTCTCTTGTCCAGCGCGGCAAGTCGTAGTCGGAGCTTCTGTCGGGGAAGTGGTCGTTATGAGCTGCTGTATTGAACGAGCCGTATTGTCCGAAGCTTGAGTATAATGATGTGGAGAGTGAGAAGTTCTTGTAGAACGTGAACTCACTGCGGAAAGTCCAGCGGAATCGCGGAGTTGTGTAGCCCTGGAAGACTTTATCCTGTTTGTTCATTACACCGTCATTATTCTGGTCTTTATATTTAAAGTCGCCCGGCTGACAGCCATACTTAGCAGCGTCTGCTTCTTCACCCAGTTGCCAAACTCCGATGCGTTTGTAAGCCCAGATACGATTCGGGTCTTGTCCGATGAACCATCCGTTAGCTTCGTCGTCGGCCTCTTTTTGACCGATTACATTGCCGTCAGCATCCGTCACGTCGACCATGTCTCCGTAAAGCTTGTTGATTTTGCGGCGATTCATTGAGAATGTTCCGGAAGCGTTCCATGTGAAGTTCTCCTGTTTGATGAGGTTTGCGCTCAAGGTTGCCTCGATACCCCAGTTCTGCAATTGGCCTAAGTTTGCAGCCACACTGCTGAAACCGGTAATTGAAGGAAGGGCGCGGTCAACGAGTAGGTCATTCGTCTTCGACAGATAACCTTCGACGGTTCCGGAAATCATATCATTCAGCAGACCGAAATCAAGTCCGAAGTTGAGAGCAGATGTGCGCTCCCATTTAAGGTCATTGTTTGCCATACGGTTGATGTAAATCTGAGAAGTAGTATATACATTTCCGCTTTGGTCAATATAAGGATGAAGTCCGGAAGTCATATCTGAGATGGCTTCGTACTGACCGATGTCGCGGTTACCGTTGATACCGTAAGAAACTCTCAATTTACCGTAGCTTAACCAGTTATTGACTCCGCTCATGAATTTCTCTTGAGAAAATACCCAACCTAAGGCAACTGACGGGAACCAAGCCCGTTTGTTGTTTGCTCCGAAAGCTGAATAACCGTCACGACGCAGTGTTCCTGTAACCATGTAACGGTTCTTGAATGAGTAGAATAAACGTCCCATCAAGGCATCACCTGTCCGGTAAGTATCGTTGCTTGTAACGGTCGGAACTGTACCGGCTTGGATTCGATGGTAACCGAGGACATCGTTCGGAGAGAATTGTTTGGCGTATGCTCCGGTTGACCAGTATTGTCCTTTTTCAGAGTTAATCAAGAAAGTAGCTTCCAAGCTATGATCTTTATTTTCAAAATTCGATTTCCAGTGGAAAACGTTATCGATCTGCCAATTGTAGGTCTTGTAGTTTTCACGGGTTGAATTACCTCCATTACCCGCCCAACCTTCGTTCTTCGACGATTCGTGGTTGTAGTATTCGTGCCATTGCAGATACGGTGTGTAGTTTACCTGATATTCGATGCCGAAAGGCAGTTTCACTTTGCCGAAAAGACTTGAGTTCAGCGTGTAGTACATACTGTAACGGTCTCTGTAAAGATTGTCGTAGAATGGATTGGTGACATTCACATCACTTGTCGGATAGCGGCGATAGAGACTTTCCGGGTCGTTAATGTTGTTTGTTCCATAAGGAGTCTCACCAGTCATTTGGCCATAGTCGCAAGTCAGATAGCCGTCGTCACGGACAGCGAAGTTGGTGTTCAAACCAATGGTCAGGAAGTCAGCTACGGTTGTTTCAAGATTTAAGCGCGTACGAAGATTGGTGTAGCGGTTTCCTACGGCGACACCTTTACGGTCAGCATAACCGACAGACCAATAGTAGGATGCATCCTTCGTATGGTTGGAAACGCTTACCGAATAATCCTGCTGCAGAGCTGTGTGGAACAGCAGTTTGTCCCAATGCTCTTCCTTGCCAGCCAGGTAATTCTCAATTTCAGGTGTGTGGAAGTCGAGTCTTGATAGCCAAAGACGTGTCAGGTCTTCATCTGATACTTGAGTTACAGGAGTCTTCTGGTCATAGTTGTACCAGTCGATTTGGCTAACGCCCTGCAATTCGAAAGGACTGGTGTACATTTGCGGGTACTTTGCCAAATAGGCATCTGTACTCTTGCCTGTTTCATAATCCTGACGGTATTTAATGAAACCTTTTCCGTCGAGGATATCAGGCATGTGCGAAGTCTTTGCAAAACCGATTTCAGTGTTGAAATTTACTGAAGGACGACCTTGCTTGCCGCCTTTCTTTGTCGTGATTGCCAGTACGCCGTTGGATGCTTTTGCACCGTAAACGGAAGCAGAGCTTGCGTCTTTCAATACGTCAATGCTTTCGATATCGTATGGATTGATATCGGTGATGGAACCTTCATAGATGACACCATCGAGAACAATCAACGGAGAAGAGCCGGCCTTCAAGGTGTTGTCGCCACGAATCTGAAGACCAGGGTTTGAAGCGGCATCGTTGGTCGCTGATATAGATACACCGGCAGCATTTCCGCGCAACAAATCCTGTACCGAACGTGGAGCTTCGACTTGAAGTTCCTGTGTTTTTACAGAAGTGATAGAGCCTGTCAGGTCACGTTTACGTGCCGTACCATAACCGATGACGACAACTTCGTCCAGTTTCTGGTTGTCCTCTCTAAGAACGACATTAATGACACGGTTGTTAGAAATGTTGATTTCCTGTGTCGTGTATCCGATGAACGAGACGACCAGTGTAGAATTTGGTGCAACTTCTTCCAGTATGGCTACACCGTCCTGGTTAGTGATGTTACCGTTTGTCGTTCCTTTGACAATAACGTTGGCACCGATGATTGGACCGGCTGCGTCGCTGACTTTAACAGTCAACGGTCTGTGCCGCTGTTGTGGGGATTCGATATTGTCTGCCCAGCTAATGGTGGCGTGAACCATCAGGAGCAACAATATTGTCCAAAAGATTTTTAAACTTTTCATGATAAAAAATTAATGTTAATTAATGATTTGATTGACTATGTAAATTTTCTATGTTTCAAAAATAAGAGTTTATGTTTTCATGCGTGTATGTTTTATTTGTTAAGACTTTGCAAAGATATATTAAGGTTTTCCGAAAAACAAGTATTTTCTTTGCAAATAATTGTCCTTTTTTTGCAAAGCGATAGCTTTTCCAACGATTTGTATACATATCTCATGTAAACAATAGTTTACAACTTTAATCTTTTTTCAGATTTAACATTTAAGGAATGTTTAACAAAGAAAAGGGGAGACACTTGGGTTTGTCCCATCGCTCAGCTTGCACTAACTTTGTTGCTGACGCAACGAAGTTAAGCTGCACTTCTAACTTTGCTGTTCCAGCTTGCACTAACTTTGCTGCTGACGCAGGTTTCAGTTTGCACTATTTTTGCTGCTGACGCAGCGAAAATAGGCTGCGTTTCGGAAGATTTCAAATAAATTTGAATCTTCGCTCAACTTGCACTATTTTTGTCCCCAAAATATAATAACACAAAATGAAGTATCTGATGATTTTATCTCTTTGTGCAACGGGCATGTTTGCAATGTCCGCTTGCAGTGGCTCTTCTCCTAAACAGGAAAAGACGCCTGCTATAGATTTGGCTAATCTTGATACAACGACGGCTCCTGGCACAGATTTTTATCAGTATGCATGCGGCGGTTGGATTAAGAACAATCCTTTAAAGCCTGAGTATTCCCGATTCGGTTCGTTCGACAAATTAAATGAAATGAACCAGGAACAGCTTCGTTCTCTCGTTGAAGATTTGGCCTATAAACAACAGAAAGCAGGAAGTGTGGCCGATAAAATTGGCCGATTCTATGTGATGGGACTTGACAGTGCCAAGTTGAATGAAGACGGATTTAATCCGATTAAAGATGAGTTGAAACAGATTGCTGCTCTTAAGGACAAAACAGAACTTTCCCGTGAAATCGCTAATTTGCAGAAGGAAGGTATGAGTCCTTACTTTTCGTTTGGTATCAGCGGCGATGAGAAAAACAGTTCGATGAACATTGTCCAGCTCTATCAGAGCGGACTTGGAATGGGCGACCGCGATTATTATCTAGTGAAAGATTCTACCAATCAGAAGATTTATTCCCAGTATGAGAAATACATCATCAAACTGTTCACATTGACCGGGAAGACTCCTGAACAGGCTGCTGCAGCTGCCGCTTCTGTTTTGAAGATAGAAAAGGGAATTGCTGAGGTCTCTTCAAGTCGCGAAGAACTGCGCGATTCCGAAAAGAATTATCATAAGATGAAAGTCGAAGAATTTCTTGCGACGAACGACATGCTCGATTGGAAAACTTATTTCGAGACACGCGGCGCTGTCGGTCTTAAAGAACTTGATGTCAAACAACTTGAGTTCTATAAAGGTCTTGCCAAATTCTTAAAGACAACTACCATAGACGAGCAGAAGGATTATCTTGCTTTTAATCTGATTAACGAAGCTGCAAGTTTTTTGAGTGATGACTTTTCCAATGCTTCGTTCGATTTCTACGGACGTGTGATGTCGGGCAAGCAGGAACAGAAACCTCGTTGGAAACGTGCATTATCGGTTGTCAACGGTGAACTTTCTGAAGCAGTCGGCAAAATGTATGTAGAGAAATATTTTCCGGCTTCATCCAAAGAGAAAATGCTGACGCTTGTACACAATCTGCAGCAGGCTCTTGGGGAACGCATCAAAGGTCTGACTTGGATGAGCGATGCTACAAAGGCGAAGGCTTTGGATAAGTTGGCTGCATATACAATCAAGATCGGTTATCCTGACAAATGGCGTGATTATACAGCTCTTCAAATCAAGAACGATTCTTATTGGTCGAATGTGCGTCGCGCGAACCAATTCGACAACGATTATATGATGTCGTTCTATAACAAACCCGTCGATAAGATGCTTTGGGGAATGAGTCCGCAGACAGTCAACGCTTATTACAATCCGACGACCAATGAGATTTGTTTCCCTGCAGCTATTCTGCAGCCGCCATTCTTCAATCCTGAAGCAGACGATGCTGTCAATTATGGTGCAATCGGTGTTGTCATCGGTCATGAAATGACTCACGGATTTGATGATGAAGGACGCCATTATGATAAGGATGGAAATCTGGTTGATTGGTGGACGGCAGAAGATGCAAAACGTTTCAATGAGAAAGCTGACATTCTTGCCAATCAATATAGCCAAATCATCGTTCTCGATTCAGTTCATGCCAACGGCCGTTACACGTTAGGTGAAAACATCGCCGACCACGGCGGTTTGCTTGTCGCTCATCAGGCTTACGAGAATACATTGAAAGGCAAACAGGTTCCCGCCAAGATTGACGGCTTCACCAACGAACAGCGTTTCTATCTTGCTTACGCTGCTTTATGGGCTCAAAACATACGTAACGAAGAAATTCTGCACTTGACGAAAATCGATCCTCATTCATTGGCAAAATGGCGCGTTAATGCTGCACTGCGGAACATTGATTCTTTCTATGCCGCATTCGGCATTAAGGAAGGTGACAAGATGTATCTTGCACCGTCTGAGCGCGTTGTTGTTTGGTAATACATTATATAATATACTTAGTCACGGGAAACAGGGCAACAGAAAGTCCGATGTTTCCCGTGATTTTTTTATGAAAAAATATTTTCATCTAAACATAATTAATGATAAAGTTGTTAACTTTGTAACAATTGATGACACTTGAATGAATATGAAAAAACATATATCGATTATCATTTTAGCTGTCTGTTCTATCTTTACCCTCAGCGCCAACATAAACGTTTCTTCAATGCAAACGCCTGTTCAGAAGAATGTTGTGACCTATACTTTATTCGCCGACAAACATTCTGAGTATTCCATTGTGATTGCAGAGAAAGCTTCTCCGTCGGAGCAGTATGCGGCCAGAGAACTGCAGAAATATCTGAAAGAATCGGGTGGCGTGGAACTGCCAATCACTAATAATCTATTCAGCAATGGAAAACATATTTATATCGGATACAATAAGGCTGTTGCAGGATTGATTTCAGTTAAAGCGCCCGCAGTTAAAGATGAATCATTTGTCTATCGGAATGTGGGCAGCAATCTCATTATTTATGGAGGAAGTCAGCGTGGAACGATGTACGGTGTTTTCTCCTTTTTGGAGAAAGAATTGGGATGCCGCTGGTATACGCCGACTGTAACAGTCGTTCCAAAACGCGATTCCTGGAATTTTACAAAACTGAATCATACAGAACGTCCTGGCATACAAATCCGAAACGATTTTTATTATGAAGCGTTCGACCCCGCTTGGGCGGCACATAATCGTTGCAACGGACGACTTTTTACAAGTCCGAAAGATTTGGAACAATATGGAGGAGTCGAATCTTATTGGGGCGCTCATACGCTGGGACAGTTCATTCCTGCAAACGAATTCTTCGATGCTCATCCTGAATATTTCAGCTTGATTGATGGAAAACGTGACAAGGAAGCTCAGATTTGTCTGTCGAATCCCGAAGTCTTGAAGATCGTGATTGATAGGTTGAAAAAAACGATTCGTGAAAATCCGGGTTATCGCGTTTATGACGTTTCGCAAAACGACTGTTACAAGCCCTGCCAATGTGATGAATGTCGTGCAATTGCCAAGAAATATGGTGGAGAATCAGGTGTGATGATTTGGTTTGTCAATCAGGTTGCAGCAGCTATCGAGAAAGAGTTTCCGAATGTATATGTAGGAACATTCGCTTATCAATATACGCGCAAGCCGCCGGTGAACATCGTTCCGCGAAAAAATGTCGTTGTTCGTCTGTGCAGCATCGAAGGATGTTTTCTCCATAGTCTTGAATCATGTCCGGAAAATGCCACGTTTATTGAAGACATGCAAGGTTGGGCAAAGATTGCGCCGCATCTTTACATTTGGGATTATGTTGTGACATTCAGCCAATATGTCGGTCCGTTCCCGAACTTCGATGTCTTGCAACCAAACATTCAGTCGTTTAAGAAAAACCATGCTATTGGAATCATGGAACAAGGACAATATCAGTCGCGCGGCGGCGAATTGTCGGAGCTTCGTGCTTATCTGATTGCCAAACTGCTTTGGGATCCCAATTGCAACGTTAATTCTGTCGTGAATGATTTTATTTACGGTTATTATGGCAAGTCGGCTAAATTTATCCGTCAGTATTACACGTTGCTGATGGCTTTAGTAAAGCCATACGTTCACATGTCGATTTATCCGACGTACGACAATCCGATTTTCTCAGACGTTTATATCAGTAAAGCGAGCGAGATTTTTGGAAAGGCACTGAGAGCAGCGGATAATAGCGAGATTAGACATCGCGTCGAATTGGTTACGCTTCCGATTCTGTATCTGAAGTGCATGAGAAATCCGGTAAAGTCAATGTCAAACGGAACTTATCAAGAGTTTCTCCGTATTGCTGAGCGCGACAGCGTTCGCGTATCGGAAGGAATGGATTTGGCTGCATTCCGTCAGAAAATGGAGAAGAAAAAATAATCACATTTGTCCGTACGAATGCATTCCGCTGAGCAGGAAGTTCACGCCGAAGAAGGTCATCAGAACAGTTGCGAATGCAAGTACGGAAAGAAGATTGAACCACAGATTCGCATGTCTGCTTTTCAGCAGGTGAACATGTGTTACCGCCGCATAAACCAGAAGTGTTATCAAAGCCCAAGTCTCTTTCGGGTCCCACGACCAGTAGTTTCCCCACGAAACATTTGCCCAAACTGCACCGAGAAATGTTCCGATTGTCATCAGTGCAAGACCACACCAAAGCGACATCTCATTGATGATGCTGATTTCGTCGATTGCCTCTTTGTTGCCGTTCGGTTTGCACATCAGAATCAGATTGACCAAGCCCAACAGGAAACTGATGCCGAAGAATCCGTAAGCTGCAGTGACGACAGCGACGTGAAACATCAGCCAAGGCGACTTGAGCACCGGAACTAAAGGATTGATTTGCGGGTCCATCCAGTTGAGGCTGGAAACGAATAAAATGATGCCGCCGAAAAGTGTTGCGACAGCAAAGGCGACGTTGCTTCGGCGAGCGAAACAAAGTCCGCCGAAAACAGTTGCCCATGCGACATAAACCATGGTTTCGTAGGAATTGCTCCAAGGAGCATAACCGCCAATATACCAGCGAAGTCCCATTCCTGCTGTGTGAACGATGAATATTATGGCAACAAGAAATCCGACGAATCTGAAAGTCCGCCGCATCCACATTTTGTGGTGGAACAGCAACAGAAAAGAGAACAGAAGCAATAGTCCGCCGAGAATGTTGTATCCGATTTTGCAATAGCGGAAGATGTTGATGCGGTTGTAAAGCAGTTCGGCTTTCACCTTTTCAGGCTGAAGCAACAGCGCTGCACCATTGGCTTGTTGATATTCGCCGATGTCATTGATGGCTGCATCGACATTTGCCCATTGATTGTTCTGCAGTGATTTGTGAACCTCGGTGAGGAAACGGTTCATCAGATTGAGCACTTTTGCAGAATCTGTCGCTCCGAAAGAAGAAAGGTCGTCGCCTGCGGCAAACCATTTGTTCGATTCATTGTTGAGAGGAAAGAGATTCAGCATCTTGCCTTCTATAAGCTGCTGAAACGTATTTACTTTCTCATCGGTTTTCAGAAGTTCTTTGTCCTGCTTTGTCCGCGATTCGGGACGTTTGCTGTAAGCAGCCATAATGCTGTTGCTCAGGCGATAGTTTCCCTTTGCATCAAACAAATCGTTGTAGGAAAACGTTTGTCCGCCGACAGAAAACAGTTTGACATTCGACCATTCTTGAGGCATTGCAAGCAGACTGATTAGAAACTGACTTGCATTGAGCGGACCGATTTTATCTTCTTTGGTCAGTTTGCGGAGCACTTCGGATGCGAATGTGCCGATTGGCATCATCCGGCCGTTTCGCGATTGCATTGTCAACGCACTGAATTCTTCAGTTTGCGTAAGCGGAACGACAGCGTTTTGCAAGTTCTCAGGCAGTTGAATGTCGGCTTTTGCAGAAGCAAAGACTAAAAGTCCCGCCAGAATGAGCATCACGGTTTTCATCTCGCGCAGTTTCTGTGTCAGTTGGCGAAAGCGCGAATGTTTGCCGACGAAGCACACAATCAATCCGATAAATAGCAGCAGATAACCGCAATAGGTGATATTTCTTCCGACAACATCGTGATTGACCGACAAGACCGTTCCAGCTTCGTCTTCGTCGAAAGAGGCTTGAAAGAATCGATAACCTTTTACGTCCAGCACATTGTTCATGTAAATCCGAGCAGGAAAAGAGTTGCCGTTATCAATCACTTCGACATTGCTCGTGTAAGATGAAGGACTGTTGGAACCTGGATAGCGCTCCAGAGTGAACTTGTTGAGTTTAAGAGAGAAAGGCAATATCTTGAGGCTTTCGCCTGTTTTGCTCATCAACTGCAGTTTGTTGCTCGTTTCGCCTTCACGAATGTGCATCATTCCTTCTTCACCGAACAGATGCGTTGTATAAGCGCCGATGAGAATGACCACAAAAGCGGAGTGGACGAGGATGAGGCCGATTTTCCGACTTGTAAAACAATGATGCTTTGCGCAGGCAACAAAGAAGTTAAGAATAAGCATTCCGAACAGCAGGAACAGAATCGGAGAGTAGTAGAACATGGCTTTGGCCGCTTCTGTGCCGAAATATTTCTCAAACACGGTTGCCAAAGCCAGCCATGCTGCCAATACCAGCAACAAGACAAATGTCGTTCGGAACGAAGAAAACAGTCGGCTAAGGTAATCCATGACGAAAGAAGGTCTTTTGGTCGCAACGAATCAGCGCTCTTCAACTTTGGCCAATCCGCCTTCCGAAGTCTCTTTGTACAGACTTGGTAAATCTTTTCCAGTAAGACGCATGGCTTCAACGACTTGGTCGAAGCTGACGCGATGGCGGCCGTCTGAGAAGTTGGCGAAAGTGTTTGCATCCAAAGCGCGGGCTGCTGCAAAGGCATTGCGTTCGATGCAAGGAATCTGAACCAGTCCGCCAACAGGGTCGCAAGTCAGTCCAAGGTGATGTTCGAGTCCCATTTCTGCAGCATATTCTATTTGAGCGGGCGTTCCGCCGAAGAGCTGACTTGCAGCAGCAGCAGCCATTGCGCAAGCGACGCCGACTTCGCCTTGACAGCCGACTTCTGCACCCGAAATGGAAGCGTTTGTGCGGACAACATTGCCGAACAGAGCAGCTGTCGCCATAGCACGCAAAATACGTGAATCGCGGAATTCGCGCGTCTCTTTCAGATAATATAAAACGGCCGGCAAAACACCGCATGAGCCGCAGGTCGGTGCAGTCACAATCTTTCCGCCGCAAGCGTTTTCTTCCGAGACAGCCAACGCGTAAGCATAAACCATTCCGCGATTGCGCATCGTGTTGCCATAACCTTTGGCGCGGATGAGATAATCCGATGCTTTGCGCCGCAAACCCAATCCGCCTGGTAAAACACCTTCAGCTTCAATGCCGTTGTGCACAGACTCTTGCATTACTTCCCATGCTTCTGCCAGATGATCCAGGATTTCTTTGCCTTCACATTCTTCCACATATTCCCAATAGGAATGACCTGTGCGCTCGCACCATTTCTGAATGTCACTGATGCGATGCATCACATAGACTTGCTTGTCTTGCAGTTCGTTGAACTCTTCATTTGCCAATGCACCTCCGCCGATGCTGAAGACTGTCCAGTTGGCAATTTCTTTTCCAGAAGCATCTAAGGCCTTGAAAAGCATTCCGTTCGGATGGAAAGGCAGAAAGACTTTCGGTTCCCAGAGAATGTTGGTGGGAGCGGTTGGAGTCAGGATTCCAAGAATGGCTTTGTCGGTCTGGTGACCTTTTCCAGTCGCTGCCAGACTGCCATAGAGCGTGACTTCAAAGCTTGCGGCTGAGGAATTTTTCTCGAGAAACATCTGAGCTGCGCGCATTGGTCCCATTGTGTGACTGCTCGAAGGTCCGTGACCGATTCTGTATATGTGTTTGATTGAATCCATTAAGTTATACCCGTAAAAAGATTTTGTATTTATGGAGGAAATAGAGTATCAGAAATAGAAAGGCTGCATTCGCCACGACGATGAGCGACGGATAGAAAGCACCGAGATATTGTTCCGTGCCATGAAGCACCGATTGGCTGACGCTGTCGAAATGAATGATTTCACCAATCATATATGTGGCAATCGAGTTCATACCGAAAACGCGGAGAAATGTCGTGTGGCGATGTCCGCGGCAATCGATAATCCAATAGAAGATGCCCATCAGAAGGAAACTGTAACCGCTGCTGACCAAGGTCATTGAACTGGTCCAAATCTTCTTTATTACAGGCAGTTCGAAGTTCCAAGCCCAACCAATGATAACGAGAGCTGCACCGATAATCAGCAGCAGTTTGGCTTTCTTTTCTTTGGTGAACGAATCTTTGCGAAGAATTTCGCCGGCAAACAATCCGCTGACGACTGTCACGCCGAAAGTCAGACTGCTCAGAAGCCACGTGTAGCGATAAGAGTCGCCGAAGACCACTTCTCCGTCGATGACTTTCGAACCGTCGCGGAAGCGACCTAAAACAACGCGGTCTATCCATTCGGCAAGGTTCGCATCAGGCGTGTAATTGCCGCCGCCATAGTTGCCGACAGTGATGAATTGCATTGCCGCCCAATAAATCAGCAGCAAAGCAACGGAAACGATGACTTGTGTGCGCGGACGTGTGTGCAGGAACAGAATCGCGGCGATGAGATAACCCATGGCAATCGATTGTAATGTGTTGGAATAGAAGAATATTCTGCCTGGGTCAAGACCGAGCAGATTCCCTTGACACATCATTCCGAATATCCAAAGCAGAACGACACGGCGCAAGATACGCTTGTGAACGGCTGTCTTGTCGGGCAAGTCGCGGTATTTTGTGAGTGAGAACGGCAGAGAAACACCTGCCATAAACATGAAGAGAGGCATGATTAAATCCCATGACGAGAAACCTCGCCATTCTTCATGCGAGAAAAACCAAAGGAATGAATCGTACCACGGTTGGTTGATGACATCTTTCAGACTGTGAAATATCGGACCTAAGCAAAAAAGGAAGAAAAGGTCAAATCCACGCAGTGCGTCCAGCGATTCAAGCCGTTGATTTGTTTTGGTTTCCATAGTTTATACTTTTAAGAAAATCTTTTGACGATAAAGGATGTAAAGGAACAGCCAGCAGGTCAGAATATAACCTGAAGCTACGACGAGTTCTTCTGCTGAATGAGGCACCAAGGCCGCTAAGCCGCGGAAGACTTGGTCGTTGAAATTGTGGAAGTTGATGAACTTCTGAGCCAGATAAATCGTGATGGAGTTCATGCCGATGACGCGGAAGAAAAATGTCCAGCCTCGGCAGTTTCTTACATCTACTATATAATAGAAGATGGCGAAGCACAACATCGAAATGCCTCCAACGAAGCAAACGAAAGAACTTGACCAAAGGTTCTTGTTGATAGGGAATGCGAGGTTCCAGATGCGACCGATGATAATCAGTACAATGGCAGCGATAATCATCGTAATGGTTTTCTTGTTTCCGGACCATTTCGAACTGTTTATTTTCACAAATTCACCGCAGAACATTCCCAGCAGCGCAGTTGCGATGGCAGGAATCGTTCCGAGAAGTCCTTCAGGATCGTGCACTTCCTTGTAAAGTTGTCCGGGCAGACAGATGCGGTCGAAATAGCCGGTGAACGAACCTTCCATCGTGTATTTTCCTGCGCCGTCTGCGTCAGGTACAGGAATATAATTGAGCATCAGCCAATAGCCAAGCAGACAAAGCAGCGTCACCCAAATGCGGGTGCTTGCTTTTGTATCGACGAAAATGAGCGCGGCAAACATCCAGGCAAGTCCGATGCGCCCTAAGACGCTGGCATAACGTGCAGTAGTGAAATCAAGATGCGAAAGAATGCCGTTGTATAAAAATCCGAGGAGAACCAAGGTCAGGCCGCGGCGGATGATTTTCAAGTAAATCGCTTTCCGGCTTTTGCCTTGCGAACGTTGCTTGGCCAGAGAGAATGGAAAAGAGATGCCGGCAATGAACAGGAATGTCGGGAAAATCATGTCTTCCAAATGGCAGCCGTTCCAATAGACGTGCTCCATCTGTGCGGCAATTCCTTGAAAGAACGGAGTTGGAATAAGGGTTGCCAATGCGACAAAGAATGCTCCGCCGCCCATGATAAACAACATATCGAAGCCTCTTAAGGCGTCGAGCGACTGCAGTCGCGGAAATGTTTCTTGCTTTTCCATGATTCTGAATTTTTAGCCATTACAAATTGGCAGCGAAGATAATTAAAGTTGGGCGAAGTAGCAAATTAATTCGCATTTGCATAACATATATAATATAATGTATCGGATATATATTTAATGTATCGGATTGACAGCTTGAGTTAGTTTTATTTCTTCACTTTGATTTTGTCGGCAAGCATCAGGAAATAGTCGTTCGACCAAATGTCAAGTTCTCGAGGGTCGAGTATGAAATTCTGAACATCAGTTTCAGCAGTATGAATGTTCATTTGTGTTCAATTATCAGCACTGAAAACATACTAAAATGTCATTTTATCAGCAGTCGTGAGCTTAATGGTTGCATAGCTGCTGCTACAGGAACACATTGCGAGAATCTGTATCTGTTGACTTACAATGAAACTCGAGGAGCAGTAGTTAAGAACGGATATAAAGTGAAAATCATGCCAGTATGGGAATGGCTGCTCACTGAAAACAGCGACTACGAATAGAGATTGATTATTCGATATGTATTAACATCTGGTGGGAAAAGAGGGTTGACCTGAGGTCGAAGTATATTTCCCGCGCGAGGAAAGCAGGTCAGCGCGGTCAGAAATCCAGTCGTCATGCGTCGAAGAGACATTTCACTGTCGAAATATGTTCCCGCCATGCGTCGGTGAGACATCGCACCGATGAGAGCTCCAATATTGCCATGCGGAGATTGGGCTTCCAATGCTTAAAATCTCCAATCTTCATGCTAAGGAATACAAAAATTGGTTTTGTCTCCAATTTCCGTGCGGGAAATGCACTTCGAACTCAGGTCAACCTATAATTCCCGCGCGACGATGATACATTTTATAGATTTTATCTGTATTCGTCGTTCTTCCGAAAGCAAGATAATAGCAAATACCATTTATAAGTGAAATATTGAAACAGATTTTAGCCGTAAAATAATATTCTGTCATCTATTTTGGGGTAAACAGTGAAAAAAGTGGTATTTTTAACGAATCGATAAAGTTTTGATTTCTTGCTGCTTTCTTAATCAGATGTGATTTTTGCTGAAAATTTTTGTTATTTTTTTACTGAAATGTTTGTTTTATTAAAAAAGAATATCTATGTTTGCGGTACGAAAAGATATTAAAAGGTCGTCGAATTTGTTATCGGTGTGTTTGGAAATGATGTTTTTTAGATTGAAAAGTGTCGAAATGTTTTCTTTTTTTCTGAAAATAAACTTTCAAGACAAGCATTTGTTCAACACGCGGAATATTAAGTAATGATAATAATATCTCTAAAAGATAAGAACTAAGTCTTAAGTTTAACATAAAAGAATGTATGTATGAGTAAAAAGTTGACTTTTTTCATGCTATTCCTGATAGTCGGGATAGGCATGGTGGTTGCCCAGAACACGAAAGTGCTGTCGGGAACCGTTACATCAGGCGAAGATGGTCAGCCGGTTATCGGTGCATCTGTCGTCGTTAAAGGCACAACAGTCGGTACAGTGACAGACTTTGACGGTAAATTCAATTTAAGAGTTCCGTCGAATGCAAAAGTTTGCGTCATTTCGTATGTCGGCATGAATTCACAGGAAGTGGCAATTAAACCTAATTTGGCCATCGTCCTGCAAGCTAGTACACAAAACCTCGACGAAGTCGTTGTAACTGCACAAGGTTTGTCGCGTAAGGAAAAATCCCTTGGTTATTCAACCACGAAGATTTCCGCTGAGAAACTGACAGTTGCACGTCAGACCGATCTCGGTCAGTCGTTGGCAGGTAAAGTTTCCGGTGCACGTTTCTTCAGTGCATCAGGTGCAACCTTCGATTCCGGTACGATTGTCCTCCGTGGTACAACATCTTATACTTCTACGGCAGGTTCTGAACCTATCTACGTTGTCGATGGTTCAATCACGAACAAGAGCGCTGTCAATATGGATGATGTCGAGTCAGTCAACGTGCTGAAAGGCCCGGCTGCTACATCTCTGTATGGTTATCAAGGTGCCAACGGTGCTGTCATCATCACAACCAAGAAGGCAAAAGAAGGTAAGGGAACAATTGAAGTCAGCCACACAATGACATTCGAGAAATTCTACAACCACTTCAAACTTCAGAAAGAATATGGTGGCGGTTCAGGCGGCCTCTACGGCGAATATTACGATACTAAATACGGCTCAAAGTATGATACGATGGGTGCAGACTTCATCTATGATATGGCAGGTGTCGGCGGTAAGAATGAGGATGGTTCATACTTCATGGACTACAACTCAGATGAATGCTGGGGCGCTCGTTTCGACCCGAACATTCAGATGGCATCCGCACTGTATTACGATCCGACAAGCTCGAAATACCAGAAAGCTGATCCGTACGTAAACAGACTGAATCTGAGCGACCTGTATCACACAGGTGTCAACAACACGACCAACGTCGCTTTTGCGAAGGCAGGCCAGGACTACAACATACGTGTATCCTTCACCAATAGTGACCGTACAGGTATCCAGTACAATTCAAGTGCAGTCCGCCGTTATTTAGGCTTCAAGAGTGCATTCAAACCTGCAAAATGGTTGAATGTCAGTTTGGATTACAAATACACCTATCGTCGCGACCACAATGGTGCCGAAGAAGGCTATCCCGGAGAGGGCTATGGTAGCAAGAGAAATGTTCTGTACGACTTCGTGCAGTGGGGCCAGTCGAACGTCAACATCAAGGACTACAAGGACTATATGCGTGCCGACGGTTCATGGCGTACATGGAACATCATAAGTACAGACAATTTGGCTGCCAATTTCCACGACAACCCGTTTGCTATCCAGAAAGAGATCAATAACGTAGGAACCTACCAGTGGAACGTGTTCACAGGCGATGCTGAAGCCATTCTTCCTTACAACTTCAAGGCAGGTATGCGCGTCATCGGTAACATCCGTAACTACAACGGAGACAGCAAATATCCGGAAGGTTCAATCAACTTTATCAGCAAATATAGTTTATCACAGGATTGGGTTCGCGATATGACTTACCAAGGTCGTTTGACATGGGGAAATCATTATTTCGACAACCGTCTGTCAGCAGATGCTGCAGCATTCGTTGAAGAGCGCATCTACAACTACGGAACCATGAGCAGCGGTACGGCACTGGGCCTTTCAATTCCTGAATGGTACAACCTGAACGCATCCAAATCATACGTTTCAGCCACCAACTCGGAGACACACTACAAGACCCGCAGTATCTTCGGTACAGCTACCTTAGGCTGGGACGACACATACTACTTAGACGGTTCTCTCCGTCAGGACTGGAGCTCTACTCTTCCTACGGCTCATAACGGCTACCTCTACGGCGGTCTTTCTGCCAGCGTCCTGCTGCACAAATTCGTTCATCCGTCATGGCTCGACTTCTGGAAACTCAGAGCATCTGCCGCACAGGTAGGTTCTACACTGGGTGCATACGCAACTAACTATGTTTATAGTACATCTACAAAATACGGCAGCAAGATGACGTTGGCATTGCCTAACTCTCAGCTGAATCCGAACATCAAGCCGACCATCTCTACCTCATACGAAGTCGGAACTGAATTCCGTATGCTGAAGAACCGCGTTTGGGGTGACTTCAACATCTACAGACGAGATACGAAGAATCAGATTATGTATGTGCCGGTTGCAAGTGTAACAGGTTATGCTTACAAGCAGATGAATGCAGGTTTGGTTCGTAACCAAGGTATCGAGCTCAGCTTAGGCGGCGCTCCTGTCAAGACGAAAGACTTCGAATGGGACGTTGACGCCAACATCGCCAAGAACCAGAACAAACTCGTCAAACTGGGCGGCGACATCACCGAGTTCATGCTGGAAGGCAACTCATTCTACGCATACTGGTACGTCAAATCAATCGTCGGCAAACCGATGGGCGAATTGACAACCATGGGTCATATCAATGTCAACGACAAAGGTCTTCCTATCCTGTATAAGACAACCAGTGGTTACTGGGGCGGCGGATACAAACTGAACTGGACCAAGGGACAAGAAGAGTATGTCGGCAACTTTCAACCGAAGTGGACCGGCGGTTTCTCAACGAATCTCCGTTACAAGAATGTTCGTCTTGCAGCCAGCTTCGATTATTCAATCGGCGGCAAGGTTGTCAACTGGACTAACATGTGGGCCACAGGTTCTGGTACGTCAGCCAAGACATCCTACAACAACGACAAGGGCGTCAATGTACGTGAAGGCCTCAGCAAAGGCGGCGGCGTGAAAGTACACGGCGTTCTCGAAGACGGAACGGAAACAGACGTTTACATGAATGCATACCAGTACTTCCATTACATTGCCAACTACGATTTGAACCGTTGGGTTGTAAGCCGTACTTACGTGAAGATGCGTGAACTCTCTTTGAACTATAGCATTCCGCAGGATTTCCTGGCTAAAGCCAAAATTGGAATTACAGCTGCTAATGTATCGTTCGTTGCAACCAATCCTTGGTTGATTTATTCAGCAATTCCGAATGTCGATCCTTCTGAATCAAGTACAAACTGGTTGGAAGGCGGTCAGGCACCATCAACCCGTACATTCGGTTTCACAGTTAATCTGACATTCTAACTTTAAAATGAAGGTCTTATGAAATATTTAAAATATATATTTATAGCAGCCGCTTTCACTACAACATTTGCAGGATGCGACATGAGTGACTTCGGAGACATCAACGAAAGCCCGAACTCACCGACGAAGGGATACAACACGATGCTTTTCACAAGAGCATGCGAATATGTACCGAACTTCATCATGAACTCAGCCACGTACGACCCTTGGACACAGGAATATCCCGGCTATGTAGCTGAAGCCAAGAACAATCAGTTTGGCGCTCTCCAGACAACCTATACTTTCACCTTCGGCGGTTATTTCCTTGGTCCAATCAGAAACTTGAATCTGATTATCAGCCAGTGCGAAGGCGATGCAACGAAGAACACGTTGGCTGCAACCTCGTTTGGTGACACAAACAATCAGATAGCAGCGGCAAAGACACTGAGAGCTTTCCTGTATATGACGATGACCGATATCGTCGGCCCGATGCCATATTCGGAAGCGTTCCAGGGTGAAAGTCTCGACAACTGGCTGCCGGCATTCGACTCTCAGGAATCGATATACAAGGCATTGGACGCTGACCTGCAGTCTGCCTTCAAGCAGTTCAACACTGCATCTAACCTGACAGACGACGATGTTATCTATGGTGGCAATACGGCAAAATGGAAGAAATTCAATGCTGTGCTCCGTATGATGATGGCCATCAAGATGGCTGACGTTGACCCGACTAACGGCAAGGCACGTTTTGCACAGGCATACGCCGACGGCGGTTTTGCATCGAACGGCGACAGCTTCAACTGGACCTACGACACGAACAGCAACTGTACGTTCTACACCATCGGAAATAAGGGCTATACTGCCCGCGGTTTAGGCTATGGTCCTAATGAAGTGGTTGTAAACATGCTGAAGGAGTATAAGGACAACCGTCTGTTGAAGTATTTCGAACTGAACGGTTATCTGGGCGACCATTCGCAGGGCGTTGACCAGAGTAAGTTGTCATACGGCGTGAGCGATGCGATGGATGCACAAATCAACAGTCTGTTCTTGGGCATTCCTTTCGGACTGGCATCAAACAACGATGTTACGGCAGCAGCTGCAAAGGCTTGCTCTGTAGCACAGGATCCTTACTGCCAGATGACGGCTACTTACGGCGTGATTACCTATTCACGTATGCTGCTTGTCGAAGCTGAAGCTGCTGAATACGGCTGGATTTCAGCCGACCCGAAGGCTTTGTATGAAGCTGGTGTAAAGGCTTCATTTGCCGAAAGAGGTGCAACAGGTGCTGACGCATATCTGGCAACAGCGAAAGTAGCTCTCTCGAGCGACAAGGCAACAGCCATCAAGCAGATTGTTACCCAGCGTTATCTGGGCGGTTTCCTGAACGACGGTATTGAAATCTGGTCAGACTGGCGCCGCTTCAATATCCCTGTAATTCCAATAAACGTTGAGCCTGCTAAGTATGATATCAAGGTTTATCCTTATCGTATGTCGTACGGTGACAATGATGTTCTCTATGATAAGGATGCAGCTGATAAAGCTATCCAGACTTATCTTGGAGGCAAAGACAGCCGTTGGTCTCGTGTTTGGTGGGATACAAAGGACAATATCTAGAACTAAGTTGATATAATAAGAAATTATTTATATATCTAACAAATTTCTGACACAGTGGCCGGAGTCAGCAGTGATGCTCACTCCGGCCTTTTTTATGTCTGTTTCCTTGCTTGCTAGTCATTTTATTGTTATCTTCGCATCATAATTAGAAGGAAAAGGAAATGAGTGAAACACCTATAGATTCAGCGGTTGTTAACCGCGTCATCGACAGTTATCATTTGGCAGACTTCGGCAAGGCGACTATCCGCGAAGTTGTCGCCATTTCGCAGGAAATCGAGAAGCAGACCGGTTCGGAATTCATCCACATGGAAATGGGTGTGCCTGGGCTGAAACCCGCTCAAGTCGGCGTCGATGCCGAGATTGACGCTCTTAAAAGAGGCGTCGCTTCGATTTATCCCAACATCAACGGCATTCCGGAAGTGAAAGCCGAAGCTTCGCGCTTTATAAAGGCTTTCATCAATGTAGATGTGCCTGCTGAATGCTGCGTTCCTGTCACCGGTTCGATGCAAGGCACTTACGCTTCATTCCTTACCTGCGGACAATGCTCGCCCGAACGTGATACGATTCTGTTCATCGATCCCGGCTTCCCGGTGCAGAAGCAACAGATTGTCGTGATGGGTTATAAATACGAAACATTCGATGTTTATGATTATCGCGGTGAGAAACTGCGCGACGTTCTTGAGAAGTATTTGAGCAAAGGCAATATCGCAGCGATGATTTACTCCAACCCGAACAATCCTTCATGGATTTGTCTGACCGACGAAGAATTGCAGATTATCGGCACGATGGCCAACCGCTACGATACAATCGTTATCGAGGACTTGGCTTACTTTGCCATGGATTTTCGGAAAGACCTTGGAACGCCGTTCCAGCCGCCTTACCAAGCGACTGTAGCCAAATATACAGACAATTTTATTTTGCAGATTTCCGGCTCGAAGGCCTTCAGTTATGCGGGACAACGAATCGGCGTGACCGCCATTTCTCCAAAGCTTTATCATCGTGCTTATCCGGGCTTGACCAAACGCTATGGCGGCGGCACTTTCGGTACGGTTTATATCCATCGCGTGCTTTATGCTCTGTCGTCGGGAACAAGTCATTCCGCTCAATGTGCCTTGGCTGCAATGTTTAAGGCTGCTTCAGACGGAACATTCGACTTCGTCTCGGAGATTAAGGAATATGGCCGCCGTGCTGCCCGACTGAAGAAGATTTTCACCGATTATGGCTTTACTATTGTATATAATAAAGACCTCGACAAACCTGTCGCTGACGGATTTTATTTTACTATCGGATATCCGGGGATGACGGGAAGCGAACTGATGAAAGAACTGATGTTCTACGGAGTCAGTACGATTTCTCTCGCTACGACGGGAAGCCGGCAGGAAGGTCTGCGCGCATGCACCAGTTTCATCAAGCCCAATCAATATGATTTGCTGAACGAGAGAATGAAACTGTTCAGAGAGAATCATCCTATCCTGTAATATTATAAATTATTAACATAGTCGGTAACCATTTCTTTTGCAAGTGAATATTATTATTTGTATCTTAGCAAATCAAATGATGAAGCGATTATGTTGATAGATGACAGCTTGTTCAAGATAAAACACAACGATACGTTGCCGGCGCGGGGAAGCATTCTGATTTCGGAGCCTTTCTCGCAGGAGCCGTATTTCCAGCGCTCGGTCGTTCTGCTGGTCGATCATTCGCATAAAAGCTCCATGGGATTTGTGCTGAATAAGAAATCGAATCTGTTTGTGAACTCTTTCTTCAAGGAGCTTGAACTGTGTCATGAGATGCCGATTTATATCGGCGGACCTGTCAGTCCAAACCGTCTGTTTTTTATTCACTCGTTGGGAGAAGAGGTGGTTCCTGATTCAATAAAGGTAAATGACCATCTTTATTTTGACGGAGATTTTGAGTCGTTGAAGAAATATGTTCTTGCCGGCAATTCCATCCAGAATAAAGTGAAGTTCTTTCTTGGATACTCGGGCTGGTCGGAAGGCCAGCTGAATTCGGAAATCGAACATGACGCATGGATTGTGAGTAAGACGACAAACCACAATGTGATGTTCGGCGATGGAGAATTGCTTTGGAAACGAATGTTGGAATCTTTAGGAACAAATTATGCCTTTTGGTTGCAGATTCCCAAGGACCCTTACTTGAACTGACTCACAGAGAACCTTGACATTTTGGAAAAATTCAGTTTTGAGCGTTTAATTTTTGCATGACGACAACATCGGTAAAACCCTCTTTCTCTGACAACCAGTCAGTGAGATGTCCGGTCTGCCGGTATTCAAGCTTGTTGAACAAATGGATGCAGGTTTCGTTGCTCGTCGGGATATAAACGTAGAGCTGGTGAAGCTTCAGAAAACCGAAAGCATAATCGGTAAGAAGTTCTACAGCTTGCCTTCCGATGCCTTGATTTTGATAGTCGGGAGCAATGAGCAATCCGATGCCGGCGCGTTTGTGAAGCGGCTCGAAATCGTAGAGGTCAATCATGCCGACTGTCAGTTTGCTTTCGTTGATGACTATCATCAAACGGAGCTGCTTCAAGTCGTAAATGTCGCGGTGCGACTGCTTGATGTATTCGCGAAGCAGAAAATGGGAGTAAGGTGAAATCGTATTGCCAAGACTCCACCATTGCGGGTCGTTCTCCCATTTATAAAGAAGTTCCAAGTCTTCCGGTTCGGGAGCGCGAAGAGTGATATTATCGTTTTCGAGCAGTTTCATCTTATATTACCTGGCGAACATAATTGCCCGCTGACTTTGTTATAAATGTGATATGTGACTTTTTTATCCGACAATTTGTCCATCATTAAAATCATCTGGTCGAAACGCATGGTTGGAAAACAGAAAACCACATCAGTGAAACATTTCATCTTGTTGCGACGACAGATTGCGTCGAGAGCGCGGTTGTCTGACAAATCCCAAAGATTGATGAATTCAAGTTCCGGCATACGTCCGGCAACGACTTTTTTTATGGCTTCGAAGTCATCCTCTTCTGATAGAATCAAGGCTCTGCGATGACGGATGCGTTTGATTTTCGTCTTGTCTTTGCTTTTGACAATCAACGCGAGGAAACGGATGAGACCGATGGCAGACCGAATCAGCAGTTTTATGATGCCATTGGATTTCGGATAATGCTTGCGATAGAAGATGAGCATTGAATCATAAAAGGCCTTTACATACATTTTGTTGCCTTTATGTGTGCTCTCTCCTTTATAGTGAAGGATATTCTCAGGAACATAATAATTGTTGTAGCCATTGAGAATAATGCGGTAGGAAAGGTCAATGTCTTCACCGTACATGAAAAAGTCTTCGTCTAGAAGTCCGGCCTTGTCAAGCGCTTCGCGGCGAAGCATCATGTATGCTCCGGCTAGAACTTCGATTTTGTGCTGCTTCCGGTCGTCGAGATGCGGCAAGTAATAACGTCCGAAAGTGCTCGAATGTGGAAACAGTTTTGTCAAGCCGAAAATTTTGCAGAACGAAACCTGTGGCGAAGGAAAACTCCGCTTGCTTTCGGGAAGAAAAATCCCGTGGGCATCAATCATGCGGACGCCGACTGCACCTGCATCTGAATGTTCGTTCATGAAATAGAGCAGCTTGAAAAGGTTCTCTTCGCCGATGACCGTGTCCGGATTAAGCAGCAGAATGTATTTCCCGGTGCTTTGACGAATAGCTTGATTGTTAGCCTTGGCAAATCCCGGATTGTCGCTGTTTGCAATAACTGTCACTTCCGGGAACCTGGACTTGATGTAATCGACAGTTCCGTCGGACGAATGATTGTCAACAACAAAAACTTCGGCCTCCGTTCCGGCAAGCGCCGCTTTAACAGAGGTCAGGCATTGTTCCAGAAGGAACTTGACATTGTAGCTTACTATGACGATTGATAAGTCCATGACAACGCAAATCTACGAATTATTATTCTTATCTTTGTCACATGATACAAAATTATCCTTCTGCACTGTTGGAAAATGCAGTAAAACAGCTTTCTTCACTTCCTGGAATCGGCCGTAAGACAGCTCTTCGTTTGGCACTTTATGTTTTGCGCCAGGAGGAAAGTTTCACCGATAATTTTACTTCTGCTTTGTCAGCGCTGCGTCATGAAGTGAAGTATTGCAAAGTCTGCCATAACATCTCTGACAGTGATGTTTGCTCGATATGCTCCGATCCTCGTCGTGACAGCTCGATTGTCTGTGTTGTCGAGAACATTCGGGAAGTGATGGCAATAGAGAATACCGGGCAGTTTAATGGCTTATATCATGTCTTGGGCGGAATAATTTCACCGATTGACGGAATCGGTCCGGCCGACCTTGAGATTGACAGCCTTGTCGAACGTGTAAAAGCCGGAGGAATTGCCGAAGTTCTGCTTGCCTTAAGTACAACCATGGAAGGTGACACAACGAATTTCTATATTTATAGGAAATTGCAGCCGACAGGAGTGAAAGTGACTGTCATTGCCCGCGGAATTTCTATCGGTGATGAAATCGAGTATGCTGACGAGGTCACGTTGGGCCGCGCTATTATTGGACGAACAAATTTCTCTGATTGATTTATGAGCTGCGTAATTGATATACGAAAGATAAAGCGGCCCATGCCTTCACAGGTTGAGTCGCTTTCAGTGTATAGGGTAAATTTGGAATTTACGGGACCAAAGATAGGTAAAAATATCTTTCGTTGATACAAATACCCCTTATTAATTATGTTTTTTTATACATTCAAGTTGATTTTGTTGTTTTGTGAGTAATAAATGAGTTTAGAAAGTAGTAATAAACGATGTATTTAGCGCAAGAAGATATATTAAAACACATTTCAGGAAAGCCTTTTACAACCATCGGTGAGGCAGCTGATGAGCTTGGCGTTTCTGCATATCTGATAGGTGGTTTTGTCCGAGATATTTTTCTTGGCCGTCCATCAGGAGATATCGATGTTGTCGTCATAGGAAGCGGAATAGAACTGGCAAAGGCAGTCGCACGCAAGATAAGAGGTTCTCGATTGTCAGTGTTTGGCAACTTTGGGACAGCTCAGGTGAAAACCCATGATTATGAATTGGAGTTTGTCGGAGCTCGGAAAGAATCTTATTCGCACGACAGTCGGAATCCGATTGTTGAAAACGGAACTCTCGAAGACGACCAGAATCGCCGCGATTTTACAATCAATGTGCTTTCACTCTGCTTGAACAAAGAACATTGGGGCGAATTGTCTGATCCTTTCGGAGGACTTGACGACCTTGATAACCAAATCATCAGAACGCCTCTTGATCCCGATATTACATTCAGTGACGATCCGCTCAGAATGATGCGCGCTGTCCGTTTTGCCACCCAACTGGGCTTTTATATCGCTCCGAAAACCTTTGAAGCGATAGTTAGGAATAAGGAAAGGATTCGGATTGTTTCCGGCGAACGTATCGATGACGAATTGAATAAAATCATTATGTCGCCGCGTCCTTCCGTCGGTTTTGACATTCTTGACGAAACGGAACTTCTTCCAATCATATTTCCTGAACTGTGTGCTTTGAAAGGTGTGGAAACAATTGATTGCATCGGTCATAAGGACAATTATGTTCATACTTTGACGGTTCTGGATAATGTCAGCCGAACGACGGATAATCTCTGGCTGCGATGGAGCGCTCTGTTTCACGATATCGGAAAACCTGCGACAAAACGGTTTGACAACAATATCGGATGGACTTTCTACAATCATAATTTCATCGGTAGTAAAATGGTTCCGAAAATATTCCGGAGAATGAAGTTGCCGATGAATGAGAAGATGAAATATGTGCAGAAGATGGTTGACCTTCACATGAGGCCAATCGTGCTGGCCGATGAAGAAGTCACTGATTCTGCGATTCGTCGATTGCTCTTTGATGCGGGTGATGATATCGATGATTTGATGAAACTTTGCGAAGCTGACATCACGAGCAAGAATCCTGTCAAAGTGAGCCGCTTTCTGCATAACTTCAAACTTGTCCGTGAAAAGCTGGTTGAGATTGAAGAAAAAGATAGAATCCGGAATTTCCAGCCGCCTGTTTCAGGAGAAGAGATAATGAAAACGTTTTCTTTGCCGCCATCACGGCCGGTTGGCATTTTGAAGGAAGCAATAAAGAATGCCATTTTGGATGGAATCATTCCGAATGAATATGAACCGGCAAGGGATTTCATGCTCCAAAAGGCAAAAGAAATGGGACTTCAACCGACTGATTGAAATCCCATAACAATATTCTGCAACAATTCAGCTTTTACAAATCGTCGTAAGCTACGGAGAAAGTGTTTCCTTGATTGATATCTCCTGTTGTCAGTCCACGTTTCAACCACGCGGTACGTTGTTTGGACGTTCCATGATTGAAAGCATCCGGAACTGTATAGCCTTGAGCCTGCATCTGAAGTCTGTCGTCGCCAATCGCAGTAGCGGCATTCATGCCTTCTTCAATATCTCCATCTTCTAGTGAGCCGTAGCGTTCGTTTTCGTGATTTGCCCAAACACCGGCATAGAAATCTGCCTGCAATTCAAGTCGAACACTTAATTGGTTACTTTTTTTCTTGCTTGATTGAGCCATTTCATTGTGAACTTCGTCAAGCGTGCCTAAAAGATATTGAACATGATGACCGACTTCGTGTGCTATAACGTATGCGTAAGCAAAATCTCCGCCACCGCCATATTTCTGTTTCATTTCGTTGAAGAATGAAAGATCCAAGTAAACGGTTTGGTCTGCGGAACAATAAAATGGACCGGTCGCTTGAGAGGCTTCTCCGCAACTTGATTCGGTTGAGTTTGTAAAAAGAACCATTTTCGGAGGTTGGTATGTTTTCCCAAGTTTTTTGAAATATTCGGTCCACACATCTTCTGTGCTTGCCAAGATTTGTTTGGCGAATGTTGCCATCTGTTCTTCTTCTGCAGTAGGTTTGTAAGCCGTTTGTTCAGTTTGACCTGATGATTGGTTGTTCATCGCCTCTTGCGTTACGGAAGAAACGACATCCGAAAGATTTCCGCCCTTCAATAATGCAATGATTGCAATGATGATGATTCCGCCGATTCCGAGAGAAGCTTTTGCTCCACCGCTCATTCCACGGCGGTCTTCGACGTTATTACTCGTTCTTCTTCCTATAAGTTTCATTGATTTATCTGTTTATATGATTGAACAGTATGGACGTTGATTATTTTTTGAAGATGCTTCCTAGGATGCTTCGGATAATTTGATTTCCGAGATTGCGGCCGATGCTGGAAGCAGCCGAACCGATGGCTTTCTCCCATGGTGATTGAGCAGAACGGCGCGGTGAAGAAGTCGTCGTGCGATAACGGCGTTCCATTTCACGTTGCTGCTGTTCATATTCTTTCTGCCTTTGAGCTTCTTCTTTCTGTCGTTGAGCCTGCTCTTTGGCCATTTCCTCTTGTTGCTTAGCTGCTTCCGTTTTCCTTTCGTCGGCTTCGTTTTTGGCAGTCAATTGTTCGTATGCGCTTTCCCTATCGATAGCATGTTCATAAGTGCCGTAAATGCGAGAACCGCGAATGATGGCATCGCGCTGCTGAGGTGTGATTGCTCCGATGGAACTCAAAGGAAAGAGCATTTTCGCCTTTTCAACCATTGTCGGCGTTCCGTTTTCATCAAGGAACGAAACAAGAGCTTCTCCGGTCCCAAGCTGTGTGATTGCATCTTCAGTTTTGAATTTGGGATTGGGACGGAAGGTGCGGGCAGCAGCAATGACATCTTTCTGGTCGTTGGGAGTGAAAGCTCTCAAGGCGTGCTGGATGCGGTTTCCAAGCTGACCGAGAATATTGTCTGGAATATCTGTCGGATTCTGAGTGATGAAATAAACTCCAACGCCTTTGGAACGGATGAGACGGACAACTTGCTCGATTTTGTCAACGAGAGATTTGCTCGTTCCTTCGAAGAGCGTGTGGGCTTCGTCGAAGAAGAAGATAAACTTCGGCAATGGAAGATCTCCGACTTCGGGAAGTTGAGTGTAGAGTTCAGAAAGCAGCCAAAGGAGAAAGCTGGAATAGATTTTAGGATTGCTCATCAGTTTATCAGCAGCCAGAACATTCATCATTCCTTTGCCTTCTTTAGTTTGAATCAGGTCGAAGATGTTGAAACTCGGTTCGCCGAAGAATTTGTCGCCGCCTTCGCTGTCGAGAGTAAACAAAGCTCTTTGAATTGCACCAATGCTTTGAGCGGTGATATTCCCGTATGTCGTTGTATATTCTTTCGAGTGTTTGGCAACATAATCGAGCATGAGACGTAAGTCTTTGGTATCGATGAGCAGCAAACCTTGGTCGTCGGCAATCTTGAAGATAATGTTCAATATCCCTGATTGAGTCTCATTGAGCTCCAGAATTCGGGAAAGCATTTGTGGTCCCATTTCAGAAATGGTTGTGCGCATCGGATGTCCCTGTTCACCGTAAACATCGAAGAATTGCGTCGGACAACCTGAAAAGACAGGATTTTTAATGCCGAATTCAGCGCATCGTTTTTCAATGAACTTGTTCATCGTTCCGGTTTGACTGATGCCGGAAAGGTCGCCTTTCATGTCGGCCATGAAGCAAGGAACTCCCGCTTGGCAGAAAGATTCAGCAACAACTTGCAAGGATACAGTTTTTCCTGTTCCTGTTGCGCCGGCTATTAATCCGTGACGATTTGCCATCTTACCAATCATATAGATTGGCTTTCCTTCGGCATTTGCTACGTAGAACTGTTGGTCTTGTGTGTACATATTTATCAGATTAGATTATATATTGTTTATTTCCTTTCGTTGAAACGTTCGACAGTCTTCACGCCTTTTACCATTTTGATTTTCTTAATCAATTGTTTCATTGCAGTCGTATCATTGACAGTAACGGTAAAATAACCTTGGAAAATGCCATCGGCGGCTGAGTCGATGTTGAGTGAGCGAAGTGACACATCTGTTTCTTTACCGATGACAGAAGTAATGTTGGTTACAATGCCGATGTCGTCACGTCCGATTACTTGAAGCGTGACAATAAATCCATCTGCATCTTTTCCGCTCCATTCGGCTTGGATAATTCTATATCCGAAGCGGCTGAACATCATTGGAGCATTCGGGCAATCCATCCGATGAATCTTGATTCCTTGCGTGGAAACAAAGCCGAAGATTTTATCTCCGCGAATCGGATTGCAGCATTTTGCCAGCTTGAAATCGATACCGGTCAGATTTTTGTCAATACGCAGAATATCTTTGCTTTTCGCAGCCTCTTCGGTCTCTGTCATCGAAATGTAATCGCCTGCGCTCCGAACTTCAGTATGTTCAGTGTTTTTAAGTTCGCGTTTTTGCAGTTCCAGATAATCATCGATGAGAGCGTTCGGGTCAAGTCTTTCTTCATTGATTTCCACATAGAAATCAATCACCGATTTGAATCCTTTCTTTTTGATGAGACGCATCAGTAAAGATTCTTCCACTTCAATCTTGCGATTCTTGAATCGGCGGAAGAGAAGCTCTTTTGCATAATCGGCAGCTTTCGCAGTCTCTTCGCGAAGAGCTTGCTTGATTCGAACGCGAGCTTTGGATGTGACAACGATATTCAGCCAATCGCGTTTCGGAGATTGGTTGGGTGAAGTGATGACAGAAACAGTATCTCCACTGTTCAGTTCATATTTTATAGGAACATTCTTCTCGTTAACTTTAGCAGAGACGCATTGCGAACCGATGCGTGTATGTATGGCAAAAGCGAAGTCCAAAACTGTTGCACCTTTCGGAAGTTGAATAAGTTCTCCGTTAGGAGTAAAGACATAGATTTCGTCTTTGTAAAGATCCATCTTAAAGTCTTTCATCAAATCAAGCGGAGCATCATCTTTCGATTCAAGGGCCGCGCGAACGTTGTTGAGGAATTCATCAAGACCGCTCTCAGACTTTAATCCTTTATATTTCCAGTGCGCTGCCAAACCGCGTTCGGCAATCTCATCCATTCTCTGTGTGCGGATTTGGACTTCAACCCATTTGTTCTGCGGTCCCATTACGGTAATATGCAGACTTTCATAACCGTTACTTTTAGGGATTGAAATCCAGTCTTTCAGACGATTAGGATTGGGCTGGTACATATCGGTGATGATGGAATAAACTTGCCAGCATTCTTGCCGTTCCTTTTCTAAAGGCGTGTCGAGTACGATGCGGATAGCGAACAAATCGTATATTTCTTCAAATTCAACGTTCTGCTTCAGCAATTTATGATTGATGGAATTGATGGATTTTGTTCTGCCTTTGATATCGAACTTAAAACCATTTTCCTCCAGCTTCTTTTTGATAGGAGCAATGAACAGTTCAATATATTCATCGCGCGAACGTTTCGTCTCATTCAGCTTTTGTTTGATGAAATAGTATTGCTTCGGATTGATATATTTCAACGAAAGATCTTCCAGTTCACTTTTAATTGTATAAAGGCCAAGTCTGTGGGCAAGAGGTGCATAAAGATAACTTGCTTCCATAGAAAGACGTATCCGGTCGTTGTTGTCCTTCAATTGTTTTCCGCAGCGCATCATATACAGGCGGTCGGAAATCATAATAAGAATGACGCGAACGTCTTCGGCAAAGGAGAAAAGAAGCCGTCGGAAATTGTCGGAATCGACAGCGGTGTTGTGGGCATATAAATCGGACGTTTTCAACAGTCGATTAATCATCAGTGAAACATCTTCACCAAACATTTTCTCAACTTCTTCAATGGTGATAATCTTCTTTAGAATAGGCCGATAAAACAGCATTGCAATAATGGAAGACCTTCCCAGGCCGATTTCTTCAGTGCCGATAAGTGCTGTCTCGATGTTGCGCAATAAACCGTTGATTCCGTTTTTGTCGCGTGTATAGCAATTAAGCTTGATGACACGAGTCATCAAATCCTTCATGTTGCTGATATCATCAGGTTTCAGATAGGAAGAAAGATCATGCAGAAGCTGCCTGTATTTATCGACAAACAGTTTCTTTTCATCATCAGTAAAAAAAGGTTTTAAGTTTTCAGTTTCCATAATCTGCGTAAAAGTAAATTTTTATTGATAATAAACCAAAAGAAACTTAGATTTTTTATACATTTGTGATGTTAATGGGTCTTATCATTTATAAACACGATATGCTAAGTATTAAAGATGAAGAATTACTTGCCGCTAAAGGAATAAGTAAGCAACAGGTTGAAGAACAGTTAGCTTGTTTTGCCAAAGGCTTTCCTTACTTGGATATTGTTGCTTCTGCATCGGTGGAAAAGGGAATCAAGGTCGTTCCGAAAGAAGAACAATCTGTATATATGGACGTATGGGAAGAATATCTGGATGCTAATCATAAGATTTTGAAGTTTGTTCCGGCATCTGGAGCTGCAAGTCGGATGTTCAAAGACCTTTTTGCTTTTCTTGCGGCTGATTATAGTGTCCCTACAACTGCTTTTGAGAAACATTTTTTTGAGAACATTAAGGACTTTGCATTCTATAAAGCATTGGACAAAGTTTGTCTCGATAACGACGGTTCCGATATTGAAGCGTTGATGGAAAATAAAGAATATAAGACGATTGTCCGTTATCTTTTGGAACCTGAAGGCTTGAACTACGGTAAGTTGCCGAAAGGAATGCTTCTTTTCCATTCTTATCCTGAAGGACCGCGTACAGCATTGGAAGAACATTTGGCAGAAGGAGCAATGTATGCGAGGAATAGTTCCGGTGAAGTGAACATCCATTTTACGGTTTCACCTGAACACCTTCCTCTTTTCAAACAATTGCTTGAGGATAAAATGTCATATTTTGAAGAGAAGTTTTCAGTGAAATATGATGTCTCATTCAGTCTTCAAAAACCATCAACAGATACTATTGCTGCCACACCAGATAATGAACCTTTCCGCGATTCGGAAGGAAATCTGTTTTTCCGTCCCGGTGGTCATGGCGCTTTGATTGAAAATCTAAATGATATTGATGCTGATATTGTTCTGATTAAGAATATAGATAATGTTGTTCCTGACAGTTTCAAAGGGGCAACTATTATTTACAAGAAATTACTCGGTGGAATACTCGTTTCAATACAGCAGCGCATATTCAGTTATCTGAAATTGATTGAAAGTGGCAGATATTCGCACGCGCAAGTGTTGGAAATGCTCTATTTCCTGCAAGATGAGCTTTGTGTAAAGAATCCAGACACGAAGTTCTTAGAAGATACGGAACTTGTCAATTATATTAAGAACAAACTGAATCGTCCGCTACGTGTTTGTGGAATGGTTAAGAATGTTGGTGAACCTGGAGGTGGTCCATTCTTAGCTGTCAATGCTGACGGAACGATTTCTTTGCAGATTTTGGAAAGTACTCAGATTGATTTGAGTAATCCTGAGAAGAAAGCAATGTTTGAGAAAGGAACCCATTTCAACCCTGTTGACTTAGTTTGTGCATTGAAGAATTATAAAGGAGAAAAATTCAATCTGCCTGATTATGTTGATAAGAATACAGGTTTTATTTCTCAGAAGAGCAAAGACGGAAGAGAATTGAAAGCACTTGAACTTCCAGGACTTTGGAACGGCGCGATGAGCAACTGGAATACAATCTTTGTTGAGGTTCCGATTGAGACATTCAATCCCGTAAAGACGGTGAATGATTTGCTTCGTCCTGAGCATCAATTTCATTAGCGGATTAAACTTTTTCGTTTTTTCTAAGTCTAAGATAGCGTAACAATTTAAAAGAAGACTTATGAAAAAAGTATGTGTTTTGACAGCAGTTTTACTGCTCGGTTCTGCATCTCTGTTCGCTCAGAATGACGACAATAATCGCCAGCAACGACCAGATCCTTCAAAAATGATTGAGCAGATGGTTAAAGATCTTAAGCTGACTGACCAGCAAGCTGTAGATTTTAAGAAAGCTCAAGATGAATTTATGACTAAAATGAAAGCTGAGCGTGATGCAGCAGGTGACGATCGCAGTGCAATGCGTGAGAAAATGCAGACACTACGCAAAGAAATGAATGAGAAGGTTAAAACTATCCTTACTGAAGACCAGTACAAACAGTATCTGGAAAAGACACAGCGTGGTCCACGTGGCGGCGGTCGTGGTTTTGGTAATGGAGCGCCATCAGGCGGTGGAGAACAGTAAATCTGGGAAAGATATTTGAAGATTTAACCTCTGGGACATTTATTCCAGAGGTTTTTTGTGACTGTTGGTTTCCGTGCTTAGAAAGCGTAGCCGAAACCTACATTAAGAAAGATTGGATAAAGATTGAAAGTGACAGTGTCAAAGTCTTTTTTGAAGATGTTATTCAAACCCCAATTCAAGTCTCCATAAACATTAAGATGGCGGAATGCTTTCCATTCACAGCCTAATCGGACACCATATTGAAGATGTTGCAAATCGCTGGAGAAATCGTATGGTGCGCTACTGTCGCCTGAAAAGACAACTTTATTACCAGTCGGATCGCCTTCACGAATGTAACCTTCGAAAACTGTCCCGGAAAATGCTCCTTCTATTAGATAGGAAAGATAAGCGCCACTGTTCAGCGTTACACGATTGCTGACTTTATATACTGCTTGTATTGGAATAGTGAGATATGAGTTTTTGACATGAGTTTTCACTTCGCCGGTCCAGTTTCCTTTCATCTTTTCACCGCCGACACCGGTGATTTCCATACCGTAATTCTTCACACGGGCTTTAGTGTTCATCCCCTTATTTTCGAGAGCAGCTGAAACACGGATTGCCCAGCGACTTTTCTCTACCCATTTTGTTACACTGCCTTCGATAGACAAGCCCATTGAAGGTTTAAAATATTGAATCTCCCGAATTTCTACTGGCAATGGAATAGGAGAAGTACCTCCGATATTGAAACCTGCTTTCACCTCATATTCGAGTCCTTGCAGTTCTGATTTGATGATGGTTTGCGTGCGGTCTTTCTGTGCAGAAACAGTGAAGGAGATGAGTACTGCAACTATTGCTAAAACTGTTTTATATGAGAGAATATGTTTCATCGGATTATTATTCATCGCCATGAATTACTTCAATTTCATCAACCAAAAGAGTGCTGCCAACAGCTCCTTGGAATGTGTCGCCATCGAGACTTGATGAAAGAACAATAGCAAGTTTATACACTCCTGTTTTTAATTTGGTTTGATCGACGGTTTTACCGTTTACAGTAATGAACGGGATGTAAAATTCAGTCCATTCGTTAGCTTCGGAGCGCAGCGAATCGTCGATATGCGCTATGGATATAAGATTCGGATGCGTGAAACGTTGCGTAGCGTCAATCATCGAAGTTGTCGCATCGCTTTCAAAGAAGATAGCATAAATGTCCCATTTGTCTTTTCTGCCGCTGATAACAGTTTCTTTGTCTTTGAAAACATCTCCAGCTTTATATTTATAATAGCCTTTGAGATATGTAGGGACATGAGTAAATGGAACGCCGAGCTTTGTTGCCTTTACAGCATCAGAAAGAGCGCTGCTGATGTCGAACATACCCATGAAGAGATTGCCTGCTGCAATATACATCTTTACTAAAGCGCCGAAACTTCCCGTCGAACGAGTGATTAATTTGGCACATTTAGTTCCGTTCATTCCTTCATCACTGGAATAGGTCGGAAAAGTATTCGCTGCCGAACCACAGCCTGTCAATGCAAATCCGGCGTTGCCGCTTGCCCAATCCATTACGAATGTACCTAAAGAATCGTTTTCGTAAAAGACATCATAAGTATAGTTGAGGTTTTTATTTACTACTTGTCTGACGTTCTCAAAGTCGAACTTCATGGCGACATCCGAAACGACGAACGTGACAGCATATTTTTTACTCCATTGTCCGTCCTCAGAGGTGACAGTGTATGTTTGAGGTTTTGTGAAATCTCGAATTGTTCCGCTGGCTGGAGATATGGTCGCTCCTGGAGTAAGAGTGAATTCAGGAGCCTGACGGGTAATATCTGTTTCAGATTTGACCAGCAAAGTGACAGTTGTATTTTCTATGATTGGGTCGCTCTTGAGCAAATTTCCAGAGAGCGTACATGACTCAATGTCGGCTTCAGTATTGAGCGCTTCAGGCTTGATGCAGGACGAAAGCGCGAAGCCAACCAACAAAATTGTACAAATGCAGGATATTCTCATGTTGTCATCGTTTTGCTGTGACAAAGTTAGATAAAAATTTATCATTAGCTTTGATACTTTGAGAATAATCATTAATTTTGTCGAATAACACAAATTTATTAAAGACCATGACAACACGTAGAGAATTCATTCGTCAGGCGACAGCCTTAAGTGCTGGATTGATTACAACTCCTTTTATCATCCAAGCCCGTGATAGCCATTTCGTCGAAGCTAACGATAAGATTCATGTAGGACTTGTCGGTTGTAACGGTATGGGATTTTCTGATTTACAGGCTTTTCTCAATAACCCTGAAGTCGAATGCGTAGCGTTGGCGGATATTGATACCAATGTTTTGAACAAACGTGCAGCTGAAGTGGAGAAAAAAACCGGTAAGAAACCGAAATGCTACAGCGATTGGCGTCGTTTGATTGATAATAAAGATGTTGACGTGGTCATCGTAGGAACGCCGGACCATTGGCATTGCCTCATTATGGTTGCAGCGGCTGAAGCCGGTAAAGATGTTTATTGTGAGAAACCACTTGGCAATAGCATTGAAGAATGTAACATCATGGTTCGTGCTGCGCAACGATATAATTCAATCGTTCAGGTTGGTCAATGGCAACGAAGCGACCCTCATTGGCAAGATGCTATGGCTTTTGTTCATAGCGGAAAACTTGGCAAGATTCGTACTGTCCGCGTCTTCTCTTATCAAGGTTGGTGTCCTTCAATTCCTGTTCGTCCTGATGAAACAGTTCCTGAAGGAGTTGATTATGATATGTGGCTCGGTCCGGCTCCTAAGCGTCCGTTCAACCACAATCGTTTTCATTTTACATTCCGTTGGTTCTGGGATTATGCTGGCGGTTTGATGACCGACTGGGGAGTTCATCTGCTAGATTATGCACTTTATGGAATGAATGTTACCACACCGAATTCTATCATGGCTTCGGGAGGAAAGTTCGGTTATCCTGATGATGCATGTGAAACGCCTGATTTGTTGCAGACTGTTTATACATTCGACGGATTCACAGTCATGTGGGACCATGCGATTGGCATTGATGACGGCGCTTATGGTCGCAATCATGGTTTGGGTTTTGTAGGCGAAAATGGTACGTTGGTTGTCAACCGCGACGGTTGGGAAGTGATTCCAGAAAAGGTGAACAATAAACCGCGTATGGAAGCAGTTCTTCTAAATAAACCTTATGGCGGAGGAGGACTCAACTTACATGTAAAGAATCATCTTGAATGTATTAAAACACGGAACCGCAATTGTAATGCCAGCATAGAAATCGGTGCTCATATAGCTAAGTTTGCCCATTTAGGCAATGTCGCTTTTCGTACAGGCAAACGGTTGACGTGGGATGGAAAAACGTTCCATGATGCAGAAGCCGATACTTATCTCTGCAAGACATATCGTGCACCGTGGACACTTCCAAAGGTTTAATTGAAACACATTAAGTAAATATAGATACTAATGAAAGAAAACAGTAAAAAGGGAATTTCCCGTCGTGAGTTTTTAGGTCTGTCAGCCTTAGGTTTGGCAGGTCTGACGATTTTGCCCAGTTGGTCAATCAATGGTGTTAAGCTGGCTCCAAGTGATCGTGTTGTATTAGGTTTTATCGGTTTAGGACAGCAAGGTTGTTCTGATTTTCGTAGTTTCTCTTCTTGTCCTGGTGTTCAAGTTGCAGCTTGTTGCGATGTCGACTCTATTAAGCGTGAGCGCTTCATTCGTAAGGTGAAAGCTTGGCAGAAGGAAACAGGGCAGAATGAACGTTGCGATACTTATGAGTTTTTGGAGGATTTGATTGCGCGTAAAGATATCGACGCAATAGAGATTGCTCTTCCAGACCATTGGCATGCTCTTGCTGCTATCTATTCTTGCCAAGCAGGAAAAGATGTTTATTGCCAGAAACCTCTGACCTACACTATTACAGAAGCGTTGGCTGTGAAAGAGGCCGCTTTGTCGAACCATCGTGTCTTCCAGGTTGGAAGTCAGCAACGTTCAAGCAAAGAATTCCAGCAAGCGATTGCTTTAGTACAAGCTGGTGGAATAGGCCATATTGATAAAATTTATTCAAAGGTTGGCGATTGCCCGAAACCTCTCAATTTACCTGAAGTGCCTGTTCCGGCAAACTTAAACTTCAACCAATGGCTTGGTCCGTTGAATGATCCTAAAGTTCATTATAATCCGGATCTTTGTCCTCCTATTTCTCTCGATCCCGATAAGAACGAGCAGCTTTGGGGCGCTTGGCGTTGGTATTGTGAGACAGGAAACGGATTTACTGCAGATTGGGGTGCTCACATGTTTGATATTGCTCAAGCTGCAATCGGTATGGATGGTTCTGGCCCTGTTGAGTTCATTCCAATTGGTTACAACGGAACTAAATATTCGACAATGCGTTATGCAAATGGCATTGTAATGACTGAGCAACCTTATCGTGATGATAAACCAACAGCTCAAGGCATTCGTTTTATCGGTGATAAAGGTTGGTTGAAGGTCGCTCGCGGATATATCGAATGTTCAAATCCATCTTTGCTGAAGACAGAAGAGAAGAAAGTCGGCAAGGGCGAATATGAAGTAAGTTCTCCTCACATGCAGAACTTCATCGATTGCGTCCGTTCACGTAAGAAGACAATTGCTCCTGTCGAGGTTGGTTGTTCGACGGCCATTCTCTGCTGCCTTGTCAACATTGCTAATGAGTTGAAACGTCCTGTACATTGGAATCCTGCAACTTTGACGTTTGTTGATGACGAAGAAGCTGCTAATCATCGTCTTTATTGGTATAAATACCGCAATCCTTACACATTGCCTTATTGTAATAAATAATCATATTTTGAAGAGCGTGAGGATATTTTCACGCTCTTCTTTGTCTTTATCTATCATGAAAAAATATTCTGTTATTTTTCTGCTAATCTTTTTGCCGTTGGCTATAACAGCCCAACAGCAGCCGAAAGTTTTATATCAAGCATTTTCACACAACGATTACACTCGAACACATCCGTTGACGGATGCCTTGTCTTTGGGTTTTAATTGTGTTGAGGCCGACCTTTGGTTAATTGACGGAGAACTGTATGTCTCGCATAATCGACCAAATCCCAAACCTGAAATCACATTCGAGAATCTGTATCTGAAGCCGATTGTCGAACGAACTCGTGCCAATAACAGAAAAGTTTATTCCGACAGCAATAAGCCTTTTTTTCTTATGCTTGATTTTAAGAAGAATGGGGAAGATATTTATGCGTTATTGAAACAGAAAATCGAACCTTACAAAGATTTGTTCTGCAGACTTGAAAACGGCGTTTATCATGAAGGTTCAATTCTGTTATTCATTTCAGGCGACAGACCATTGAAAACCCTGCCTTTAGAACCGACGCGCATTGCCATGTTGGACGGGAAGATTGCAGATTTAAATGATGGAATTCCTGCAACGATGATGCCCGTTATAAGCGATAATTATTCCGATTACTTTAAATGGAATGGAATAGGTGAGATGCCAAACGATGAACTTGCTCAATTGCGTAAGATTGTCAAAGAGACTCACAAAGAAGGAAAACTATTTCGTTTTTGGGGTGCACCTGACACGCAATCGTTTATGAGATTTCAGTTGCGAGAGCATATAGACCTAATAGGAGCTGATAATTTACAACTACTTTACAATATCTTAACCAAGAGCAATTAAGCAGTCTTTTTCTTCTTCCCGAATTCCGGATCGATTTTAAGAAATGCTGTGATAACTAATGTTATGATGCAGCTAATCATTACCCACCAGAAGAAGTTGTAATAACCTAATTTTTCTTCAATCCATCCGGCAATCATTCCAGGCAACATCAATCCGAGAGCCATGAAAGCTGTGCAGATTGCATAATGTGCTGTACTGTGAAGTCCTCGTGAATAATAAATCAGATAAAGCATGTAGGCTGTGAAGCCGAAACCATAACCGAACTGTTCGATGAATACACAAATATTGATGATAAGCAGATTCATCGGAAGTGCTCCGCTGAGATAGATGAAAACGGCATCTGGCAAAGTAATAGCTAAAGCCATTGGCCAAATCCATTTCTTCAAACCGCCTTTCGAAGCGCATATACCACCAATGATGCCGCCGAGAACCAATCCGATGACGCCGATTGTTCCATAGACAAGACCAACTTGCGAAGTCGTTAAACCGAGACCACCGACGGAACGTGGGTCAATGAGGAAAGGCGTAACGAGTTTGGTCAGTTGAGCTTCGGGGAAACGATATAATAAAATGAAGAGAATGGCAACAACGGCTTGTTCTTTCTGGAAGAAAGTTACGAAGGTGGTGAAGAATTCACGGAAAACAGTTTTTGGAGTGACAATTGCTGAAGGACGGTCAGAATCCGGAATTGGCAAGATGAAACGATGCCAGAGATAAAGGAGCAGGAACAATCCGCATAGAATGAAGAAGGAAATCGACCAAGCGAGAGGAATCTTCCCTGTTTTTGTTTCCAAATAACCGGCAAACATGACAAGCAGACCTTGTCCGGCAATGACAGCGAAACGATAGAATGTGCTTCTGATGCCGACAAAGAAGGCTTGGTCGTGAGAATCGAGCGCCAACATGTAGAAACCGTCTGCAGCGATATCGTGGGTTGCGGAACTGAAAGCTAAAAGCCAGAATACGCAGAGTGTCGCTTTTACAAAAAATGTTGTCGGAATAGTCAATGCGACGCATCCAAGTCCAGCTCCGATAAGAAGTTGCATCGAAATTACCCACCAGCGTTTGGTCTTCAGCATATCGACAAACGGACTCCAGAACGGTTTTATGACCCAAGGAAGATTGAGCCAGCTTGTATAGAAGGCAATGTCGGTGTTCGATAATCCAAGTCGTTTGTACATCAGTACGGAAACAACCATAACGGCGACGTAAGGAAGTCCTTCAGCAAAGTAAAGTGAAGGAACCCAAGCCCATGGTGATACGTGTTTCATTTTGTTCATGTCGGTTCTTACTTTTGGGAATAGCAATGAATCAGATGTTGTAATTCCTCCATAGGAATGCAGACATCATTGTAAATATTGAGTAAATCGTTTGCACTTACTTTGGTGAAATCTTCCTGCCTGACAATTGGGAAAAATCCACACATTTCAACTGTTGCAGGACTGATGAGGATTTGTTTGTCGCCTTTGAGAAAGTAACATTTTGGACGTTGAGCACGACGAGGGAAGATGTTGATTACCCAATGATAAACTTTTTCTTTCCAACAGATGACATTCATCATCGGTTCTTCTGTTTTATCTTCCTTTGCAAGCATATTCAGGAGCCAAACATAAAGGCTTGCAGCGTCATCAATGTCGTCCGCAAGGATTTGAAGAAGTGGACAAAAATAGTCTTTCAATAGATAGAGAGCGGCTTTGCCTTTGGTTTTCAATAACTCTCTTTCTTTGTCAAGCAGTTCTTTTGACTGTTTTTCTAATGGAAGCATGCCACGGTTTCCAGCTTGGAAATGAACGTGATCGGGAGCTGAAGCTCCACATTCAGGTCCGTTGTAAAAGATTAGATAATCAGGCAGACAGTCGGAGAGATTGAGCATATCACGAAAGCGTTCTACAGTCAGACTTTGGGGTAAATGTTCAACATCGGAGATTGTCAAATGCTGGTTGAAGATAGGAAAAGGATTAATAGAAATGTTGTATCGATTGTCCCACAAAATATGTTTTTGCTCGTTAGGTTGATTTTTCGGGCAAAGAAAACATTTCCGTGCATTTAACGAATTTGTGTCGGTTTTTGCAGTCGTAGAGCGAATTCTCCCAGGATTGAATTGCAGAAATGCTTCTTGTTTGCTTATAGGTAAAACACGTATTTGCACATTTTGCAATGCAGCATAATTAACTCTTGCAAGTTCCCATGATTCAAGTTGCTGTGACAAAAATGTTGCAACTGCTTCGCTGAGATTGCTGTTGTCAGTCATGCACATTTTGATTTAACTGAATGCGGGCAGATATTTCTAAACTTCTTAGACTGTCTTTATAATTGTTGTTTTTATTGAGAACTTCTATAGAAGGACTTGCATCGCTATTCCCTTCCCAACGGCGACATAGATAAAGAACATCATAAATGCGGCTGACTTTCCATCGGCGCGAGATATTCAGACAAACTGCATAATCTTCACCATAGCTGACGTTTGGAAATCCGATAGCACGAATGATAGGAGTGAAGAAGGCTCTTGGAGCACCAAAACCATTGACACGAAGTGCATTATTCCTTCCGTTGGCTTCCGTCCATTCACGATGGTCAATAATTCCTGGCGGTAAGTTCTTCAGCTCAAAGTTAACCATTTGATATGTACCGACAAGCATTGCCGAATGCTCGGAATGTAACGTATCAATGATGCGCTGAAGTGAAGTCGGAGAACTGTAAAGATCATCACTATCGAGTTGGACAGTGTAGCGTCCGCATAATGAATGATTTATTGCTATGTTCCAACAACCGCCGATGCCAAGATTGTTTTGCTCAGGAATTAGATGAATGAGTCGCTCGTCATTCACGTTATTGATTTCATCTGTGGTTCCGTCGTCAGAATGGTTGTCGACAACAATTACGTTATAAGAAAAATTCGTTTCTTGAGAAAGAGCTGAATGAATGGCATCAACAATTGTTTTAGCACGATTTCTTACTGGAATGACTATACTTGCTTCGACAGGAAAATCGTTTTTATTATAATCAATTGTTTCAGGTTCGGGATAAGGTGCTAGCCATGCCTTAATCCGTTTTAAATAAGAGGTGAAAGCGGTTTCCATTTCCACTTGAACAGAACGGTTACGAGGATTGACGTAATCGAACATCTTTTCTTCCGGCGAATACAATTCCTCTTTGTCTTCAGAGTAGAGAAATTCGTTGATATGATAAATTGAGGCATTTTCACTGATTCTAAGTCGCAGATCATAAAGTGCTGCATACAGAAAATTGCTTTCCATTGTGTTTACAGCATCGATAAGCCGTGATGAGTCGACAATCAGAATCGGACCAAAGTCGAAGTCGTCGCGTACACTTCCCTGTTGGTAATCGTTGGATGGACAAGGAATAAGAGTTCCATTATCATTGCGATAATGGTCTGCATAAAGGATGCCAATGTTGTTTTCTTCAGCAATGTCGAAAACACGTTCAAATGCGTCAGCTTGCCAGCTGATATGTGAATAACCAGTGCATAATAAAGTATATGAATTGCGGTCTTCACTTATTGCAATGTCTTTCAAGGTTGACGTACGATGAAGAGGCACACCAATCATACGTATTTTGTCAACGCGTGGGCTTTGCTTAAGCGCTTTAATGACAGCATCATTCTCTGCCGGTGGCAGGAAAGGAATGTAACAGTTAACCTTTTTCATTGCTTAGAATTAAGGATGCAAATATAAGTGAACAGTTTGAATTTTCCAACAATGATTTAAATTCAACGGAAGTGATTTCTCTCGAAATATGCAACATTATGAAAAAGGCTTTCGTCATAATTTAAAAGACATATAGAAAATATGATGTTAAACGTTAGAATTAGAATACTGTTGAGGAACGTATTTGTCTTGATGGTAATAGGATTACAAAATCTTTTTGCTCAGAATTCTTTCTCTGGTCGTGTGACAGATGAGAAACAAGAGGCATTAATTGGTGCTCAGATTATTCTTTCAAAAAATGATTCTATTTATGCAGCAGACTTAACTGACGAAAAAGGTCGTTTTAAAATTTCTAATATTGTATCGGATACTTATCATCTGCGAGTATATTATGTTGGATATACTCCAGTAGAAGAAGATCGGCAGTTTAACGGAAACTCAAAAGTCGAATTTTCTTTAATGAAAGAGATGGTTGGGACCATGGACGAAGTTGAGGTTGTTGCAAAACGCAGTGACGTTGTTAGGCGGACAGCTACTGGACAGATTTTCTATCCTTCAGAGAAGGGGAAAAACAGCGGAGATCCTTTTTGGTACTTAAAGAGATTCCGCGATTACGAGTAAATGATGCATTACGCGATGTGAAGATGGCTGATGGTTCCAATGTTATGATTCTTGTAAATGGAATGGTAGTGAATTCTAGAGTTGCGCCGATTGATCCAAAAGACATTGAATCAGTAGAAGTGATTGATGTTGTCAATGCTAGATATCTTAGAACAGGCATTCGACACATCATAAATATTAAAATGAAAAAACAGAGGAACCCTTATCGTTACTTTGAAATAATGACAAGACATGATGTTCCTATCCGACAAGGAATGGGTGCTCTTTATTTTGAAGTCGGAAACGCAAAAAGTTCCCTTTTTGGTCGATTTGCCAATGGATACATATATGATGATGATTTCAAAACAGATTTGTGGCAACATGGTGACAAATACACCAAGCAGAGCATTTCTAACGGAAGGAATGACCAGCATAATTTTATTGAAGAATTATTGTTTAAATGGATGCTTTCAGAGAAAGATTATTTAGCGGTTCATACGTATGCTTATCAAAATAGGAATAAAAGTAAAAGTGATGGAAGTGGAAATTATCAATCTGTCGATGGTCAAAATCTTTTTAATTATATGACACATAATTACGATAATTCTTGGATTTGGACAGAAAGCTTTTATTATAAACATCTTTATTCGAAGGAGAAAATATTGGGACTAACAATGGCATATAATTACAATAAGAATCATAATGACGGAAATCGTCGGGAGACATATCCTGAGTGGATGTATCTGCGTGAATATGAATATCGGAACAGAAGATCTTCTCTCAATGTAAATCTTGATTATTCATGGAATATGAGTGAAGTAACAAGTCTGAATTTCGGCAGTGAAACGAAGTATCTTAATGATCGGATTAATCAGATTAATGAGAAATGCCCGATTTTTCACCATCGTGAATTGAATCAATATGTTTATGCTGCATTCAGTAGCGCCGTAAGTAAACTTAATTATATGTTATCGCTGGTGTTGAATCGATTTGTTTAAAGGCTGCGGGTATTAATGGCAATTATATAAAACCTCGTGCATCTGTCAGTACGACATATAACTTTAATGACCATCATTCTTTTCAAGTGAGTTATACATTGACGAATGAGGCTCCAAATGTTGCTAAATTGAATCCGTACAATACATCGACCGATTCGCTTGTTATTGTTAAAGGCTATCCAAATCTTTTTCCCATGCAACAACATAATTTCAATTCATCATATACATTCAACATTGCCGGGTTGTATATTTCGCCTAATGTGGACTATAATATTTATACCGATATTATTGAGCCTTTCGGTTATAGTGAAAATGGAATATATTTTAGCACTTATCATAATAATGGAAGATATAGAACTCTTTCAACAGGTGGGTCAGTTTCTTATCGTTTAAAAGATTGGGGACAAATATCAATCTCGGGTTCGCGTGATTTTGATTATTTCTCTGGCCAGAATGTGAAAAAACACTATTCTTATGGCTTGGATTTTTCAGCAAAGAGTAAAAAATGGACATACTTTTTATTTTACAACTTTCAAAATAAGTCCTATACAGCCGTTTCATACTCTAAATATTACAAACCCAACTATTATTTAGCACAAATCAAATATAATATCACTCCCAATTTCTATGTTTCATTTGCTGTGCAATATTTCACAGGACTGGTTCATTCGAAGACAATATTGCAAGATGACAGATATATGTCGATTACAAATCAAAAAATGAAAGATTTGAATATTCGTCCTTGGATATTGATTCGTTATACATTTCGCAAGAATGATAAAGCCAAAATCAAACTCAACAATGTCGTTACTAGCAAAGAAAAAGGAATCTCTTTGTAGGAATCTGAGGAAAATGGTTGTATTGATAAGGTGTTTTTTTGCTTTTCTCTATTGTTTTGACTAACTTTGCATAATTGTAAAGTCTAAGGCATGAAAACACGTATTTTGACAATCTCGGCATTGATAGCGCTTGTCTCGTTATCATCGTTTGCACTTAATTACCCTTCGACGTCTCCGACGGTTTCGACGCGTATGTTGCCTGCAGTGTATAAATCGAAAAGCGGTCCGATGCAGCGACTCCAAGTCTTTGTGGATTATAAAGGTTCTCCAATTGTTTCAACAATAAAACTGGGAAATGATGCAAAGAAGGGAACTTTGAAAGAGGGGAAAAATGTTTTCTATTTCGATGTCCCTGAAATTCGAAAAACATCACAACTTCCTATTACGTTGACGATAGGAAAAGATAAGTTGACATCGACTGCCGAACTCAAGCCAGTTCGTCATTGGCAGGTGAACTTTGTACAGCATACACATACAGATATCGGTTATACTCGTTCTCAGACAGAGATTCTTGCTGAGCATCTGCGGTATATTGATTATGCATTGGATTATTGTGATGCTACTGATAATTATCCTGATTATGCAAAGTTCCGTTGGACTTGTGAGATATCTTGGGCTGTGAGCGAATATATGAAGTGTCGTCCGGCTGCTCAGATTGAACGTCTGAAACAAAGGGTGAAAGAAGGCCGCATTGAACTTACGGCTATGTATCTAAATTTTGATGAACTTCCGGATGAACAAACGTTGGCTGCATCTCTTTATCCATTGAAGCAGTTTCATGACGCAGGTATGAAAGCGGAAGTTGCTATGCAAGATGATGTGAATGGCATCGGCTGGTGTTTCAATGAGTTCTTTGGCGATGCAGGGGTTAAATATCTGAATATGGGAACTCATGGTCATCGTGCCTTGATTTGTTTTGATATTCCAACTGTATTTTGGTGGCAATCTCCTTCCGGCAAAAAAATACTGGCTTATCGTGCGGAACACTATAATGAAGGTAACTTTTTAGGAATTCACACCGGCGATTTCGGACTATTCGAGCAGCGGGTTTTAGATTATCTTGATGATTTGAATGCTAAGAATTATCCTTACGATATTGTGGCAGCTCAACATTCCGGCTATTTTACAGATAATGCTCCTCCATCTACGAAAAGTTGCGAGATGATTAAAGAATGGAATGCCAAGTATGAATGGCCAAAACTGTATACTTCAGTCGTATCAGATTTTATTAAAACAGTTGAGCAGCGTTATCCTGATAAAATTCAGACTATTCGTGGAGCATGGCCGGATTGGTGGACTGATGGTTTTGCTTCAGGTGCTCGTGAAGCGGCTGTCTCGCGTTTAACACATTCAGATGTGATAGCAAATCAAGGAGGTCTTGCGTTAGCAGCTATGCTAGGTAGTAAAATACCTGAAAATGCTACATCTCAGATTGACGAAATAAATAAAGCGTTGTTGTTTTATGATGAGCATACTTTTGGCTTTAGCGAAAGTGTTCGCAATCCTTATGGTAAGGAAACATGGGACCAACGCTCACTAAAGCAATCATATGCATGGGAAGCTTTTCGCCGCTCAGGACAGTTGGGTGAGGCCACGATGGGTTTGCTTCAATCATATATTCCCAAAGCCGATGTTCCATCTGTTGCTGTCTTTAATACATTGAATTGGGCTTATAGCGGTGTGGCCAAAGTGTACATCGACCATCAAATCCTTCCAGTAGACAAAGATTTTGAAATAGTTGATGCGGACGGGAATATCATTCCTGTACAGGCTGGAAATAGTCGTTCTGATGGAACCTATTGGTCTCTCTATGTTAAAAATGTCCCTGCTTTAGGTTATGCGCAGTATTATATTCATGTTAAAAATAGTCCGGCACAAGTACTGAAGACTGCAACTGATTTAAAACAGACAAAGGTTGAAAATGCATGGTATATAATTGATTTTAATAGAGAGAAAGGTACAATCAGCAGTCTTTACGACAAAGAACTGGGTAAACAATTACTGACCTCAAATGCAGAATGGGAATTGGGTTCTTTTATCTATGAAACTATAGCTGACCGTCATGAAATGGAATTAAAACAAATACCAAAGTCGTTGCGTCAAGCTCCCGAAAAGATTGTTTTTGAGAAATATGAACACGGATTGTTGTGGGATACATATCGTTTTCGAGGAGAAACGGTTGCAGGAAGGGAACCAAACAATTTGATGGTTGAGTATCGCATCTTTAGTGTTGAAAAGAAGATTGAAGTTGTTTATCGTTTACGAAAGAAAGCAACTACTGCCCCAGAAGCTATTTATATTTCTTTTCCTTACGAAGTGAAAGACGGTAAAATATTCTTAGATGTTCCAGGTGGTTCGATTGAGGCTGGTGTTGATCAGATTCCTGGCTCTTCTAATGATTGGTACACGGTTCAAAACTTCGCAACAGCTCGTAATAGTAATGAACAGATTGTCATGGGTAGTCCTGAAATTCCTCTTATGCAGTTTGGTGCAATTAATACAGGAAGATATAAAGCTGGAGCAGTTCCGCAGACGACGAACATGTATTCTTGGCCGATGAATAATTATTGGACTACCAATTTCAATGCTGACCAGATGGGAGAGATGGAATGGAGCTATTTTATTAATTCATCTAAGGACAATTCGATTGCTTATGCTACCAAAATGGCATGGCAAAATCGAATACCTTTCCTAACTCGAGTGTTGCAGGCTGGAAAAGGTAGCTCTCATTCGTTCAAACCATCTTCGATTGTTAAGATTGAGCCTTCGAATCTTTTGCTTGTCAATATGAAGATTGTTCCTGGGGAAAATGCTGCAATATTTCAATTGCGTGAAATTGGTTGTGCCGACGCAGACTTCAAAATTACTTCTGATAAGGTGAATATTTCAGGTGTAAAAGTTTGTAATGTTGTAGGTGAAACTCTTACAGGCAATTCAGCATCCTTACATTTTGCGCCTTGGGAAAATAAATTTATCAAGGTAAGTTGGTGATGGTTGCCTTTTCTTTAGTAGATATTGTTTAACTTTGTACATCAATTAAATGTTCTAAGAAATGAAAACACATTCTCTATTGGCTTTAGCTATAATTTCTTTTGTATCTCTGACAGTATCGGCGCAAACTGAGTATGTAACAGCAAAGAGTAAGGTTCCTGCCCATCCTCGTCTTCTTTTGTTGAAAGGAGAGGAAAAAGGTCTTATGAAACAAATAAAGAAAGATGCTATTTGGACAGATGTCCACAAATCGCTGATTAACGAAGCTTCTGCTATGATTCAACTTCCTGTAAATGAGCGTATCAAAACGGGTAAGCGATTACTGTCTATTTCTCGTGAAAATCTCCGTCGTATCTTTATATTGAGTTATGCATATCGAATGACAGGTGAAAAACGATATTTTCTTCGTGCTGAAGCCGAGATGCTCAAAGCCGCATCATTTACTGATTGGAATCCCTCACACTTCTTGGATGTCGGTGAGATGACAATGGCCTTAGCTATTGGTTATGATTGGCTTTACCAACAGCTATCTCCAGCCTCAAGAAGGGCTATAGAAACAGCAATTTTAGAAAAGGGATTTACACCATCATTTGATTCACATTGGAATGGCTTTTTAAAAGCCAATAATAACTGGAGTCAGGTTTGCAATGGCGGTTTAGCTTATGGCGCAATTGCGCTTTGGGATGTAAATCCAGAGATGTCACGGACTATTATCAATCGTTCTATTGAAAAAGTTACACCTCAGATGGGACATTATGCTCCTGATGGAGCTTATCCTGAAGGTGTAGGTTATTGGGAATATGGAACATCATTCAATGTAATGATGATAAGCGCATTGGAGAAAGCGTTTGGCACAGACTTTGGCATGAGTAAAGCTCCGGGATTCCTTGCTACTGGAAAGTATGTATTGAATTTGGTGTCACCTTTGCTTCGTAACTTCAATTATTCAGATAATGGTGCACGTGCCACGATGCTGACACCTGTTTTTTGGTTTTACAGTAAGACAAAAGATCCATCTTTGCTCTTTAATCAAGCGCTCATATATCAGCAGACTAAGAATAGGATAGCTAAAGACAGAATTGCTCCAACTATGCTAATTTGGGGTGCTTCTGCGCCGATTGCTTCTCCATCAAAGCCTGAAAATTTATTTTATTTAGCTCAAGGTGAAAATCCTGTTTGTACAATGCGTTCAGATTGGGGGAATAAAGATGCCTTTTTTGTTGGAGTAAAAGCCGGTTCACCTTCGGCAAGTCACGGACATCAAGATGTAGGAAGCTTTGTTATGGAAGCTGGTGGTGTTCCTTGGAGCATTGATTTGGGTGGGGAAGATTATAATAATGAAGAAATACACGGCATAGATTTATGGAATGGCGATCAGGAAGGGCAGCGTTGGGACGTTTTCCGTTATAACAATTTTGCTCACAGTACGTTTACGTTCAATCGCCAACATCAAATAGTCAGAGCTAAGTCTACGATAATCGGTTCGTCCGATTCAAAGGACGATATGTCAGTATCTGTAGATTTGTCTCCGCTTTATCCTCAGGTAAAAAGTGTCAAACGCAAAGTTTCGCTTGTAGATTTGCAAAAAGTGGTTGTCGAAGACAATATATTGAGTTCAAAATTTTATACTAGAATGACTTGGAATATGACAACTCCAGCACAGGCTACCATTGTTTCCGACCATGAAATGATGCTTACCAAAGACGGGAAGAAACTTCGTATGAGAGTAGAAGGTCCTTCAAAAGTTGACTGGTATATAGCTCCTGCAACACCTTTCAATACTTGTGATTCTCCTAACCCTGATGTAAGTTTAGTCGGTTTTAATTATGATCTTCCGTTGAATGGTGAAACGAACATTCGTGTTGAGTTTTCTCTCGTTCAGTAATCGTAAAAAGTGACAGAGTGATATTGATATCTTATTTGTTGAGCTTCTTTATTGTTAAGTTTAACTTTGTATATAATAAACAGTCTATAAAGTGAAAATACGTTTTATGTTGGCAATAGCCATGTTTTTATGTTTGTCTCTCAGTGTGTCGGGGCAAAAAGAGTATGTAACCGCAAAGAATCAGGTTCCTGTTCATCCTCGCATCCTTTTACTGAAAGGTCAGGAAAAGGGACTTCTGAAACAAATAAAGAAAGATGCTATATGGACGGATGTTCATAAATCGCTGATAAGTGAAGCGTCTGCCATTGTTCAGTTGCCCGTGAACGAACGTGTCAAAACCGGCAAACGTTTACTGTTCCTTTCTCGTGAAAACCTCCGCCGTATCTTTTTTTTAAGTTATGCATATCGAATGACAGGTGAAAAACGGTATTTTTTGCGTGCTGAAGCAGAAATGCTCAAAGCCGCATCATTTACTGATTGGAATCCTACTCACTTTTTGGATGTTGCGGAAATGACTATGGCTTTGTCAATCGGTTACGATTGGCTTTATCCACAACTTTCAATCTCATCAAGAAAAACCATCGAAAATGCAATCCTTGATAAGGCTTTCAAACCGTCGTTAGATTCACATTTTAACGGATTCTTGAAAGCCAATAATAATTGGTGTCAAGTTTGTAACTGTGGGCTGACTTATGCTGCTATTGCTCTATGGGATGTTAATCAGGAACTGTCTCGTACGATTATCAACCGCTCTATTGATAAAGTTATTCCACAGATGAAACATTATGCACCTGATGGCGCTTATCCCGAAGGAATGGCATATTGGGCTTATGGAACTTCTTTTAATGTAATGATGATAAGTGCACTGGAGAAAGTATTTGGAACTGATTTCGGCATGAGCAAAGCTTCCGGTTTTATGTCTACTGGAAAATTTATGCTGAATCTTGTATCGCCATTACTTTTCAATTTTAGATTTTCAGACATTTATAAATATCCTGATAATAGTGATGGAGAAGGTGTTATGCTTGAACCCCTTTTCTGGTTTGCACAAAAGACAAAAGATCCTTCTATCCTTTTTAATCAGGTAGAAGTTTATCATCATGGTGGAAAAGAAAATTTAGTTATAAACAGATTGGCTCCGGCAATGCTCATTTGGGGAGCCTCAACCTCAATGGTATCTCCTGTGAAACCTAATTATCTTTTTTATTTGGCTAAAGGTGAAAATCCCGTTTGTTCTATGCGTTCTTCTTGGGGAGACAAAAATGCTTTTTATGTAGCTACTAAAGCAGGTTCACCTTCGGCAAGTCATGGACATCAAGATGTCGGCAGTTTTGTTATGGAAGCCGGAGGAGTTGCCTGGAGCATTGACTTAGGCGGAGAAGAATACAATAATGAAGAAATTCATGGTGTCGATCTTTGGAATGCCAATCAAAACGGACAGCGTTGGGATGTTTTCCGTTATAACAATTTTGCTCACAGTACACTCACGTTCAATCGCCAGCATCAGATAGTCAAAAGTAAGGCGGAAATCATTGATTCTTCTAGTAGCAAAGACAATATGTCGGTAACAATGGACCTGTCGCCAGTCTATCCTCAGGTCAAAAGTGTCAAACGCAAGATTTCGCTTGTCGATTTGCAAAAGGTAGTTGTCGAAGACAATATTTCCAGTTCTAAGTTTTATACGCGAATGACTTGGAATATGACAACGCCAGCTCAAGCAACCATAGTTTCAGACCGTGAAATGATGCTTACCAAAGACGGAAGGAAACTTCGTCTGAGAGTAGAAGGTCCTTCGAAAGTTGATTGGTATATAACTCCGGCAACACCTTTCAATACGTGCGATTCTCCTAATCCGAATGTAAGTCTTGTAGGATTTAATCTTGACCTCCCATTGAATGGTGAAACGAACATTCGTGTTGAACTTTCTCTCGTTCAATAACCGTAGACAGTGACAAACAAATGATGTTGACGTCTTATTTGTTGGGCTTCTCTATAGTTTTGTCTAACTTTGTATATAATAATAAATAGTCTATAATAATGAAAACACGTTTCATGTTGGCATTAGCCATGTTTTTATGTTTGTCTCTCAGTGTGTCAGGACAAAAAGAGTATGTTACTGCAAAAAATCAAGTTCCTGCACATCCTCGTATTCTTTTACTGAAAGGTCAGGAAAAGGGACTTTTGAAACAGATAAAGAAAGACGCTATCTGGAAAGAGACTCATCAATCATTGATTGATGAAGCAAGTGCCATTATTCAGTTACCTGTAAACGAGCGAATCAAAACGGGAAAGCGTTTATTGTCCATTTCTCGGGAGAATGTTCGCCGTATATTTATTCTGAGTTATGCTTATCGAATGACTGGAGATAAAAGATATTTTCTACGTGCTGAAGCGGAAATGCTTAAAGCAGCTTCATTTGTGGATTGGAATCCGTCACATTTTTTGGATGTCGGCGAAATGACAATGGCCTTGGCAATCGGTTACGATTGGCTTTATCCTCAGCTTTCTCCTTCTTCAAGAAAAACGATTGAAACGGCAATTGTCGAGAAAGGATTTAAACCTTCTTACGATTCCCGTTACAATTGGTTTTTGACGGCAGAGCATAATTGGAATCAAGTCTGCAATGGTGGATTGACTTATGGAGCAATTGCGCTTTGGGATGTGAATCCTGAGATGGCACGTAAGGTGATAAATCGTGCAATAAATCAGGTTCAGTTGCCAATGAAACATTACGCTCCTGATGGAGCTTATCCTGAAGGTGTAGGTTATTGGGAATATGGAACATCTTTCAATGTCATGATGATTAGTGCTCTGGAAACGGCATTCGGAACAGATTTTGGCCTGAGTAAAGCACCAGGATTTTTGGCAACAGGTAAATTTGTATTGAACATGGTTTCGCCAACACTCAGAAACTTCAATTATTCAGATAATGGTGCAAGAGCTTCTATGCTAACGCCTCTTTTCTGGTTTTCTTGTAAGACAAAAGACCCTTCTATTCTTTTCTATCAATCTTTACTTTATAAACAAAATGATAAGAAAAATATAGTTAAGGACAGAATTGCTCCTGCAATGCTTATTTGGGGTGCTTCGACATCTATTGCTTTTCCTACAGTGCCTGAGAATCTGTTTTATTTGGCTCAAGGCGATAATCCTGTTTGTTCTATGCGTTCAGGTTGGGAAAGCAAGGATAACTTTTATGTTGCTGTAAAAGCTGGTTCCCCTTCGGTAAATCATGCCCATCAAGATGTAGGCAGTTTTGTCATGGAAGCAGGTGGCATTCCTTGGAGCATTGATTTGGGTGGAGAAGAATATAATAAAGAAGAAACTCATGGCGTAGATTTATGGAATATGGATCAAAACTCTCAGCGCTGGGATGTTTATCGCTACAATAATTTCGCTCACAGCACACTTTCTTTCAACCGGAAACATCAGGAAGTAAAAGGTAAGGGAACGATTGTCGGTTCGTCAGATAATAAAGACGATATGTCTGTAACGATGGATCTTTCTCCGGTTTATCCTCAGGTAAAAAGTGTCAAACGCAAGGTTTCGCTTGTAGATTTGCAAAAGGTGGTTGTCGAAGACAATATATTGAGTTCAAAATTTTATACTAGAATGACTTGGAATATGACAACTCCAGCACAGGCTACCATTGTTTCCGACCATGAAATGATGCTTACCAAAGACGGGAAGAAAC